>Ga0101944_10000575_pt1 | contig 103398 bp, 77 predicted proteins | sample DewCreD2012metaG_FD_75245 | JGI IMG/M metagenome (GOLD analysis project Ga0101944, IMG submission 75245) | Hot spring sediment bacterial and archeal communities from British Columbia, Canada, to study Microbial Dark Matter (Phase II) - Dewar... ... | reverse complement strand
GTGGACGAAATGGACAAGAAAATCAATCCCCTTGCGGGTGAAGTCCACTGGGTCCACAATGTCCATCTCGTCCATGGTTTGGTCGAAAGAGCCGCGTTCAACTGCCGATTTTAGGTTGAACATAACCCAAAAGGATCCGTTTTCATGCACGAGCACGACGGCTAACACGATAGCGAGCGCGAACAGGACATGGGGGACTTTTCATGACAATCGTACCGCCGACATCCGAGGGAATTCGTGAGGCCGCCGAAGCCGTTCGCGCGGGTGAAATTGTCGCGTATCCGACGGAGACTGTCTACGGCCTGGCGGCGGATCCCTTTTCGGAGGCAGCCGTGGAGCGGCTTTTCACCGTCAAGGAACGCGATCGCGGAAAACCGGTTTTGCTAATCGTGGCGAATACGGCCCAGTTGGCCGGCGTGGTGTCCGCCGTCTCTCCCGATGCCGAAACCTGCATCCGCGCATTCTGGCCTGGACCTCTTTCGTTACTTTTACCCAAAGCCGCATGGCTGGCGCCCGGCATTACCGCAGGCGCCCAAAAGGTCTGCGTGCGCGAAACTTCATGTCCCATTGCTCGGACATTGTGTGAATACGCCGGCCACGCCGTCACGTCTACTTCCGCCAATCGAAGCGGCGGCGAACCCGCGCGTTCGCTTGCTGAGTTGGACATATCCGGCCTCGCGGTCGCCATTGACGGCGGACTCCTCCCGTTCAGTCCGCCATCCACCGTTTACGACCCCGACGAACGCCGGATTATCCGAGAAGGCGCCATTTCCCTGGAACGTCTCAAAGGCGCTATGGGCGAGGCATTCCGCTAACCTGCGCATTCTCTTCCAGAAGGAGCCGATCAGCGTTCCTGGAACAATCAATTGAAACAAACATTTGATATTATTGATGGAAATGCCGTATAATGCGCTTGACAGATGGGAGACCGGCACATGAAACGGCGGATGGAAGGCGAAGACGAAGGAAAAGACGCGACGCGGCGCCGGCTGCTGCTTGCGGCGGGGGAATTGTTCGCGCAGCGAGGTTTCGACGCGACAAGCATCCGGGATATCGCCCGTAAGTCGAAGACCAATATCGCAGCAGTCAATTATCATTACGCGACCAAGGACAATCTGTATCTGGCGGCGGTCCAATACGTGGCGGACAAGATGGTGGCCCGGCGCGACAAAGCCTTGGGCGGCATGGACGGGCGTTCGTTGCCGCCAACACAGGCAGCCGCCGTTCTGCGCGAACTAATTGATCGCGAAGTGCGCGCTTATCTGTCGGCGGATGTGCCTGAATGGTACGCGCAACTGCTTTTGCGCGCCTTGCTCGCGAAAGGCCCGGCGCTCGAATCCCTCTTCGATCGGATCCTGCATCCCGACCATGTGGTCCTGCGGCAATTGCTCCGTGCCGCCGCGCCGCACTTGACAGAGCAGGAGACGACGCTTTGGGCCTATTCAATCACCGGACAGATTGTCTTTTACTGCCTAGGGCGCGAAGCGATTCTTATTGAACAAAAACGTACGGAATATTCGGATCCATTTGTACGCGCTGTGGCGGCCCATATTACGGGCGTCATCTTGTCGGGCATTGGTATAACGGAACAACCGGTAAAAGCCGGGCGGAGGCCGCCCCGAAACATCAGAGAGGATGTGAATAAATGACGATACACATGGCGCAGACTGTCAAGTTTGTGCGGATCCACTGAAAATACTTTTTTCGCAGACTCGACAGTCTGCGCCAGGTTGCCGGTCTATTTTCCACAAATTCTACAGCGTCAAAGAAGGTGTAGTACATGAAGACTCTGTTGCACGTATCGGTTTTGGTGTTCATTCTGGCGGGGGTGACGGGCGGGGCCATATACGGAAGCCAATTTGTCTTCAAACCGGCGCCGCTGGTTCTCCAAGGCGAGGTAGACGCCACGCAGGTGGACGTCGCCCCAAAAATTGCGGGCCGAGTCGAAAGTCTTCTCGCCAAGGAAGGGGATACCGTTGTAAAGGGCCAGACGCTGGCTTTGCTGAAAAGTCCCGAAATTGAAGCCAAGGCCGAACAGGCCGCCAGCGCGCAGGAAGCCGCCAGCGCCGTGCGTGAAAAGGCCGACAACGGCGCGCGGAAACAGGAAATCGAGGCGGCGCGACACGCATGGCAAATGGCGCTGGCCAATGCCGAACTGGCCCGTAAAAGTTACGACCGCGTGATGCAATTATACGAAAGCGACCACGTTTCCCCCCAGACCCTCGACGAGGCCATGGCGAAATGGAAAGCGGCCACCCAAATGTCCGAGGCCGCACGCGCCACCTATGAAATGGCGCAAACCGGCGCGCGTGAGGAAGACAAAAAAGCGGCCCGCGCCATCGAAAAGCAGGCCGGGGGCGTGGTGTCCGAAGTGCAATCCTATCTTTCGGAAACCGAACTCAAAGCGCCGATTGACGGAGAAATCGCCGAGGCAATTGTGGATCCTGGCGAACTGGCGACTCCCGGTTTTCCCGTGTTCAGCATTGTGGACTTGAGCGATGTGTGGGTCGTGTTCAATTTGCGCGAGGATCTGTTGAGCCGGATGCCGATGGGCGCACGATTCGAGGGGCGCGTTCCCGCGCTGGCGGGCCGGATGGTCGAATGGCGGGTGGATTTCATCAAACCACTGGGCGATTTTGCGACGTGGCGCGCCACGAAAACCGCCGGTGATTTCGACATGAAAACCTTCGAGGTGCGCGCGCGCCCTACCAGTCATGTCGAAGGACTGCGGCCCGGTATGTCGGTCCTTGTTGATTGGGATAAACTGCCGGTTCCGCCGGATTGCGGGCATAAAGGCGCATAACCATGCACGGCAGACCGGGCGGTGTGTGGAGCGTTGTCGCGCGTGAATACCGGCGCGCGTTGTCACGGCCACTTTATGTTCTGCTCACGATAGTCTTTCCGCTGGCCACATTCGGAATGCTGGCCTCGCTGTTCAGCGCCGGCAAACCCGTCGAATTACCCATCGCCGTATGCGATCGCGATCATTCCGCCTTGTCACGCAAACTGGTGCGGTTGATGGACGCCACCCAGGCGATGCGTGTTGCACACCGCGTGGGCGATTTGCAACAGGGCCGGGCCCTCATTGAATCCAATGAAGCCTACGCCCTGATCTTGATCCCTGAAAACATGGAACGCAACGTGTACGCGGGCAAATCTCCGAAAATCGTCGGTTATTACAACAATCAATACCTGCTGCCGGCCGGTCTTGTCGCGCGCGATATGCAGACCGTTGTGGCCACCGTTTCCGCCGGAATCAACATCAAGACCCGCCAAAAAAAAGGGGAATCGCTTCAAGCGGCCATGGAACATGTTTCGCCGGTGACAGTAGACCACCATACCCTTTTCAATCCCACCGCCAACAACGCCTATTACCTCGTTCCGCTGGTTCTGCCGAACATGTTGCAGATTTTTGTCCTGCTGACCACGGTCTTCGTCCTCGGCATCGAACTGCGGGAAGGAACGGGCCGCGAACTGATCGAACACGCCGGCGGCAGCATCGTCGCGGCCGTCGCGGGCAAATTGCTGCCCTACACGATCCTGTTTTTCCTCATGGCCAATGTGGCCAACGCATTTGTTTTCCTCTACTTCGGCATTCCGATACAAGGCAGTATCAGAATGATCACCGCCGTTTATTTCGTCTATATCCTTGCTTATCAGAGTCTTGCCATTCTCCTCTTGGGATTGTTCCCCAATTTTCGCATGGCGCTGAGTTTGGCGGGAATTTATTGCTCGCCTGCGCTCGCGTTCACCGGCGCGACATTTCCCGTGGTCGCGATGCCCTTTTTCGGCAAGATATGGTCGTCTCTGCTGCCTATGACATATTTCTTCCAGGTATTCATTGACCAGGCATTTCGCGGCGCTTCAATCCAAGTTTCGCTTTTTCCGGCCACCATATTGTGTCTTTTTGCCATTTTGGGGCCGGGTCTGATGTTGTGGCGGCTCAAGCAGGTCTATACCGAAGAGCGCTATTGGGGGCGCACATGATTCGTTTCTGGCTTGCCGAATACAAAGCCATTGCCAATAATCAGGGCGCGTTTATTCTGCTTGTCGGCGCCGTCGTACTGTATTCATTTTTCTATCCAGTCCCGTATTACGAAGAAGTCTTGCGGGAAGTGCCGGTAGCCGTGGTGGACAACGATTTCAGCGAACTGAGCCGGAAATTCATCCGTATGCTCGACGCCAACGAGAATATCCGCGTCATGTCACATCCCGCCGACATGGAATCGGCCCGCCGGGAATTCCTTCAACGGAAAGTCTTTGGAATCGTCGTAATTCCATTAGACTTTGAGCGGGATATTCGTCGGGGCCGGCAAACGAAAGTCGCGGCATACCACGACACGAGCACCCTGTTGTTTGCGACGCCTCTTCGGACCGGTACAACATTTGTTGCGCGCACGCTAGGCGCAGGCATTCAAATACGCCGGCTTCAGGCGGCTGGCGCCGGTTTCGACAAGGCCAAAAATACCGCGGACCCATTGTCTTTCGTGGGGATTCCGCTTTATAACCCCAGCGGAAGTTATGGCATTTACGCAATTCCCGCCGTTTTCATCCTGATTATACAGCAGACGCTCCTGTTGGGGGTCGGCATGGTGGGCGGCACACGCCGGGAACGCATGGCCGGCATACCCATCCGTCGTGCACATCGGCTGGAAGTCGTCGAGATGGTCGTGGGCCGCACGGGCGCCTATTTGACCATCGCCGTCATAACCACTCTGTACAGTCTTGCCATTCTGCGGCTCTACTACCAATTCCCCTTGCGTTGCGAGCCGTGGCAACTCGCCGTTCTGCTGGCGCCGTATATCCTGTCGAGCGTGCTGCTCGGCATAACCTTTTCCGCCTTCTTTCACAACCGCGAAACCTCGGTGCTCGTCCTCATGTTTACGTCGCTTCCGCTGGTGTTTCTGGTCGGATTCGCTTGGCCTCCAGAAGCCATTCCGCCATGGCTGCGAATTTTGTCGTTTGCGATTCCCAGCACCAGCGGAGTGACCGGATTCCTGAAAATAAGCCAGCTCGGGGCCCCGTTGTCCGTGGTCCAATTCGAATACACGATGCTTTGGGCGCTTGTGGCCGTTTATTTTCTGACCGCCTGCGCCGCGACGTCCCGTGTGCCTGTTCCGGTGAAGTCCTGAAGCGGTCCGGCCCGTCGGCTACTTCGCGCGCACGTCGTACGCAAGCAGGGCGTCGCCATGGCGGATGTACAGGCATCCGTTGGCAATGGTGGGATGCGCCCAATGCTTGTCCGTACCTTCCGTAATGGTGAATGTTCCGGTGCGCTCGAAACCCGACGGCTGGGCTTTTACCAGACTGACCACGCCCGATTTCGGCCCCTCGTAGACATACAACATGCCGTCGGCATACACGACCACGCCAAGCGTGACCTCTTTCGTGCTCCACATCAGATTTCCGGTAGCCATTTCAAGGCACATCAGGCGATTCTGCTTGTGGCTTGTCCCGTACAGGTATCCGTCAACCAGCACCACGCCGTGATGCTGGCAATCGAGGTTGGTATCCTTCCATTTCAGCGTTACGGAAGCGCCATCGGGCGAGAGTTCGAGCGCGCCGCCGCCCGAAGCGTATCCGCCTGTAAAGTAGACAAGACCTTCGCTATAAATCGGCGTGACGGCGTGAATGTCGTACGCCGTGAAATGGATATGCCGCCAGAGCAATTCGCCGGTGTCCGGGTTGATGCCCACTACATGCTTGCCGGTTTCCGTCAGGAGGATGCGCCGCCCGTTGTGGACGACTATGGCCGGCGAGCAATACGATTCCTGGTCAATAAGGCCTTTCGTAGTCCAGACCGTTTCGCCGTTCGTCTTGTCCAGCGCGGCCAGCAGCGCATCCGGGCCGCCCGGCGTGCAGATGACGCGATCGCCGTCGAGGAGAAGCGATTCCGCGATATTCCACCGGCTGTTTTTGGCATGGAATCGCTTGAGCGCGTCAACTTCCCACACGATTTCGCCCTTCGACACGTCAAGACAGTAGACCACGCCCAGTCCCGAAAACAGGTAAACCCGATCGCCCTCGATCGTCGGCGTCGAACGCGGCCCCGGCGCCTGATCGTCCAGTGTTTCCTTGCCGTAGGGAATTTTCTTTTCAATAACGCCGTCCGAATTCAAAACAAATAAAACGCCCGTTTGATCCTCTTGCATGCCGGGCACATAAATCTTGCCCCGCGCGACGGATGCCGAGGCATAGCCTTGACCCAGCCCCGTGGCTACCCACAGCAAAGGAGGGCCGCCATCCGGCCACTGCTTCAACAAACCCTGCTCGTCGAAATGGCCGTCCCGGTTGGGTCCGCGGAATTGCGGCGATTCGCCGCCATACGCCACAAGGGACACAAACAACAGCGTCAGACCGGCAGAAATCGGGAAAATGCGCATGGCGTTTGTTCCTCCAAACAGTTTCCTTTGCAAAATGTTCGAGCGATTATCCCGAAACACCTTTCCGGAAACAACCTGTTTGCCTTTGGTTGCCAAGAAGTAAAGCGGCCGGAACGTTCAATGATATGATGACGGCCACGGGGATCGTTTTACTCGTGTTTTGCGTTGCCAGGGATAGTTGAGACTGAAAGGCCGTAATGACATGATGGGTTGCCTCAAGACGCTTGCGATTGCCGCCGGTCTGATACTGATTGCCGGCGCGGTTGCCGGAATTTATTTATTGCTGCAGGCGGACGCTTACTCGCGCATCGCGCTGGAACGGGGCCTTCGTTATGCTTTGGGCGTTGACATCACGACCGGAAACATCACGATACACCCGCTGGATGGCCGTTTTGTCGCCCATGATATCGTTATTGGCAATCCGCCCGCGTTCAAGCCAGGGCCGGCTATCGAAATTCAACGGCTCTCCATTGAATTTCAGAAGACGACCCTTTTTTCCAAATCGCCCACCATCCGGCGCATGATTCTGGAAGGCGTCCGGTTCCATTTGCATCATGAAATCGGCCAGGGAACCAATCTGGGCGCCCTTGCGAAACAGGCGGCCGGTTCCGGACAATCCGGCGCCATCCACGGCCGATCGTTTGTTCTGCGGGAACTGCGTTGCGAGGAAGCCCGCATGCGTATGAGCAGCAACCTTCTTCCCATCGGATCGGCAGGAATCAACCTCGCGCCGTTCACCTTGGCCGATTTGGGCGATCGCCCCGTCTCGATAGGCGGCATAGCGGCGATTTTGATGCGCAGCGTGTTTCGCGAGGCGATTACACTCAAGGGACTGCTCAACCCCGTCATCCGCCTTCTGCAGGACGAATCCAGCCAACTGGATACCACAACGCGGGAATAATCCGGGCAGGGGTTCGTTGTTATCCGGCACATGAGCGGACGAACCGCTGTTGCACCTGCGGCCTCCGCATGTGTAGACTCAATTCAAGGTGGAAACGACAACGAAACACAGGAGAACAAGCATGGCCGATTTATTCTGGAAAATGAACTCGCAGGATGCCGCGGACGATAAAGTCGTCGGCGAAAAGCACGGCCCCGTTATTATCGTCCCCGCCGGCATGAAGCCTGGCGAACCTGCCAAAATCCGCGTCAACGTGGGCAACGGCAAACATCCGAACACCAACGAACATCATATTCAGTGGGTGGAACTTCGAATCAACGACCTTTATGTGGGGCGGGCTGATTTCTGTCCGGTCGTTATGCAGCCCGAAGTCGAGTTCACGATCGTATGCCCCCAGCGCGAAGCCGTAATCAGCGCAGTGGCCCGTTGCAACCTTCATGGACTCTGGACTTCCAAAACGGTTTGCACGTGTTCGTAATGCCCTCTACGCGAGGGATGCGGCGTTTCGCATCCCTCGCTCTGGCCTCAATTCCCGCAGCGGCATTTGTTCTACTGGCCGCATTCGGATCTTTTCTTGCCCATGGCGACCCTTTCGACAGCGTAAAAAATGCCTGTTCGCTTACCGATACGGCCATTCTTTTCCCGCGTCCACACACGACATTGATTGCCACGGCCGACACGGCCGCGATGTCGCTTCCCATGGTGGTGGAAACCGATTGCCCCGATGATACCCTGAGGGTGGATTTTGTTCTCGATTCCGTGTCTATCGGTTCTGCGACACAGGCGCCCTACACGGTTACATCAGTCCGTCTTGCCGATATGAACGTGGGTCTGCATACCTTGGGTGTCGTGGCGCGCAGCCTGAAAGCCGCCACCGTCAACGATTTTTCATCATTCACGCTGGCCAAGGCCCTGAACTCGACCGACGCCAATGCCAACGGGCTGCCGGACAATCCTTTTTTTACGCTCAATGCCGCGGGAACCGCCTGGCTTGCCCGTGCATACGCCCTTGGTTCCGATACAAAACGAACGGTAGCCGCAATTCGCTGGCAATCCAAGGAAGAATTCGATCTTACACCGGATATTCCTGCGGTTATTGCGGTTTCCGATCCTTACAATCCGGCAAGACGGGTAACCGTCCGGATGCCGCAATCTTTGTTACGGAAGGGCGAGTCGGGTATTCTCACTTTCTTTATAGCCGACAATTTGACGGGCCTGCTTGGCGATCAGGAAGCGGCCGCCATGGGAAAGGAACCGTTCCCCGCCATTCGGCTTGGCGCCATGTATATGGCGATGGCAATCCTGATTAGCGCCGATAATGGCATTACCTATTCCACCGCCGCTCCCTCACGAATTGCAGCCAACCCTGTGCATATCGTTGTTGAAGGACTGATCGCCGGCCATTCGGGCACGCTGGCCCTTCGGGCGCATCCCTGCGGAATTGCCCTACGGAGTGGATCCGTTGGCGCCGAACTGTTGTCCACCAGCGGTGACTGGAATACCTATGATATGGCCAATGTAACGGCAATCGCAGACAGATTGGAATTGGACCTGTTGAATAGTTCCGTTATTGTGCCCTTTGAAAATACTTCTAGTACAGGGGAAGGCGAAGGAGAAGGGGAAGGCGAAGGGGAAGGCGAAGAAGATGGGGGAGGAGAAGGAGAAGGAGAAGGCGAAGGGGAAAGCGGCACAATCATTCCCATTGATCCCGCCGATTTTCAAGGCATTTCATGGATATTTGTGGTGTTGGTCTCTTTGCTTGGCGGGGTGCTGGCCGCGAGTATCGGCAATCCCTTCGATACGGATCGCTGCTTTATAACGTCCTTACTGGAGGGCGCCCCGTTTGAAACGACATTGAATGATATTCGGCTGTTTCGGGATATTTATCTGCGGAAATCTCCATGGGGACGCGGTTGCATTTGGATTTACTACCGGTTTAGTCCCGTCCTGTGCAAGGTATGCCGCTGTTACCCGGCGCTTCGGCGTCCTGCGGTTTATGGCACGGTGTTGCTGGCGCGGATTTGCCGCCTCTATGCCTGAAAACCGTCAAGGAAAGGAAAAGACCATGAGATTCGGAATATTGGCCAGCGCCTTGTTGATTGCTTCGGCGGCTGTGCGCGGCGATTCCATTTCCGGCCATGTGCTCGATGTCAACGATAAGCCGTTGCCGGGCGCGCGGGTTTTTGCCGAGCCGGGTTTGACTGGCGGACTAATTGACGCGCGCGCGGACGCGAATGGGGCTTTTCGCTTCGACAACATCACGGCCGATCCGGCCGGCGCGGGCGTTGTGGGTGTCTTTGCGATTGCGGAAGGGACCGCTTTCGGCGGCGCAACGGTCAATCTCTTCACGGAACCCGACATTACAGAGTTGGTCCTCCGGCTGGGATCGCCGGGCAAAGTTGAGGGGATTGTGGCCGACTTCAAAAAGCGCCCCGTCGAAGGCGCCCGAATTACCCGAATTGGCCTATTGGGGCCGTCGAAAGTCGGCCTCCCCATGGCCAAACTGCGCGCATGGGGTTTCGTCGAACCCGCCACGGACGCATCAGGCCGATTTACGATTGAAAACATGCCGGAAGGTTGTTCTATCGCGATAAAAATCGCCCACACCGATTTTGCCCAGGAAGCCTTGGAACCGATCGCGACCGGGGATCGATCGGTTCGCGTCACGCTTATTCCGGGAATATTGGTTCAGGGCAAAGTGCTACTGCGAGACGCGAAACGGCCCGTGGCGGACGTGCCGGTCATTCTGCGGAACGCCCAGCCGCCTCACGATACGGCCATCGTGCGGACGAACGGGAGCGGCGAATTCGCCGTCCGCCTGAAACCGGGCGCATACCTTTACCAGGCCGTCGGCGGCGGATATCGCAATGCCGGCTGGGAACGTTTGCCGGTGACCGGCGCCGAACCACAACTGAACATCACGGTTTATGCCGCGGGCGCCGGTATTATTCGGGGCAAAGTCTGCGATGCGGTTTCGGGCCAGCCCATCCCCCGAGCGCGAATCGCCGTGGAGACCCAGGGCAATCTCGCCTCGCTGATTCGAACCGCGGCAGACGGCGGTTTTTCTATTTCGGCCATGGAAGGCGAAAACGTCCTTCGTATCGAATCGGCACCTGGATATCTTCCACCCGAACAACCGGCCCTGCGGCTGAATGTCGTTGCGGGCAAGGAAACGCTGTTACCATCCTTCTGGCTTGCGCCCATCCCGGCCTGGACCGTGGAAATCCTTGATTCCGAAGGCCGCCCGGCACCTGGCGCCATTGTTTCCATGGTGCGTCCTGAACAACAGGGCTGGTATGTGGCGAATGCGCAAGGACAGGCGCTTGTGCGCTTTGCTTCCCTGCCGCCGGAAGGGCCGGCGCTGGGTCTTGTGGAAGACACAAAATCCGATAGGGGCGCGCTCTTTGCCATTGCGCGCGATTCCAAAGACCCTGTGCGAGTCCAACTCCTGCCACTGGCGAAAGTGCGTGGAAAAGTCATGGCGGGAAACCGAACCCCAGTCATGGGCGCAACGGTTTCCGCCTCATTCGGCAAAGAGGGATGCCGCTTGTGGCGCACCATTACGGATCCCGCGGGAGGATATCATTGGCCGAGCGTCATTCCCGGTGTGCCGCAGTATGTATCCGTGGACAGCGCCGCCGGTAATTCCCCCGCGCCATTGAATCTGCTCGCTGAACCGGAAAAAGAGGTAGAACTGGGCGATCTCTTGGTGTCGTCCAGTCCCGTCCGCACATCGCTTTTTGGGGAAAAATGGGCCTGGCATGAGAGAAAACCTATCGCCGGGCCAATGCCCGATGCCGGACAACGCGCACAAGCGGTTGTCGTTGTGTGCTGTTGTGCGGCATCCGGGGCCTCAGCCGCTCTCGAAGGGCTTGCTTCCGCGCAATCCGTTTTCCCCGGGAAAGAGGTCCTGTTCGTGCTTATGGTGGATGGTCCGTTTTCGCCAGCCGAAACATCCATCCCGATCGTAAATGGGAAAAATCCGGGATCCGCTTCGACCTATGTCCTTCGCCCGGATGGAACGGTTTGCCTGGAAACCTTCGGAATGCCACCGCTTCGCGCCCTCCGCGAAGCCATGAATCTTTCCCCTATAAAGCAATAAACCTGGATTTGGCAATCAACATCCGAGTCCGGTGGCCAAGCAGTGGGATAGTGAACTTTGTGGACAAAGTAGACAAGAAAACCAACCCCCTTTGGGTGCAGTCCATTGTGACAAGGTCCATGACGTCCAGAAGTTAGTGCGTGGAATCCGATCTTGACGGCCGAATTCAGGATAAAAAAGACCCATTAGGCCTTCTTTTCCGAATCGGGCTGAGGCCTTTCCGCGGTCCTTTTCATGACATCCTGGAAAATGGGATAGTTGGCGTCGAGCGAGTAGCGTTCGATGGCCGTGCGTCGCGCTTCATCGCCCATGCGCCGACGCAGATCCGGATCCACAATGAGCCGCTCGAGTTTTTCCTCCCATTCGCCGGGGGTTGATGCGAGGAAACCGTTGATGCCATCGGTAACGACTTCGGCGTTCATACCGACAGGAGAAATCACGGCGGGTACGCCCACGGCCATGTATTGAATCGCCTTGAACGCACATTTGCCTTTCGCGCGAAGTGTATCCTTGAGGGGCATCAGGCCAATGTCCGCTTCGCGCATGTAGTCGGCTTCGTGCGCCGGGTCGAATTCATGGTTTACCACCTCGACACCGGCGAGATCATAGGTGCGTCCGCGTGTGGCAATGGCAAGACGGATAGGATATTTCGCCGCCAGCCGCTGAATCACGGGTTCGATGATTTCCAGATAGCCCAAGTTGTCCCGAAGCCCCGCCCAGCCGAGAATGACCGGATCTCCGTCGCGTCGATCAGCCCATTGTTTGGGCGTGTAGAGGTTCATATCCACGCAAGTCGGGATAATCGCGACGGGTAGGCCGGGATTGCACGCATGTACGTATGCTTCAAGGTAACGGTTGCCGACAATCGCGTACCGGCACATTCCGCTCATCTTCCGCACCCAACCCAGATCCACCAGACGCAGAAATGGACTCGTGACATGCGCGGCCGGCTCCCATATCGCATCGTCTATATCGAAAACCATGCGCGGATTCAACGCGTGGATGATGCGCTCGAAGACGGGCGGGCCATAATCGAAGACAGGACCGCGAAAAAACACGACATCCGCGCCGATGACATGCCGCAACTGCCACACGCGCCGCGCCAGCACCAATAGCATGTAAAAGATCTTCGACCATTTCGGCCGCCCCTCGTACAGCCGCGTCCACCACGACACCGGCGCGTGTACACAGATGACGCAGGTGTGACCGTCCGCGCGAAGACGTTCCGCAAAGGCCACAAGCCGGTAACGGATAGCCGCAATCATCGTCGTACTGTTGCCGAACAATACAATCTTCATGGTTCCTGCTCCCGTAAAAAGTCTTTCCAGGTTCCAAATAATGCTATCCGTAACGGCGATGGCGGCGGGATGTTCATACCGAGGATTCTTTCAACGGGCCTTTCGGCGATTGGCGAACCGCGGCCACGATCAACACGATGCCGGCGCAAGCCAGTTCCACAAAGGTCGAAACAAAACGCGCCGCAACGACGACCGTAACGATTTCCGCTGAAGACATTGTGGTGGCCTGTTGCAATCCCAGGATAAGAATGCCTTCGCGCACGCCAACCCCGGCGGGCGCAATCAGGACGAAAAATCCGAGCAGCCATCCGGCGCAAAACAGGCCCGCGAGAAAAACCGCAGATCCAAGACCAAGAGGGATAAGAGCCCGCACCATGATCAGAAAAGAGGCCGCCCACACGGTGGCGGCCGCCATGTTGCCCAGAAGAATGAGTGTCACCATGCCATACCGGGGGGTGCGTTCGAGAGGAGGATATTTTGCTATCCGCAACGCAAGATTGAACAGGCGCATGAAAATGTGCGGCTCCGCGACGATGAGCGCCGATGCCATGGCGGCGGTACCTGCCACGCTGTACGTGCCCAGAATGGCGGTTGATTCGCCCGACGCCAGAAAGAGCGCCACCCCATAAAACCCAAACGCCGCCAGAAACAGAAGGTTGTCCAGCAACACGGCAGCGACATGGCCGGGCATGTCTTCGGGCGACTCGGACGACAGGTAGGCTTTGCCGGCAAAGGACCAGACTTTCCCTGGAATATAACGCCCCATGCCCGTGACCGATGTAATATGAAACCCGCGCCATGCGTGCATGGGTAGCCCCGTTACTTCCCGGCGTAAAAGCGCCCACAATGCGCCGCGAAGCAAATAACCGAAAAAGGCGCAGATACACGCCACGGGAAAGGCAAGGGCCAATTCCCGGCGCGTGGCGATGGATACCACCTGATCCCGGTGCCGGACAAGATACGCGCTAAAAAACAGCACGACAAGTCCCGCGAATATCAGCCCCGCGATACGCTTGATGCGTGCCCGCCGAATCTGCTTTTCGGACATATCCGCCATCGGCCGCGCCTCAATCGAATCCCTTGGCGATTCACTATCGCGTCTCAACGAAATCTCCTGTCGAAATGCTTTATCCTGAAATCAGCAGCCAATAGCGGCTCTTTCGTCCATATAACCCATGAAATGAGCAAGGGGCCGCCAACGTTTACGGCAGAACATGGACATATTTACGCCAGACTGTCCAATTTGTCGCTGGAGTATAGCACAGCACGGGCGGGAAGACGTTTTTCAGGCTTTGTTCAAAGCATTTGCGAAATAGACCGTCGGCGGTAAACGAGTGCATTATGGCTTATTTTACAAGCGCCTCCGCCCTCCTATTAAACGCAATTTGCAATCGGATTTTGGCTCTGCTAATTTGAGCGCATGGGAAGGGTGACGCCAAATTCGAAACCGGTGCTACGATCTTTTATCTGGGCCGTTCTGCTTGTAGTATCTGCTCTGATCCTTTTTGCGGTATCGGTATATATACGCAGGCCATGGGCCGGCGAAATCGTTGACTTTGCCCACCAATCAAGCACAAGCCGGACCGTTACTTTTTTGAGCAATTGGCATGAAAGCGGAATTTGGAATCTCAAGTTTTCGCTTGTCTCGACGCCGCCGTCAATCGAATACGTGGAAACCGGCCGCCGTGTATTCTACGGGGCGTGGCCGCCGGCGGGATTCTGCATCCAGTATTTCCTGTTATGGTTGTTCGATATTCCGCCGGACTACGATACGGTGACGCGGCTGGGCTTGCTGGATCATTTTATATTGGCGCTTATCTGCGCGTTTCTGGCTTTTTCGCTTGCCCATCGAATAACCGGCCAGCCCATAACCGCGTTTTGCTGGTCGCTGCCGTCCCTTGCGCTGGTTCTTTTTCTGCCCGGACCGATGTTTTATGCGCAGAATCTCGTGTACGGCACGCGTATCGTCGTATCGCTGCTCGCGGCGCTTGCGTTGGTGGATTCCATGCTTCTGGCCCGCCGGCAAGCCGGTCGAAGGGAGCGCGTGCTTGAATACTTCGAAAAACTGCTGCTCTTTCTGGTTGTGGCGACGCATTGGCTGGGCGTTTTTATCGTGGCCGTTCTCTATCTGCTGAAGGTTTTACGCGGTGAAATGGGCGATACGCGGAAGGAATGGTTTCGACGTTCGGTGATGTTTGGCCTGCCCGCCCTTATTGCGCTTGTGCTCTATGGTGTGCAGATTCTTCGGATCGGGTACTTGTCGTCCTTGGCCACCCGGGCTGGTTTGTATTCTAAAACGCCCGAAGACTTTTTCAAACAATTCTGGTCCGGTCATTTTGCCGATGCGTTCGGGGAAGCCGCGGTCTGGATGTTCTGGATTACATGCGCCACGGCCTTGCTGGCTTTCGCCTTATTCATGTTGCCGGGATTGCGCCGGCGTTTTGCCGCCATATCCGCAGCCAATCTGGCCAGGACATTGCTACTGCTGGGGATCCCGCCGCTACTCATGGCCTATGCCCTCCCGACTGCGGTGTATATCCACGGATTTTCCACCATGTTCTTTGTGCCGTTCATGGCCGTTGGGCCATTTACGCTCTTACCGTTATTGCTACTGTCGCCGTTGGTAAAAGACAAACTGCCTTCGGCAATAAATACTGCATTTCCAGCTGTCTTTACGATTGCCGGCGCCGTCTATATCCTGTGGCTGAGCGGGGGGCCACTCGCGCTTTTTCCGGAAACACGCCCCTTTTTCCGGCGAACCGGTGAATTTATACGTCAGCATACGGCCTATGATGATGTCGTGGTTTCGACTACGCTGGGTAATATTGGAATGGATGCCCGGCTCACGGGCTTTGCACTAAAAAACATTCATCCCATCACCAGCGCCGAAGATGCGTGGAAGATTGTGGGAGATATTCCGCGTGAGTATTCCGTGGTATTGTGTGAATTCGGTGGGACTATGAAAGACTGGGGAGACCCTTCGATCGAAATGCTGATTGATGCCGCCGATACCACGTTGACAGGTGAGGATTGTACGCTCTACCGAATTTCCAAACCAAAATTCGAGGAAACGTACCGGCGTTCGCTCGCGCAAAAGAAAGAAATGCTTCGCGAGCCGATCAACTCCAACTTGGATGTATTTCAACTCGGGCGCCTTCACGCCCTGGCTTGCGAAATGCCGGATGATGGAGTGGCCCGGCAGCGCCGGCAAGAAATTGAAGCGGTTTTCGCCCAAAAGAAAAAACCGGAACATGAATTGAATGACTGTGTGACCCTTTGCGGACACAAAATAAGACGAATCGCCGAAAACCGGTTCGCGATTCGCCTGCTGTTTCACCTCAATAAGCGTCTGGACGACGCATGGCGAATCGGATTGCTGGCTGAAATAGACGACTCGCAAAAGGAACGGCTTCCCGAAAAAGATCGCAGCGGCAAGTTCCTGTATTGGAATTTCAATCCAGTGGTGCCGACTTCACGCTGGAAAGCCGGCACGTATACGTCGGTTGGAACGACAGTCAAAGCCGTTCCGGCAAAATATATGATCCGTGTGGGTTTTTACGATCACGTCCGAGGTAATTTCGGCCAATTCCGGTATGTCTGCACAGTGGATTTCGAGCATCTTCCCATGCCGGAAGGTCTTTCGGACGAGAAGGGGCCGGATGCCGATGATGCGATGGACGAACTTTTGCCCGGTAACGGCGAGCCCGCGTCATGAAATTGCCCGATTCACGTGTCCTTTTCGGAGTGTTTCCCGCTTGATGGCGCCGAGGCGAAACGGTCGGGGCGTTTCCCGCGAATCGGCGCATAGAACGCTTGGATTTCCTTCATGTCGGCCTCGATGTCGCCGGTCGGCTGGAACAGGGGACCGAATCCACCGGCGCGGCGTCCGAAATCCATAAAACTGAGATTGATGGGAACCCCGGCGCCGAGGGCGATGTAATAGAATCCGGTTTTCCATCGTTTCACTTTGCTCCGGGTGCCTTCCGGCGGAATGCAGATGACGAGCCGGTCATTTTGTTCGAAGGCTTCGATGGCCTGAGCGACCATTCCGTTGGCCTTGCTGCGGTCTACCGGGATGCCGCCCAGCCAACGGAAAAACAAGCCGAACGGTCCCACAAAAATTGTTTCTTTCGCGAGCCAGTAGATTTTCACGCGAAAGGCAAACGCGAGGGCCAGCACAAAGGGAAGATCCCAGTTACTGGTGTGTGGGGCGCCGATGAGTACATATTTCGGCGCATCGGGAATACGGCCTTCCATCCGCCAGCCGAACACCCGCAGCCAAAGCAGGCCGGCCCAGTGCATGATCCGCGAAAGACCGGGCGTGTCGAATATCGTGCGTTGCATCATTCCGCGCAGTGCCATGTGCTTTGCCTGCCTGTGTCGTGGACGATATGGGCGCGCATGGTTACACGCCCAAGAAACCGTCGCTCCAAAAAACCGGTTCGTAACCCCGTTGGACCACCCAGCGCAGCGCGGTCTCGACTTTTTCAAATACCGTGGGCTGGTATAATGCCAGTTCCTTCCGAAAATACTGCTCGTGAATCAATAATTCGACCATCTCCGCGGTTTGCGGTGTCACTGTGCGCTTGTTCAGATACGGTTCAATTTCCTCGATTTCCAAGGCATTGACCACCGCCGTACAGCGGATGAACATCAACCCGGTTTCTCGGTCGAACCAAGCCCCGCGGCTGTCGCAGTGGGCGCACTGTTCGCGGCTCAGGTAGTAACCTGTCGTGCACGGGCCTTCGTAGCCTTGGACCTCGAATAATCCAATCAATTGATCGATGCCCCGATCACGCAGCGCCAAAGCAGCCTCTTTTGGACATTCCGCCCAATGGACGGTCGTCGTACGCGATAAGGTTTCGTTTCCCGCGAATCGGCGAATATGTCCGCAAACCAAGTCGTAATCATGCGCCAACTGGGTATACCGGGCATTCCGGTAGGGACGGTCGGGCTTGTCTTGAAGGGCGTGAAAACTGAGATGCAGCCAATCGGCATTGGCGCGCCATTCGTCACGCCATCGGTCCGGCATTTCCGTCAAATCAAATCCATCGGTTTGATAATACACATTTATATGTATTTTCGTCCCATATTTCTTGTGCAAAGATCGCCAGAATCCCAAATACCAATGATCGAACAGGGAAGGATAAGCATCAGGATTCGTTCCGAGGTCTTTCAAAAAAAGGATGTTGTCGTCCACGGAAAAACGGTATCGTTTCCGGCTGCCCCGGTTCCAGAAGACTTCGATGACGGCGGTTTGTCCGTTTGCTTCGGCGCGAATGGCGTTACGCCGTTCGGTCAACGCGACATCGCAGGTGAACGTTTCCCCGTCGCACGCGGCTTTTTTTCCGTTGACATGCACGCTTGACCCGGGGGCCGCCGTTCCGCGGACGGTTACGAGCAGCGCGTCCGGCGACTCGGCCCCGTCGCAACGGTCAAGAATATCCCCGTCGCGGGGAAAAGAAATTTCAAGAGGTATGGACATAGGAAACGGGCGGTCAGGTCTGAAGCAGATCCGCCACTTCCTCCTGTTTGTCTTCGGGGAATGCCAGCCACTCGTCGAGAATACGCGCTACCCGCGTGGGATCGGTATGGATCAGTTCTTTCAACAGCCGCAACATGAGCCGCTTGTTGGCATTGGTGGCTTCCGAGAAGGCGGCGAGTTGCGCCAGATGTGTGGCGTAGATGTCGAAAATGCGGCGCTCGGTTTCCTCGTCCCGATCGCCCGGCGCGCCGGAATAGGGATAAATCCCCGCGTCCCGCCACTGCGTGAGGATGTCCTGCGCCCGTTCGATTTCACGGAGGGTAAAATGCCTGCGCAGCGCAAGGCGCGCGGCTTCGAGCAGTTGCCGGCAGTCCGGGGACATGTCTTCCAAGGGCAAAAGCCCCTCGCGTTCGAGTGCGACGAAATGGGCGGACTTGAGGAAGGCGGTGTAACTGAACCCCCGGAACAGCAGGCGCGGTTTGACCGTGTGGAGGGCAAAACCGTTCGCGTCGCAAAGGACGATACCGCGCTTTCCGGGCGTTAGCCATTCCACAAGGGTCATGGATGCCTGAACCCGTTCGCCGTTTTCCATGACAAATTCGCCCAGGTCGCATTCTGTCGAACGATCTTCCGCGTTGGCCGGATCAAGTGGAACTCCGTCGTACACAATGCGGACATCCGGATATTGCCGTAGATAGAGGGCGAAAAAGTCGGTGGCCTCCTGAACGGCCTTGATACCCCGAAGAAGACCGATGTTGGAGGGTAGATCGGCTATTTCGACCGTCATGCCTATCGGCGTTTCGGCCGGTTCGGGATCGCTCAACTCGAACTCGCCCAGACGCGCCGCGCGTCCCGTGATGCGAAACGTGTGCCGTTCACCGTTTCGATCGAAGGAACTGATCCATTGGACGAAATTACCGAGTCCGAACGCACGAAAGCGGCCTTTGCCATACTGGCCGTGCAGAGCCCGTCGCCGGTTCGCCGTACGCGACTCCTCGCGCTTCCAGGATCCGCCCAGATTCCGGAAGGCATCTTGGGCATGATCAAAGGCGAGACCATGCCCGTTGTCGCGTACGCGGATGGCGTCTATGCCGCCCATGTCGTTGTCCGCGAACTCGATACGCACTTCCGTGGCTTCCGCGTCCAAGGCATTCCATATCAGTTCCGACAGCGCCAGCATCGGTTTCGCGCGCGACAGCAACTCCAGATGATCATCCTGTACCTGAACCGAAATCGTCCTCACCGTATGCCGTTCCTCCGCCACAATGGCCGTGTTTCTCCAAAAAACAGCCGTAAGATAAGATAATACCATCCGGATTGCGTGGGGGACAAATACCGTTTCACATTGCGGTTATCTCCCGGCGAAAAAAATGAATGGCGTCTTTTGTCTGTCCCCGTGCCGATGGAATAAAATGCCGTTTGTTTGCTTGCCATTGCATTCAATCAAAACCGAGGCGGACGATGGGAACGACAATTTTCTTGCGTGGAATGAGCCTTGTTGGTCTTGCCGTCATTGTTTTACTTTGCTATCTGTTCTCGACGGATCGTCGGAAAATTCCGTGGCGGCTGGTGGGTTGGGGCTTGGGGTTGCAACTGGCGCTGGGGATTCTGGTGCTTGACACCCGGTTTGGGAACACGTTTTTCAGCCTAGTGGACAGGGCGTTCAACGTCTTGAACGACGGCACGAAAGAAGGTTCGCGTTTTTTGTTCGGCAGCCTGGTTGACGATATGAGTATCGGGGCGATTGTAGCGTTTCAGGTGCTGCCGGTCATCGTTTTCGTCTCATCGCTTTCAATGGTGCTGGTGCATTTTCACGTGATTCAAGCCGTGGTCAACGGCATGGCTTATCTTCTGCGGCGTTCGATGAAAACCTCCGGCGCGGAGACGTTCGCGGCGGCGTTGCAGGTATTCATGGGCATCGAATCCCTCCCCGCTTCGCGCGGCTACCTGGAAAAAATGACCCGTTCGGAACTCTTCGTCATCATGACGACTTTCATGGGCACCATCGCGTCAAGCGTGATGGTGGCCTACGCCTCGTTTGGCGCACAGCCGGGCCATCTGCTCGCGGCCTCGCTCATGTGCGCGCCCGCGGCGCTGCTTATATCCAAAATGCTCGTTCCCGAAACCGGCAAACCGCTTACGGATGGTTCGGCGCGTATCGAAATCCCGGTCGAAAGCCGCAATATGGTGGATGCGGCGGCGCGCGGTGCATCCGACGGTCTCCTGCTCGCGATGAATGTCGGAGCGGCGTTGATCGCTTTTATTGGCCTGGTCTATCTCCTCAATCTTGCGCTCAAGGGCATCACAGGCGTCTCATTTGAGCAAATCATGTCATGGATTTTCTATCCCTTTGCATTGTTGATGGGGGTTCCGGGGCACGATGCAGGCGTTGTCGCGGAACTGCTCGGCAAAAAGACGGTCCTGAACGAGTTTCTCGCCTACGCAGATCTGAAGCCATTGATTGAACAAGGCGCGCTGAGTCCGCGTTCCGTGACCATTGTCACCTATGCCCTGTGTGGATTCGCCAATCCGGGCAGCCTCGGCATCCTCCTCGGCGCGTTGAACAACCTCGTGCCAGAACGCCGTTCCGAATTCGCCGCTCTTGGCCTGTTGTCACTTTTAGCCGGTACGTTGACAAGTTTCATGACGGCCTGCGTGGCCGGAATGCTGACAAATGAATAAATAACGCTTCCTTTTTTCAAGCCAATTTGCATCCAAGCGGTTTGCGTGGCACACTGGAGGCGGATTGGAGCGTTGGCGGCATGGCGGTCATTCTGGTCATTGACGATGAAGAGCCGGTCCGCATTGTGATGAGGCGGTTGCTCGAGCGCGCGGGGTACAAGGTCCTTGTGACCGAAAATGGACGTGCCGGTCTTGATGCGTTCCGCAACAATGAAGTTGATTTGGTCTTGACTGACATTTTGATGCCGGATTGTGACGGACTTGAATTGATTATGAAGTTACGGGCGGAAAACCCGAATGTAATGATCATCGCCATGTCGGGAGGAGGAAAAACCGGCGAAATGGATTTTTTGGGTCTTGCGTCTTCTTACGGCGCTTCCCGGGTTTTATCCAAGCCCGTGTCGAACGCGGAACTGTTGGACACCGTCGAACAACTCCTCAAGGGTGCTTAGGGCGGTGTCGGATGTCAACAGAAGAAAAGAAATGGAACAGCATGGATAGTGTAATTCAAAAACACTGCGTTCCATGTTCTTCGTTTTCAATGGTTTATAATCAAGGTAGTGTGTTATGTCGGAATCGGTCGTTCGTGCGCATCTGAATTTGTACGCGGTGCTTCAGAATATCGAGGATTTGTTGCTTCTCGATGCGGAAGCGGCCTCATGGGCCCGGGATTGGAATCTTTCGCTGCAATTCGCGGTCAGGGGCGGCCCGGCCGCGCATCTGGTCTTTCATAATGGACGCTGCACGCATGGCATCGGCGTTATGCCGAGCCCGGATATCAGCCTGTATTTCCTGACCCATGGACACCTCAACGCGCTTTTTGACGGGAAAGGCGTTCCGATTCCGCTCAAGGGTTTTTCGCGTTTGGGTTTTCTGCAGAAGGATTTTGCGCGATTGACGGATCGTCTTCAATACTTTCTGCGGCCAGATCCCCAACGTCTGGCGGATCCGGCCTATTTGCGCATCAACACGCATCTTACGTTGAATACCGCCCTGTTTGCCGTCAAGGAACTGGCCGCACACGAACCGGTATCGAAGACAATTGCCGCACATATCCCGCACGGCGTCCTGCAGGTCGAGGTCCGGCCCGACGGGCCGTGCGCTTACTTGGTATTCGGCCCGCAAGGCGTCCGCGCGGCTAAGGGACTTTGCGCATCCCCCTCCGCACGCATGACGTTTCGCGACATCGGTGTGGCGAACGCCTTGTTGACCAATCAACTCGACGCCTTTCTGGCCGTGGCGCAGGGTTGTGTCATTCTGGAAGGCATGCTGCCCATGATTGACAACCTGAATCTGATTTTGGACCGTGTCCCGGCCTATCTGGCCTGACGGCGCGTAAAGGGCATCCAACAAACAACAAAATAGAGCGTATGGAGAGAACAGGCCAACAAAAGGACGTATCTTTTTCGCCCAACATTTATGGGACGCCGTCTGTCATTTTTTGGGCGATCGGCATCACGTGCTTTATTTTCCCGCCATACGCCGCCGCATACGGGGAAATCACGCTGGATCCGGACAGTCCGGTTTTACACGTCACTCCCTTATTGGAATATCTTGTATTGCCCGCTCCCACTGCGCCGGAAGAATTTCCGCCGCCGCCGGAACAAGGCGATTATCAGCCTATCCCGGGACCGGACATCCGCTTTGGCCTCACGGAGCGATCCACGGCCTTCTGGTTCCGATTGACCATCAATAATCCCTTGGATATAGAGAACCGCCAATTTCTCAAGGTGGACAATCCCCGCCTGAACACAGTGGTTTGTTATATTCCTCAACCCGACGGTGGGTTTACGACGTATCACGCGGGAACCGATCACGCTTTCAGCGAGTATATCCAGCCGTGGCCCCAGCCCACTTTTCGCATCATCACGCCTCCCCATTCCCAGACGACTATCTACCTTTGCATCCGAAACAAGGGGTGGACCGAGGCGCATGTATATTTATGGCAGACAAGGCCATTCCTCGTGCATATCGCCCGTTGGACGCTTTTACACGGCATGTTCTACGGAGTGCTTATCATTATCGCCCTGCACAACATCCTTATCTCATTACGGCTGCATGGACGGCCCTTCTTCTATCACGCCGTGTTTGTGCTGGCCTGCCTCGGTTACCAACTGTCATTTCACGGTACAGGCCATCAGTTCCTCTGGCGCAATGCGCTGTGGTGGTCGGACCGTTCCGTGTTTTTCTTTGTCGGATTCGGCATGTGTTTTGCCTTCCTTTTTACCCGGAATTTTTTGAATACGGCGGCCTTGGCGCCCCGTCTGGATAAAATCCTAGCCGTGATGGCCGTCTTGAGTCTTGTGATTCCAATCGGCAAGACAACCGAATCGCTCTGGGTCAATTATTATACCCATGTCCTGAGCCTAATCGCAGCGCCGTTGCTTATCGCGGCGGGATGGATTGCGCATCGTGCGGGCAACCGGTCCGCGCGGGCGTTTTTGATGGGATGGGGCGTCATGCTCGTCGGCGCCGTCGTCATTGGCCTGTGGGGGCTCAACCTGCTTCCCGATCATTTTATTTTCAGAAATTTGTTCCATATCGGGTTTATTTTCATCCCGCTGCTCCAGTCTTTCGCCCTGATGGATCACATCCGCCACCTGGAACGGCGCAACCAGCAGGAATTGGAACGCCAAGTGGCCGAACGGACGCGCGAACTACAGGAAGCGCTCGATAACGTAAAGACGTTGCGGGGTTTTATTCCGATATGCGCACGTTGTAAAAAAATCCGCGACGATGCGGGATACTGGAACAGCATCGAGGCCTATGTGCGCAAACATTCCGACGCGGATTTTACGCACGGTATTTGCCCGGAATGCACCCGCATACTTTATGGATTTGATATTAATGCGGACAGGCCAGCCGCCGGAACGCCGTCCTGCGCGGCAACAACCGCCCCGCACGACCTGTCCGAAGAGAAAGAAAATGGGAGTTAAGCATGAAGAAGTATGAGTACAGCCAATCGGCGGCCTTGTTCACCCGTGCCGCGAAAGTAATCCCCTGCGGGGTATATGGCCATTTCAGTCCGGCGCCTTGTGTGCCCGTTGCGCATTACCCATTCTTTACCGCCCGGGCAAAAGGATCTCATTTCTGGGACGTTGACGGCAACGAATTTATTGATTACATGTGCGCCTACGGCCCCATGGTGCTCGGTTATATGAACCGGGTGGTGGACGCCGCCTATGCGAAGCAAATGGCCCTCGCGGATTCCGCCAGCACGGCTTCCCCGCGCATGGTTGAACTCGCCGAACTGCTCGTGGAACTCGTCCCCGTTGCGGACTGGGCGTTCTTCGCTAAAAACGGTGCGGACGTGACAAATTACGCCGTCATGACGGCGCGTGCGGCGACAGGCCGGAAGAAAGTCGTCGGCATTGCCGGCGGCTATCACGGCACCTCGCCCTGGATGCAGGCGCCCGGCCATCACGGAGTCGTCGAAGAAGACCAAAAAAACGTGATTCGCATTCCGTGGAATGATGTCGGCGCCTTGGAACGTGCCATCGCCGCGAATCCCGGCCAGATCGCCGCGTTCATCGCGTCGCCGTATCACCACCCTGTTTTCGCCGACAATGAAATGCCCGTGGACGGCTATTGGCAGAAAGTCGAAACGCTGCTCCGCCGGCACGGCATTGTCTTTATTGTGGACGACGTGCGCTGCGGATTCCGGCTCGACATGGGCGGGTCGAATGAATATTTTGGATTCAAACCGGACCTGATTTGCTTCTGCAAAGCCATCGGAAACGGATATCCCATTTCCGCGCTGGTCGGCGTGGATTCGTTGAAAAATGCCGCGGCGAAAGTGTTCCACACGGGCAGTTACTGGTTTTCGGCGGGGCCCATGGCGGCGGCTATTGCGTGCCTCAAGGAACTCAAAAAGATTGATGGTCCGCGCATCATGATGGAAAAGGGCACGAAACTCCTGGACGGTATGGTCAAAATCGCCAAAAACCACGGATATACGCTCAAGGTGTCCGGGGCGCCTTCCATGCCGTACTTGCGTATTACCGACGATCCAAGCCTCATGTTCCATCAACGATTGTGCGGCGAGTGTACCCGGCGCGGCGCTTTCTTCACTTCACATCACAATTGGTTCCTCTCCACCGCCCATACGGACAAGGATATCCAACGCACCTGGGACATTTTCGACGATGCGTTCAAATCCCTTCAGGAAAAGCCGGCTACATCCAGCGTCGCAAAAAAAACCGCCCGCGCGAAATCCGCTCCCAAGCGGTAAAAAGAATAACCCAGCCGCGGGACACAGATGGCTGCTTCGGTGCAAGAGGGGCATTTTTTTGTAGATCCGCGCAGACTCGACAGTCTGTGCCATGGGTTTCGTTATCCTGGATTCGGCAGTCAAGATCGGATTCTACGTGCTATCCTCTGGATGTCGTGGACCTTGTGGACGAAATGGACAAGAAAATCAATCCCCTTGCGGGTGAAGTCCACTGGGTCCACAATGTCCATCTCGTCCATGGTTTGGTCGAAAGAGCCGCGTTCAACTGCCGATTTTAGGGTTATTTATTCACAACCTCTCAGGCGCGTCGCAATCTTCCGCACGCGGGTCTTTTGGGGATCAAGTCCCAGCAGGTGCACGATCTCTCGTGTTTTCGCGAGCCGTCCGGCCACAAGGCATGTGCTGAATCGCACACACAGGCGATCGCTTTCAGACGGTTCCAAGGCCAATGCCGCAATGGCAGGGCGTATATCTACCGTAATGGAAGCCGGCGACCGCCGCGGCCCTGTGGGACGTCCCTTCCGTTCGACGGATACGTTTGGCGATTCGAGGATCGAACGAATTCGCCCCAGCACTTCAGGCGCATCGGCGGAGGCGAAAATCAGATATTCGCAACCGGTAACCGCGCTCATCAGCGAGGGCGCGGCCAACGGGACTTCTGCCGCCTCATATACGCACAATCCCTGTGGAAGAGCCGCCTGCAACCGCGCCAGACACTGTTCGGGAGCGATGCGATCCCGTAGCAATACATCCATGTAATCGGCTTCGGATTCTTCGCCGACAGGCGGCGCGGTCGAAAAAGTCACCTTCGGATGCGCATGAAATCCCTGCGAATGCGATACGGGCAATCGGGCCCGGCGCAAAGCGCGAATCCACGCGGCAATCCATTCAAGGTTCGAGAGAAACCGTGCTTCGTCGAAGCGTCCGACACGAAATCGCACCCGCTGCACAGCAAGCGGTTCATTGCGCGATTCGAGCAAAACTGGGCCGTCGTTTTCGGTATGTTCCGCCGTTTCACGCCAACGCGCCTGCATCGTGTTGCATTCGCCGGGCAAAGCCTCGCGCACGCCGCATTGATTGCAGGCGGACCATCGGCAATCGGAAGTAACGGCGCCGGCCAGCGCCCTGGCCCATTCCGCGCGCAGCCAGTCCGCCGAGACGCCCGCGTCAATGTAATCCCATGGAAGAGGCGCATCCAACGGGCGTTCGCCGAGCATTGCATCCACCGGATATTGCGTTTCCCCGATGGCCTTGCCCCATGCGTTCATATCGAGCAAATCCGATGACGAATCCAGGCGCGCGCCATGCCGGAAGGCCGATTCAATCAAATCGGCCGCGCGCCGGTCTCCCCGCGAGATGAGTCCCTCGACCAACGACGATTCCGCTTCGTGGTAGCCGAACTTGATCGCCGAATACGGCTTGAGTTCCCGCGCAAGGATGGCCTGGCGTCTGCGGATTTCATCGAATCCAATCTGTCCCGCCCACTGAAACGGAGTGAACGGCTTCGGAACAAAGGTTGAGACGCCCGTTGTAATTCGGGCGCGACGGTTTATTTGCTTTGCGCGAGCAAGTGCTTCCCGGCATAAGGCAGCGATCGCTTCGACATCTTCATCCGTTTCCGTCGGCAATCCAATCATGAAATAGCATTTGACATGCTGCCATCCGCGCCGCATCGCTTCCTCGATGACCGTAAAGAGCGTTTCATTGTCGAAGTTTTTATTGATCACCACGCGCAGCCTCTTCGTGGCGGCTTCCGGCGCGAAGGTCAAACCGCTGCGCCGCACGCCGGAAATGGCGTCGGCCAATTCGACCGCGAAAGTGTCGAGCCGTAGGGACGGCGCCGACACGGCCGCATCGTCTGCATGGGCACGGCGCGCCGCCTGCGCGAACAAGGTCCGCGCTTCCGGATAGTCGCAACTCGAAAGCGATAACAGTGAAATCTCCTCGTATCCGGTCTTGCGAAACGTCTCGTCCACCAATCGTTCAATGGCGCCGATCGAACGCGTTCGCACGGGACGGCTAATCATCCCGGCCTGGCAAAAGCGGCAGCCGTGCGCACACCCCCGCATGATCTCGATGCCGGCGCGGTCGTGGACCAGTTGCGCAAAGGGCACAAGATACGATTCAGGCGCAGGCGCGGCGTCCAGCTCGGAAACCGTTCTTCGCGTAATTATCCGTCCGGGATTCGATACGATCGCGCCGTTCGCCAGTCTCTTCACATCATGAAGCGCAGGCGCCCATACTCCTGCTATCGCATTCAAGGACTCGAGTTTTTCTTGGCGCGTCCCGCGCCGAACGCCCCGCAAACAGGAAACAATCTCGCCTATGACCTCTTCACCGTCGCCGACGACAAAGGCGTCAATGAATGGCGCCATTGGTTCCGGATTCAACGCGCCGGGTCCGCCCGCTATAACGATCGGGTGCGCATGAGTCCGTTGTTCAGAACGCAATGGCAATCCGGCCCGATCAATCATGTTCAACACGCTTGTATAGGTCAGTTCCGATTGGAGGGTAAAACCAATCAAATCCATGTTCAAGAGGGGGGTTTTCGATTCAAGTGTAAAAAGAGGCATTTCCCGCGCGCGCAAAACCGCTTCCAAATCCGGCGCAGGCGCATAAGCCCGCTCCGCCCAACACCATGGAAACTGATTCAAAATGGCATATAGTACGTGTAATCCAAGGTTGCCAAGGCCCAATTCGTACAAATCAGGAAATGCAAGGCAAACGCGCAATTCCACGGAGTCCGTGTCTTTGTGCACGGCATTCCATTCCGTACCCAAGTATTGGGCCGGTTTGGAGACACAGGGGAGGATTTCATCCAGGACAAGCGATCGCCAATTCATACGGCCATTATCCCGAACATCCCGGCATGCGTTCAAACCATGAACCGGCGCAACGTCGTTGGCGGCTCAACCCTTCTTCGCGAGTGCCGCCGTGATCATCTTGGGACTCGGCGGGATTTCGTCCCAAAAAGAAAGTTCCGCCCCATCCTGTATGAGATAAAAACGCGGAGGCGCTCCCCCGATAAAACTATAGAACAAACGAATTTGATCCCCAAGGGAATAGATTGGAAATTCCGGATGCGTGCTCTCATAAAAAATCGCTTCCGATCCGGGCTTTTCTTCGTAACCCAGCCCAATGATCGGCGGGCAACTGGGATCGGAGGCAAGCGCATTCAACGCCGGCACTGTCGCCATGCACTCCTCACAGGTCATGCTCAACATCGCGACCAGATACGTACCTTGTCCAAGATCCCACCGCCGGCCGTCGAGTTCGAATACAAACTGAGCAAACGGCCGGTCCTTGGGCTTGACGGACTGAAGACGTCCTGCCGCAAACGCCGTAAGGGCGGAGGCCGTCAAAATCGCCAGTGCAACACTGGCCAGAAAAACTCCCCGCGACGGTTGATCAGTTTTGCGGCCGCATAAGCCCATGACAGCCAAAACAGCCAGCAGAATATTCTTGGACATCGAAACGCCCGGCGACATTTCAATGGGGCCGAAACAACCGCAGTCTCTCAGTCCAGCAAAAGCCCAACCGTACGCGATAAGGATTGTAAACAGTGCGAGAACGAGCAATACCAGCCCATACAACAGCCCACGCAGATCATTTCGAACCAGCAACAAGGCCCCGATCGCCGTTTCCAACGCAAGCGTCACCAATGCGGCGGCCGCCAGAAAGACCGGTTCCTGGATAATCCCATAATGCGCAATCTGGACCGTGAACAGGTTGATGTCGATCGCCTTTAGAATGGCGCCCGCTATAAATACCAGTCCCAGCAGCCGGTCGGACACCGGAGCAAGCATCCGGCAAACGTTTTTGTAATAAAACATGCGGGAAGTGTACGGAAGCCGTTACGCCGGGGGCAAATCATCCCAAGGATGAATGGCCGGCGCTTTCCATTCGATTACGGCAATCACGTTCAGTAGCGCTTGGATTTTGAAATAGGATACCATTCCATCGGCGGCGGCAAAGCCGCATACAGACAAAGGAAACAAGGGTATGGAAAACGTCAGTCCCCCCGAAGGGTCGGTTGTTTCGGTAAATATTTCCGAACGGCAAGGCACATCCAAACAGCCCGTGGAAGCGATTGTGATTGATTCGCAAGGGGTAAGCGGCGATGCGCATGCGGGCCATTGGCATCGCCAGGTCAGTCTGCTTGCCGAAGAAAGCATCGAACGGTTTTCCAAGGAAGCCGGCCAAGCCTTTCTGCCCGGCGAATTTGCCGAAAACATCACCACGCGCGGAATTGGACTGGCCGGCGTGGTAATTCTGGACCGGCTCGTATTCGGCGATTCGGTCGAGTTGGAAGTGACGCAACTGGGCAAGGAATGCCACGGCTCGGGCTGCGCCATATTTCAGCAGGTGGGGCGCTGCGTCATGCCGAAAGAAGGCGTGTTCGCCCGCGTCGTCCGGGGAGGAACGGTCCGAGCCGGTGATGCCATTGTGCATAAACAGCGCCGGTTGCGCTGCCGCATCATCACGTTGAGCGATCGTGCCAGCCAAGGCGTTTATCCGGATCGCAGTGGTCCGCGCATCTGCGAGTGCCTCGAACGCTTTGCGCGGGAGAATCGCTGGCATCTTGACGCTGAAGCGGTCATCCTTCCCGATGATGCGCAACAACTGCGCAGTGTGTTGATTGACGCGCAGGATACCGGCGTGCATGCGGTTTTTACAACCGGCAGCACCGGCATCGGCCCCCGCGACATTGCGCCCGAAGTCGTTACCGAACTCGCCGATAAAATGATTCCCGGCATCATGGAACACATCCGGGTCAAATACGGCGCCGCCAAACCGAACGCCCTCCTCAGCCGGTCCGTGGCCGCCATTTTGGGCCAGACTCTGGTTTATACCCTACCGGGAAGCACCAAAGCCGTGGATGAATACATGGCCGAAATACTGAAAACGATCGAACATGCTCTTTTCATGCTGTACGGTCTTGACATTCATTAAATACCCGCGTCTTGAATGTCGCTAAGGATGCGTTGTAATTTCCTTATTGGAAACATTGTGGGTGGACCGCCTTCGGGTCCCAAATGAAACCGTACCTCAGGAGCGTTGCACGGCATGTACAAAAAAATTTTCACGATATCCCTGATTCTTCCCGCATTATGGATGTCTATTTCCGTTGCGCAAACCCCAGACATGAGCAGTCTTTGCCGCATTCGCGATGCGGAGACCCGTTCCATCAGTCCGGAAAACTTCACCGGCGAAAAAGGCAAAGGCGGCATGGCGACACTGGAAGAAGGAAGCGCCGCGCACGCGGCCCGCGAACTTGGGCAAGGTTGGAAAGTGAATCCCTACGTTCACCTCGAACCGGGAACGACGTTTACGCTGGCCAAGATTGACGGTTCGGGCGTCATCAACCATATCTGGATGACGCCGGCCGGGGATTACCGCCTCATGATCCTGCGCTTCTACTGGGACGGCGAAACGGAACCGTCCGTGGAAGTCCCCGTGGGCGATTTCTTCGCTTCGGGCTGGGGCATGGGAAAGGAGCCGCGCATCACGTCGCTCGCTGTCTGCGTGAATCCCCGGAGCGGTCTGAATTCGTACTGGCAGATGCCTTTCCGCAAGGAATGCCGCGTGACCATGGAGAACTTGGGCGAAAAAAGGGCGACGGTTTACTATCAAATTGACTATTCCCTGGAAGCCGTGCCGGAAGACGCCCCTTACTTTCACGCCCAGTTCCGCCGCGTGAATCCCTTGCAGGAAAAGGCCGTCCATACCATCGTGGACGGCATCCGCGGCATCGGACATTATGTGGGCACCTATCTGGCGCATGGCGCAAACAGCAAGGGATGGTGGGGAGAAGGCGAAATCAAGTTTTACATTGACGGCGACGAGGCCTTCCCGACCATCTGCGGCACGGGCGAAGAGGACTACTTCTGCGGTTCCTACGGCTACAACGAGCATGAGAAGGACGGCAAATACACCTACGAAAATTTCAGCAGCCCGTACACGGGTTTCCACCACATCCCGCACGACGGCGCGCAACGGCGCATCGGCCAATACCGCTGGCATATCGTTGATCCCATCCGGTTCAAAAAAGATCTCCGAGTAACCATCCAGAGCCTGGGATGGCAAAGCGAAGGCCGCTACCTGCCGCTGCAGGACGATCTCGCTTCGGTTGCGTACTGGTACCAGATGGAACCGCACAACCCGTTCCCGGCCTTGCCCGCTAAATCAAACCTGATTATTCAGGATTAGCCCGGCCAAACGCATCCATTTCGAATGTTGACCGGCAAACTGCGCATGCGATCGTTCGTGCTCGTTATCGTCATCGTGCCCGTCATCGTCATCGTGCTCATAATCCTGAAATCGGCAGTCGAGACTTGAGAGGTTGTGAAAAAATGACGAAACACGTGGCGCAGACTGTCGAGTCTGCGCAGATCTCACGGGGAAAAAGCCCTTTTTACGCAGACTGGACAGTCTGCGCCACGTGGGCGTTCTTTTTTTCACAGGCTCGAAGAAGTGTGTAGAAAAACGGGAAAAGGATCGCGTAGCCGCGCTGCTGGAGACGAAATCGCTTTCGTCCATTTGAGGTCTATGTCCGCGGGTCGAAAAGGTGTCACGCGCTAATTTCCTCAATTCTCCGCGTTCTTTTCGCCTTTGCGTTGATAATGAACTTTCGTAATTTGGACAAGAGTGCACGCAATTATAAATTGCGTGCGAATATCCATCATTGTATGTCGTATCTTGCGGGAATATATATATGACTGCCATGGCAAACATAATGACAGCCACGGCGTTGCTTATCTTTCAATCCAGATTGATTCATGAAAAGCCAGCTTCGCCCGAACCCGGTGCGCATCCCATTCAGGTGCGCGAAACCGTCGTGTTCGACGGGAACCGGGGCTGGGAACACAAGGGTGTAACCTACCGCCTGGCCTGCGGCGCGTGCATCGCGCAAATGCCCAACGGCGATCTGTTGTGCTGGTGGCTTTCCGGAAGCGACAACGAGCCTTCGGCGGACAACAACGTCCTCGCGTCGCGTTCGACGGACAAAGGCAAGACATGGAGCGAACCTTACGTTTTGCTGGAAGCCGGCCAATACGCCGCCGCGCTCACCGTCATGCATATCGCGCCCGGCGGCAAAGTCGTTGCCTTAGGCGCGGAATGGCCTTCCGATCTCCATTATACCGTGTGGCATTATTTCCGCATGGAATCCGCCGACAACGGGCATACATGGACGCCGCGCGAACCGTTCCGCGTTCGCGACGACGAAAACATAATGATAGGGCGGCCTATTCGATTGCATAACGGCGAATACTTGCTGCCCGCGTCCTTCTTCGAGAAACGACCCATCCCATTGGCCGGCACAATCGCCGCTACGGCCCGCGCCGCGTCCGAGGCCGAAGCGCTCGCCCTGCCGCCCGATCCGGCCGCAACGGCGAAATCCAACAAGTTCCTTACCCATTTGCACGGCTGTTCCGTCCTGATAACGTCCGATCCCCAACTGCGGGGATTGGTAGAATTCGGCGGCATCCGCAACCGCCCGCTCGGTTTGCTCGAAAGCACGGCGGTACAGCTCGCGGATGGCCGCATCGTCATGCTCATGCGCGCGGAATACGGCGGTTTCCTGTGGCGCACGGATAGTTCGGACAATGGCCGCACCTGGACCGATGCCTGGCAGACCGATATCCCGAACCCCACAAGCCTGCCTGCGCTCATCCGGCTGCCCGACGGACGAATCGCGCTGATTCACAACGCCGTCGGCGGCGTGGTGGGGGAATACGCCAAACGCGACCCGTTGTCCATCTGGCTCAGCGACGACGAAATGAAAAGTTGGCGCATCAAGGAAGACGTAATTACAGGCGGCTCCCTTGCGTACCCCTGTCCGCTCATCGTGGACGATCGGCTCGTTTTTTCCTACGACCGAAACCGGCGTGAAGTCCGGTTCGTGGAAGTCCTGTTACCCTCTTTGTAATGGAATCACCGTCATGACCAAGATTGTCCTTTTCTCCGTCAACGCGCGGTACACCCATCCCTCCATGGGATTACGCTGCCTTCGCGCAAATATGGGCGCCCTGCGAGATGACACCGTCATTCGCGAATTCCACCTGAAACAGGACGCCGGTGAAATAGCCTATGCCGTCGCTGCGGAGAATCCCGTTCTCGTCGGCGTGGGCTTGTATATCTGGAACGTGGAAAAGGTAACGGAAACCCTGCGCCGAATTCGGGAAATGAGACCGGACACGGTGATCGTCGCGGGAGGCCCGGAAGCGGGTCACGAATATGAAAATACGCCATGGTTCAAGGATACCGACTACGTGGTCGTGGGTGAAGGCGAATCGGCCTTCCCGGAGTTGGCCGTTGCGGTGCTGGCGGGAAAACGCCCCGCGCGGAAAGTCGTCGCCGCGACGGCCGTAATTCCACCCGAATCGCTTGCCTTGCCTTACGGCGAATATTCAGAGCAGGATTGCGCGACAAAAATAATCTATGTCGAGACGTCGCGTGGATGCCCGTTCCGCTGCGCATTCTGCCTGTCGGCGCTCGAACCGCGCGTCCGGGAATTTCCGCTCGATCCCATCTTCGACGCCCTGTCGGATTTGATTGCACGCGGCGCGCGGAGATTCAAATTCGTCGATCGTACTTTCAATCTGCGATCCGAACGCGTGCACCACATGCTCGATTTTCTGCGACTTCGCATTCGCGACAATATGCAGATTCATTTTGAAATCGTACCCGACCGGCTGGACGCGGATTTCGTGGCCGCCCTCGCAGATTTCCCGCCCGGCGCAATCCGTCTGGAAGCGGGCATCCAATCCGTCAATCCGGAGACATTGGCGGCGATAGACCGTCCGCAGGATTCGGACCTTGCCCTGCGCAATCTGCGTGCGTTGCGCGAGCGCACAGGAGCGGTTATCCATGCCGATCTCGTCGCCGGTCTTCCATACGAAACACGGGAAACGTTTGCAAACGCATTCGATCGGGTTCTTGCCGTTCAGCCCCATGAAATCCAGGTGGGCATTCTCAAGCGCCTGCGCGGCGCTCCAATCAACCGCCTGATCGAACCGTGCCGTCTCGTATTCGCGGAACAGCCACCATACGAAATCCTCGAAACCCATCGCCTCGGACGCACGGAAATCGAATGCATCAAACGTTTTGCCCGGTATTTCGAGATCTATCACAACACCGGCCATTTCCCGCAATCGCTTCCCCTTTTGTGGCAGACAAACGCTTCACCATTTGAGGCATTCATGGCTTTCTCGAACTCGCTGTTCCAAGCAACGGGCCGAACCCACGCCATTCCCCTTTCCGAACAAGCCGGGCGCCTTCACGCTTTTTTACGTAATCACGGCGTTCAAAATGCACGAGAAGTCATCGAAGCCGATTATTATAGCGTTCCCGGACGCCGGGAAAGCATTGCATTCGATTGATTTTTTCTCTTTGGTCCTTTCGTTTTTCGCAAAGAAAAAGAAGGCGAATATCGTTCAAAACCGCAGAAGATCGGGTTCGGAAGGGGCTGCCTTTTTTTCGCGGGGAACGATCACTTTCACATGTGCGCCTTTCATGAACACGGGGGAACCGGGCCGAAGCGGTACGGTCAGCGTGGATCCGTCCTGTTCGGCCTGCACGGGCTCGCCCATGAGGTTCAAGACACGCCGCTCGCCTCGGCCCACACGGCACGTCACCGTCGCCGGTTTATCCTGCGTCCATAGGGCCAGCGCGTCACCCATTTCGAGCGCCAAGACGCCTTTTGGCAAACGTTTCGGCATACGCGGTTTTCCGTTGTCGAATGTGCGGCATACCGTCGCAAGCGCGCGATAGGCCGGTTTTGGCGTCAAGTCGGTGCGCAACGTGCCGAAGTTCGCCTCGAAATAGAACGGATCATCCCCGTCGTTGCGGAAATCGTACCAGCCGATGTTCTGAATCGCGCCGGAGGCCACCGCGCCGAGATAGCAGCGCGCAAGCAGTTGCGCCTGGGCGCGCTCGTCCACGCCGCCGATATGCGTACTCCAGCCCATTTCCGTGATCCAAACGGGCCGCCCGTTCACGAGATCGGCGGTCGAGCGCATTTCCTTGATGAACTGCGCGTCGTTCAGGCGCGCGCGATACGGGTGGATAGTCAGAATGTCGAACGGCGCCTGGGCGTCCAGACACTGCTGGATGAACTTGCGGTCCACGCCGGCCGTCGAAATGGCCAGCACAATCGCTTCGGGATCGGATTCCTTGATGGCCGCGTAACATTTCTTCACGAGCACCGGATATAACTCCTTCGGCCCGCTCCAGAAAAAGATGTTCGGCTCGTTGTAGATTTCCCAATGCTTGACGCGATCCTTGAAGTGATTCACCGTCGCGCGCGCCCACACGCAGAAATCGTCTATGCCTTCTTCCGTATAGGCCTTCGTCCACGTGGACCAGTACGACAGCAGCCCGTACACGCTGATGCCGTGTTTGAGCGCGGTGTTCACGACCTGATCGTAGAAGGTGAAATCGAACACGCCGCGCTCACGTTCGATGCCCGCCCAACTGAATTCCTCGCGCGTCCATTTGACGCCCGCCGCCCGCGCCGCGGCGGCTATCTTCTCCATTTGCGCATAGTCGCCGTATCGGTACAAATACACGCCCATGCCCCACGGCAATTCGGGCCGCAAGTCTGCGTCGCCCGTGTCCGCCATCGGCTGCGTAAGGCCCGCACGTGATGTCGCGGGCGCGAATTCCGGCGCGTCGAACCGGAATTCCGCATCGGCGAAATGCAGCGAGGCCGGAACCGCGTGATCGATCGCGACCGTATGGCGCTGCCCGCGCGCGGGCAAGGTACACGGCCGCGATTCCGTGTGCAAGACGCGTTCATCCCAGTCGCGAAGCGTCAGTGTCAGGGTCCCCGCGACTTCGTTCGCGGTCATGTTCCACATCGTGCAGCCCCATCGCGCATTGCGATCATTGCCGGAGACGCCGGTTTCGTGAGCCGACGCCAGAAGGACAATCAATCCCGAAGGCTGCACTGTTGTGTTGCAGCGCAGCCGGATCAGGCGGATATCCGTGGCCTGCGCCGGACCTTCGCCGCGTTCGATCGTCAGGTCAACGACACGCAGCGGATACGAAATGTTTTTTTCTTCCGCTCCGGAATGTTCCCATCCATCCGGCGGCGGCGCCGCCGTGAACGTCTGCTCCGCCCCATCCAGTATGCCGAGCGTTCTCGTGAAGTTCTGGAAATGCGACCCCAGCGTCAATTTCAGCACATTGCCCTTATGGCCGCCCGAAACCGTGAGCGACAGCGCGCTGGGCTGGCCGAAAATAGACAGGCTGTGACGCAGCGACGCTTCGGACGCTTTGGAGAAATCAACCCGCCACAGGCCATCCGACAAAACCGAACCGTTCGTGGGCGTGAATCCGCTGTCCGCGCCGAAATCCGTGGCGATATATTCACCCTGAACCGCTTTTTCCGCACCGGGCTTGGAATCCATCGGTCCCTGCTCCCCGCCGACATCGGCAATATGGATTTCACCCACCGGCGAGTTCAGCGACACATTTTCGATCAGAATGCCCACGCTGACAATCGGCGGGCGCACCACACCATCGTTCGCGCCGCCCCAATGAGCCGTCCAGTCTTTCATTCCGCAGGCAACCGGCTGCCAGCCGGCATGTTCGTAAACAATCGGCTTCTGGAAGGACTGTCCCGCCGAATCCGCGATTCGGACAGTCAACTGCGCCTCCGCCGGCTTGCGCACGCGAAAGGTTACGGTTCGCAACGCGGCGGGGGTGTCCAGCGTGCAATACGCCCCGACATAGTTGCCGCCGCCGCGAAAGTCGTACTTGAGCGACAGAATGCCTTTGGCATCGGCTTCCAGCGCACCCGTTGCGCCCGGAAACTCGGCCCCGTTGGAAAAGGTCCACTTTCCCGCCATTATTCCTGTCTGGCCGGGCAAGACAATCGCTTCCGCGCCCGTCAACATCACCGAACATACCCAAAGCATTACTATCATCGTTTGTTCCTCCGCATTGGCCCCATCAACATTATACAAGGCCTATTCGTTTGTTTACTGGCCCGGATTATCGCGCCACGGGCCACGAGGCACGGTCGGCGTCTTGATAGGGACCGATTTTTTCGACAGGAATCGGCTTGAAGCCCATTTTGAAGGCCGGAGAATCTTCTTTCAGGCGAAAGTCCTTATTGGCCGCATCAATGAAATGCGGATCGACATCGAGCAAATTATCCTCGAATTTCAAATAACCACGGGCCTTGTCCTCGATATCGTCCCATTTCCCGCCAACACAGATGTTGCGCGCGATGAGGTTGCCCTTGGGGGCTTTCGGCTCGTCTTCCATCATGCCGGCGAGTTGGGGATATCGTTCGCTGTACGGCGGTTTGTTGTACGCCATTTTGCAGACGGTGCCTTTCTCCTTATGTTCCTGAATCCACGTGTCGGCATGGTATCCCGCCCAGCCCAAGGCGCGGGCGTCTATGTGCAGCGCGGGGGAACAGTCCACGAACACGTTGTTCTCGATGGTATTGTCGCGCCCGCCGCCGATGAACGCGGCCATGGTCACCTGATGGAAGATGTTGCCGTAAATCGCCGCCGATGCGAACATGTCGTCAAGATACACGCCCACGCAGCCCCGGCCCTCGAAACCCTTGATCTGGTGAAGATAATTGAACCGGATGACGTGGCCGCGCATCGTCCAGTCCCGTCCGGCATACATCGCGCCTGCGTCGTTCGATTCCTCGCATACATTGTAAATTTCGTTGTATTCGATGAGGTGATCGTTCCCGCCGAATGAAATGGCCATGTGCGGCGCGTCATGAATCAGGTTGTGCGCGGCGCGGTTTCCGACGCCTTGGAGCGAAATGGCCGCGTTGTACATCCTCGCCCACCGGCTGTAATGATGGATGTGGTTATTCTCGGCAACCATCTTCGCGGGTACGAGTGTCACGCGGTCGCCGCCGCTGAGGGAGATCCCGCCCTTGCCCATCTGGCACATGTCGCAGCCGTACACGCCGCTCTCCGGCGAATCGCTCATCGCGACCGCCGAACCGCCCACGTTGCGGATGGCGCATCCGGCCACTCGGTTGTGCGAACCGCCGGAAAAGACAATGGCGGTCCCGCGTGTCGCATCGAAGGTCATCTTGCGAATCGTCAGATACGACACGTCTTTCGCGACAATCGCGTTGTCGAGCACGGAGACGACGGTCTCGCCTTCCGCTATTGGCGCGGGCGGCCAGAAATAGAGAATGCCCGTCTCGCGATCGAGGTACCATTCGCCGGGACTGTCAAGTTCCGACAGCAGGTTGAAAGCGTAGTACCACTGGCCTTTGCGGTACCCGTAATTGTGATAGGGCGGCGCAACCGCGAGAATGGATTCCGCCGTATTGATGGATTCGATCTTTTGCCGCTGATCCGACCAGTCCCAAAACCAGTAGCCGTGCAGCCAGCCATCCTTTTCGCCAACCCATCGTTTCGGGCGGTCGCCGTCATAGACGAACTTGCCGACGGTGCTGCCGGGGATGCCGTGGATCTTGTGCCCGTCGTCCACGGCCAATTCCTTGATGCGTACGAAACCCTCGTTCGGCCATCGCGACAACGTCATCGGCTTGTCGTTGAAGAACAATTCGAGGCCATCGCCGGACGGCGCCCCGTAATCCGTGATGCCGATTGCCTTGAGGCCGGCCTGTACGACGTGCCCGCGCGCCGCGGGATCCAGACGTTCCAAGACGGCGGCATCCGTGACGGGAGCGAAATGTTCGACGGGTTTTCCACCGGAGATTCGAACTTGCTCGTTGCCGAAGGGGGAATAAACGACAGGATAGTCCGGCGCACCGGAGTCTTCGGCGCCGAGCGCGAACGTTTTGTCGAGGAAATACGTCCCTTCGCGAATTTGAACGACGAGATTGCCCTTCGGGATTCCGGGCGAAGATTTGATATCGCGTATGGCGTCGCGGGCGCGTTCGAGCGATTTGAACGGGCCATCCGTACCCGCCGGGTTCGGTTCGCTCAACCTGCCCGACCAGCCATCGTTGCCGTTCGGTGCGACGTACAGCGTAGCGGCGTTTTCTTGCGCAAAGACGCCACGCGCGAGAAACACGCAAGAGACAAGAATCATAGGAAGAAACGCAATGCGCATCATGTGAATGTTTCCTTCTCCGTTTATGGGGCCACTCAGCGGCATTATGCTACAAAGGGGAACCGGAATTCAGGAATGCCTCGAAACCCGTGGCGCAGACTGTCGAGTCTGCGCAGATTTACAGCAAAATGGACCTTCGGGATTTGGACAAGTGTGCTTTTCTATGCGTTTTGCATAGTACGCCAAATGGCGTTAGAATAAGTGACGAATGGCGAAAATGGAGAATCCGACATGGCGAAGTCCTCTTCAGACAGGAAGAAGACCGGGGCGAAAGGGAGGCCGCAAAAGGCTGCAAGGGCGCATGTTGCAGGCGCGTCCATGGGCTTGCGGCTTGGCGGACCCGCCGATGCAGTCAAGGCCGTAAAGCGGGGGATTCCCGTTGCCTGCGCCGATGACTTGCGGAAGAACCTCGGCGTGTCTCAAAAAGTGTTCGGACGGGTCACCAACATGTCCGAACGGACGATTGTCAGACGGAAAGCCGCCGGTGAAGGCCGCTTGAAGACCGGCGAGTCCGAGCGGGTGCTTCGTATTGGTTTGTTGTTCGACCGAACGGTGGCCGCATTGGGCGGGGAGGAGGCGGCGCGCGGATGGCTGAACGCGCCGAGCCGCGCATTGGGAGGGAAAACCCCGCTCGAATTTGCCGACACGGAACCTGGCGCGCGGGAAGTCGAAAATCTGTTGGGCCGCATCGAGCAGGGGGTCTTCTCGTGATTGTCCGCGCATGGCGCATTGTCCAGGCGCGGTATGCGAAAAACGCTTTCGACGGGGAAGGCGCCCACCTCTATGGTGGGCGATGGAATCCGCCTGGCGTGGCCATGGTCTACACGGCCGGCTCGAAATCGCTGGCCATGCTCGAATTGATGGTGCATGTGCCCGCCGAACAACTGCTGCGCGCTTACGTCCACATTCCCGTGGAATTCGACGCAAAGTGGATGAAGCGCATCGCACGAAAAGAACTTCCGCGTGATTGGCGGATCTATCCGGCGTCGAATGCAACTCGTAACGCAGGCGAAGGTTGGGTGCGCAGCGGCATTTCCGCCGTTCTTGAAGTCCCGTCTGCCGTGGTGCCCGATGAATCCAACTACTTGATCAACCCGCGCCACCCGGATTTCGCCAGGTTGCGCATCGGAAAACCCGAACCGTTGGACATTGACGTACGCCTGTTGAAAAACCTTCAATAGTTAGCACGAAAACTTCGTCGTGAACTCCACCCGGTCCATATCGTCCATTTTGCCCACCGTGAGGGGGGAGATCAAAGAGGTTGTGAATGACGAAACTTGTGGCGCAGACTGTCGAGTCTGCGCGGAACTACAGTAAAAAAAAGTCCTTTTTCGTACAGACTGGACAGTCTGCGCCACGTGATCGGGCTTCTTTTCACAGGATCTGAGTCCGTCTGATGATTTTGGGACCGGCGACCGGAACCGGACGGAACCTTTTTACTCCTTTGGGGTATTCATAACAGAAATCGAATACTTGCAGACGCATTGCACAGGAACATAAGTTGAAAACGTTACAGGACAAACGAAAGACAACGAGAACCACGAGGCCGGTATGCGCGTGGCTGTCGTTCGGCGCTGATGAACCGCCCTACGGCGCGCTCAGCATCGATCTGGGCGCGAATGGCGCGCGTTTCGGCGCATTGCGTCCCGTGACCGCGGGCGACCGCGTTCTCGTGTCCATTCAATTACCGTTTGCCGGCATTGAATGCAAGGGACAGGTGCGCTGGTCCCGGCGCGCGGAAAATGGTTTGCAGTGTTTCGGCGTCCAATTCGTGGATTTGCAGGACAACGAACGCGCGCAATTGCGGCGGTTTGTGCGGCAGAACGCAGAGCCGGCACGGCTGGCGCTGGGTTGTTGAGACACGCCCGCGTTTGCCTGCTTGCCCACGACCGGGGATTTTATCGCGATTATTTCGAGATATTCCCGTTCACAACCCTTCGCTATCGCGCAATGGTTAGCGTTTGCCCCGTTCTCAGATGTATGGTTCTTGGGAAGGTGACGGAACCGGCCGCATCCGTTTCGAGGCGCAAGGCGCGTTTGCCTAATCCAACGAGGACCGGCCCCTGTTTCGCAAAACCGGGAAGATCGATTCGGCTCAACGCGATCGAACCGTGCAACACGCGCAGCGCGGCCTGTCTGCGCGTTTGTTCGTAGGTTCCCCAAACTTCGTCGAGCGCCCAGAACGTCCGGAAACGTTCGGGATTGATACGCGGCGCGAAACCGATCGTCCCATTCCCCTTGTTGAAAGTAAAGCCGGACAGCGCGAGCAGCAGGCCGTACGACGACATCGCGCGGGCATAGTGATGGCCGCACTCGAATTCGTCCCACGGATTGCGCTTGATGCCGTCGTGGCGTTCGCGCGCGGCCTTGACGATCGTTAGCCCTTCTTCGACAAACCCATCCATGATGCAATGGCTCGCAACCTGATACTCGAAACCCGTCCATACTTCGTCGCAGTAGGGGAAGGGGATGGCGGGGCGTCCGCCTTTCGGCCATGTGCACAGCACAAGTCCGGCATCGTCGTTGAGGGCATAGACGCGCTGCATGTTCGCATGATCGCGCATATCGGAACGCCAGTTGTAACGGAAGATGGATTGCAGGGTTTTTCGAATCTGTTTCGGATCGAGCACGTATCCAAGACCCGAAAGCGAAGCCAGCCATTGCCCGAGAACCTGATCGGACAGGCAACCTTTTCCAAACTGGAATGGCAGCGCTTTTTCAGGATCATGCCGTTGTTCGAAATAGGAACCGTTGAACAGGTTTTTTTCGACCCATACGCGGCCATGCTGCGCGATGGCGCGGTATTCTTCGGCTTTTTCGATTTCCCCAAAAAACGCGGCCATTTCCGCACCCGCCGTCAATGCGCCCAGATAAAAGCATGCCGTAAGCGGATTCGGTCCCACAAATTCGATGTCGTAGGTGTTGTGCTGGATCCCATCCATCACGCCGTCCTTGTCGGCATCCCATTGCACCCATGCGAATTCGAGCGCGCGCCGGACCTGCGGCCACAGGCGCTTGAGCCATACATCGTCTCCGGAAATCATCCAGTCGCGGTAGGTTTTGATGACGCCTCCCATCTGACCGTCGGCGCAGGCATGGAACGTGTTCGGCTCGGCGCCAATCGGCAATTGAAGCCGGAAGCACATACCGCCGTCTTCGCGCATGTTGTAGGTATAGTCGGCGGTGCGCATCGAACGTTCGAGCGCGGGGAAGAGGAAAGCCAGCGCCTGCTGGTAATTCCACACGTGCGTGCAGGATCCTTCGCAACATCCGCCGACCGGCGCGCAACCTTCGAAGGCATAAAAAGTGCCATCCGTCAATCGCAGGCAGGTGGCCGTCTTGAGAATCGCCATCTGGCTCGATACCGCGTCGAGAACATGCGGCGGCATCGTGCTGGAAAACAGGGCGTCATGGAATTTTTGCGTTGTGGCGTGCAGTTCATGTTCGCGTGCATGAAGTTTCATCGCGATATCGAGTGCGTCGTCGAACTGCGACGCGTAGTAATTTTTCCACACCGGTTTAGCGGCGCCGCAGCCGCCGGAAGGACAGGAGCAGCCGCCGCTGCTCCCCAGCCAGTAGGCTTCGAAATTCGGGAAAAACCACGTCAGATAGAATGTAACGACCTGAGAACGGCCCGGCAGGAGTCTCAGCCGGACACCCAATGCGCCCGGATCGCTCTGCCCTTCCGGCGAGGGGCCATATTCGTGCGAAGGCAATTTGCCCGCCGGCGCAAACGTGTCCCAGAAATCGTGGCGCGGCGTAAACCAGCCTTCGCGCAACCAATGCGTTGTATAGGTAACGTTCTTCGCGGGGGTCATGAGCGCCATCGAGCCGAATCGCGGATGATCCGACCGCCATTTGTTCGAAGTGAACATCAGGCCGCGCAGATCGCCTTTTTCCACGAACAGGTTGACGTTTTGTCCGAGTCCGAATTCGACCTGGCCTAGCACGCGATCCCGCTCCGCTTCGCCAATGCTTCCAATTGGATTATATAGGCTCCATGCGATCGTGGCGTCAACGGGATGTGGCGATGTGTTCCGGATCGTGTAATGGAAGATAGCCGCCGGAAATCCGCTATCGTCCGCTTCGCTCGGTATAAACGGGTTGTAGGCTTCGAGGAAAATTCTAACGGGCAATTTACGGCTATGGAACGCGATGTGGGCAAAGGGATACTCGCCGCGAAACGAGCAACTGTCCATGTGCGGAAAACCTTCGCCATTCGCATGCGGATCGCCGCCGCCGCCGCCGATATGCGGCGGCGGGACCGGCCCTTCGAGAACGCGGCACACGGGTTTCTTGCCCTGTTCTCGCGCCCATACAATCGGAAATGTATACGGCAACACACTGCCGAAATTGGGCCGGTTGAAGATTTCCCAATCTTTCAGTCCGCCCCGGCCCGTCAAACCGACGGATCCGGTTCCGATTCCGCCGATTGGAAAAACGATCTGGCTCAGACTCGCGCCCGAAAACGTTCGCTGAGGTCCTGGATTGAACAACTCTTCCCGTGAGTAAGGTTTCTTCATGCCGTATTCTCTCTTGTGGTCATGTTCTTTTCAGCAGAGGCCCCAGCGGACATTCCGCGCATTTTGGCAACCTTCGGCAGAAATGCTTGCCGGTCCAGACGATCAGTCCGTGATATTCCTTGAACAGGTGAATGTCTTGCGGAAGATGCCGCTCGAACAAGGCGCGTAACTCTTCGTATTCAATATGTTCCGGGACCAGTCCGTGCCGGCTGAAGATTCGCCGGGTATAGGCGTCCACGACGAATACCGGCTTTTCGCAGGCGTAGAGCAGGATGTCGTCCGCCGTTTCGGGGCCGATGCCCTTCACACCCAGCAAGGCCGCGCGCAATGCTTCCAGCGGTTGCCGCGCCATGGCGACCATGTCGCCGCCATACCGTTCGACGAGAAACGCACAGAAACTTCGTACCCGATCGGTTTTTACGCGGAAATAGCCTGAAGGAACAAGGGCTTTTTCCAGACGTTTGCGCGGACAGGCGAGCATGGCGTACGGATCGAGCAATTTGGCTTTTTTCAGATTGGCGATGGCTTTTTCGACGTTTGTCCATGCGGTGTTTTGTGTCAAAATGGCGCCAACGGCGATTTCAAACGGCGTATCGCCCGGCCACCAGTGTGTCGGGCCGAAGTAAGCGGCCATGCGGCCATAATAGCGATGAAACGTTCGTCTCACGGCTTGGGATTCATGACCTCCGTCATGTTTGGGGATCATCCTGCATTTCGTCTCCCAAGCCTCTTTCGTACAACGCGGATAAGGAGATGCCGCATCTCGAACAGGACGAACAGCGCCGCGGCGATACTGGTGCAGAAACCGAGGCGCAACGACAAGGGGTTGTAACGAAAATAGACGCGGTGCTTGCCTTCGGCGATGGGAACGGCTCGAAACATGCCGTCGCACGGTAGAATCTTGGTGAGTTCGCCATCCACACGAACGGTCCAACCCGAATAAAAAGAATCGGCAAGGACAAGCATGCCCGGACGCGCCGTTTCGACATCGATCGCTATGCGATTGTGATATTCGACCGCGATCGATACTTTGGCTTCCGGGCCTTCCGCAGCGGCAGGCGCGGGCGGCGGACCAGCGCCTTCGATAATGGGCGGCAGATCCGAGACGATGGCGGACGGATCGAGCGTATCCGCGGTTCGCCAATCATAGGCTATCCAAGCACGGGGTTTGGCGCCCATATCCTGGAAAAGGATCGCGCCGCTTGAAAACACATGCTTGATGGCCAGCATCGGCCGGACCGAAGCGAATGCGCCTTGGATGTCCTCCTTCGTGAGTAAAAAGGCCGAAGCGCCCGTCCTTCGCAGTAACAAAGGATCGGCTTTGGCGCGTTCCCAGAAGAGGGCTTGCCGTTTCAGGATTACGCCACCCGGACAATAAATCTGCGGCACCAGATTGCCCGACAACGGCCAATTTCGCAGGGCATCGCTTCCGCCGATTCGAGAGCCGGCCTCTCTCAACGTGGACGTGAATTCCGTCTCGGGAAAAACGAGCCGCCACGGCGTGCCGCTCAAATCGGGTTTGAACGCCCACATCAGCGAACAGAAAGCCACTGCGGACAACCCGTAACCGATAACCGGAAGCGAAGGCTTGAACAGTGTATAAGCGAGAACTCCGATGATGGCAATGAAAAAGAAAAAAGCCATGCCGAGTTGTGTCCACAACGGCCAGACGCCGAATGGCCATGCATGACGCCACGCATAGAGCAAATAGAATCCCGCCACGAAAAGCAGCGGCAGAAAGACCGCCATGCGCTTGAGCGCCGTCATACACTGGACCGGATTGAGGGAGACCCATTCATCCGCCGCGGCGGCGGCCATAAGCGCCAGCGCCAAGGCGTTGCCGATGATCAAATGCTGGGGACCGATCCATGACCGTGTGGTGCGAAGCGCGGGCACATAGGTTTGAGCGAGGGCCAACACGGTCAACAGGCCACAGGCCAGCAGCATGGCTTCGATACGCTTTCGCTGGGCTTCCGAAACAAAGCGGCGCAAAGCGAACCAGAGCGGGAACAACCAGAGCGAAACGGCGCCGGCATGCAATATCTTCAGGAAATGGATATCCGACGCCCATCCGGTCGTTTGAATACGTGCGGGATCCCAGTTCAGGAAGTGAGGAAGAAAGAACAGGAGAAAATGGGGTAAACCGAAAAAAGGTTCCTGCGTTTGGGTTTCTTTTGGAACCACTTCCCGCATGAGTTCCACATAAGGAACGATTTGCAGCGCCGCCACAAAGAGTCCCGCCAACAGAAAGGCGGCTATTGTTCCCGCTGCGCGAAGAGCGCTCCGCATGGGAGAACGATACAATGCCGTGCGTGCCATGAAATAGACCAGAACGAACAGGATGGATCCGGCTGTCGCCTCGGGTTCGCCGCCATAAGCCATAGCGGCCAACACAACGGCTCCGACGGGCCAATGATCCCATTGTCCAAGCGCCAGGCGTTCGACGGTCAGAAAGAGTAGCGGCAACAGAGGAGCGATATCACTAATCGGTTCGGCGCACTGCAGAAAGACATGTCCGCTGAACTGGTAGGCCACGGCGGCCAGCATGGCCACCGGCGGTGCAAATCCCAGTTTGCGTGCGGCGTAAAAAGTTGTCCAGCCCGCCAGTATTAGTTTGAGAAAGACCGATACATACAAGGCGAGTCCGAAAGGCATGATATAGAATGGCACGGAAAAAGGGGACAGACACGCCGGGCGCCATTGTCCGAAAAAGGGCATGCCGCAGCCTTCCAGGGGACTCCAGATTAGCGAGGGCCTGATAAATCCCATCGAATTCAGGAACATGCGCCAAGGTACGACTTGCCGGGCCTCGGAAAGTCCATCCGTTTCGGCGGGAAGTTGCAGTCCCGGCGGGCGCGCCGATTCCCAAGGCGGTTGAAAAAAGAGCGCGCGGGTATCGCATGGCGCTTTGCCTTGCGCCAAAAGGGGGACAAACGCCAGCAACGCCAACAACGCCAGCGCCGCGAGGCATCCGGCATCGGCAAATGCTTTGCGATAACGTCGCGAAATATGAAAATCCCACGATGGCCAGTGAAATTTCACTATGACATATTCCGTTTGCTGATAAGACCCGGTTCGGCGCGGCTTTGGGTGCAGCCCTGCCACGCCATTCACGTCATCTTGGCAAAACAAGCCCGGCCACGTCAACCTAAAATCGGCAGTTGAACGCGGCTCTTTCGATCAAACCATGGACGAGATGGACGTTGTGGACCCAGTGGACTTCACCCAAAAGGGGATTGATTTTCTTGTCCATTTCGTCCACAAGGTCCACGAGGTCCAGAGGATAGCACATAGAATCCGATCTTGACTGCCGAATCCCGGGTCAATGTTTCCGGGCCGGTGTATGGATACCTATGCCGAAATAGTCTTCGGCGGCTTCCGGCAAGGTTTCCGACAATGTCGGATGCGTGAAGATGGTATGGACAATTTCCTCGACGGTGGCTTCCATAGACATCGCGACAGCGGCGGCAGCGATCAATTCGCCCGCTTCAGGTCCCATGATGTGTACGCCGACGATTTCATCCGTCGAGGCGTCGCCGACGATCTTGACCATCCCTTCGGTTTCGCCGATGGCCTGCGCGCGGCCACTGGCAACAAACGCGAAACGGCCGATCTTCGCGTCAATGCCCGCTGCCCGCGCTTCCTTTTCGGTCATTCCGACCGACGCCACTTCGGGAGATGTGAAATTGCACGCCGGTACGACGCGATAATCCATTTTCCGGTTGCCGCCGGTGGCGTTTTCCGCCGCGACGATGCCTTCGGCGGATGCGCCGTGCGCAAGCCATGTCTTGTCAATTACATCCCCAATCGCGTACATGCCCGGCACGGAAGTTTCCATGCGATCGTTCACGGGAATCCCTCCGCGCTTGTTGACTTGGATGCCAAGGCCCGGCGTTTCGGTCACGGCTTCGGAATTACACTGCAAGCCAATGCCCACAAAGACCTTATCTACCTCGATGACGCCCGGTTTCTCGCCTTTCAGTTCGAGGCGGACGGTATTTTTGTCCATATCGGTCTTGGCGACTTGGGTGCCGGTGCGCACATCTATGCCTCGTTTTTTGAAAGACGCCGCCAGTTTCGTGGTCAGTTCCTCGTCGGCGCGGGGCAACACGTTCGGCATCAATTCGACCAGTGTGACCTCGGCGCCGAAAGCATTCCAGATACAGGCAAATTCCGCGCCCATCGCCCCCGCGCCGATGACTGCAACCCGTTTGGGAACGAAATCGTAGTCGAGCGCTTCCGTGCTGCCAATCAGCCTATTTCCATCTATTTCGAGTCCCGGAAGGCGCGCGGGGCGGCCACCCGATGCCACGATAATCTTTTTGGCATGAATTTCCTCTTCACCGGCTTTGACTATGCCCGGCGCGGTGACGCGCGCATCGGCCTTGATGACTTGGATACCGTGGGATTTGAACAGGGCCTCGATGCCGGCGCGATTTCGCCGAATTACGCCTTCTTTATGCTTGAGCAGCGCCTTCATGTTCAGGGAAATGCCTTGGCATTCGACGCCGAAGTCCGCGCCGCGCCGCGCCTTATGAAGAAGGTTCGCGGTGTGGATAAACGTCTTGGTCGGAATGCACCCGGCATTCAGGCAGACACCCCCCAATAACCAACGCTCGACGACAATCACTTTCGCGCCCCGCTGCGCGGCGCGAATCGCCGCCACGTAACCACCCGGACCGCCGCCTATCACCACGACATCGCAGGAAAGCATTTCTATACTCCTTCTTCAGCCCGACATCGCCAAACACAAGCGAAAACGGATAATTATTTTCCAAACGCTTGCCGGCATCCTGAAGCCTTATCCTTTAGCCCAGGAGTTTGTGAGAAATAGCCCGGCAGCGTGGCGCGGACTGTCGAGTCTGCGCGGATCTACTTAAAAAGGCCTTTTTGCGCGGATTCGACAGTCCGCGCCCTGGATTTTGTACATTTTCAGATCGGTTGAATGAGACGGCGGGCGGTACGAAAGTCCCGTAGGGACACCCTGAAAATAGCCCAGGACGCCAGTCCTGGGAATGCATGGCGTCATCACAAAAGTCCCGTATGGACGCCCTGAAAATAGCCCAGGACGACAGCCCTGGGCTCTCGCGGCGGTGCCGGGGAAGTCCCGTAGGGACGTTTGAAGCCGCTCGTTCCGTCCCGTATGCATCGCTCATAGCATTCGATCCCGTTCCGTTTTACCCTTGGTCGAAAACACACAATGGTCAAATAGGCTTGCATGGGTATGCGCCATCATGCTTTCTTTTACGCTCTCCGTTTCACACGTCCCTACGGGACTGTCGTTTGGCTTTTTTCCCGCGTCCCAGGAGTTCCTCCTGGGCTATGTTCAAACCGTCCCTACGGGACTACCCTGTCCTTTGTGCAACTTCGTTTGACGGACGCATTGATCGGTCTTGCATAAAATCCATTGGACTAAAATGTATAAACTCCAGTACGCGGACTCGATAGTCCGCGCCACGGGTTTCGTCATTTATCAAAATCTCTCAGAAATCCGCTGTTTCCAGGATTTCCTTCAGCCGTTTCATGAATTGCGCCGCCACGGCGCCGTCCACGACGCGGTGATCGCTGGACATTGTGATTTTCATGATGGGCCGTATATGGATGCCGCCGTCAATGGCGACCACGCGATCCTTCATCGCGCCCACAGCCAGAATCGCGCTATCCGGCTGATTGATGATCGCCGTGAAATCATCCACGCCGAAGGGTCCCATATTCGACACCGTAAATGTGTTGCCGATGTAGTCGTCCGGCAGGAGTTTGCCGTTCCGGGCCTTTTCAATCAGCGCCTTGCACGCCGACGCCAGACCTTCGAGCGACAGATGCTGCGCCTGTTTCAGTACGGGCACGATGAGACCGGACGGCACGGCGACGGCAACGCCCAAATTGATATCCGCTACTTCCTCGATAGCGTCGCCAAGCCACTTGGCATTCACGTTCGGAAAGTCGCGCAACGTCTTGACGGTGGCGAAAAGCACCAAATCGTTGAATGAAGCGCTGAACGCCTTGAGCGAAGCCCGGAACGCCTTGGCGGCGGACATATCAATCTCGACGGTGACATAGTAGTGCGGCGCGGTAAACTTGCTCTCGCACATCCGCTTGGCGATGATGCGCCGCATATTTGACAGCGGCACACGCCGTCCACCCGCCGAAGACGTGGACGCGAGGGATGTCGCCGGCGGCTTCGAAACCGCCGCCACATCGGCTTTCATGATTTTTCCGCCGATACCGGTCCCTTCGACCGAGGCGAGATTCACGCCCATGTTGGCCGCGAGACGGCGCGCGGTGGGGGAGGCCTTCACGTCAACGACTGCGGCCATGACGTCGGCGGCCATGATCCGGCCGCCCGCGCCCGTTCCGGTCACGCAGCCCAGGTCAACGCCGCGCGCAGCGGCAGCAGCCTTTGCTCGCGGGGACACGGCCAGGGGGTTGGGGGATGGGGTTTGGGGGCTGGGGAGCACATGGGACGAATCGGCCGTTCCGGATTCCACCCTTGAGGGGAGGCCAAAGGAGGTGTCCGACTCTTCCCGCATCGAGGGGGGGCCAAGAGGGGGGGTGTCTGGCAGCGGTTCGTCCGCCTCGCCAATCAATGCGACGACCGTCAGTACCGGGACCATGACATCCGGTTCGAGCAAGATTTTTCGCAATATCCCACTTGCGGGGGATTCGCATTCGACCTCGGCCTTATCCGTCTGAATCGAAAACAAGGGTTCGCCCGCATTGACGCGATCACCTTCTTTTTTGAACCACATCACGATGGATGCTTCTTCGACGCTTTGTCCCATTTGGGGCATTTTTACTTCGTACATGACTCCTCCTCGTAAAATGGCAGGCTTTAGACTGAAGGCCGAAGCCTGGCGCCTATTTGATCCAACCTTCCTGCTGGAGGCGTTCCGCGCCCGCCCGGATCATACCGGCCAGACGCGATTCCCCGGGGAGTTGGCAGACTTGTTTCAGAACCGCATCGAGACCGCCCTGCGCCCGGATATCCTGCAACCGTTGCGCCGCGGCATCTTGGGGAGGATCGTACAGCATCGCGGCGGCGGCTGCAAATGCCACATGGTTCGGTTCGACGCCTTGATCCAGACACATCAGCGCCGAACCGATCAAACGGTCCCTGGGGCCCAGTTTCCGGACAGGATCGGCGGCCACGCGAAGGATCTGATCGCCCAGGGCCTTATTCTGGAAACGTTCGACCAGATCCGCCCAATGCGCCTGCAAATCCCCAAGCGGCATGCCGTGTTTTTGGGACAGTCCCATACACGTTTCCGCCATCGCCGCGTCAGCCTCCGCGCGAATGAGCGGATCGGCAATCGCCTGCCAGATGTACTCGTGGCCGCGCAGATAGCCGAGATAGGCCGTCGCCGCGTGGCCGGCATTATGGACAAAAAGTTTCCGTTCGACATAGGCCTTGAAATTGGAGCGCGGCATCATGTGCGCCAGCGGCGGGATCGGCCCGCGAAACCCATTGGCGTCCACAGGCAAATCACAGTAGGCCTCGACGCAAACGAGCAGCGGATCTTCCGCGCGCTGCTCCGGCGTCATGATGGGAACCATCCGTCCGATGGACGCTTCGACGAATCCCACCCGATCATCAAGTACGGCGTGAAACCGCGCATCGAGATGCGCCCGCACCTGATCGCGTAAAAAAGGACCGGCGTCTATGAGATTTTCACAAACGATAATATTGAGCGGCGCGGAATCCGGATGGGTAAAACGCCGTGCGATACCCGCCGCCAGCACGGGCGCGATTCGCGGCAGCACGTTCACGCCTACAGCCGTCGCCGCGATATCCGCCGCCGCCAGCGCATCGGCAACCGCCTCGGTGTCCAGCGACGAAAGCGCCGTCACATTCGATATCACCAATTCTCGCGGACTCGCACCCACAATCCGAAGCGGATAGGCCCCACGCCTCTGAAGCCCTTCCACAACTTCGGGAATCACGTCAACAAACGTTGTCCGGTATCCCGACTCGAAATAAAGTTGCCCAAGAAAACCCCGCCCGATGTTTCCCGCGCCAAACTGCACCGCCTGTTTCACTGCTTTCTCCTTGATGGGTCTCCGCAGCCGGTATTATAGCGAAAAGATACTCTTTGGCCGAATAGCATTTGCCCCGATCGGTGTGCGATAACAAAAGCGTTATGAAAACGGCCGCGAGGTTACGTTGGACACGTTGAATAGCGAACTTTTTTCCAAAACGGTTGGCGGCGCTTCCCCGCCGGGCCGCGACGCCGTCGCCGTCATGATGAGCGGCGGCGTGGACAGCAGCGTCGCGGCGTTGACACTGCGCGAGGCCGGCCACGAAGTGTTTGGCATTACCCTGCGCATCCCCCGGCTGGCGGAAGGCGGCGGGAAACGTCCCTGCTGCGGCGTGGATGCGGCTTTTGTGTGCCGCGATCTAGGCATTACGCATTATTTCATGGAGGTGGAAGATACCTTCGATCGCTGGGTCATCAGTCCGTTCCGGCAAGCCTATCTCAAGGGGGAGACGCCCAGCCCATGTGTGGATTGCAACGCGCGCATCAAATTCGAATGGGCATGGGACGCCATCCGCGACGCTTTCGGCGTCCGGAATCTCGCCACGGGCCACTATGCGCAAATCCTCAAACGGAACGGCGCGCATTACCTTGTCCGGGGCATTGATCGATCCCGCGATCAAAGTTATTTCCTGTACGGTATCCATCGCGAAAAACTCCCGTTTTTGCACCTGCCGGTTGGCGGAATGACAAAACCAGCCGTTCGCAAAAAAGCCGTCGCGCACGGATTGAGCATTTCACGCAAACCCGACAGCATGGAATTGTGCTTTGCCAACGAAAGCGATTACCGGGCGCTGTTTGACGGCGCGACGGCCCGGCCCGGCCCGATTGTTGACTTGGACGGACATGTTCTGGGAGAACACGCCGGCGTGCACCATTACACGGTTGGCCAACGCCGCGGACTGGGAATCAGCCATTCCGAACCGTTGTATGTCCTCCAAATTCGAACGGATACAAACACCGTTGTTGTCGGGCCGCGCGCGAAGGCTTTCGTGAGCAAAGTGTCCGCGGAATCGCTCAATTGCCTGCAGCCTCATTGTTTGTATGCCGGAAACCGCCTTTTCGGCAAAATACGATCCACAGGCGATCCGGAACCCTGCGCCATCACGCAATACGACGGCGATAGCCTTGAAGTGCGATTCGAGTCGCCCGTATTCGCGCCGGCCGCTGGCCAGCATCTGGTCCTGTACGACGAACACTCCGCCGTGGCCGCCGGCGGAGTGATGCGTTTGACGTCTTAATCCGGATGTTTCGTAAGTGTTGTTCTGAATGATCGAAACAGGGGTTCTGCGACGGGATTGATGATTTTCCGCCCACTCGTCCGGCTGTGTTATGCTTGGCGCGGTGATTGTTGGCCTTGGAAGGATGATTATGTATCGGCTGATCTTTTTATTGCTTGCGACGGCTGGATGGGTTTCGGGCCCTGTTTATGCCCAAGCGGTTTTGGGTCCTGGGCATGAGGCGGGCGGCCATACGGCGCTGGATGCGGCGGTGAATGGGGTACGGCCGGCGCTGGTGCGCATCCAGGTGGTCTGGACGGATTATTCGGAAGGGCGTGAACTGAAATACGACACGTCGGGCAGCGGAGTGATTGTCACGCCGCAGGGGCATGTGGTGACGAATCATCATGTGGCGGGCCATGCCGCGCGCCTGTTTTGCACGCTGCTCGACAAGGAAGAAATCGAAGCGGACTTGGTGGGCACGGATCCGTTATCGGACATTTCGGTAATCAAACTGCGAGGGGAGGGTTCGCGGACCTTTCCAAAGGCTGTTTTTGGGGATTCATCGAAGGTGGCGGTGGGAGACACCATATTTGCGATGGGCAGTCCGCTCGCGCTGTCGCAATCGGTGACGCGGGGCATTGTAAGCAATGTCGAAATGATTATGCCGGATTGGATCCGGGCCTGGGGCGAGTTCAAGGAGGATGGCGAGGATGTCGGCGCACTGGTGAAATGGATCGGCCATGATGCCAGTATTGCGCCCGGTAATTCGGGCGGCCCGCTGGTCAATGCGGCGGGCGAGGTCATCGGTATCAATGAGATTTCGATGGGCCTGAGCGGCGCCATTCCATCGAACCTCGTCAGGGAAGTTTCGGAACAGATTATTGCGGGCGGGAAAGTGGTCCGGGCTTGGCTGGGCGTGACAGTGCAGCCCCGCCTGAAACATACTGGCCCGGATCGCGGCGTATTGATTTCGAGCGTTATCGAGGACTCGCCCGCGGCGCGGGTCGGTATGCAGAGCGGCGATCTGGTGGTGCGTGTGAACAGCGTGGAAACCAACGCGCGGTTTGCGGAACAGATTCCGGATTTCAACCGGCTGGTGGCCGCCTTGCCAATAGGCGCGCCTGCGGACATGGTGATCCTGCGCGGGGAACGGGAAATCGCGCTGACGGTTGTGCCGGAAGAGCGCGAACCGGCAAAGCACACGGATCACGAAATCAAGGCGTGGGGATTTGTCGCGAGCGATTTGTCTCTGGTTCAGGCCAAAGAGATGAAGCGCAAGAACCGGGACGGCGTGTTGATCCGGTCAGTGCGTCCCGGCGGGGGCGCGGACAACGCCAAACCGGCGATTCAGGAAAACGATGTACTGGTCGAAGTGGATGGCAAACCGGTCCGAAATGTGGCGGAATTGATTGCCCAGACCGAACAAATTACGGCCGGCAAGACGGATCCCATACCGGTATTGGCCACATTTGAACGGAAAACGGAACGGAATGTGACGGTGGTGCGGGTGGGTATCAAGCACCTTGAGGATCCGGGTTTGGAAGTCAAGAAGGCGTGGTTGCCGTGCGAAACGCAGGTCCTGACCCGCGACATCGCCGATCGGCTCGGACGCGGGGAATTGACGGGATTTCGCGTGACTCAGGTCTATGCCGCCGCCGAAGCAGAATCCGCGGGATTGGAGGTGGGCGATATCATAACCGCCGTGGATGACACGCCGCTGACCGCCAATGCGCCGGAACATTATGAAGAGTTGCCGGCGCTGATTCGACAGTACCGCGTCGGCGATACGGCGACGCTGCGCGTATTGCGCGGCCAGGAGGAAAAGAACATTCCGATCGTGTTGCCGCGGGCGCCGAAACTGGTCCGCGAAATGAAGGAGTGGCGCGATGAATTGTTCGAGCTGTCGGTGCGGGACATCAGTTTTTTCGACAAGGCGCGCGAACAGTGGAAAGATAATCAGCAGGGCGTGCTGGTAAGTGAGGTCAAACCGGGCGGATGGGCGGCGCTTGGGCGATTGAATGTAGGCGACCTGATTGTCGAAGTGAATGGGGCCGCGGTGACCGATATCGAAACATTCCGTTCGCAAATGGAGGCCATCGCCGGCGAAAAGCCCAAGTCGGTGGTGTTGCGTGTCGTGCGCGGTATCTATACCCTTTACATTGAAATCGAACCCAAATGGGATGGCAACTAAAAAAAGGAACGGCGCATGAAACGGCAGGTTGTACGAATGGGCGGATGGTTGGCGGCAGGGGTGTTTGTGGCGTTTTCGGCGGTCGCGGCCGCAGGCGAACTCGAGGACCAAGGCCGGGCGATTCTGGAGAAGAATCAGAAGGCCGTGATCACGGTGCAGATGGTCATCAAACAAAAATTTTCCGCGATGGGCATGGGGTCCCAGGAAAATGAAAACAAGGAAGAAGCGACGGGATTCGTTATCGCGCCGGACGGGCTGGCGGTGCTGGCGCTGTCGTCCACCGATCCGGGCGGGTTGCTGGACAACATGATGTCGTCCATGGGCGATATGGGCGACAAATTCAAGATGGAAAGCAATCTCAGCGATGTCAAGATGCTGCTCGACGATGGAACAGAACTTCCCGCGCAGGTCGTGTTGCGGGACAAGGATCTGGACTTGGCGTTTGTGCGCCCAACCACGCCGCCGCCGCAGCCAATGGCATTTATTGACTTGTCGGCGGCCGGAGAAGCGCAGACCCTCGATCCGGCCATCGCCTTGAACCGGCTCGGCAAGGTCGCCAACCGGGTTTGTTCGGCAAGCATCGAGCGCATTCAGGCCGTGGTGCGCAAACCACGGACCTTCTACATACCGGGCAACGATCCGACACATACCGGGCTGGGTTCGCCCGTTTTCACCATGGACGGCAACCCGCTGGGCATCCTTGTCATGCGATCCATCAAGGGGGAACGGCAGGGAGCGATGGCGATGATGGGCGGCATGGGCGGCAACATGTTGGGGATCGTCATTCCGGTCGCCGACATCAAAGAAGCCGCATTGCAAGCGCCCCAAACCCCCAAACCGGAGGAGGCGGAGAAGAAATAAACGATGCGGCAAATTTCACGAAACACAGATCACGGATCGTGTTGCGGAGTGATACGGAAAAATTACGGAAACCGGCGGGCTTTGCCCAAATATCAAACGCCTGACATAAAATAGCGCATGGAAACACTTACCGGAAAGACCGCCTTGATTACCGGAGCGGGTAAACGGATTGGACGCGCGGCGGCGTTGGCGTTGGCGCGCAACGGCGTTCATGTCGTCGTGCATTATCGATCGAGTGAGACGGACGCGCGGGAAACCGCGGCGACTGCGCGCGAACTAGGCGTCCGGGCATGGACGCTGCCGGGCGATCTCGGCAATCCGCGCGATGCGGCCGCCTTGTTCGGGAAAGCCGTCGCGCTGGCCGGGCCGATTGATTATCTCGTCAACAGCGCGTCCTCGTTTCTTTCCGACCGGCTGGCCGTCGTCACGCCGGAAGCGTTTTACGACGCCGTCAACCTGAATGCGCTTGCGCCTTTCCTGCTGGGCCGCTGCCTGGCCGCGCAGGAACGGCCGGGCGGTATTGTGAATTTGTTGGATGCGCGCATCACGGATTACGACCGTGAACATGCGTCCTATCATTTGAGCAAACGCATGCTTTTCACGCTGACCCGGATGATGGCGGTTGAATTCGCGCCGCGCGTGCGCGTAAACGGCATTGCGCCAGGGCTTATCCTTCCGCCGGAAGGTAAGGACGAATCGTATCTCGCAAAACACGCGGCGACCAATCCGCTGAATCGTTACGGATCCCCAGACGACGTGGCCGAGGCTATTCTGTATCTCCTGTGCAGCGATTTCGTGACGGGACAAGTAATCTTCGTTGACGGTGGACGTCACATGCGGGGGGGCATGTATGGCTACTGAGTTGCCGCTTGATCGCATTCATATTCGTGATTTGTCCGTTCGCTGTATCATCGGCATCTATCCCGAAGAACGGCGGAACAAGCAGGATGTCGTCATCAATATTGTCCTGGAATCGGACTTGCGGGCCGCGTGCCGGTCAGACCGCATCGAAGACACAGTGGACTACAAGGGGATCAAGAAGCGCGTCATCGAAAAGGTCGAATCGTCATCGCGATTCCTGATCGAGCGCCTGGCGGAAGATATCGCCGAATTGTGCCTTGAAGATCCCAAAGTCGTGCGCGCAACCGTTTCGGTGGACAAACCCGGGGCGTTGCGCTTTGCGCAAAGCGTGGCCGTCGAAATTACCCGCACACGCCATGGCTGATCGCACGGCTTACATCGGCGTCGGCGCCAATATCAATCCCGAATCGAACATTCTGTCCGCAATCGAACGATTGAGGGACTATACCCGAATCACCGGCGTGTCAGCCTTCTTTCAAACGCCCGCCTTGAAACGTCCCGATCAACCGCCTTATCTGAACGGAGTGATTCGCGCACAAACCAATCTTGAAGCGCGTTCGCTCAAGTTTGACGTTCTTCGCCGCATCGAATCGGAATTGGGTCGAGTGCGTTCCGGCGATCCCTATGCGGCGAGGACGATTGACCTTGATCTTTTGTTGTTCGATGATTGGGTTCTCGCCGAAAAAGACCTATGCCTGCCGGATCCCGACATTCGCGCGCGGCCGTTTCTAGCCGCGGGACTGCATGAACTGGACCCCGATCTGGAATTGCCCGGTTCCCGTGAACGCGTGGCCGATTTGCCGTGCCTCGCCAGAGCGGAAAAACTGGTTCGGGCCGGCGCTTTTACGAAGGAAGTGCGACAGGCGCTTGGATTGTGATGCGTGGAGAACCGGCTTTATACCGACACATCCAGATGGCGGCCGATATCGGGATCAATAGACGCGCTTTGGATGAGATGGATTGCCGCTTGTCCAATGAGTTCCTGGACATCCATGCTTTTTCGGGCGGCGGCCACCTGAAATGCGCTTTGCACGCGGGTCGTCTGAATGGCGGCATTGACGGCTCCCATGGCGATTTCCGCGAACATGCAATCAAGCCCTCACATCCAAGCGGCGGCCCACGTCGCGGTCGGCAGGAGGCGCGAACTCGCGCGGCTTTCGAGTTTGCGTATTGCGCGCATCCTGTGTGCGGCGCGCATCCTGTACGTTGCGCACATCCGGTGTGTTGCGCGTAACGGGACGCGGCTTTCGGATCATGCGCGGCGCCTGTTGCGCCTGAACGGCGCCGTTGCTGGATCTCACGCCATTGACGGCCATATCATTGCCCTCAAAATCCTACCAATTATACCACACTTACGCCGAAAAAGGCGTATAATGAAAATAGATACAAATAGGGGCCGAACCCCGGAAAGGCTTATCAACCATGATGACGAACGAACAAATTGGCGCGCTGCGCGTGGTTGCCGCGGTGCTCTGGCGTTGCCTGGTGATGTCCGTGGGACTGTTGTTATTTTGGTTTCTCCTGTTGGTCGTGGCGGGCGATTTTGCGTACGGCCAGCATTTGCGCTGGTTTTCCCTGACCCGGCACGAATTCGATGTGATAGTCTATTGCGCCATGGGCCTTTTCAAAATAACGGCAATCCTCTTCTTTCTCTTCCCTTGGCTGGCTATTGTGTGGGCGGTCAGAAGTGAAGAGAAGTGAAGAGAAAAAGCGCGGAAAATAAATCTCATTTTTTCAGCGCGATCCCCTTTGCACCCGCATTCATGCACAGACCCGTATTGGCATCATCCCGCCGAATATGATTAAATGCGGGCTTGCGGCAAGGAAAACCATCACCTATGGGCAGCAAGAAAAACAAACCGCGTCCAGCGGCATCGGCCAAGGAAGAGCCGCGCCCGCGTGCAGTGAGAGCGTGGTCCTTTTCTGCGCGGTGGATTCTTGCCGGCATCGTCGTTTTGGGAGTTTTTCTTCGCGCTTGGTATCTTGTCGAAATACATGACGCGCCGGATTTCGCCGCGCCGCAGCAGGATCCCGACGTGATGGATTGGTATGCCCGCGCGCTGGTGACGGGGGATTGGACGGTCCGCGAGGGTGAGAATGATCCTGAAATGCTGACGACCCCGTATTTTCGCCCCCCGGGACATGCCTATTATTTAGCGGCCATCTACTTCTTTACGAAGTGCAGTTATCTCGCGCCGCGCTTGGTCAACATGTGCCTCGGTCTTGTGAGCATACTGTTGATGTTCCGGCTGGCGAAACGGTTATACGGCGAGACGGCCGGGCTTATCGTCGCATTTTTTATGGCGACATATTGGGTATTCATCTTTTGGGAAGGCGAACTGAACGATCCCTGTCTTTTTGTTTTCTTGGGCGCGGCGCTGATGAACGTGTTGTGGGAATGGGGGAAGGGATTGCGCGCGCGGTGGGCCGCCTTGGCGGGGCTTATCTGCGGTTGCTATGCGCTGATGCGACCGAACATTCTCATCTTCGGACCGTTCATCGCCTTTTGGATGGCGTGGATTGCCTATCGTCGCGGCGAATGGCGACGCATTCCGGCGTCATGGGCGGCGCTCTTGTGCATGACGGTAATCTGCATCGTTCCGGTCACGATCCGTAACTACCGGGCATCGGGCGAATTCGTCCCTATTTCGACCTATTTCGGCGAAAACTTCCTGATTGGAAATGGCGAGGATTCAGACGGCGTAACCCCATGGACGCCCTATCTGCAGGAACTCGAAGGTACGGGCAACTGGTCGGTATGGGTCTACAACAACGTGGTAAAAGGCGTGGGAAAGGAACTCGGCATCAAAAACATGACCCACTCCGGCGCTTCGTCCTATTTCGTTCAGAAAACCTTGAAGTTCATCAAAGACCATCCATGGCGCACCATTAAACTAGCGGTAGTCAAAGCCATTCTTTTCTGGTCACCTATTGAGATCACTTGCAACAAAGTGGTGCATTATGAAAAACACTTCTATGCTCCGTTGAAATATCTGCCCGGATTTGCGATGGTCGCAGCGTTATTTTTCGTGGGGATTGTCCGTCTTGTGGCAGACTGGCGCGCGGGACGGCTTGGAGAGGGCATGGCTACTGTCCGCGGACTTTCCAATACGCCCCCTAATGCTTCGCGCGCAGAAATGGCGGACAAAGAAACGAAAAGAGGCGAGGGTGAACGGGACCGCATGCGGGATATGACCCTATTGATCCTGCTATTCGTGCTGACCTATTACCTGTCGTTTCTGCCTTTTTTTGTAAATGGCCGCGCGCGCGTTCCGGTGATCCCATTTGCATTTTTATTTGGCGCCTATGGTCTTTGCCGGATTGCCGGTTATTTCCAAAATGGTGAACGGCGGCGTGCCGCGGGCTGGACAGCCGCCTTTTGTGTGGCATATGGCCTTGCTTCCATCCAGTATATCGGCTTCGATCCGGACCTTTCGAGATGGCATTACCAGCGCGCCGAATCGTATATGCGCCAGGGCAAGGTGGACGATGCCATTGCCGCCGCGCGCCCCATTCTCGATCGGCCCGAAACGGCCTCGTATATGCACATGCGCCTCGCGCGGCTGTTTGCGAAAGCGGACCGCAAGGAGGAGGCTTTTCAGCACCTTATGGCCGCGCTTCGGCATCATCCCAACGATCCCGACGTCCGGCTGAGCGGGGCGGCGGAATTGATCAAGATTGGCCGCATCGAGGAAGGCATCAAACATTACAAGGAAACCCTGCGTCTCAATCCGAACGATGCGGTCGCGCATAACAATCTGGGGGTTCTTCTCGAAGATCAAGGACATTTCGACGAAGCATATACCCATTACAGCGAGGCGGTGCGATCCGATCCGGCCATGCCGGTTGCCCGCAACAACCTAGGCAATCTGATGGCCCGGCTCGGCCATTACGAAGAGGCGATTCGGCATTTTGCGAAGGCCGTCGAAGACGATCCGAAGCAACAGGATTACCACTACAACCTTGCCGTCCAACTGGCCAATGCCGGTTATGCGGACAAGGCTATCGAACGATATCAAAAAGCCCTTGAACTCGATCCGAATGACGCCCGCGCCCACAACAATCTCGGATTACTGCTGGCGGAAAAGAAGGAATACGAAGCAGCGGAGCGGCATTACCGCGAAGCGCTTCGGGTCGTGCCGGAATTTGTCCTGGTATACGCGAACTGGGGCAATATGCTTGTGAACCAGGGCCGGATGGACGACGGCATTGCCATGTACCGTAAGGGGTTGGAAATTTCACCCGGCGACGCCGGTCTTCACAATGGACTGGGCTATTTGTATGCACGGGCCGGCAAGGATGATCTGGCGAAAATGGAATACGAGGAGGCGCTTCGTATTGCACCGGACTATCCCCTCGCCTTGAACAACCTCGGCAACCTGCACAACCGGCAAAACCGGCCCAATGAAGCGATTCGTTGTTATCAGCGCGCGTTGTCCATAGACCCACGCGACCGTTTCGCCTACGCGAATCTGGGGGACGTTTACGCAAACCAGGGTCGTTGGCAAGAGGCGGTCACGGCCTATGAAAACGCAATCGCGATCAATCCGTCGAACGCCGTGGCGGCAAACGGCCTTGCCAGCGCATTGATCAAACTGGGCCGATTCGAGGAAGGCATTCGCTTTTTTGAGCAGGCGTTGTCGCTCGATCCGAAATACGCCGCGGCCCATTACAATTACGGCGCCGTGCTGGCCGCTACCGGCCAAACGGCAAAGGCTATCGAACATTTCAAGGCCGCGCTGGCCATCGCTCCGGATTTTCAACTGGCGCGCGACATGCTTGGCAAGCTCGGAGGCGGATGAGATGAAGGCGCGCAAGAGGTCGAAGCGCGGACACATCGCGGTGCCTGAGCGCGTGCATGAAAACTCGTCCCGGCCCGCGAATCGTGGGGCAGACTGTCAAGTCTGCCCTGTGGGAAGCCGGCAACCTTTTTTGGCCGAGCAGGCTGGACAGCCTGCTCCACAGGTTTTTCATACATATTCCGATCCGCCGATGCCGCCTGTATCGCCCGGTCCCGGTCCGGTGTCGCGGCGCGAGTGGCTGGCGCTGGGGGGCATTCTGCTCGTTGGCCTTGTACTGCGGATCGTTTATCTGGGCCTGATCATACAATCGCCGGATTTCGATCATCCGGCGCTGGACCCCCAGTTCAATGACTATTGGGCCCGAGGAATAGTAACCGGCAACTGGACGCCGCCCGAAGGCTACCCCGACCCGCTCATCCGAACAACGCCGCACGGGCGCCCGCCGGGCTATCCATACGTTCTTGCAGCCATCTATCGCATCTTTGGCCTGAGTTATCTGGCGCCGCGAATGGTGCAAATGACATTCGGTCTTGTAAACGTGGCGCTGATGTTTTTTCTTGCACGGAAATTGTTCGGGCGTTTCACCGCAATGGTGGCGGCGGCCTTTATGGCGACTTACTGGATTTTTATCCATTTCGAGGGTGAACTCACCTATCCCGTGTTCGTCGTGACCATCGCGCTGATTATGATGCACGCGCTAAGTATGTGGGCCGCCCGGCCCGGCGCCGCACGGGCGTTCTGCGTGGGATTGGCCCTTGGCGCGTTCGCATTGTTTCGCCCGAACGTCGTGTTGTTCGGACCGCTTCTCGTTGCCTGGAGCGCATGGCTTTTATGGCCGGCCAAAGCCTGGCGAACGTGGTTCGTCGCTTCGTTGATGATGACGCTGGGCACGGTTTGCATGATCTCGCCGCCGCTTGTGCGCAACTATCTTGTCGCAGGAGACTTCGTTTTTCTTTCCTCTTATGGCGGTGTCAATCTGTGGGCGGGCAACAATCCCAAAGCCGATTGCGTAACCCCCAAAATTCCCAATCTGAAAGAAATTGCCGGATTCGAAGACTGGACCTGTTTTCATTACCCAACCATCGTACACGGCGTCGGACGAATCCTGGGCAAGGAAAATATCAAATTTTCGGAAGCATCGCGCTATTTCTACAATCAGGCCGTGGATTTCATTGTTCATCACCCCCTTCAGACGCTTCGGCTGGCTCTGAAACGCGCGTTGATATTCTGGGGGCCGACGGAAACCACGAACGATCGTGTGCTGCATTGGGAAAAGCGTCATTCGCCGTTGTTGCGGTGGATGCCGGGCTTTCCGGCGGTCATGGCGGTATTCGTGATCGGGACGGTGGCATCTATCCAGGAGTGGAAAGCAAAGCGGGATCGAATTTCGCGCGATCGTTTCGCGCTTCATGTTCTTATTTTTTTGTTTATTGCGGCCTATTTCTTGTCCGTAATGCCCTATTTTGTGGCAGGCCGCTACCGCATTCCGGTCATTCCGTTTCTGCTGCTGATAGGCGCTCTCGGCGTGGCGCATGTCGGCCGTATGCTTATGGCGCGCCAATATCGCCGGGCGGGCATTTGGATTGCGGCCGGCGCGGCCGTTTGGGGCGTGGACAGCATCCAGTTCTACACATACGAACCGGATCACGCCATTTGGCATCACCAGCGCGCAATCGCCTACGAACAAAAAGGTGAAATCGAACAAGCCCTCGAAACAAATAGCAAAGAACTGGCCATCAATCCGAATTATGCGGATGGCCACGTGACCCGCGGGCGCCTACTGGTCAAGTTGGGCCGCGTCGAAGAGGGAATCGCGGAATACCGCGAAGCCTTGCGTCTCAAGCCGGAAAACGATATCGCATGGAACAATCTCGGTTATGAACTTGCCCGCCGGGGACAACGCGATGATGCGCTGGCCTGTTATGAAACGGCTTTGCGGATCAATCCTCGATTGCCCATCGCGCGAAACAATCTCGGTAATCTGTTGATTGAACTCGGTAAGCCCGGCGACGCGATCGCGCATTTTCAGGAGGCGTTGAAGGCCGATCCGATGGACAAAAACGCCGATTACAACTGGGGGAACGCCCTGCTCGCGATGGCGCGATATGAAGAAGCTGTCGCGCATTATCGAAAGGCGATGGAACGCGCCCCGAACAACGCGGACATACCGAACAATATGGGGCTGGCCTTGTCGCAATTGGGACTTTCCGGCGAGGCGATCGAGGCATACCGGATCGCATTGCGCATCAATCCGGATTATGCCAACGCACACAACAATCTCGGATATGAATATTTCCTGAAAAACGACTTTTCCGCAGCGCGCAAGGAATACGAAGAAGCGTTACGTCTCCAGCCGAACTTTGCGCTCGCACACAACAATCTAGGGCGCCTGCTGGAACGCCAGGGCGACATACAAGGCGCCATGGATCAATACAAGCACGCCCTTGACGCCAACCCAAAAGATAAAAACGCATACCTGAACATGGGGGATCTGTTACGGGACGAGGGGCGGTTCGGCGAGGCTGTCGAACACTATCGCAAGGCAATTGAAAACGATCCGCACAACGCCGACATCCCGAACAATCTCGCGTTTGCCCTCGTGCGATTGGGACGGATCGAGGAAGGCGTGCAGTTCTTTCGGAAGGCGATTGAAATCAATCCGCGATATGTGAACGCCTATTGCAATCTGGGAACCATTTTGACCGAAGCCGGCCAATTCGACGAAGCCATCCGGCTGTTCCGCCAGGCGCTCACAATCAACCCGTCCTGCGAACCCGCAAAGGCCGGACTCGAACGCGCCGAAGCCGCCAAGGCCCGAACGGGAATGTAGCCGATTTATTCGGAGCGGGGGGCATTGCCGCGATCAAGCAGGCCTTTCGCGGCTTCGATTTGCTGATGCGCGCCGACCAGCACGAGTACGTCGTTGGGCTGAAAGACGAAATCCGGCGAAGGATTGGTCGTCGGCGATCCGGAACGCACGACGGCGATAATCATGCAGCCGGTCTGTGCGCGCAAATTCAATTGCGCAACGGTTTGCCCGCATACCCTGCTCTGATCAGACAGATAAAAAGTCTGTGTGGTGGTGCGTTCGAGGATTTTGATGAGTTCCGTTTGCGCGGCGCGATCGGTTGCCTTGCCGCGCAGCATGCCGTAACCGCCCGCCCGCACCGCGGCAATCTGGGCTTCGACGATGTTGTCGGGGATGCCGAACTGGCGCAGAATATGTGCGGCGACTTCGATGGATGTTTCGAAATCCTGCGGGATGACGAGTTTCGCGCCTTTTTCGTACAGTGCGTCCATGTTGGTCACGAAGTCGGTGCGCGCCAGGATGTAGAGTTCGGGACGGCGCGCGTTCGCCTGCGCCACGATGCGGCGCGTCGCCTCGTGATCATTGATGGCGACAACAAGCGCGCGCGCGGCGTCAATGCCGGCATGTTCGAGGATGGTCATGCGTACGGCATCGCCAACGACGACCTCGACGCCTTCCCTTCGCGCATTAGCCACGTGGGCGGGATTCATTTCGATGAGACAGCAGGGAATATGGGTCGCCTGCAACATGCGCGCGAGATTGGACCCGGTAAAACCGTATCCAACGATGATGACGTGATCGTGAAATTCGGATGATTTCGCATCCGCCTCCCCGGAATGTTCCTGGTCGCGCCGTAACCATCCTCCAACGGCGTGGGCGATCGGTCCGGCAAACGGAAACAACAGCGCCCCTCCGATCATCGTGCAGACCGCATAGGCGACCATCAGTTCCATGGCTTCCGGCTGAACAAGACCCTGCCGGGCCGCCTGATGGGTCAAGACGTAACTGAACTCGCTAACGGTGCAGAGTCCGATGCCGGCGTGAATGCCCACCCGCACCGGCCAGCCGGCCATGGCCACCGCGCCGGCCGTCAACAACGGCTTTAGGAGGAGGGTGGCGGCAATCATGAGCATAATGAGGGGAAGATGCGTAAAAAGGACTTCCAACCGGACCAACATGCCCAACGAAATGAAAAACAGGGCATTGAACACGTCGCGGAACGGCGTGATTTCCGCCACGAGTTGATGGCGCTGATCAGCGCCCGCCAGCAGCAGGCCGGCGATGCACGCGCCCAATGCGGGCGACCAACCCATCGCGGATGCGCCCCAGGCGCCGCCGCATGCCATTAGCACCGCGAAAAGCGTCAGCAATTCACGCCCGCCGTATCGTACGATTTGATTGAGTATTCGCGGCAGCAGCCAACGCGCCAATCCCGTTGCTGCCGCCAAGATGGCGATACCCGCCACCGCATGCGCCACAATGCGCATCCAGCCGCCCGATCCGCCCGGCGATAAAACCGACAGCAACAACAGCAGCACGATTACGACAACGTCCTGCAGCAGCAGTATTCCGATGATAATCGTGCCGTTCGCCGAACCGGTTTCCCCCCGGTCGCTGAGTTGCTTGAGCGCGATGGCCGTGCTGCTGAGAGCAACGGCCACGCCGAACAGCAGGCTCGTCATGCCGCTCAATTGCGTGGCGGCTACCAGGATCCCGGCTACCAAGGCGGCGGTAAAGCCTATCTGGCTGTTGGCCGCTTTGACCAGCCGCATCCCGGATCGCATCAGCGGTTCGGGGGAAAGTTCAAGTCCTATCGTGAACAAAAGAAGCACGAGCCCGATTTCGGCGAACTGGGCGACATTTTCGGATCCCACCAATTGCCAGCCGGAAGGGCCGATGGCCATGCCGGTAATCAGGAATCCGATGATCGTGGGAACACGCACTTGGCGGAAAAGCCATGCAACGGCGACGGCCACGCCGAAGATGATGACGATTGCATCAAGGAAATGCGTGTTGGTTTCCATAGAGTATGTTAGTTTTCCCTGTCCTTTGATCGTATGCCCGGATTAGAAATCGGGCTGGACGAATTGTGTGCCGAGGACCTTGTCCAGCATGCCCAGTTTTTCGTAACGGAATTGTTCGGAATAGGCCATGCCGGCACGGGCCCCCGTTTCCGCAGAAAACCGGCGCACGCCCATTTCGATGATGGGGCGGTATTGTTCCGGGGGCATGTCGCGCATAATGGGTGCATCGGCGCCAATTGCCTCGGCTTCACGTGCGAGCGCGTCCACGGTCAGCGCCATCTGGCAATCGTGCATAAGCAAGGCTTCGATCTTCCTGTCAATCGTGGAAGAAATGTCCACGTAACACTCGGCATTCCACGGATGCTTGGCGAACCAGTACGCTTCCGTAACCGTATGCGGCGGGTGAGGGTGTTCCGGATGAAAGAGGGGATTCGAGGCGAACGCGGCGGCTTCGAGCGTGGCCATGGCGACCATGCGGTGATCGGGATGATCCTCGCCCGGCGCGAACGGATCCCAACTCATTACAATATCGGCTTTGATCTCCCGGATAACCGACATGATCTGCCCGCGAAGCACGTTCGGATGCACCTCGTTCAATTCTCCGTCGGGATAGCCTTCAAGGCGGACTTCCTTGAGGCCAAGAGCCTCGCCGGCCGCGATGGCTTCACGCGCCGACAGGGCCATCAGCACTTCAGGCAACAACCGGTATGATCCTTTCGCGTTGTCCGTAAGGATGTATTCATACACGTCGTAGCCTTTTTCAAAGACAAACCGCGCCACCGTGCCGCCCGCCATAAATTCCAGGTCGTCGGCGTGCGCTACGACCACAAGGACCGTTTTTTTTCGCGCCATGTTCCGTTCCTATTTTTCAATTCGCCGCCAGGCCGTTTCAATCAGGGCGAATGCCGTTTGGAGTTCATATTCGGTTATGATGAGAGGAGGGCTGACACGCAACACTTTGCCGGCGAGGGGACCCAGGAAATGGACGCCGGACTTGCCGTTTCCATAATAGGCTTCAAGGACGCAGCGATTGGCCGTTTCGTCGTCAATCATTTCGATGCCGTAGACAAGACCTTCCCCGCGGACCGCTTTGATAAAGGGGAATCGCTTCATCAGGGCATCGAGACCGCGGCGCATGACGGCGGCCATGGCGCGGCAATGGTCCACAATCCGTTCCTGTTCGAACACGTCGAAGGTCGCGCAGACGGCCGCGCAGGCCCGCGGATTGCCACTGTAAGTGTCGGAGGCCTCGCCATAATGAAGCGAGTCTATCAGATCGGCCCGTCCGACAACGGCCGCCACCGGTTCTCCATTGCCGAGACCTTTGCCCAAGACCACAAGGTCGGGGCGGACACCGTAGGTCTGGAATCCATACATGCGGCCCGTTCGGCCATGGCAGGCTTGGACCTCGTCAAAAATCAACGCGACATCGTGTTTTTCGCACCATTCCTGCAAGAGTTTGTGATACCACTTGGGCGGATGAAACGAACCTTTTGCCCCCAGATACGGCTCGGTGATGAGCAGGGCAATCCGGCCCGGATGTGCTTCGGCGATTGTATCCAGTTCGGCCTGATAGAACGCGGGCGGCTTGGCCTCGTACATGGGAAAAGAAATCCAACGAACATTCGGATTCACACTGGATTCGCCGGTCACTTCTCCGGCAAGCCCTTTCTTCCCGTGAAAACCACCACGCGTCGCGACCATAATCGGACGGTCTGGATGGCGGTGCAATGCGGCCCACATCGCTTTCTGAATGCCCTCGGAACCGCTCGCCGCCCACAGGACTTTTTGCGCTTTCGGATTGCGCATGCTTTTGATTAGACGTTCGGAAGCCTCGACTTCGACCGGCGCAATCATGTTGTAGGCGTTGCGCGGCAGGCCGGCCGCATAATGGCGGTAAAGCCGCTCAAACAGCGGATGGCCATGTCCAAGATTCGCCACGAGAACACCGCTTGTAAAATCAACCAGTTTCCGTCCATCCACCGTCCAAATATGGCAGCCCTTGGCCTTTTTCACCACGAGTTGCGAAGGGGTATAGGTTCGCAGGCCGCGTCCAACAACCTTGTCCAAACGTTTGCGGATTGCGTTTCCTTTGGGTTCTCTGGGATGAAAAATTGTCTCCATAGCCACGAAACTTCCTTTTTTGTTCGCGAAACTCAAATGAAATACATGGTGCCGGCGCTGGCGCGATCGAGCATAGTCCGAACCGTGACTTCACGCAGGACGTTCTCGATGCGTGCCGCAACTTCGCGCCAAGTAGGGGAGAGGTCGGCGGAACCTTCGTCTCGCACCGGCAGGGGATGAAGCACAGGACCATCCACCGCCTGCACGATGTCGAGCAGAGTGATGGATTCGGGCATTCGGCCCAGCAGATACCCGCCATGCACGCCGCGAACACTGCGCACGATGCCGGCGCGTTTTAGTTGGAGTAATATCTGGACGAGGAACTTTTCCGGAATGCCGCGTTTTCTCGCGATGGATTCGATTGTCGTCGGTTGCGACAAAGAAGAGAGGCGGGCCAATTCGATCACCGCGCGGCAGGCATATTCACAACGTGACGAGATATTCATCGCTGACAATCCAATCCTGAAACAGAGTCATAAAACATGGGGGCCTGTGCATTGGCCGAATCAGTGGACGGTAAAAACACCGTAAACGTGCTTCCCTTGCCCGGTTCGCTGGAACATTCGATCGTGCCGCCATGTTCGGATACGATTTTCCGGCAACAGGCCAGCCCCAAACCCGTTCCGCGGGATCCTTTGGTGCTCGAAAAGGCGTCAAACAAATGGGGGATGATTTCCGGAAGAATCCCGCAGCCCGTATCGCTCACTTGTATCGTGTGCCCCGACGAATCCGCGGTGCAGACTACCTTCACATGTCCGCCCTGATCCTGGCAGGCTTCGATGGCATTGACAATGAGATTGAGCGCCAGCCGGTATATCAAGGCGCTATCCACATAGGCCGGGGGAAGAGGGACAGGATCGAAATGGAGTTCGGCATGCGCGTCCCGGGCGCGTAATTCCATCGTGCCCAGCACGTCTTCGATGATTTGGTTTAGATCCGTCGCGGTCCGTTCAGGTACGCGTTCCTTCGACAGCATCAACAGATTGAGCATGAGCCCTTCAATGCGGTCTATCGAACGTTTCAGGACCGGCCACCCCCACTCGACGCGGCGCCATTCCTTGGATTTCGTGGCTTCTTCGACGATTTCGGCGCCGCCCTTCATGCCGGTGAGGATATTTTTCACGCAGTGGCCGACGCTTGCCATGGCAAGACCGATGGCCGCCAGACGTTCTTGCTCAATTTTATCGTGATGGAGTTGGGCGTTTTCGACCGTCAATCCAACCACGCGGCCAAGCGCCATGAGCAACTCGAAATCGCCGTGCGAAAAAGGCATCGCCTTGGCGCCGGAATCCACATAGAGGGCGCCGATAACGCCCTGCCGACCACATAACGGCACACAGATTGCCGATCGGATAGCATGGGCCGTTACGCTTTTCGACGCGTCAAACCGTTCGTCTTCCAAGGCATCCATCGTCATGACGGCGTCTTTCTGGCCCAGCACGCGATCGATCAACGTGCGGCTGAGGGGTGGGCCTTCTCCGGCTGTTTCCAGCGAATGCGAGGCCCGGATGACCGGCATCTGCGTGGCGGCATCAATCGTGAGAATAAACCCCCGCCGGGCCGGCACGGCCTCGAATATCAGCCCCAGAATCTGTGATAACAAATCATCCATGTCGAACACGCTGCCCAGCAAGTGGGCCGCCCGGTAGAGAACCGGCAAACGGCCCTCGTCGCCGGGCGAGACCATTCGTTCGTAAAGCAGCGTGCCTTGATGATAGGAAATGGTCGTGGAAGAACTATTCACCGGAACGGATCGTTCAATGGAAAACAGATAGTCGCCGATCTGGAATCGGTCACGTTCGCTCAGGACCGTCTTACGCATCAGGCGGCCGTTGACGTAAATGCCGTTACGGGACCCGAGATCCTCGATCACAATCTTGTCCGCCGAAAAATAGACGCGCGCATGCGTGCGCGAGACGGCGTTTTCCGTCAAAATCACGTCTGCATCCATACTGCGGCCGATGGTCAGGCCGCCTTCCCCGATGCCGAAACGTCCGAACTCCAATCCGCCTTTGCACACAACGAGTTCGTATTGAGCCATTTACCTCACCGCTCCATTGATGGTGTAGAGCAGAAAGACCGGATCCACCGGTTTCTCCACAAATCCCTCCGGTCTTGCCACGCCGCACCGGTTGCCCACCGAAACCTCATCCTCTTTCGCGCCCTGCTCGAATTGATTGATCGCCGTCAACATCACGATGGGTATATCTTTCGTAAAAACACCCTCACGCAGTTCCTTGAACGCCGCTATTCCATCCTTGACCGGCATCATCAAATCGAGCACGATCAAATCCGGAGGATCATCGCTGGCCATGTCGAGGGCTTCCTGGCCGTTGACGGCTTCGGCGACCTGCCATCCTTCCGTCTCAAGAATTGTTCGGACAAATAGGCGGACGTCGCTTTCATCGTCAACAACAAGAGCCTTGCGCCGGTTTTCTAGCATTTTTCCCTAAGGCGGCCTGGCCGCGCATTCAAAATCACCACAATTTTTTCTTTGTTCGCAATCATGTCGCGGCGGATTCACGCACATTGAAACAAAGAAACCTCGACCCGCTATGGAGTTGATTCTAGGGAAACGCGCCCCGACATTCAACCTGGCGCCGGAAAAGTCCGGTTGCATTCATTCTGGATTCGGCAGTCAAGATCCGGTTCTGCGTTCTAATTCTGGACGTCGTGGACCTTGCAGACAAAGCGGACTTCACCCGAAAGGAGATATGTTTTTTATCCACTTCGTCCACAAGGACCATTTGCGCACAGGACGAGGGTTTCGATTGCCGAATCCAAGTTTATAAAAATACCCGATTGGCGGTAAAAAACGGGTTTATTTTTTCACGGAGATTTCATAGGCGATCAGGGCGTCGCCATGGCGAATGTACAGACGGCCATGGGCGATGGTTGGATGCGCCCAATGCTGGTGCGTCCCCTGTTCGACGGTGAACTGGCCGGTGCGTTCAAACCCCGACGGGACGGCTTTTACAAGACTGACGATACCGGTTTTGGGCCCTTCGTAGGTATAGAGCATGCCGTCGGCGTACACGACGACGCATTCCTTGATTTCCTTGGCGCTCCACAAGGTGCGGCCCGTGGCCATCTCCACGCATACCAGCCGGCCCCGTTTTGAACTGGTTCCGTAGAGATAGCCGTCCACCAGCACAACACCATGATGCAGCGAATCGAGGTCGCGGTTAGTCCATTTTGACACCACCGATGTTCCGTCCGGCGCCATTTCGAGCGCGCCGCCGCCCACGGCGTCGCCTGCGGTGTAGTACACGAGGCCATTGCTGTAAACAGGTGGAACGGCATGGATATCCCATGGCACTTTTTGCTCGAAGGTCCACAACAACGCGCCCGATTCCGCGTCGGCGCCGAGAATGTACTTGCTGGTTTCGGCCAGGAGAATGCGGCGGCCGTTATGATTAGCAATGACGGGCGAACAATACGAAGTGCGGTCTTGTAGACCTTTCGTGGTCCATACGGTCTCGCCGGTCCATTTGTCCAAGGCCGCGACGACAGCGTCCTTGCCGCCCGGCGTGCAGATAACGCGCCCGCCGTCAATCAGCAGTGACTCGGCCAGATTCCACATGTTATTCGAGCCGTTGAAACGTTCGAGAACGTTCACTTCCCAGCGTTTCGCGCCGGAGTCGAGATCGATGCAATAGACCACGCCCAGCGCGGACATCAGGTAGGCCCGGTTGCCGTCCAACGTGGGAGTCGAACGCGAACCGGGCGCCTGATCATTTGTCGTTTCTTTGCCGTACGGGATTTTCTTTTCGACCGTTCCATCCGCGCCCAGTATGAACAGATGGCCGATTTCACCCTCGAGCATACCCGTTGTATACAGTTTTCCCTGCACGGCCGCGACCGAGGAATATCCCCGGCCCAGTCCCGTCGCAATCCATGCGATGGCCGGGCCACCCTCCGGCCATGCCTTCAACAAGCCCTGTTCGTCGAATTTGCCATCGCGGTTGGGACCCCGAAATTGCGGCGAATCGCCGGCAAAAGCCATACATGACATGAACAGCAACAGGGCTGAAAAGACGGCTGCGGATGTCTTCATCGCCATACCTTTCTTTGTTGTCCAAAATCATGCGATAGCGTACCTATGTGAGAAATTAAAAACAAACCGGACGTCAAAAGGCTTTGCTCGCGTGTTTGGAAAAGGACTGATTTTCAAAATTCCATGGGGGCATGATACGATACGCGTCCTGCAGATCGAGGAAATAGTTCATGGGCATTTTTCGCGTACTTGTCCGTATTCTGGGAATGGCGGGCTACATCTTGCTGTTTTTTACGCTTTGGACGCTGGGCCGGCCGTTTGCGCGCCTGTTTGAAGGGGGTAGTGTCCGGTGGCGGCGGTTTGCCTTTCGGACATGGGCCCGTTGCGTGGCGCGGATGTTCGGCATGCGGATTACCGTCAAAGGCCCACCTCCAAAACCGCCTTTTTTTCTCGTTTCGAACCACCTAACCTACATGGATGGCCTGACCATCGCCAGCGTGGTAGGCGGCGAATTCGTCGCCAAGAGCGAAGTGGCGCACTGGCCCGCCATCGGATTTTTCGCGAGGCGCGTCAATGCCATTTTCGTGGACCGTCAGAAACGCAGCGATACCGTTCGCGTGAACCAACTCATCCGGGAAATGCTCGACCGGGGCGACGGGGTCGTGATGTTCGCCGAAAGCACGACTTCAAAGGGCACGACGATAATGCCTTATAAAACAGCCCTGTTTGCGCCGGCGGTCGAATACAACATCCCCGTTCATTATGCAACGATCCATTACGATCCGCGCCCCGGCCTGCCTCCCGCAACACAATGGATCACATGGTGGGAACCCATTTCGTTCGGGGCGCATTTTGTCCGAATGGCCCAATATCCCGGCTTCGATGCCGTTCTCACTTTTGGTCCCGAACCCATTTCCGGCACGGATCGTAAAACGCTTGCCAACGCGGTCCATGAGGCCTCTTTGCGCCAATTCGTGCCGATGGAATAGATCCCGCGCGCCTGGCCCCGTCCGCAAATCCCGACTTGAGCCGGTAATGGCCGGTATGGTTTCATCTAGCGCATGCGAAACGTCTTTGGAGTGGCCCTTCTTTTTTTCTCGGCGTGGATGGCGCACGCCGCCGAACCCGTCACCCTCTTTTTCTGGGGCAGCGAGTGGGACACGCTCGCGCTGGATTTGATCCAGGATTTCGAGTCGCGGCACGACGGCCGCGACGGCCGCCCGCCCATCAAAGTCATCATGGGCCAGACGGCCTGCATCAACAACATTGACGACCCGCAACGGCTCATGACATCCATCGCGGGAGGCGATCCGCCGGATGTCGTTTGGTTCAACCGCTACGCCGTCGGCGGCATGGCGTCACGCGGCGCGTTCGAATCGCTCCAACCATTCTATGACCGCGATTTGGCTGAACGTCCAAACGATCCGATGACGTTGCGCGCAGAGCAGTTCTTCCCGGCATGCTGGTCGGACGTCATGGTCGAAGGCGAACTGTTCGCCATTCCTGCCGATACGGACAACCGCGCCCTGTATTACAACAAGGATATTTTCGACAAACACGCCGTAGCGCTTATCGCCGCCGGATGCGTTGATCCGAACGATCCAGCGAAACCCGGGCCGCCACGCGATTGGGATCAACTCCGAAAATGCGCGGAAATCCTGACCGAACGCGACAAGAACGGACGCCTGATCCGCGTGGGATTCATCCCGAACTTCGGCAACTCGTGGCTGTATCTCTACAGTTGGCTGAATGGGGGACGATTTCTGAGTCCCGATGGGAGGAAATGTACCCTTGACGGCCCTGAAACCGTCGAAGCGCTTGCCTTTATAACCGAAATCTATGACCTTATGGGCGGCGCGGAAGCGGTCAGTGTGTTTCAGACCGCGCTTCAGGGTGGCGATCTCGATCCGTTCTTGTCAGGCAAGATCGCGATGCGCGTGGACGGTGACGGCTTCCTCAACACGATAGCGAACCAACGGCGCGACATGCGATTCGGCGTCGTGCTCACACCGCCGCCCAAAGGGAAAAAAGCGCTCGGCTGGTCGGCGGGCTGGTCATGGGCAATGCCAAAAGGTGCGCGGCATCCTAACGAGGCATGGGAATTTCTCAAGCACCTCGCGTCACGCCGCGCCTACGAGATTCGCGCCAATGCCCGAAAACAGGCGGCGCAGGCCGCGGGCAACCTCTTCATTCCGTGGTTCAGCGCGCGCCGCGACGTCACCGAATGGGCGCTCGAACATTACCTGTACGCCGATCCCGGCATTGAGGAAAAGTATAAGGATGCGATGCGCGTCTTTTTCGGCGGCATGTCATTTTCCGAACATCTGCCGATTACCCCGGTTGGACAGTTGCTCTGGACCGCTCAGGTTCGCGCACTCGACAGCGGTATTTTCAAGCGATACGACAAGACTGATATCCGGCGAAACGCACAAATCGCCCTCGGCCAAAATGCAAAAATGGTCCAAGCCGAACTCGACCGCATTTATACGCCCAAATCCTATCCGTCGGTTCGTTGGACGCCCCTCATTTGGGCGTATGTGGCCGTTCTTGCGGCAGGACTTCCCTTCGGGTATTGGTTTTTTGGACGCCGCGTGCTCGCACGCGGCTATTTCCGGCGCGAACACCGCGCCGGTTACCTGTTTGCGCTTCCGTGGCTCGCCGGATTTATCCTGTTTGGCGGTGGCCCCATTTGTTTTTCGTTACTGATGAGTTTCTGCCAATATGATGTACTGTCGCCGCCGAAATTCGTCGGATTCGACAACTACACAACCATGCTTACGGACGATCCGCTGTTTTTCAAGTCGCTGTGGAACACCCTGTTCATGGCGCTCGGCATTCCGCTGGGCATGGCCCTGAGCCTTGCGATTGCGCTGCTACTCAATTACGAAGTCAAAGGCATGGCGGTCTACCGCACGTTCTTTTACCTGCCCGCCATCATGCCTGCCGTCGCCGCTTCGATATTATGGGTCTGGATTTTCAATCCCGACGCGGGCATCCTGAATGCCCTGCTCGCCAAGATTGGCATCGGGGGGCCGGCTTGGCTTCAGAACCAATACTGGTCAAAACCCGCGCTGATCGTTATGGGACTCTGGGGCGCGGGTTCCGGAATGATCGTGTGGCTCGCGGGCTTGAAAGGCATCCCAAACCACCTATACGAAGCCGCCGAACTCGATGGCGCCGGCCGCTTTCGCCAATTCTTCCACGTTACGCTGCCCATGCTCAGCCCCTATATCCTGTTCAATCTAATCATGGGCATCATCGGAACCTTCCAAATCTTCACGCAGGCATTCATCATGACCCAAGGCGGCCCCCTCGACTCGACCCTTTTCTACGCTTACCACCTGTTCAACAACGCCTTCCGCTATATGAAAATGGGCTATGCTTCCGCCATGGCATGGTTCCTCTTCGCCATCGTTCTCGCTCTTACCGTCGTCCAACTCCGCCTTTCCCGAATTTGGGTACACTACGAATCGGAAAATTGATCCGCGATTCGGATAGAAAAGCCGAAATTTTCCGGGCTGCCCCATGGGCGATATGGACGCGATGGAAGGAATGAATCCGGGGCTATTTCAGATATTTGGCGGGATTGACCCGGACGCCGTTGACGTGTACTTCGTAGTGGATATGGGGGCCGGTGCTCCGTCCGGTCGAACCCAGTTTGCCGATGACGGTCTTTCGCTCTACCTGATCGCCCACTTCGACCAACCGGCTCTGGAGGTGTCCGTACCATGTTTCGATACCGCTGCCGTGATTGATCTTGACGAGATGGCCGAGGCCGCCCCGATCATATTCAGAGTAAACCACGACACCCTTGGCCGTCGCGATTACGGGCGAACCCAGCGGGGCCGTAATGTCTGTGCCATCGTGATGGGAAATACGGAACGTGTACGGGTCTTTTCGGAATCCGAAGGGGGAACTGATATCACGGCGTCCGCTAAGCGTCGGCCAGATAGACGGCAGGCGCGTCACTTCCTCCTGTTTGGCCCGGAGATCGCGGACCAATTCCTGAAGGCTGGCAGTCCGCAAATTGATTTCCTGGATAATCAGGTCAGCCGAGGGTTGCGAAAGTCCATAGATCACACTGGGGGAAACGATTTTCGGATCTTCTTCCGGGTACGCCAGCGCGTCGAGCGAACTTGATCCGCCGCCTTTGCCGCCGCCCGCCGGAGACATGCTAACATCCCTGACCGTGCGCCGGGGCGCAAGGCCGGTCAGGCCGCGCGCCTGGTTTTCCATGTCCCGCAACTCGCTCAACTGGGCCGTTATCCGTGAAAGGGTGGCGTCATATTCCGAACGAAGCCGTTGTTCGAGTTCAAGGCGTTCTTGGGCCGTCATGGCCGGCTGGGGAGTCGGGGCCGACAACTGCTGCGCATACTGGGTTTCGATATCGCGCCGCACTTTTTCGAGGTGCTTCACTTGCCGGACATAGCATTCGTGGCGCTTGAAAAAGAACGAAGTGGTAAAAGACAGTCCAACCACGACCATCACCACCAGCCATATCTGGTAAGCGCTCAGATTAAGCGTTCGCGAGCTGCCCCGGTCATGGGGTATCAGCATCACGGTCCACTTCTTCATCCGATTGAGCTCCCAAGATGCTTCCGTAATTCAGGTTTCTGTGCTACAATTGACTCGGAGCCGGGTAATTCCACCACCCATTGTACGGGCTTTCTCGTGTACCCGTACGGCGCAACACGTATGATCTATGACGTGTTCTCGCGCAGTCAGACTGCTTTCAATTGTATCGGCAGTTCCCTTCAACGCGGTCGAAATATAGCATACAAAACGCCTTGAGTCAACCCCTGCCAAACCAAATTTATACTAATTATATTATCAATACGAATTCATGATTTTCGATCAATACACAATCCGGATTTTCGATGTTCCAATGGATTTTGTAAGACGGACGATGGCCTTTGATGGATCGAAATCCGAGTGCGCCGTTCCGTTGATTTCCACGGATTTCATCGGCAAATCTTTTGGATGGCGGACGCGTAAAACTATGGCTTCGGGCATGCTTCTCCCGGGCACGGTAATTGAGGCATCAATGTGGCCCTTTGACACAGAAGAGACGATTCGGTAGCCGGCCGGTCCAAATCGAGTCGGGGCGTTTTCAATGGCAATGACGCTGCCGTCATTGAACCATTGGCTGGGCGCGAATGGCGCCAGCCAGAGTTCCTCGCCGTGTTCGGTTATGAAGAGGGTGCGCGTCTGGACCAAAAACCAGCCGGTTTCATGAGTCTTGTTCCATGCGCCGATGTTGTGGAAATGCTCCCATAGCGACAAATTTTCGAGGCTTACCTGGGCCGCGAGCGCGTTGAAATACGAGCGGAGAAACGGCTTGATGTCGTCGCGGAGGGCGTAAATTTCGGCATTTCGGGTGTAATAGGGTTGGACCTTCGAGAAACCGCCCCTATTGAAGAAATCCGCCTCATTTTTTTCCGCGGGATAGTCGCCCATTCCGTTTTGGAGAAACCAGATATTTTCCATGTGGTCCATGATCTGTTCCGTTTCGGAATCGCCGGGGGCGATGACGCCCAGCGGAACCAGATGGTGTGCGCCCAACTCCACATCGTATGCCCAACTCCGGTTGCCATCCTCTCCCGGGATCATTTCGCCGGTTGTGCCGAATCCATAAAGCATTCCGCTGTACGCGGGGATGCACAGTCCACTGAACAACGGCCAGGCGGGCGTTCGCGCCTGATTCCACCGGTAGGCGTGGAGGATGGCTTTCCGGAATTGGCCGGCTTCATCAGACAAGCGTCCGGCCTGCGGATGCCGTATCGTGTCCAAGGCGTCGGCGATTTCCCGCAAACCCGCGTAATAATGGGCCTGAATCGCGAAACGATACGCGAAACGATTCCAATCGGCGCCAACGCCGGGCGGCACAAGACCGGCTTCCGGCGTTTCTTCGGGGGATCGGCCGGTTCGGCGCGTTTTCTCGCACTGCCGCGCAATCCAGTGGGCGGCTTGCGCGGCTTTGGGCGCGACAAGGTCGAACCATGTCTTGTCCTGCCAAAGGGCCTGATGCCGCGCGAGCGTCCATAGATGCCAGCCTGTCCCCATCAATGTGTAGCCGGTCGTCAGCAGGCCATCGGGGCTGTACCGTTGAATAAAGAAATCGAGAGAACGGCGCGCATACTCTTGATGGCCCATCAAATCCATGCCATAAATGGGCGCGTGCGCCTCGCTTTCCAGGGGGCCGTACCGATCGGAGGCGATCCAGGCGGCCACGGTTGCGCCGTCACGTTCGTTACGCGCAGCCAGCAAACAATGTGCCTGCGATGCGCGAATGATATGGCCCAACAGCGGGTCCGGAATCTCAATTTGCATCGCACCGGCCATGATCCGTTCCCAATACTCCCGGAAATCGGCGAACAAGGGTGCGCTGTCCGGTTCCGGCTCCCATTCAGCGGCAAGCACCTCCCACAACGGCATAAACACGGTGCAGTGCAGCCGGTTGCCGTTCGTTATCCGCCCCGTAATGGCCAGTTCATTGTCCACGGTGGAACAACGCAATCCTTCATCCACCATGGCGACATGAGCCAGAAGGCGGCCCCGTTCCACAAACCATCCCCGTTTGTTGTGTGAAGCCGTCTCCGGTTTATAGGTACGATCGCCATCCGCAACGGACAGACCAAGCGAGATTTCGCCTGTTCCCTCAAACGCATAGTCCACGACGCACACCGGCTTGTCGTATAGCCACTGCGGCGCGGTGGCAAGGGGACGTCCTCCCGGCGTCACGAATACACTTTGGCGGCATGTTACACCCCCTTCTTCGAGGGTTATTTCCGGCGCGGGCAGCCATTCGCCGCGCAAAACACGCTTGGCGACAGGTGTTTTTCCCGAACCGAACCGCATGCGCATGAAACAGGCCGGATGGGTTCCACCGTCCGTTTGGGCGGGAATTTTCCCAAATGGTTCGAACTGGATGACACCGTCGCGATGCACGATAACTTTTCGATTGTCGCATGCCAGCGAAAGCATCGTCGGGCCGTTGTCTTGAACAGGATTGTGTGTATGCTCCAGCGCTTGGCCAAGCGACTGATCCGGCATGGCCCGAACGCGTTCCAGCACCGACTTGTAGCCGGCAAGGGAATCGCGGTACGCGGCCAGCGACATCGGATCGCTATCGGGCGCCGCATAGATCCCTATGGCGGGGACGTACACCCGTTTCAGCGCCAGCACGTCTTCGACGGCAATGCCGCAGGCGCCCCGCTTCGTTTGGATACGCAGAACCGTCCGATCGGATTTCGACGGGCGCGGACGGCTGTATTTGACTTTCAATCGAACCGTGTCACGCAAGGGACACGAGGTATTCGATTGCGCCTCGGACATCGAATCCGGCATCAACATGCCGTTGTATATCTCGATTCGTCCCTCGTCTTCGCCGGCCGGTTCTTCGCATTCGATGCGTAAAATGGTTTCAGTCCAATTTGAACGGGTATGCGCGGACAACTGTTGGATCAGCGGCAAGGATCGCGCTTCCGGAATAATCCAACGAATTTTTTCCGTGCCCATTCGCGGAAAATCGAGGTTGTGCTTTAGATTGATGTCGAATATCCATTGATTGCCTTCCCGGCGCACCTCGCCAGCCAACGGTTTCCATTCTCCCTGCCAGGGCGATTCACCGGCCCAAAATTGAACGGTGGTATCGCCCGGGACAGGCGCATTTTCGGAGGTAAAAACAATGGACACATTTTTCAGCAACCGCGCTTCGGCCCATTGCAGGCCAATACAGCCCCGATCATCGTCATGGATCGGAACAGCATAACCTTCCTTGTCCGGCTTGACAGGCGTTTCCAGGTATACGTCTTCTGCGGGAAATTCCTGGATTCGCGTCGATCGGGCGCCATCCATGCGCGCCGGATCCCATGTGGCCACACGTCCAAAAGGCGCGATGTCAAGGGGAGTCGAAGAGGGTTTACGAGTCGCCGTCTCCGCCCGTGTCAAGCGCGCATCAGCCCAGTTCGCGCAATCGCAGGTGATGCCGTCGCCGGCATCCGTTACGACCAGCCTCAGGATGTCCGCGCCTTCGAGAGATACATGAACCGGCTTCGCCGCGTCGGATCCGCGCATGATGCCGCTATCGAAACGTTTCTCATCATCCACAAAGAGTTGAAAAATGACCGAACCGGCCCCGCTGTCCTGCTGCTGCACGCCGGCTTCCACGTCGAAGGCTGCGTATTCCCCGTTCAATTCGACGAGGATTTCGCCCGGCGCATGATGGCCCAGTCCTTTTTCATAGGAAACGCCCTTGATAAGCAGGGGCATGGGATTACGGCCGTCCATCGGTTTTACGGCCGTGTCAATACCCATCGCACCCCAGCCCTGGGTCTGATAGACGATGCGCTCGTTTTGCACGTCGCTGAGATATTCGACCGATGGGCCCAAGGCATTTCCGCAAACCAACGCCAGCCATCCGAATGCCAACATGGATTATCCTCCCCGTTTCGTTGTGTCGTTTGCTTCCATTTTTTCCTTTGCCTCTGGATGTCTTTCCAGGCAAACATGGACTGCATCCAAAGCAAAGGATGTCTCCGGTAACGACAGAACGGATGAGCCGCCTCAGTACTTTGCCAACTCCGATTCATACAATACCTTGAACGCATCGTAATCAGATTGGGAAAGTTCGGGCTTTGGCGACGTATAAAGATTTGCGCCGGTCCGGCGCGCATAAGGCTTGATGGGATAGCCTTTTTCGGAAATATAGCGCTTGAAGAACTCGGTGCTGTTCAGCGAACGCCGCACGAGGATATTCGTCGAATGCTGGGCCGCCATCGCCCCCTCGATGTCGCCCTTTTCATAGCGGATTTGAATGGCGTTGAGGATACGCGGATTCATGGTGGCGCCCTGCCCGATGACCGCCCGCGAACCGGTCACGAGCCCGGCAAGGAATCCGCACTCATTTCCGCTGATAAATCCGAAATCCTTGCCGCGCACGGCGTAGGTGATATCGAAAATATACGCGGCGTCAACCGTTGAGGCTTTCATGCCCATAATTAGGGGCATATCGGCCAATTGGCACGCCAGTTCGGGGGATAGACAGTAGTTTTCATCCGTGCCCGGTGATTGATAGATAAAGACGGGAATTTTCACCGCGCTGCAAATTCGCTCAAAATAACGCAGGATTACGCCGGGGATCGTCTCGCCCGGACCGGGCAGAATCGCTTCGGGTATGGTGTGGACCACGCCCGACGCGCCGACGCTTTCGGCATATCGGCTCAATTCGACAGCCTGCTCCAAATAGACATTCGGATCGGGGCGTTTGGACCGGTCGCGATCCCAGATACCCGCCGTCCCCACGAGAACCGGCGTCCGTCCCGTCAGATGTTCACACGAAACCTTCGCAATCTGTTTGACGTCTTCAAAAGAGAAAGTGAACATCTGGCCCATGCCCGAACGCACGAAACACGCGCTGACTTCTCCGCTTTCGTCCAGGTAATTCAGGATGGCGCGCTGGCCGTCGTCATCCAGGCGGCCGTCCTCATGAAACGCGGTAAAAACGGGTGCGATGGATCCTCGAACAAACGACGGTATCATTTTTTCCCTCCAAACTGCGTCTTGCCGCCCCATTGCGAGGAATACATGCCCGGCTTTTTTGGCGGCGCTTTCTTTTTCGGTTTCTGCACGGCCAGCGGCCGGTATTTCCACATCGCCAGTAAAATCAGCGCCAGCAATCCCGCTTCCAAGTAGACCAGCCAGGACGGGTTGTACTGTTTTGTCTCCCAAAAACGGAGGATCGGCGTTTTCCAGTGGGGATTCTGGCGGATCACGTCCCGTACAACCTGCATCTGCGTATTTTCACGAAACCATGCGGCGCAAACGGCCAGGACAAAGATGGTGGTGTGCATAATGACCGCGTATATACAAAACTCGATGGTGTAAAACAGCAGCGGAAGCGTATACCGCCGGAAATAGAGAAATGGCGGCAATAGGATCACCGCCGCCAAAACATAGTAGAGGTAATGCGCTTGGAGATGTTCCCGAATCGCGTCCATGCCGATGCAAACCTCCCATGTTCGATATCGGGTGGAAGTGTAGCATAGCGGCCCCAGAAAAATCAGGCGGCGTCCGGTGGGCCGGTCCGGTGGACCATGTTTTTTCCATAGGCGGCTATTCGTCGTAAATCGTTCGAATACCGTACTTCCGGCAGAGCCGGCGGAGTTCGCCCATCAGTTCCGGCGTTTCTCCTACACGGCAGATTTCGCCGATAAGAAAATAGACTTTCTGAAATGCCCAGTTCCGGGCAATGTCGGCGTCTCCCTTGGCCGCCGTGCCAAGGTTTGTACGAAAAATGATTTCTTTTTTCTTCGCGAGCGCCTTTCCGCTGAGGCGCATGACGAAATCGCCGTCTTTCTGGGGCAAAAACCGCCCGTAGACCGTCACGACGCGCTGCTTGCGAAAATCGGGGAGTTGCTTGGGAAACACGTTGGCGGTGTCAATATTGACGTAGTCTGCGTGAAGATTGGCGAGCACCGGTTCGCCGAACTGTCCAATAAACGCGGGGAGGTCGCCGGGGATACGTTCGATGGACGTTTCGACGCGGGATTCACCACGGTTCCGGTAAGCGAGCAGATCCAGCAGATAACGGTTCACCGTATTGCCCCCGCCGTAAGCGACGATCTCGTTTCCCCAAGTATTTTCGCTCGTCAATTCATTGATGATTGCCCGTGAATCGCGTATACCGGTAGTCGGACGCCCGTCCGTCGCCACCACGACAACTCCGGAGACGCCTTCGCGTGGAGGCGTTTGCACGACTGGTCGCAAAGCGTTGAAGACGTCGGTCGTGCCGCGGGATTCGACTTTGGCGAGAAACGCCGCCGCTTGCGCCAGATTATCCGGAGTAGCCGCCACGAGTTCCGGTTGGAAAAAAATCGGGTTGTCGCGAAATACGACAATATTGAACCGGTCCACCGGCTTCAATTGCGCGATGGCCTGCCGCACGCCCTTGACAGTTGCATCGAGTTTTCGCTGGATAATGCTGTTGGATGCGTCTATCACGAAGGTCATGTCCTTGGGCAGCACTTCGATTTCGCCGTTCTTCTTCGGCGCAATGCGTATGCGGAAAAAGCCTTCTTTCTCGTCGGGTGGAAGATAGGTTTCGAGTCCAATATCCACCAAGTCGTCCAGGAATTCATAAGGTCGCTCTTCGCGAATTTTCTCCACGAGGGGCGCGCGTGCAATCACATCCACTTGCGGCAAGCCGGGCAGCGCGACGTTGAAAGGTTCCAAGGGGATAAAATCGTCAAGCGGCGGGGATCCGCCCCCGCTGGATTGGCCGCGCGGATGGGCGGGTTCTTCAATCAGGCTTACGATGGGCAGCGCACCCAACGGAACCGCACCCTCCGGCGCATCCGACGGTCCCCGCAAAACGGGAAACTCGTTTTCAGCGATGATGCGGTCAGGGGAGGGGACCGCAAGACGCCGTGGAATTTCAATACCGGTTCGCGCCGTTTCCTGGGCAATTTCAATGACTTTCGCATCAATGCGGGCCAGCATCTCCGGATCGGGAGACATGGGCAGCGGAGGCGGAAGCGTTTCCTGGGCGATACGTCCGGCCAGATCCGGCACATCCACCGGTTTTTCAAGCGCCGAATCAATCGCCTTGATCAAATCCATTTCACGCTTGAGAAGATCTTCAATCTTATCAGGACGCGTGGACAGCGCCGCGCCATTTCCCTTTTTCGATTCGGCCATAAGGGGGGACGCCGCCGTTTCTTCGAGGAACTGAACCCGGAACGGGGGCGACACACGGGGCGGCGGCGGACGCAATCCGTACAACGGCACAATCGATCCCACGCCAATCACAAGGGCATGGAACGCCGTCGTGATCAGAATGCTGATCGCCATCAATGTCTGCCGGCTGTTCATCGTCGAATTCTACGGCATTTTTTCCAGGATCGTTTTGGCCTTGGCGGCCTGTTCGCTTTCCGGATATTCGCGGACCAGTTCCTCATAGGATTTCCGGGCCTGTTCGCGGCTTCCGGCCTTCTCAAAGCATTGTCCGGCCCGCCAAAGCGATTCCGGCGAAAGTTGATCGTGAAGAAAGAGAATCGCCACGCGCATGTAACTGCGGGCGGCGGCGTCGAAATCCTGTTTGGCCTCATACAGTTCACCGAGGCGAAAACGAGCACGCGCCGCGGTGTCGCCGGTATTGGCGTTGGCCGCCTCCTCATACAGGCGGAACGCCTCCTCGTCTTTCTTGATCGTCTCAAAAAGTTGGGCCATCCGGTAACGTGCGTCAACGCCGATAGCGCCTCGCGGATCGGCCTCCACCACGGACTGATAGAGCGCCAAGGCCTCATCGGTTTTCCCGGCTTTTTCGCTGCACTCGGCCATCTTCAGACGGACCCGTTCCGGGTTGGGATAATTGGGATTCGCTTTCAACAACGCTTCGAACGCCACCTGGGCCTGTTCCCATTTCTCTTGGTCAAACAGGCGTTGCCCGGTCCATGCATACGTTTCCTCGTTCAGTGTCACATTCGGAAATTCGGTCATCAGGCGAAGAAACATGGCCATGGCCGCGTCGAAGTCCTTAGTTTCATAACGCGCCAAGGCAATACCCTTCGCGGCACGGCCTGCAAAAGGTCCCTTGGGATCCCGTTCAAGACATGCATTGAATGACTCGATGGCCTTGACGGGATCTTTGCCGTCATGCAACAGGAAATCGCCAATGCGAAAATGCGCCTCCGCGGCATTTTTACCGTCCGGCGCTTTCGTTAGCAGTTTTTGGAATGTGTCCGCGCTGGCCGCATAATCCTTCATGTTGTGATAGGTGATGGCGAGCCGGTACAGCGTGTCCAACTCGACGCTCGCGTCGCCCGGCGCTTCGAGAATCTTCTTGTATCGCTCGACGGCTTCCGCAAAGGCCGACGTCATGAATTGCGCGTCGCCCGCGCGCAACATAGCCTGTTCCGCAAGGATATTGTCGGGATATTGCCGGGCAAAATTTTCAAAGGCCTTGGCGGCCTCCCCGGTGCGCTTCAGTTGGGCAAGGCATTCCGCGGCCTTGTACAGGGCTTCCGCGCCAAACTCACCGCCCGCATACTTCTCAGCCACGAGGCGAAACTCCTCGTACGCCTGTTCAAATTCGCCTCGCGCCACATATATCGATCCCAGCAGGAAAGAGGCATCGCCGAGCAGGCCGAGGTCGCCGGGGGATTGCAGAAAGGCGCTTATTTCGGCCTTGGCCTCGTCCATTTTTCCAGTCAGGTAAAGGCACCAGGCTTGTTTGTACTGGGAACGTCCGGCAAATTCCGTACCGGGATATTCGGTTCGGACTTTCTTGTAGATTTCGATGGCTTCTTCATAGCGCTGCTGCTGCTGAAGGCAGTTGCCAAGCAGATATTCGATACCTGCTTTTTCCGGCGCATCCGGATATTTTTTTAGAAACGCCTCGCCCGTTACGGCGGCTTCCGCGTATTTGCCCGTATGGTACGAAGCCCAGGCGATGCCATATTCGGCTTTACGGACGAACGGCGAATCGGGGAATTCTTTCTTGAGTTGCTCATAGGTGCTCAGCGCCGCGCTGTGCCAGCCGATCGCTTCATAAGCGTCTCCCGCGCGAAAACGCGCTTCCATTCTCAACCCGTTGTCGGCCTTGGAAGCGGCCACCGCCGAAAACTCGACCGCCGCCTTTTCGGTTTCCTTGAGAGACAAATAAATAAACGCCAACTGGTACTGCGCGAATGGAACCAGCGGATTGTCGGGAATCGTTTCGATGAGGGTTTTGAGCGCGCGTACAGCCGTTTCCCCATTGCCGCTGTCGGCATTGATCTTGCCCAGATAATAGAGCGCCCGTGCACGAAGATCCGGGGCGGTTTCCTCCGTGGTAAGCGGTTCGATGGCCACCAAGGCATCCGCGGGACGTTTCAGGCAATACAACACCTCCCCCCGGCTCAGTTTCGCGCGTTTTTTCGTGTCCGGATCCGCATTTCCCGCCATGACCTTGTCAAAAGCATCGAGTGCGGCCGAGTAATCATGCGCCGCGTAAGCGGCTTCGCCCATGCGATAATACGCGATGGGGACATGCTCACCCTGGGGATATTTTTCGAGGTAGGTCTTATATTCCTGCACCGCCTCCTTGTGGAAACCTCGCTGAAGCAGGCCGTTCGCGAAATCAAACTGCGCCTGCTCCGGCGATTCAGCCCAAACCGTGAACGCCGCCAAACCCGCGATAGTCAAGACACCTACAACAGGCCGTTTCATCCTGTTACCCTTTACGCCTATCATTTCACCCGGCCATCCTGGGTTTCCTCTCGAAGCGCCGCAAACGACACATTCCAGATGTCCGCTTTGCGGCAGCAATCCAACACGGCAATGGCCTTCCCCAAGTTGGCTTCCCGATCGCCCCGAACAATCACCGCGCCGCCGGGAAACAGTTCCGCGACCCGTTTGAGCACATCCTGGAGTTCTTCCAGATTCATCTCGCGGCCATTGAGAACGATGGCGCCGTCCTTGCGTATATTGATGTAAATTTCACCTTGGGAACGGTCGTTTTGCACGGCGCTGTCGGCCGTTGGAAGCGCGATGTCCACTTCGCTTTCAATAGTTGAGTATGTCGAAATCGTCAGAAAAAAGACCAGTGTCAAAAACACGATGTCAATGAGCGGCGCCAGCGGAATCGTGTCCGCCTCTTCCTGCATCAGGTGACGGCCGAATCTCATGTCTGCCTCCCTTGAGCCAGCAATTCAACGATTTCACTCGCCTGGGCCTCGACTTCGGCGACAATTTTGACGACGCGCGCGCGCAGGTAGTAATACACCACCATGCAAGGAATCGCCACCACCAGTCCGCCGACGGTCGTAATCAGCGCTTTGGAAACGTTTTCCGCCACCACGATCCCGCGGACTTGCGCGTTATCCGAGGCAATCGAGCTGAACGCCAGCACCATGCCCCAAACCGTGCCCAACAAACCCAGCAACGGCGCAATCGTTCCCGCGTTATTCAGATATGAAATTTTCTGCCATAAAGCCGAAGCGCCGCGTTCTCCTTCGCTTTCCATGGCTTCCTGCACCACATAGCGGTCGTGTCCCGCCATCTTGAGCCCCGCGCGCGCCACGTTCGCAAGCAGTTCGTCGCGCCCTTCGCACAATTGGTAGGCGCCGCGCAGGTCGCCCGCCCGTATCTGGCCCAACAGGCGCTTGGTCAGCGTCACGGGAACCTCGCGCTTCGGCGTGACCGTCAGGACAAGGTAAATGGCCATTGCCATCGCCACAAACCCCATCGCCATCGTGATCCAGAGAATGACACCGCCCCACTTGAGCATCAGCAGGACGGTCACCGGCTCACCGGCCATGCTTCCCGCCGCCGATTGCGGAACAGGCAGCGGGGGAGTGGCCGCGGTGGCCGCCGGCGGCGAATCCGGAGGCGCGGGGGAGGAATCCTGGGCTTGCGCATACCCGGTAAAGGCCAGCGACAAAACACCAAACCACAGAAGGAACGACACGCAGTACCGCATGGATGGGCTCTCCTTCTCGACAGAAACGTCACGATCGATTCAGGGTTATTATGCCCCCCGCGCCCGAAAGGTTGCAATGAATGACGGTTGGGAAATCGAGGATGGGGTTACTCCTGATGATTACCCAAAAGGCCTCATGCGTTCTTTGTGCGATTGGCGGCCAGATACAAGGCAGGCAATAGAAGAAGCGTGAACAGGGTGGACGTCACCAAACCGCCCGTCATGACGATAGCGAGCGGTTTTTCGATTTCAGCACCGGCGCCCGTGCCGAGAAGAATGGGGAGGAGGCCGAGTCCCGTGCAGGCCGCCGTCATCAGTTTCGGACGGAGTCGTTGCACGCTGGCGAGCCGGACGGCCTTTTCCTTGTCGTGACCTTCGGCGATGAAACTGCGAGTCTGGGTCAGAAGCACCAGACTGTTTTGAACGGCGATGCCAAACAGCGCGATGAATCCCACAGCCGACGATACATTAATGGTTTCACCGGCCAGGAAAAGCGATGCCACACCGCCGGCAAATGCGCTCGGGACAGTTGTAAGGATGAGAGCGGCCTGCAGGAACGATCGCAATGCGATGTACAGCAGGGTCAGAACAATGGCCAAGGCAACCCCGAAAGCAACGGCCAGCGAGTGCAAGGCGCGTTGCTGGCTCTGGTACTGTCCGCCGAAAGCGATATAGTAATCGTGTGGAATCTGCATGGTCTGGATCGCTTTCCTGATGTCGGCCACTACACTGCCCAGATCCCGGCCTTGGATGCTTGCGTCAATGCCAATCCGCCGGTTCATGGCCTCACGAAAGATGACGTTCGGGCCTTCAGCGAGACTGATTTGCGCGATTTGGCCCAGCGGAATTCGTTGTCCCGATGGAGCGTCAACCATGATGTTCCGAATGGCTTCTGGCGAGCCACGCATGGAATCATCGAATCGTACAAATACCCCATAACTACGCTGGTTTTCCCAGATTTGGGTCAATTCTTCCCCGCCAATCGCCAGTTGAACGATCTTTGAAACGGTTTTGACCGGGATGCCATAGCGCGCGGCGGCCTGCCGGTCAATCCGGATCTGCAGTTGCGGAATGCCGGTGGCCTGCTCCATCTTGACATCGGCAAGTCCCGGAATCTCTTCCATCTGATGCGCAATCTCCTTCGCAATCGTTTCGAGCATCCTCATGTCGGGCCCAAATATTTTCACCTGCAAAGGCGCGGGAGTGCCCTCCAGGCTTTCGTCCATCTTCAACTGAAGCGGCTGAGTGAAGGCCGTTGCAACGCTGGGGATCTGTTCGATCTGTTCGCGCACTTCGGCCAAGATCTGCTCCGTTGGCTTGTTTCGCTGATCCTTCGGTTTCAGATTGACGATGATCTCGCCCAGATTGACCGGCAATACACATCCGATGGCGCGTTCGGAACGTCCATTGCGGCGGACGACATCCGCCACATTGGGATTTTCGATCAAAAGTTTTTCAATCTGGCCGGTAATACGGTCGTTTTGCTCCAGGGATGTTTCGGGGGGCGTCGCGGTGGAAATGACCCATGCGCCCTCGTCGAGCCGCGGCATGAAATTCTTGCCAATGACGGCAAGGCCGGCCACAGTCGGCGCGAGAAATGCAAGCGCCAATGCGATTGCAAGCCAGCGGCGGAGCAACGCAAATTCAAGCAACGGCGCATAGCCTTTCTTGATCCATCGCACGAAACGCACCTCGCCTTCGCCTTTTTCGTTTGGATCCGGGCGAAGAAACCGGGCGCTCAAAATGGGTGTGACCGTAAGTGACAGAACGAGCGAACCCAGCATGGCGGCGGCGACGGTTATGGCAAGTGGACGATACAGGAGGCCTTCTATGCCGCCCATGATGAAAAGCGGTAAAAACACGGCAATAATGACAAAAGTCGCGAACGCAATCGGGCGGCCCACTTCCATGGCCGCGTGCAAGGCGGCCCGATCCTTGTCTCCGGCATTGTGGATGTTCCCGCGCCGCTGCTGAAAGTGGTGATGAATGTTTTCGACCATGATGATCGAAGCATCCACCATAATGCCCACTGCGATCGCAATGCCTCCCAGCGACATCGTATTGAGTCCAATTCCGAATTGCTTCATGAGGATGCCGGCGATAATGGCCGAAAGCGGAATGGATGCGGCTACGACAAGGGTGCTACGAAGGCGCCCGAGAAATAACAGCAACACGAAAACGACAAGCGCCGCGCCGGCCAGAATGGCGCGCGTCACGCTCGAAAGCGATTGCCGGATAAGGATGCCCTGATCGTAATAGGGCACAATGCGCACGTCTTTGGGAAGCGTGTCACGCAAGTCGTCCAAGGCTTCCTTGATTCCTTCGACGACCTGTATCGTGTCCGCCATGGGCTGTTTGATGACGAGCGCCACGACAGTCTCCCTGCCGTTGCGGCTGGCAATTCCCCTTCGGATAGCCGATGACTCCTCGATGGTGGCCACATCGCGCAGAAACAGCGGGACTCCGTCACGTGCGGCAATAATCGTATCGCCGATGTCTTCGATAGAATTGAAGCGTCCGATGCCACGCACGACGTATTCGGCGGCGCCCACGCCGATGAATCCGCCTGCGGCATTTTCGTTGGCGCCGCGGATGGCCTCTTCGATTTCCGCCAATGCGACCTTGTGCGCCTGGAGCCGGTTAGGGTCGAGCGACACACGGTACTGGCGCATGAAACCGCCCATGTTGAGCACTTCCGCGACGCCGGGCACGGTAAGCAGACTGTAGCGAATCTGCCACTCGGCTATCTCACGCAACTCGGCGAGGGAGCGATCCCCCTCGACCGCGTACTCGAACACTTCCGCCAGGCGCGTAGTGGCGCTGGCCAGAGTCGGCGGATCGGTTCCGGGCGGCAGTTGCGCGGCCACTTGCGCCATGCGCTCGGTGATGAAATGGCGGGCGCGCCAGAATTCCGTCTCGATGTCGAAATCCACGACAACCGAGGACAATCCCTGGGTCGTCTGCGAACGGACCCGCTGAACGCCGGGCAGCCCGTTCATGGCCGATTCCATCGGGCGCGTGATCGTCATTTCGATTTCTTCGGGCGCCATGGCCTCGTTTTCGGTAACGATGGTAAAAATGGGGATGGTAATGTCCGGATAGACATTCCTCGGCATTTGCTGGTACGCCATGACCCCAAGTACCGATCCCAGCGCGGCCAGCATCAATACCGCGGCCTTTTGTCCAAAGGCCGCGCGGATTATTTTTTCAATGAGACTCCCTTGAGAATCCATGAGGCGCTCCCCATCAATGATCGTCATGTACTTCGCCTTTTTCGAGCATCGCCTTCAAAATAAAGGAACCCACAACGACATAGGGCTGGCCTGCGGCCAGACCAGACAGAATTTCGACCTGTTTTTCGTTGCCGCGCCCAAGCGTCACGGGCACGGCCTCGAAACCTTTCTCGGTCCGGACAAAGAGGCACGGGACCTTTTCGAGAGTTTGGATGGCCGTTTTCGGCACACAGACGGATACGGATTGCCGCTCGGTGGCGATGGTTCCTGTGACGAACTGGCCGGGACGCCAGCGTCCATTGTTGTTCGGGATGACGGCCCGCGCAATAACGGTCCGCGTATCCTCGCCCATGACGGGTCCGATATATTCGATAGGTCCGCGAACTCCTTCCGGCGGAGTGGATTCCTCCATCACCCAAACCTCCTGGCCTTTGGCAATCGCAGGGATGTCTTTTTGATAGACGCTCAAATCGAGCCACACGGTGCGTAAATCCGCAACGGTAAAACACGAGATATCGTCTTTGAGCGATTCGCCCAGGGTAATATGTTTTTCGATAACCACCCCCTCGAAAGGGGCGGTGATTTCATAGCGTGTAAGGGCAACATGCTCCTGGGATGAAAGTGAGGCGATATACTCTTCGGAGCATCCAATGGCGTGAAGTTGTTGCTCTGTGCTGCGTGTGTTGATGGCGGCTTCTGCAAGGGCCTGTTTAGCCGCCAGAAAATCCTGTTCCGCGGAAATCTTCTTTTCCCAAAGCCCTTTTTCGCGTTCAAAAATAGATCGCGCAAGCGACTCGCGCTCCCGGGCGGCCAGATAGGCGGCCTTCATCATGGCCAACTCGCGACTGTCGAGAATCGCCATGATTTCGCCTTTAGCGACCCTATCGCCGGCGTTCTTGAATACCTCGCGGACGACCCCGGCCACACGCGGCACGACATGCGCGACGCGGTCGGCATTGAGTTTGATTTCGCCGGGCAGCGTGATCTGCACGGTAATTTCACCGGGTCCCGCTTCCGCAATCTCGATACCATTGGCGGCGATTTGTTCCTGCGTCAGTGAAATCGTTTTTCCCTCCGCGTGTTCCGCGTGGTCCTCATGCGCTCCGGGCTTATCCGCTGCGAAGACTGATTTCGAGACAACGAGGTATGCCGTGAGTAGCGTGACCGCTGTCAGCGAAAGGGATACCGGGACTCCAAATTTTTTTCGCATTTATGGATTCTCCTTGTTCATGCCGTTCGTGGGCTTGCCGTCGTCTTCCCACAACGGCGCGCCGAAAAGCCGTTCCATCTCCGCGACTCCGTGGTGATAGTCCTTCAGCGCGTCCAGATATTCACGCCTCGCATCGAATAGCGTGCGCTGGGCATCCAGAACATCCAGGTATCCAAATTTGCCCTGCCGGTAGGCTTCGTTGACCTGATCGAACGTGTGTGTCGTGGCAGGGAGAATGGATGATTTTATCAAGGAAACAGCGGCATAGGCGGCGGACAATTCCTCATACATCGCTTTCAGTGAACTATGTATAGCAATTTTGGCGGCCCGCCGTCCGTCGCGTGCCTTGGCGGCAAGATGTTCGGCTTCCTGGATGCCCCCTTGGTTTCGATTGAACAGGGGAATCGGCACAGACACACCCGCCAACAGGAAGTTTTCGTTGCTTCCCTCCAGTTTGCGATATCCAAAATGAAGGGTTATATCAGAAATCGCTTTCTTCTTTTCGGTCTCAAGAGAAGCTTCGCGTCTGACGATTTCGGCCTGCCAGCGCGAAAGATCGGGCGTTTCCCGCATGCGATCCTCCAACGATTCCCATGCCGGCATTGGACGGACGCATTCAAGATCGCCATCGGCCTGTTCAAACGATGTTTCCGTCTCTCCCCAAAATGCCGCGAGTCGAATCCGTTTGGCCGCCAGCGCACTCTTCGATCCAGCCGCCCGCACATGGGCATTCGACAACGCCGTTTCGGCCTTGGTGGCGTCCAAAGGCGAAACGCGTCCGGCTTCGACGCGCGATGTCGCCGACTTGAGCGCTTGGCCTGCCAGTTGAACCAAAGCCGCGTCAAGCGCCGCGCGTTCCTGGGCCGATAAAACATCCAGGAAGGCTTTTGTGACATCCCGGATCACGTCGGCTCTGGCCACTTCATAATCCCAGCAAACCGCATCGCGGTCGCGAGCAGCCAACGCCATCCGTTTCACCCGTTTTCCTCCCAGTTCGATCGGTTGCGCAAACGAGAGAGTGAATTGGGTTTCGGAAGACTGCGGGCTGATCGGCATGGGCTGCAGGATTGGAAAGATGCGAACGGGCGATTGTGAACCGCGCTCCGATCCTCCGCCAAGCGCGATGTCTTCCACCTCGATAGACAATTCCGGATTAGGACGCAGCCGCGATTGGATTTCCCGCGCTTCCGCCGCCCGGACCTCCCAGGAAAAGGAAGCAAGCCCCGGATTCTTTTCCAAGGCCAACGCCAGCGCGTCCGCCAGCGTCAGCGCCGGAGCATCGAAGGTCCACGCCGTCAAGGCGCACGCCACGCCAATCACGAAACATGTCCGCTGTATTTTGACTACTCTCATAAGGATATTCCTCCACTGCTCGGCGCGATATATAGACGAGCGTGCTGGTAATTTTTCCCGGCCTTTGTTTCTTTTTTTCCAAAATCGGCAGCCTAAACCGGCTCGTTCGGGCTTGGCTGTTGGCAATCCGGGCATTATGGCCCCGGCCCGGTGCTGGAATAGGGCACAAGACTATTCAGCAAGGGCGGATTGGGGAATCGGACTTCGAGAATCTCAGATGCGCAGAATTTCAAAGTTTTGAGGGAGTGGGGGAGAGTGTGTGCCGGAATCGGCCAAAACAACCGGTGCATCCGTTGGAGGAGCGAGGAAAATCGGTTTCATTTCCAATGCCAATTTCGCCGGGACCTTCGGTGTATGAGAGGCCGAAGCGAGGAACTCGCTGGCCAGCGGAATATCCATGCACGGTCCGCAGGAAATCGGATTGTCTGCCGGCGCGTTAGTCCGGCTTGCGATGGCCGATTGGCCGGCATGATGCCCGGTTTCCGCGCTCCCACAGCAACCACCGCGGAAGGCTGATTCGATGGCCACGTGATCATGGGCGACGCACAACACGGCACCGTGGCCGGCATGGAGAATTACGGCCATATTGAGCAAAACGCAAACAATGCCGATCACGGCTTTGAACCGGCGCCCGTTCATTCATGCCTCCTGTCGCATGTCCAATCTATCCAACCAAACCAACAGTTGTCACGGTGCTCCTATTCCACGGCACGAAAGGCTTCCAAGGCGCGTTCCACACCTTCATCGGTCACGTCGAGATGGAATACGGTGCGAATGCGATCGGGCGCCGTCACAAGCACACGCACGCCACGCCCGGCAAGGCGTTGCGCAAAAGCGGGGGCGTTGGACACTTGGATATAAACCATGTTGGTGGGAGAGGGGAGGGGCAACCGCAGTTTTTCGATGCCTTCGATTCCCGCGCGGAATCGTCGGGCGCGCGCATGATCGTCGCGTAACCGCCCGATGTGATGATCAAGCGCATACAGGCCCGCCGCGGCCAATATCCCAGCCTGCCGCATCCCGCCGCCCAGCATCTTGCGGAAGCGGTGCGCGCGGTCAATGGTCTCCCCGTCACCCACCACCAGCGAACCGGCCGGACATCCCAAACCCTTCGATAAGCAAAACGACAAGGTATCCGCGTGCGACGCGTATTCCTTTGGCGAAACGCCGGTTTCGACTACCGCGTTGAAGATGCGCGCCCCGTCTATGTGGAACCGCAGTCCGCGTTCCCGAGCCAGCGCGCCTATCGCCGCAATCGTCCCGATGGGATAAATGGCGCCACCGCCCCGGTTTGAGGTGTTCTCGATGGTTACCAGCGTTGTCGGGGCGAAATGGTGATCCCGGCTTTGTACTATTTTCGCCGCCACATCTTCGCAGGACACAATACCGTATTCTCCGCGAACCAGCCGTGTCAGTAATCCGCCTACCATCGCAATATTCGCCGACTCGAAGTTGTACGGATGCGCGTCCTCGCTTAGAATAATGGCGTCGCCCGGACGAGTCTGCGCAAGGATCGCCGTCAGGTTCGCCATCGTCCCCGTTGGCACGAAGATCGCCGCTTCTTTCCCAAACATTTCCGCCGCACGCCGTTGCAATGCGTTGACTGTCGGGTCCTCGCCCATCACATCATCGCCCACTTCGGCCTGCGCCATCGCCTCCCGCATTGCCGCCGTGGGCCGCGTAACCGTGTCGCTCCGCAAATCCACAAAACTGTCCGTCATCGCATACTCCAATCGTTTGGCACATTATTATGCGCAAGTGCCCGATTGCGGCGCAATGGATCGTAAATACGAGGCATTTGCGAAATGACGCGATTGGGCAAAATACAGGGCCCCAGCCGCGAGGCGCAGACTGTCCTGTCTGTGCACAGGGTGTTTCTTTCTGTATGCCTGCACAGACTCGACAGTCTGCGCCTCGGACTTTGTCATGTATTCATAATCGCCCGGGAGTTGTACGACTCGACAAAAACGGGCAGGGGGTTATATCATTCCTTTGTCAAAGGCCGCGAGATGTGGCGGGGCGCTGACACAAGGAACATTATGAGCGCACGATTGGGATCCTTTCTGTTTACGCCGAATACCGTGATGGTGTCGCTGGCGGCGGGGTTCTTCTGGGTGTTGACGTTCCGGCGGATTTATCCGGCATTGACGTCTTCCAGAACAATCGTGGCATTCATTCTGCTGGCTGGATCGGGAGTGGGCGTTGGACTGGGCATTTTGCATGCCCGCATCGCCGGCGCGCCGGGCCTTTATGACGCTTTCGGCCTGCATCTGGGGAGTCTTGGCGGATACGGCGGCACAATCCTGGGAATGCTGTTGATATCACGATTACTGCGTTTGAATACCGCTAAAATCGCCGATGCGTGTATCCCCGGTATAGCGGCGGGAGGAATCGTTTCGCGGATAGGCTGCTTGTTTACCGGCTGCTGTCGTGGATATGCCGGTTTCATGCATCTCTGGCCCTTTTACGACATCGCAGCCTTGGCGGCGGCGCTTGGGATTTCGCAATTCGCCACACTCCCGGGCCGGCGTGCAGCCTTTTTTTTTCTTTTCTATGGCGCACTGCGTTTCTTTCTGGAATTTGCAAGGCCGTCGGTTTTTTTTTACGGACCGCTTTCCATCAATGCCGCCCTTGCATTGATCCTCGCCGGAATCGCGGCGGTCTACCTGCTGCGGAAATAAACGGATCAGCAATGCCCCGCGTTAGTGCCATAAAGTCTGGCATCTAGAAAAAAATAACAAGAAATTCTTGGGCAACTTGCGCAACCAATTTGAAGTTCCATGATTTAGCGAGCGTGAAAACCTCGGGGGGGGGTGATCGCGATTACGATAACGAGCACGAGCACGAAAAGAAACTGGGTTGTGGGCAGATCCCACGTCAGACGCGATCCGTGTGGGATCACGCCACCAAGGCTTCGGATTTCGGTTTGGCTTGAATTTCAAAGCCGCGCAGGCTGCATTCTCCCACAAGATTCTGGATTTCCGGCCAGATGTCGGTGGGCCACGTCACGGGGTGGGGGAGTGCGTCAAAACGAGGGTCGCGGGCGCCGACGGGATGCCGGTATTGCTGAAGGACATACCGTTTTGCGCCCCGAATGCGGCGGGCTATTGCCAGAATATCCGTATGCGTTAGTTGTGGTGTAACGGTCGTGCGAAATTCATGGTCTATACCGCAGGCTAGTAGGTGGTCAATACTCGCGTTGACGGCATCCTGTTCGATATGCACCCCCGCGAAATCATCGTACCGATCCACCGGCGCCTTGATATCCATGGCGACATAATCCAGCAGGCCTTGATCCAGTAATTCCACAAGGACGGTCGGACGCGATCCATTGGTGTCAAGTTTGACGCGGTACCCTTTTCGGCGGACACGCGCGATGAATTCGGCAAGCCCGGGTTGAATCGTCGGTTCTCCGCCGGTGATGACGACGCCGTCAATCAAATCCGTTCGATCGTCGAGCCACGCCAGCGCCACTTCGAGGTCGAGCCACGGTTTCGGGGCGAGGTTATCCACCAGCCCTCGATTATGGCAGTAATAACAGTCCCAATTGCATCCCGGCGTAAAAAACACCGCCGCAAGATGGCCCGGATAATCCACAAATGAACATTTTTCGATACCGGCGATTTTCATGACGTGCTTCCCGCACACAAAACCGATTCCGGCACCACGAATTTCTTGCGATCCCTGTACTCTTGGCGTTTGCCGTCATTGTAATTGGCCACAGGGCGCAAATACCCCGTTACCCGCGACCAGACCTCCGTTTCGGAACCGCAGTGCGGACAGGTGAACTGTTCGCCGCGCAGGTATCCGTGCGCGTTGCAGACGCTGAAGGTTGGCGTAATCGAAAGGTAGGGCAGTTTGTAATGGCTGAACACTTTCTGGATGAATCGCTTGCAGACCTCGATGTCTTCGATGCTCTCGCCGAGGTAGGCGTGCAGCACCGTGCCGCCCGTGTAAAGCGACTGGAGTTCGTCTTGAAGGCGCACCACCTCAAGCACATCGTCCGTATAGCCTACAGGCAGTTGTGTCGAATTCGTGTAATAGGGCGTTCCATTGCCCGCGGCGATGATTTCGGGATAGCGCGCCTTGTCGAGTTTCGCCAGCCGGTATGAAGTGCCTTCGGCAGGCGTCGCTTCGAGATTGTACACATGGCCGGTTTCGACCTGAATTTCCTGTAACAGTTCCCGCAGGTAGTTCATGATTTCAATGGCAAAGGCCTGGCCTTCGGGTGTGCCGATGTCTTTGCCCATGAAATTGAGCAAGGCTTCGTTCATACCCACAATCCCGATGGTGCTGAAATGATTATGCCAGTACTCCCCGGTGCGCTCTTTTACGTGGCGGAGGTAGTGGGTTGAATACGGATACAGGCCGCGCTCGCTCTGCTGCTCGATGACCTTACGCTTGAGTTCGAGCGAGGTCCGGCCGATTTGGACAAGCCGCCAAAGCCGTGCCTTGAATTCCTGTTTCGTGCGCGATTGATACGCGATACGCGGCAAATTGATCGTAAACACCCCGATGGATCCGGTCAGCGGATTGCTGCCAAAGAGGCCGCCGCCCCGTTTGCGGAGTTCTTTCGTGTCGAGGCGCAAACGGCAGCACATTGAAACGGCGTCCTCCGGCGACAGATCCGAATTGATGTAGTTAGCGAAATAGGGGATGCCGTATTTGCAGGTGATGCGCATGAACGCGTTTACCGAGGGGGTATTCCAGTCGAAATCGCGGGTGATGTTGATCGTCGGAATCGGAAATGTGAACACGCGCCCTTTGGCGTCGCCCTTCATCATTACTTCGCAGAACGCCTCGTTGAACAAGTCCATTTCGGCCTGAAAATCGCCGTAGGTGTCGTTCGTGGGCTGGCCTCCGAGAATTACCGCCTGATCCTTGAGCATGCCGGGCACTTTGAGATCAAAAGTCAGGTTGCTGAATGGACATTGGAACCCGACACGTGTTGGCACGTTGATGTTGAAAATAAATTCCTGAAGACACTGCTTGACCTGCTCGAAGGTCAGTTTGTCGTATCGTACAAAGGGCGCGCAATAGGTGTCGAAACTCGACCACGCCTGGGCGCCGGCCGTCTCGCCTTGGGTCGTAAACGTCGAATTGGTGATCTGGCCCAGGAAAGATCGCAAATGCTTCGCCGGCGAACTTTCGACCTTGCCCGGAACGCCCCCAAATCCTTCCATGAGCAATTGGCGCAAATCCCAGCCCGCACAGTAAGGACCCAAGAATCCCAAATCGTGAATATGGGCATCGCCGTTTTCATGCGCATCGCGTATTTCAGCGGAGTAGATTTCGTGAAGCCAATAGTTTTTTGTAAAGAATTCCCGGACATAGTTATTCAAACCATTTATACTTTTCTGAGTATTGGCATTTTCGCGAATCCGCCAATCCCGATCCCCCAGATAATCCGAAAACATTTTTATCGTTGCGCCAATGAGGGCATTGGCATTGCGGGCGCCCGTCCGTTTTTCGCGATAAAGGATGTACGCCTTGGCCGTTTTGGCGTGGCCATTCTTGATCAAGGTCCGTTCCACGAGGTCTTGGATACTTTCGACATCGGGAATCCGCCCGTTATATTGCTCCTCTATAAGAGCAACCACCTGTTCGCACAGATGGCGCGCCAATTCATAATCGTCTCCCCCGCAGGCCATCGCGGCCTTGAAAATCGCATTGGTAATCTTTTCCGGACAAAACGCTTTTATACTGCCGTCCCGCTTTCGAATCTGTTTTACCATCCCCGAATCTCCTTCCTATAACATCACCACTTCATCGCTCCGCGCCGAAGTAGTTATTAGTTGTCAGAATAACCCCAACCGCCAGTTTTCTTTGTTCAAATCACCCAACTCCCTGCTGTTGCCCGTTCCAGCGCGTCTGACCAATTTCTCCGCGCTATTCACGAACGCCCACATTATATAGTGGTTTCCTCTTTCTGTCAATACAAAATATTGCGTACCCGACCGATTCGCTAACTTTAGGTCCGACAAGGCTCTACGCCGATTTTTTGCCCTTGCCGGGACCCATCGGGTATAGTGATCCCATGTGCGACGATCCGAAAAATGGGGAATTGAAACCGATTTCTGCCGTAGGCGGTGACGATACAATCGCCGGAAAGGCCTTTTTGGAGCATTACGATCCGGCGTTGATTCCATCCTTACCGGGCTGTTACATCATGCAGGATGCGAAAAAACGGCCTATTTATGTGGGTAAAGCGAAGGATCTTCGCGCCCGGTTACGTACTTACATCAAAGAACAGGACAGTCGGTATAACGTCACATTTCTGTTACGCCGTGTAGCGCATATCGAATTTCTGGTCACGAACACGGAAAAAGAGGCGTTGCTGCTCGAAGACAGCCTGATCAAGCAGTACAAACCGCGTTACAACATTCGCCTGCGGGATGATAAGACCTATGTGAGCCTGCGAATCGATCCTGCGGAAAAGTATCCGCGCGTAACGATTGTCCGCCGATACCGAAAAGACGGCGCGCGTTATTTCGGACCGTACGCCAGCGCATCGGCGGTGCGCGAGACGTTGAGACTGATACGGCGTTTCTTTCCTTTGCGCCTGTGCAGCGACAGCGTGCTGCGAAACCGTACGCGGCCTTGCCTCAATTTTCAAATGGGCCAGTGCATGGGACCTTGCATGGGAACGGACGAGGCGCAATACCGTGAAGTGGTGGACCAGGTGATGCTCGTTTTGCAAGGACGCACGGGGGAGTTAGAAAACCGTCTTTTGGAACAGATCCGCCAACGGGCTGATCATCTTGAATTCGAGCAGGCGGCCGTGTTGCGCGACCGCCTCCTGGCATTGCGTAAAACGGTCGAACGCCAGCGTACCGCCGCGGTGCCGGGCGCCGAGGACCGTGATGTCGTGGGGATATACCAAGAGGGACGATATGTCGTGGCGCAAGTAATTTTCTTCCGGGGCGGTAAAATGGTTGGGGGACGCGACTACGCATTTGAAGGCTGCGAAATGCCTCCAGATGAATTACTGCGGTCGTTTTTAATGCAATATGGGGCGCAGACTCCGGCATTGCCGGCGGAGATCCTGACGCCCATGGATCTCGAAGATGCGGAAACCATTGCGGAGATCCTGTCTGAGCGGCGGGGCGGACGCGTGACGATTGTGAATCCGAAACGGGGCGATAAAGCGGCGCTGGTTGAATTGGCCGTCCGCAACGCCCGGCAGTCGTTCTCGGAACGACAACTCGCCCAGGACGCCGGCAAGGATTTGATGGAACAGGTGCGTAAAACCTTCGGCATGAAGGCGGCGCCGTATCGCATGGAATGCTTCGACATCTCGAACATTCAGGGCGGGAAAGCCGTGGGCAGCATGGCGGTTTTCGAAAACGCCGCGCCTGCCAAAGCCCGGTACCGCCGTTATGCGATTCGCGCCGTTGAGGGACAGGACGATTTCGCGATGCTGCGCGAGGTATTGATGCGGCGCTATGCGCGGGCCATTGAAGAGGACGATTTGCCCGGCTTGGTGGTGATAGACGGGGGACGCGGCCAACTAAACGTGGCGCGGGCGGTATTCGACGACCTCGGCATCGGGGATCTTCCAGTCATCGGAATCGCCAAATCACGCGTGGAAGGCGAGTCCCGATCGCCGGAACGGTTTTTTATTCCCAATCGCCGAAATCCCCTCATCCTTCCCCAGCATTCGCCGGTCGTTCGCCTGCTGGCGCATCTGCGCGATGAAGCCCACCGCTTCGCGATTTCCTATCATCGAAAACGGCGGAAGGAAGCGACGATCAAGACATCGCTGACCAATATTCCCGGCATAGGTCCCAAGCGGGCGCGGACACTCTTGACCCGGCTCGGTTCTCTTGCGACAATAGCGGACAGTTCCATTGAGGCCATAGCGGCTTTACCGGGATTCAACGAAACGATTGCGCGCGAGGTTCTCAAGCAGACGCGCGCGGAAAAACAAGAAAAAGAAGGGAAGATAGTATGAGTTTGTTGGCATTCTTGATACTGCTCTTCGTGGCCGGGGCAATCTGCTGGTGGGTCTTTTCGGTTCATGCGTTCAGTCCGCCTATCAGCGCCGATGAAGTACATACGATTACCACACCGGATCGCTGGCATTTGCGTCTTTGCCGGCACAAGGCAAAATCCGGCCCCGGCGAACCCGTGTTGATGGTTCACGGCTTCATGTCCACCCAGTTCAACTTCTCGTTGCCGGCGGGCGCTTCGATGGCCGACGCGCTTGCCGCCGCGGGGTATGACTGCTGGCTGATCGACCTGCGCGGCAATTCGTGCGCCATCCCGCCCTTCGGCCATTCCCTGAACGAGGCCGGTGTGGACGACTATATTCTCAAAGACATTCCGACAGCCATCCAGTACATCCGTAAAATGACCGGCTATGAAAAGGTCCATTGGGTGGGCCATTCCATGGGCGGTATGCTGTTGTATGCCTATGACGCCGTTTTGGGATCGGCGGAATTGGCCAGCGGAACCACGCTGGGATCGCCCATCGGTTTTCACGACGTGCCTTTCAAGCGGCCCGGCTGGGCCTTTGTATTGCGCAGGAGTTCACGTCTCGCGTTCCGTTGTGGCCAGCGGCTGCTTATCTCCATCTGTCACTTTTTCAAGCCGCAACTGGCTTTCCTGCCCATCAATTACGAAAACATGAACCCCATTTTGGACGCATCGGCCATGTTCAGCACGATGGATGCGCCTCCTTTGGGCGTATCCGAATCACTGGCGAAAGCCGCGGAATCGCATGTGTGGCGCGTGAAGAACGAAAGCATGGACGTGTTCGATCACCTGAAAGAGTTGCAGGTCCCGTTGTTCGCGATCTTTGGAGCCGCCGACCCCTTCGTACCGGTCGTCCATGCCGAAACGTTTTTCAGGGAAATCAAAAATCCGGACAAGCGCTTCCTGGTGTTGTCGAAAGCCAACGGACACGCCGCCGACTACAGCCATGTGGATCTCGTGTTTGGGCGCGAGGCGAAAAAAGATGTTTTCGACCCGGTAATCGAATGGCTGCGCGCCCATGCCATTGCTCGGCAAACCGGCCGTACCGACAAACCGCTGGAGGCCGCTGGCACTAATGATTCCGCGACTTCCGAAGCGCCTAAAACAGGAAAACGCGCCTCCGCGACGGCCAAGGTTTCCAAGGGCGGATCCGTAGCCGCTGCCATGAGAAAATCTCCCGTAAAAGCCGCAGCCGCACCGAAAAAGGCCGCCGTCTCCAAGGCCAAACCCGCGAAGAAGACGTCGGTTTCCCGCAAATCCACCCCAAAACAAAAGGACCAGTCGAAATAAGACAACGTGGACGGAACGCTTGTTCGTTCCGTCCACGCCGTTGCTGTATTCATCCCGGCGCCGCAAACCACGCGGCATACTGTCAATCACCGGGAGTCTGAGTCTGTGAACCTAAAATCGGCAGTTGAACGCGGCTCTTTCGACCAAACCATGAACGAGATGGACATTGTGGACCCAGTGGACTTCACCCGCAAGGGGATTGATTTTCTTGTCCATTTCGTCCACAAGGTCCACGACATCCAGAGGATAGCACGTAGAATCCGATCTTGACTGCC
>Ga0101944_10000574_pt1 | contig 104252 bp, 83 predicted proteins | sample DewCreD2012metaG_FD_75245 | JGI IMG/M metagenome (GOLD analysis project Ga0101944, IMG submission 75245) | Hot spring sediment bacterial and archeal communities from British Columbia, Canada, to study Microbial Dark Matter (Phase II) - Dewar... ... | reverse complement strand
TGCGGGTCAGCACTTCGCGCACCTGATTGCCGATCTCAGTGCCACCTGGCTCGCGGGTAGTCAGCACCGTGTAACCCTGGGCGGTCAGAAAATCGGCCAGCGGGCGGATCTGAGAGCTTTTGCCGCTGCCCTCTGGCCCTTCAAACGTAATCAACATCCGCCTATTCCCTGTAGATACGCACGCGCCGGTTGGGCTCTTTGCCGTAGGAATGCGATACCAGATGAGCCTGGCGGGCCATCTCATGTTGCAGGCGGCGGATTGGAGCCGAGGCCGGCTCCAGATCAACAAACCGCTCGCCGTTCAGCACCGCCTGGATGGCCGCCTGGGTCTGCGAGGTATAATCCTCCCAGTTATCGGGGCTGGCAGAACTGAACGACAGGTTGAAAATATCGGCCAGGAGCTGCTCGATCTGGTTATTGGTGTTGGCGCGCAGCACATAAATAGGCAGGCCGCGCTGTTCGGCTTCGAGGATGGTCTGCTGGCGGCCCCGGTAATAGGCCCGCAGCGTGACCAGAGCGTCGGCTTCCGTCAGGTCTTTGACGACAATGGCCGGCACACCCATGCGCTTGGCGCTTTGCATCAGGCGGTTGCGCGCCACCCCATACGGATAAATGCGCACAGGCTGCATAGATTGGATCCGCTGGGCGCGGTTGATCTCAGCTGGTTCCAGGGCTTCGCCATTATCATTGGTAAGGATGGTAGAAGGCGCCGAACGGGCCGCCATCGGCTCGCGCGCGCCAGAGGGCGCGCTGGTGGTGACCAACCCCATGCGGCGGTAGCCGCTCTGCGGCCCGGCCTGGCGCGCGGCAATGGGGACGGGCGGCTTTTCAATCTGGATGTTGCCCTGGGGATCGCGGTAGCGGATCTCAGGGGGCAGAGGGTTGCCGCGCACCAGGGCATCAACGGCGGCGGCCACGTCTGGCTGAATCGCCAGCCGGTCGCGTTCTTGCATTTCGATCAGCACGTCAAAAGTGGGCGGAGCGCGCCGTTCCAGCACGGTTTTCTGCGTTCCGCGCCGCCGGGCTTCTTCATCTGAAAGCGTAACTGCTTCGATGCCGCCAACCAGGTCCGATAGGGTGGGGTTAAGCAGTAAATTCTCCAAAGTGCGCCCGTGAGCCGTACCGATCAATTGTACGCCGCGCTCCGCAATCGTGCGTGCCGCCATGGCTTCTAACTCGCGGCCAATTTCATCAATGATGATGACCTGTGGGTTGTGGTTTTCCACCGCTTCGATCATTACTTCGTGTTGAAGCGAAGGGGTCGCCACCTGCATCCGTCTGGCCCGTCCAACCGCAGGGTGCGGCACGTCGCCGTCGCCGCCGATTTCATTTGAGGTGTCCACGATAATGACGCGGTGCTTTTCGGAAAGCGTGCGCGCCGCTTCGCGGAGAATGGTGGTCTTGCCAATGCCAGGACGGCCCAGAATGAGAATGCTCTTGCCCGATTCGATCAAATCTTCAATAATGTCAATGGTTCCATATACCGCGCGTCCCACGCGGCATGTCAGGCCGACAATCGTCCCCCGCCGGTTGCGAATCCCCGAAATGCGGTGCAGGGTGCGTTCCAGCCCGGCACGGTTGTCGGCGTCAAAATCGCCAATCCGCGTAACCACGTAGTCAATGTCTGCGCGGGTCACTTCATCTTGTGAGAGTTCCTGCTCGCCGTCGGTAAACCGGGCCATTGGCGTGCGCCCCAGATCCATGACAATCTCGATGAGATTATCGCTGTTGTTGATCCGGTGAACAGCTTCGGCGATTCGTTCCGGCAGGACGGCAATCAGAGCCTGTAAATCATCTGTAATGCGTTTTTGTGTCATACGATCTTGCAATAAACCTCTTGCTACAAAACATGAACACTAATTGTACCTTGAAATCTGGGTTTTTCCAGCCTAACGTTCGATGACTTGCATTTCTATTTCCATAGAGGTTTGCCCCCGCTCTTAGCGCCAGAGGTCACAGTACGGCGCTTTCATCGGAATGAGTCGTTGAATTTTGTACCAGCGGGACGGTCGGCTCGGTGGTATATTTTTCCAGGACGGAATGGCGCCCCGCCAGGGCTGGCAGGCGCTGCTGGGCTACCAGATGCTTGACCATCAGGGCCTGGCGCGGCCCCACCTGACATTCCAAGTCGCGCACCACCGTTTCGAGCCACGCCTGATAAGAACGAATGGCGATGTACACCGGACGGTTGAACACCCTGGGCTGGCGCATCAGCAGAGCCGACACCACCTGGCTGACGTTTTCCACCGCCGGGTGGATCAGCGGCTGCAGGAAGATGCCGCGCGGCCCATAAACCCCCTCAACGTAGGCCAGGATTTCATCGCCCTGCCGGTACACCCATCCATTCGGGCGGCGGGCCATCAGCGGCTCGGCGGACTGCACCAGCGGCGGAACCAGGGCTTGGTACAGGTTGCGGATGGCAATATCATCCAGGCCAGAGGCTGGCCGCCACGCGCCCGTCACATCGTGGTGATTTTCGGGCGCGGCTTTAAACTGCCAGATGCGCTGCCAGGCATATACGCTGAACCCCGCCCGGCGGATGCCGTCCAGCGCGGCCAGGCCCTCGCCAACCTCAGCCAGCAGGTGAAACGCGCCGCACGACCCCGCCCGCACGGCCAGATCTTCAAGCAGTTCTGCCAAACGGGGTTCATCCAGGGCATTTTCAGGCATTAAATACACAATCCGCGCCGAGCGCTGACCAGCCGCATATTTGATCTGTCCGATAAGCGCTGGCTGACCCTTGCCGGGCGGGCATACAGCCGTGTACACGTCTACAGTTGGGTGAAGGCGCGTGATAAAGGCCCAGGGCCCCAGGGAGCTTCCGCGCGTTAGTGCCAGGGTGCTATCGGTACACAAAACCTGGCGGCGGTAGCGGTAGAACTTCAATATATCGTGCCAGGCAAACGGACGAACGCTTATCTTGACTTTCTCCTGAAACAAGTTGGGACGTTTTCCCGTACATGAAAACGGCCCCGGTATGAGACCCGCTGGCCCCACACTTTGATTCTACCACGCCGCTGCCCGCCAGACAACCGGGCTAAAATTCACACCTCGATCAAATGCATTAAGAACCTGTTAAGGATGAAGGCTCGGTGGAGACTCCTCCCCCTACCTGCTGGAGCGCGGAGCGCAGTTCCCCGGCCCGGTTTCGCAGGTGCGCGAGCGCGGGCATGGTCAACACCCGCTCAAAGTCAGCGGCGGCTTTTTCCTTATGGCCCAGGCGCAAATAAGCCAGCCCACGGTTCAGGTACGACCCCGCCTGATTCGGAGCCAGTTGGATGGCGCGGTTGTAATCCTCAATCGCCCAATCCAGACGGTCGTTTACGGCCAGCGCGTCGGCCCGGCCCAAGTAGGCCTGGTACGCGTTGGGGTTGCGCTTGACCGCGCGGTTGTAATATTCCAGCACCCAGCCGAGGCGGCCGCGAAAATTCTCTAAAAAAACGGCCGGGAAGACCAGCATCCAGTGGGGAGCGAAGCGCAGGCAGTATTCGGCATCTTCCAGCGCACCGGCGTGGTCGCCGATCTGATAGCGGAACAGACTGCGCAAGATCCGCACCGCCGCAATATGGCTCCCCAATGCCGCGGCACGGTCGAGGTCGGCCTGGGCCTGGGCTAGGTCGCCCAGCTTGTGGTGCAGCGATCCCCGGTCGGCATAGGCAATCGCAAAATCAGGGCGCAGTGCGATGGCGCGGTTATAACAAAACAGAGCCTGCTCATCTTCGCCCTGCAGGTCGTGCAGTTCGCCGCGCAGTGCCCACGCCAGCGCGTGTTGGGGGTCTAACTGCAAAGCGCGTTCCAGGTCGGCGCGGGCCTGGTCATAGGTCATGATCGTCAGGTAAGCAATGCCCCGGCTCACATACAGCCCGGCCTGTTCCGGGCGGCGGCGCAGCGCGGCGCTGTAGGCTTCGATGGCCGCTTCGTAATTTTCAGTACGCATGTAGTAGCCGCCGCGGTCCACCAGATAGGCCAGCCCCAGGGTAATCAGGTTCGAGGCCCGCAGGTTCAGCGACGAGCTCGCCAACAGCAGGATGACCCCGGTGAGCATCAGGATGACATCGCGGCTGAACAACCCCAACAGGCAGACGCCCAATGCCAGCGGCAGGCTGAAAAAGATCAAAATCTGATCAGCGCGTTTTTCGCCAAATACCAGCTTCAATAAATCTCTGGCGATTTGCCCCCCATCTAACGGGTAGATTGGGATGAGGTTAAAAAGCGCCAGAGCGAGGTTGGTGATTATCATCCCTACCAGGAACGGAAACACGTCCAGCGACTGAAGCCAATTATAAAGGGCCGGAAAGGTTCGGAGCAGGCGGTATTCGAGCAGCGCCAGCACGCCAAAGCCCAGCGCCAGTACCAGGTTGGTCAGCGGCCCGGCGGAGACAATCACCAGATCGGGGAAGATTTTTTCGGGGCGGCGGCTGAGGTTGGCAAAGCCGCCCAGCGGCCACAGGGTAATGCTCTTGACTTCGATGCCATACAGCCGGGCGGCCAGCGTGTGCCCGGCCTCATGCAGGGCCACGCAGGCAAATACGCCCACCTGAAGCGCCAGCACCCACGCGGCATCCCAGACGTTAGACGGGCGGGAGATGAACAAAATATAAGGCAGTAACAGCAGCAGCGAAATGTGCAGCCGCAGCTCCGTTCCCCAAAACCGTCCCACCGTCCACGACCATTTCATCTTACTTCACCAGTCTGGCAAGGCGCTTAAAACGCTCACTGCCGGCAGCGCCCAGCAGGCCGAACATAAACATCTCGGTTGAGCCAATGATCGCCCCGGCAGTGCGCATCAGATCCAGGCCCAACTGCCGGTTGAGCGCCGCGCGGCTGCAAACAGCATCGGCGGCCACGAATACCCGCCGCCCCTGGCGCAGCAGGTCGAGGGCGGTTTGCAGCACGCAGACGTGGGTTTCGATCCCGCACAGGATCAGGTCACGTTCCCCCAGGGTTTCAAAAACCGACTGCAAAGCGGGTTCAGCGCAGCAGCTAAATGCAAGTTTGGGGATGGGATGGGTAGATGCCGGCAGGGCGGCGCAGACCTCGGCCAGGGTTGGCCCCAACCCTTGAGGGTACTGCTCGCTCATCACGATCGGCAGTCCAAACTCTTTGGCCGTTTCGATCAGAATCACCGTGTTGCGCGTCACCGCGGCCAGTTCTTGCGCTGGCATGGCCGCCGCCAACCGTTCCTGGATATCAATCACGACCAGCGCCGCGCGGTCTGGCCGGGGCAACAAGTTAAATGCAGGGTTCATGCGCGCTCCTCCAACCTATCCAACACCTGTAACAGGTCCAGGGGGCGTTTGATTGTAAAACAGGGCTGTTCAGAGGTGTCAACCCATTGTTTGGGCCTCCGGGGGGCCCAATCAATCCACACGCTGATTAACCCCAAGGCATTGGCCCCCTTAACATCACGTTCCAGGTAATTCCCTACCATCACAACGCGCCCATAATCGTGCGGCGCGATGCCCAGCGCATCCAGGGCATGACGGTAAATCTCCGGGCAGGGTTTGCTGCACCCTACCTGCCGCGAGATCGAGAGCGCATCGAACAGGTGGATAAGGCCGTGTTGGGTTAAGACGTTGTAGAAGGTGGCCTCTGGCCCGTCCGCCACCAGCGCCAGGGGGTAGCCGCGGCGCTTAAGCTCGTACAGCAGTTCCGCCGCGCCGGGGATCAGTTCAGCGCGCAGGGTGACGTCGCCATCGGGAGCCTTTTCTTCGGTACCCTCATCCACCAGAGTGTCGCCGCAGTCCGTGAGAACAGCTAAAATTTTGTTCGTCATCCTGAATCTATTGTATCAAGAGGCCAGTCCAAGCGCCAGAGCGCCGATCAGCATTCCAATCACTAGGCCTACCAACAGGGTGCGGCGCAGAACATCGCCCTCGCGGCCTTTCAGCCCAACAGTACTGCACCCCACAGTGATCTTGGCCGGGGCCAGCATAGAGCCAAGCGCCCCGCCGGCGGTCTGCGCCCCCAAGAGCAGGCGTGGATCAATGTTCAGCAGGCCGGCCACGCTTTTTTGCAGGGGAGCGAACAGTACATTCGAGTTGTTGTTACTGCCGGTGGCAAAAGCACCCAAAATCCCCACCAGCGGCGAGACCAACGGAAAGGCCGCGCCCATCAGGCTGGCGGCGGCTTGGGCCAGCAGTTGGGTCATGCCAGCGTGTTCCATCAGGGTTGAAAGGCACACGGTAGAAAGGATGCCCAGGCTGGCAGGGGCCGCCGAGCGCCAGGTAGCGCGGGCCGCCGCCGCAAAATCGCCGGGCGCGCACAGGCGGGCACGCCGAAACAGCACAAAGGCCAGCAGCGCCGCCAGCAGAATAGCCGTCCCCGGGTGAACCAGCGGGCGAAAGACCTGCCCCGGCCCCGCAGGCGTGATAAACCCGGTCCGGGTGGCAACTTCTGGAAAGGTCAGGCTCCACGCAGTGGAGAAGAGCGCCGCGCGCAGTGCCCCCGGCCAGGCAATGGCTCCCATCAGTGCCGCCAGCCCCCCATAGGCCGCCAGCGCCCCGATCAATGCCGGGGGCCAGGCCGGGCCAGGCCTAACTGCCGGGGCGTGCTGGCCTCGGCCAATGACCGCCGCCCCGGCCATCCCGGCCAGGCCAGCGCCAAAAGCCGCCAGCGGGGCCAGGCCGCCCACCGCCAGCCCATACTGCACCCCTGCCATCAACAGGCCCAGACCAGTCACCTGCGCGGCCAGTTTTATGCCGCCTTGCCGGCCAGCCAGCAGACGGGCGCAGGCCAGCCCGCACAGCACCGCCGCAACTCCGCACATCAGCGCCGCCGCCGGAGCCAGTTCTTGCCCGTCCATCTTTGAGACCGCTATCAGGGTTTGGAAAATCACCCCCATATCGCCAAACGTCACCGACCAGGCATGGCCGATGGCAACCGCCGCTACCGCCAGCACCGGCTCAACCCCCAGCGCCGCCAGCATCGGCGAGACTACCGCCACCGGCAGCCCAAACCCGGCCAGCCCTTCCAGCAGTCCGCTGAATGCCCATGCCAGCGTCACCAACAGCAGCCCGCGGTCGGCGATCAATTGCCGCATCCCTTCGGCCAGCGCGCGGATGCCCCCGGTGCGGTCCACCAGGTTATAGAGCAGCAGCGCGGGCCACAGCACCGCCAGCACGTACAGCGCCAGCAGTACCCCCCGCGCCTGTGATACCCACCAGGCATCGAACGTCAGCCCAAAGGCCAGGGCCGCCACGCCCACCCCCAACAGCCAGCTCACCGGCCCGGCGCGCTGCGCGCCCCAGCGCAACCCTACCATCAGCGCCAGTAAAAACAAAATCGGCGAGGCCGCCAGCAGCACTTGCCAGAATGTCAGCAGCGGAGCACTCATGCAGACCGGCTCTCTGGCTTGCGCGGCGGGCGTACTTTAATTTGTACCAGTTGTTCAATGTCGCGCACATCCTGTTCGCAGGTTTGCGGGTTCTGCACCACAATGAACAACCAGCGCCCATCGTGGAACTGGCGGGCGCTCTCAAACGTCTGGCGCACCGTGCAGCCCAACGTATCGAGGCAGGCCTTCACCTGTTCCACTTCTTTTTTTCCTAACACTACCAGGGCTTTAAAACCGCCCTGTTGGGCGGTCAACTCGCATAAGGGACGGCTGCCGCGCTTATAGCGCAGAAACCATTCCCCGCCGCCAAACCCCACCAACGGTTCAACGGCGTAGGTATCTGTCAAAAAGCGCCGCAGTTCCGTCCAGGCCGCGGCGACGGGCTCGCCAAGTGCCGCGGCCATCTCCGCATCGCTGGGGGGGCGGGTCTTGTCGGTAAAAATTGCGTTCGCCATGCGCTCCACTCCGATTGTCTGGCATTCCGGTATCACAAAAATTATATCCCGGTTCCAGGCGGGGAGTGGAGCAGGCGGGTGATGCTTAAACGTCGAACAGGCCGGCCCGGCGGAGTTCGTCTTGCAGAGCCGGAAGCCGCCGGTATTCCTGACGCAGCCCGGCGATCAGGTGATCCCAGGTGTCTGACTCGCCCAGGCCGTAATAGAGCTTGCGCACCTGCTGTAAGAAGCGCGCCGCTTCAGCATAGCTGCCCCGGTCGCGGTGTCCAATCAACTGCTCGGCCAACAGCAGGTACTGGCGGATAGCCTCGCGCGGGCGCGGCGCTTCTACGGCCTGGGCCACCCGCCGCCGCAGGTGCGCCATGCGGTCCCACCACAGTTCCGGGTTCACCCGCTCCATGGCCGCCAGCGCCAGATCTAACTCATTCTCTTCCAGGTAAATTTCGACCAACAGCGAAAAGTTCCCGGCATTTTCTAAGCGCCGTAAGACGCGCTCGCGCACTTCGGCGCCGGCCCCTAAAGCTCCAGCGGCGCGCAGCAGAGCCTGGTAGTTTTCAAGAGTTTGATTCTGCCAGAAGAGGTTCTCGGCCAGGCGCAGAGCTTCCTGAGGTTGATTGTGGCGGACGGCATATTCCTTCAACCACGACAGCAGTTGAATATCCGTTTCGCTGTTCGGACAGTCGCGCACCAGTTTCAGGCCAATTTCGGGATGGCCGTACTTCTCAAACAGGTCGGCCATGGCTGTCAGCCGGTAGCCGTTTTCTTCACGCGCCGCGGCCTGAGCTTCTTCCACCCGATCCAGCGAGAGCAGGCGGTCCACCAGATCTTGGGTCAGGCCTGTTTCGCGGCAAATGCGCAGGTATTCCTCGTCGCTCAGGGTGTCGCCCAGCAGTTCAATCCACAGACTGCCCAAAAACCGGCGCCGGAATTGAGCAGAAAAATCATCACTTTCTGGCAGCGCGGCCTCTATCCAGGCGGCGATTTGTTGTTTTTCTTCCGGCGTAGACTGCTCCGCCAGAATCATAGGGGTTTCATCGGCATACCCCAGGCCGCCAGCGTGAATATCCCACAGGTAAAACTCAAAGAGCGAGCGCAGCAGCGCCAGGCGCATTTCGTGGTCTTCAAGGTCTTCCAGGCATTCCTGAATCCCCTGCTCACAGCCGGCCAAAATCTGCCTCAGATCGCCCTCTTCGTCGTTATACAGACTGTCTTCATAGGTGAGCAGCGACTCCATCAGGGTTTGAAAAACCGTCGCGGCATTACGGGCGTCTTCGCGCTCTAAAAACTCGTCGCCCAGGCGCAAAACGGGCTGTAAGTTCTCGGCGACAGCGGCATTATCGCCCCACTCGCCGCCCGCTGCCGAAAAAGCACGCTGCACCTGTTGGACGATCTGTTCCGGGCTCAAAGTCTCGCCCGCGTTGATCTGGCTCATGGCCGAAAGCTCCAGGAGCTGTTCCAGGTCGGGGTGACGCGCCAGCATTTGCTGGATGAGCGCGATCAATTCCTCTTTGGAGCGGTTCTCCAGCACCGCTTCTAGCTCTGGAACTTCGCTGAACAGCACCGGCTCGTAGACCCAGGTGAGCATCAGGGCGGCGGCGTGCTTGCAGTGACCGCCTTCACCTGCCGGGCAGGTACACATTCCCCATTCAATCCCGCCCGGACCCAGGTGAACTTCTACCCGATAGGGGGTCGGCTGTGATCCCTGGCACTCGGCGATGAGGGCGTTGCCGCGTTTGCGCGGGTTTAAAATCGCTTCATCCTCGTAGTACTTATACCCGCGTTCAAAGGCCTTGGTTCCCACCCAAGCCTGAATCACTTCTTCGCCAATTTCAGGAAGCAAACGCATATCTTTCCTTTCTAGCTGCCAGCGGCAGTTTCGGCCTTGCTTTTCTTTTTCTATCACTAGGGGCCGCCCCCGTTAATAGAGAAACTGCAACTTAATCGGTAAGGTGCGGTGACCCCAGACGGGGTTGGCCGTCCAGGACCAGCACTGGCTCTGTTGACTGCGATTCAATTCTATCTAGAATGGTGGCTGCGGTTCAGAGAAACCCCGTGCTGAAATGGAGTTTCAGGATGAAAAGAACAGCCGCACCGGCGGCCTATTCTATTAAAGATTATAAACAAAAATCAGGGGGCTGGCGCGATGAATTTTAATCTTTTGGGCTGTCAGCCGGGCTTCTCCACCCAATCACGTACCACGAAACCATCCCCTTCTTGCAGAGTCACCCAAAACAGCCGGTCAAAGCCTTCTGCATAGCTCGGAGGCTGCATCTGCCGGTATTTCGCCAGCACTCCCTGTTCGGGGATGGCCGCCTTGCCTTCGCGCTGGCGGTTGCGGCGCAGCGCATCTTCCAGAGTGGTATAGAAATAATACCCCGTGATCGAAAAGCCCGCCGGGCGCGCCAGCGCAATATAGCGGGCGCGTTCAGCAGATAAAACGTTGGTGTTATCAACCACAAAAGGCCGCCCGGTGCGCAGGCAGGCTTCGAGCAGAGCCATCTCGCGCGCCCGCGTCTTGAGAGTATCGAGGTTAATGCGTACGTGCGTATCGGCAAAACGCTCGTGATAAAAGGACGATTTGCCAGCCGCCTGAATACCAATGAAGATCACGGCTTCCATGCGTCGAGCGTCTCGATCAGGGCGCGCATATGCTCCCAATGCGAACCCTTCCAATAGATTTGGCCGCAGTCGGGGCAGATATGGAACTCGTCATAGTACTGTTTGGTCAGCGGTTCCAGGCGGTCCAGCACTTCCGCTTTGCTCACCGGGCGCAGGCTCCCGTTGCAGCGCAGGCAGCGTTTGAAGGGCGTGAGCAGTCCGAACAGGTCAAAGCGGTTCATCACCTCTAACAACTGCTCTTGCGAATCGAGGCTGCGCAGGCAGTAGCCATACTGCACGATCTTCCGCATCAGCAGGCGGCGGTCGCGCGTCAGCAAGATGCGCTCTTCCTCCGCGGCAATGCGCGCCAGGTCGGCGTCTTGATAATCGTTCCGGTACAGCGCATCAAACCCCATCATGCGAAGATAGGCCGCCAGCCGCCCCAGGTGATTATCCAGCACAAAGCGGATCACAGGCGGGCGCGCCCCCAGGCGGGCCGTCGCCGCCAACACCTCTACCTGGTCGCCATCGCGCGCGGGTGCATTCAGTACGGCGGGCTGTCCGTTGACGCGCACCGCCCCCACCTCGGTATGCGGCACGCCCAGCGACTCAATCAGATGCTTAAGCGATTGGCCGCGTTCAAAGGTGCATTCCACCACGCCATCCCGCCGGTCGGTTGGCAGAAAGAAGGGCAAATCAGGGTAAAAAACAAAGCGGGCCTTCTCCACAGAATTTATTGTAGCGAAAAATTGGAAGAATAACAGGCAGGCCGGCTATTCCGCTGTGCGCCGGGCATTGGCAGTATCTTCGGTAGTGCGTTTCATCACCCGTCAGGGGCGGGGAGTGGGCGTAAACGTGGGGAAAGGAGTACGGGTGGGCAGGTGCGCTGGATCAATGCCGCGCACCCGCAGGTTTGAAAAGCTCACGGTGAGGGGAGTGTCACCGGCGGCACGGGCCAGCAGGCCGATCTTGCCAGCCGGCCACAGCGGGTCGCGCACCGACAGCAGGTAGACGTCGTTGACGAAAATGCGCAGTTCATCGCGCCAGGCCCACACTCCCAGGCGGGTTTTGACCAGCGCGCCAGAGATGGCCTGCCCGCTGCTGACCCAATCTTGCAAAGGGGTAACTTTGCCCCCTTTCACCCGTTCTACACGCGCCTCGCCGCCGCAGGTGAAGAGCGCGCGATAATAATCCTGGGTGGATTGGGCGCGCAGCATCAGGCCGTAGGCGTCTTTCTCACGGCACAGGCTGGGGAAGGCGTCAATTTCCAGGTAAAAATTGCTCAGATCGGGTTTGGGGCGCAGACTCATCACCAGCCCGCGCGGGGCAGAGACGGCCAGGGTAAACTCGCCTTTGCCATAAGCCGCACTACCGCTTGCGCCCCGGCTCACAGGCCAGAGCGGCTCGCCGCTGAAGTCATCCACCAACAGGTCTTCCCCCAGGGCGGGGTGCATATCGGGCGTAGGCAGGGTCGTGGGCACCACAAAGGGGGTAAAGGTGGCAGTGGGTGGAAACCAGATGACCGTCTCCGTAATGGTCGGCGAGGGGGAAGGCGTTTCGGAAGGGATTGGTGTAAGCGGTGGGGGGGTAGGTGGCTCTGGCAGGCAGGCGCACAGCAGGAACAGCCCGGCGGCGGCAAACAGGCCAAAGACGAGCCACCTTCTCAAATAGTCACCGCCTGGTCGCGCTCTGGCCCGACCGACACGTGATGAATGGGCAGGCCGCAGGCATCCACAATCCGCCGCACATAGCGTTGGGCGGCCTCTGGCAGATCGCGCAGCACGCGCGCTTGGCTGATTGCGGCGCTCCAGCCCGGCAGTTCTTCATAAACTGGCTCGAACTCCGCCAGGTCCTGCACCCAATAAGGCAGATCGCGGAAGGTCTCGCCCTTCAGCCGGTAGGCATCACAGACTTTAATCGTCTCCAGGCCGCTGAGAACATCCATCTTGGTCAACACCAGTTCGGTCAGCCCGTTGACGCGCACCGCGTAGCGCAGCAGCACCAGGTCGAGCCACCCCACGCGGCGGGGCCGACCGGTAGTCGTACCGAACTCATCCCAGGGGTTGGCGCCGGTGCCGCGCAGGCGCGCCGCGGCCTCGCCGGTCAACTCACTGGGGAAGGGGCCCGCCCCCACGCGCGTCTGGAAGGCTTTGACCACGCCAACCACGCGATCCACCTTGCCGGGGCCAATCCCCAGGCCCACCAGAGCGCCCGAAGCGGTAGGCGAAGAACTGGTGACAAAGGGGTACGTCCCCTGGTCAATATCGAGCAGGGTCCCCTGAGCGCCTTCGGCCAGCACCCGCGAGCCGCGCTGTAAAGTCTCATAAATGAGGAGCGAAACGTCGTCTACATAGGGGGCCAGGGTACGCGCGTAGCCCATGTAAGATTCCACAACCTCTGCCACGTTAAGGGGCTGGGCATCGTAGAGGGCCGTCAACTGGCGGTTGACCTGCCGGATGTGATCGGTCAGCTTCTCGCGGAACAGCTTTTCATCGAGCATGTCTTTCAGGCGCAAGCCGGTGCGTGCGGCCTTATCGGTATAAGCCGGGCCAATGCCCCGCCCGGTTGTGCCGATGGAACCCGCGCCGCGCTGTGCTTCTTGCGCTTTATCCAGCGCGCGGTGCGCGGGGGTGATCAGGTGGGCCGCGTATGATAACTTCAGCCGGCGGTCGTCAACGCGGATGCCGTGTGAGCGCAGCATATCCATCTCGGCGAGCAGGGTTTCAGGATTCACCACCACGCCGTTGCCGATTGCGGCAATCGTATGGTCGTGAATGATCCCGCTGGGGATGAGATGCAGCTTAAAGGTGGTTTGGCCCACCGTAACAGTATGGCCGGCGTTATCGCCGCCGTTATAACGCGCGACAACCTCAGCCTGCGCTGAGAGCAGGTCTACGATCCGGCCTTTGCCTTCGTCGCCCCACTGCGCCCCAACAACGATATCCAGAGGCATAGAAATGTCATCTCCTCAGTTAAGTCTCTTGGCCTGATTATATCGTAGAAGTGGGCAATTTACAGTTGACGGTATAAATCTGCTCCAATCGCCCCTGCTCTAACGGCCGGCGGCCACTTCTAGCGCGGCGCTTTGCGAGCGGCCCCATACGCTTTCGTCGTACATCGCCGTAACCTGCGCCGGTAGAGCCGTAAAACTGCCGGCATGTGAGACGCGCGCCAGATAATCTAATTGGAGGGTCGCGCCGCCGCCTTCCCAGCGGTTAATTTCGGTGATAAAGAAGGTAACGCGGTCACCGTAGATTTCCTTTTGGTTATAGCCATATTCCTGCCAGAAGAGGCGGTAGTAGACGGCGGCATAGTCGTTGAACTCCGCGCCGCCGTAATGGCTGGACGTGTTCAGTCGTTCATTAACCGCTTCGAACCCGCCGGGCAGAGCATCTTCCACCAGGATATAAGAGGCGTAGGGGGTGGGGAAGGTGATTTCCAGCTTAACTCGCACGATCTGACCGGCAGTGAAACTGCGGATCGGGCGGCCCGTCTCAGGGTGGACGTATGCGCGGGTAATTTGCACCGGTCCGGCGGCAACGGCGTCAGGCTGGTTAAAAACCATGCGGCTGGTCACGCTGTAAAACAGGCGGTCCGCGCCCTCTTGGGTAATGCTCAGGTTGTTTAGCCCTTCACGCAGTTCGGCGGCAGAGACGCGCACAACCGCCACCGGCGAGCGCAGGCCCAGGCTGTCTGCCGCTACCGTCTGACCGTTTAGCGCCACCTGATAATGCGCCTCGCCGCCGGTCTCTTGGAGCGCCAGCAAATGGTCGGTGAGGGCCATGACGGCGTAGGCGGTTTCGTTGGTCGTCCCCCAACCCAGGGCGCGGCGCTGGCTCATTAAGAAGCGCACCACGTCGGGAATTAGCTCTGAATGCGGCGCGATGGCGACGTAAGCCGAAAGTGCCAGCGCCGTGCTGCGCGTGGTTGAGGCCATGGTTTTGGCCCGGTACTGCCCATCTGCGATGCCCGTCTCCCACCAGGCCAGGCCCTCACTGCGCGAGACTGTCGCTTCTAGCTTGTTCAGGGCGCGGCGGGCCGCCTGAGTTTCGCCCAGTTCGCGCAGTGCCAGCGCCAGGGCCGCCTGACTAAACGGATCGAGATCCTCTGGATGGGCGGCCAGCGCCAGGGTCGCCGCGCGCTCTCCCTGTCCGGCGGCGGCCAGGCTGTACAGCACGTAAGCCTTCAGGCGAGGCTCCATTTCGTTTTGTTCTTCCGGCGAGCCGAGAGAGTTTTTCAGGTAATTGACCCCGCGCTCAAGCACGCCCGGATCAACCAGGTAACCGGCCTCGGCCGTCAGCGCCAGGCCGTAGACCACCCAGGCGGTCTGATAGGGGGTGCTGTCATCGTCATACCACCAGCCCCAGCCGCCATCGGCATGCTGCATGCCATACAGGCGCTGCAACCCGTCGCGGATCATATCATCGAGCGCACTCTGCTGCGGGTTCTCCACGCCTAAACGGGTGAAGGCCCGTCCGACTACTGCATTGGGCAGAGCGCGGCTCATGGTCTGTTCCACACAGCCATAAGGATAGCCCGTCAGGTAGGCCAGACCGTCCAACAGGTTGCCGGCGATGGAACGGCTCAGGCGGATTTCCACAGCACTGGTCGGGTCGAGGCCGGGCGGCACGCTCAGGATGGTCTGGAACGCTCCCTCGAAGTCGCCCATCTGGGTGTAAATCTCTGGAACCGTTGGGGGGCGGATCTCCAACGGCAGGCGGACGGCGTCGCCAGGGCCATCTGCGGGACTGGCCTCGATGGTAACCTCTGTCCACCCGGCCTGGACGGCCTGCACCCGCCAGGATACCACCCGCGCTTCATCGGCTTGCAGGTTCACCGTCTGGTTGGCTCCCTGCTGAATTGCGAGCGCCTCTGAAACCAGCGTAAGCGCAAATTCGCGTGCCTGGCCGCTGTAATTATGAACCAGGGCCGAAAGTTCGACCTCATCGCCCACCGTCAGGATACGCGGCAGTAAGGGCTGCACTACCACTTCTTGCTGGGTGACGATATGAGCCGAACCTTCGCCAACGCGGGTGTTCTTTGTCACCGCCTTCACCAGCACCCGCCAGGTGGTGAGGCTGTCGGGCAGCGTCACCTTCACACTGGCCCGGCCGTTGGCATCGGTGACGAGTGCCGGGAACCAGGCGGCTGTATCGGGGAAACTGCCGCGCGGGTTGCCCAGGCTGTAGCCACCGCCCCCGCCGCCGCGCCCTTCGGCACAGCCGCCCAGGGTGCGCGCCGGGGCCAGAGAATTGAAAGTGGCGACCTCATGTTCTTTGCGCCCGTAAAACGCCTGGAAGATGGGCTGTGCCAGTTCACCGCTCAGTGCGAAGATGGCTTCATCCACCACCGCCACCGAAAACTCCGCTTCCACGGGCCGGTTTTGCGCGTCGGTAATGACAATATCAAAGACGGCCTCCTCGCGCGGGGCATACGTCTCGCGTTCTGGCGTAATGGCAATATTGAGAGTTTTTTCAGCCGACTCGACTTGCAGTTCCACCTGAGCCAGTTTGAGGGTGCTGTTGGCCTGACTGCCCCAGAAATATTGATCCAGGTCATCGAAACGGCCCTCCACCGGCTGCCAGGCGTTGACGGTGACGAACACATTGGGCGCGTATTCGGGGATAATTTCGGTTTCGATCACGGTAAGGGGAGCAGTCAGCAGGATGGGGCGGCTGTGAATGACCTGGCCGCGCTCGAAGGTCAGCACTGCGGGGCCGCTGAAGCTCGATTCAATTGCCAGGCGTGCCTTTTCGTAGGGCTTATAGCGGGTCTGTTCGGCGGAAATGCGGAATGAGCCCCACGCATCCTGCGCCCAATGGTCTTTTGCGGCGTAGACATACAGCCAATCGCTGGCATAGATCGCGTTTTGGGGGGCGTCTGCCGGGCGCACGCGCAGTTCGTAGCTGCCCGCGCGCTCCAACGCAAGCTCCAGGCGGGCAGTGCCATCGGCCCCGCTAGTGAACGGATAGGTGTTCAGCGTCGTTTGGTCCCACGAGCGCCAGTTCATCACGTCCAGCACCAACTCACGGTTGGAGATGGGTTGGTCGCCTTCCACAGTGGTTACTTTGGCCTGTACGGTAAAGGTTTCGCCCGGTTTTTTCAACCAGTTACCGGCATCAATGGTGAGCTTTTCGTCAGAATTGTAGACGTGGTAGATCTTTGCTCCGCTGACGCTCTGGCCGCTGCCGTCTTCCGCTGTCACTTCGATGGCCCAGGTACAGCGCCGCAGACTGCTGCGCCACGAAGAGACGCAGCCGGGTTCATCATACTGCGCGTTCAGCACTGCGGCGGTGGTTTTGTAGCGGAAGCGGCCTTCGCTGTCGGTGGTAAATGCATTGGCCTCGCCCGACTGAATCCAGGTATAAGCAGCGTCCGCGCCCATCCCTTCAGCGTCCGTCCACCACCACCATGATTGGAGCTGATACTTGCGCACAATCAATTGGGCGTTGGGGACGGGCTTGCCGAAGAAGTAGCGCGTGTCAATTTCCACCTGGATGGCTTCGCCCTCGTAGTACACGTCTTTATCCGTCGTCACCGTCACCTGGTAATCGGGTTTGCGGTAATCTTCTACTTTAAACCTGCCGGCGTCGGCCTGCATGCCGGGCGAGACTTCGATGCGGTATTCACCTAACCCGCCAGAGCTGCCGATTGCGAAACTGCCGGCGGCGGTTCCATATTCGTTCGTGGTCAGGTCGTAGGTTTGCAGCAGGTTGCCGCGCGGGTCTACAACGCGCGCCTGCACCGGCGAGCCGCTGGCGGGGGTCGTGTAGCGGGCGTCATCATCTTGCCGCAGGATGACCTTAAATTGAACCGTATCGCCGGGGCGGTAGATGGGCCGGTCGGTGTAAACGTAGGGCTGGTAGTCGCCGCGCTCACCGGGCCGGGCCGTATCTGACATCAGGTTCCAGTAACCGTAATAACCCTCGTTATAGGTGTACCAGTTGTAGCCAAACCCCGCAATGGTCACATCCTCGCCCTGCCCTCGCGCAGCCACGAACAGCGGCGGGCTGTCTTTGGGCAGGGTAGTCTCAAATACGCCTTCTTCATTCGTCTTGCCCTGGCGCATCTTCTGGCCGTCCTGGGTATACAGGCGGATTTCTACATCGGGCAGGCTTGCGCCGTTGATGTCGCTGGCCCATACCCACAGCCGCGAGGCGGATTTTTTCACCACCAGGGTGTTGTAGGTCAGCGCAACCAGCAGTTGATCCTGCACTTCGCCGTCTTGCGCGGCGGAAAGCACGTACAGCCCCGCCGGAGCGTCGCCCGGCAGTTGAACGGCCTGGATTTTATCTTCCCCCTGAACCTGCCAGTAAGCCTGGCGCTTTAGCCCGCGCGTAGGGATAGTATCTTCGTCGTTGACGCGGTAGGTATAGCCGCGGTTGCGGTAAAACTGGCGGTAGACCTGGGCAAACTGGTTCAAAGGCAGGGCGTACAGCGAGAACTCCACCGGCGAGGTCGAGCGTTCGCCCTCACTGAACAGGATGCTGCGGCTGCCGTTGGCGTCTACCACCTGAACATTGGGGCCTTCACAGCCAAAATGGACGTTGACGCCCATGCCCGCTTCGTAAGCGTTATAAGGGTTGGTTTTAAACGTCCAAACGTATGGGTCCAACATCAGAGGGTTGCCTTCCGCGTCGAGCGCGGTTGGCCCCAGGGTGACGGTGTAGCGGGTGTTCTCAACCAGCCATTCGTCGAGGCGATAGCGCAACAGAGCATCATTCCATTCAAAATGGCCCTTCACCGCCGGTGAGATGGAAAAGGCCTTTTCGACGCTGGCGTGATCCACCGGAACCAGAAAATGGATGGTAATCGCCGCCAGGTCTAAACTAACCCAATCCCCTAGGGGAACGGTTTCGAGAATGGGCGGGTTAGGCGCAAAGCGCAGCGGGGCAGGGGTTCCGAGATTGGCTCCGCCCAGACTGTAGAGGGGCGCGGTGAAGGTAATGGTATAGCGTTGAGCGCGGTTGAGTGGTTTTTCAGCCGAGAAAAAGGCCCCTTCATTCACCCACGACCAGGCCCCGTCAATGGGCGGAGCGATGGCGAAGGGCGTGCCGGTAGCACGCACGTCAATGGGATAATTGAATAAGAGATAGATATCCTGGCCTTCCACCACCTGCACTTCAACCGCCAGCGGGGCGGGACGGTACTCCCAGGCGTAGGGTTCTTCCAGCGGCTCCCCTTTGAGATCGTGGGCCGGGCGGTTGATCTCAAAGCGGTAGATGGTTCCTGGACGCATGGCTTCTTGCAGTGAGAGGATGACGGTCTTCTCATCCTGTTGGGCGCTGTATTGGAGGGGCGGTTCGATTTTCAACCCCTGCTGCACGCTCGCCAGGTCCATAGGACGGTCGAACAGGATGGAAATGTCGGGTCTGAGGTTCTGAAAGGTAGATTCGGCGGGTTGGCGTGAGACCACGCGCGGACCAGGGACGACCTGCACCTGCCACTGTTGGGTTTCGGCAAAGCGCCGCCCCGAGGCGCTGCGCAGGTCGCGGTCAAGAAAGAGCGTGTAGGCGCGCGCGTCAAAACCGCCATCGGGAGCAAAACTCAGGCGCTTGTGGTCGGCGCTCCAGGTAAGACGACCAGGCCGGTAGGGATAAGTCATCAGCGCGGGGTTGGCACTGGCAGGGTCCATGGCTTCGCTGAAGATCAGTTCAATGGTCTGGCCGCGCCCCACAGCGCCGGGGTCAATCTCTGGCGCGAGTTTAACAGTCAGCGCCTGCAAGCCCGGCGTTTCTGCCGCAACAGCCGCCGCCGGGCGAACCCCCAGGCTCGCCAGCAGCAGGCTGAAGACCACGAGAGCGTAGAGCATCCGCGCAGGAGCCATCCCGCACCTCCCCAAAAATGTGACAAAGCGGCATTTGGACAATAAAAAGACGAAATAAACCCTCTGCTGGTTCCATTATATACTTGTTGCATGGCCGAGATATTGAAGATTGACGGATCAATGGGCGAAGGCGGCGGGCAGGTACTGCGCACCGCACTGGCGCTCGCTATCCTCACGCAGACACCCATTCACCTCTACAACGTGCGAGCTGGAAGGAAAAAGCCCGGCTTACAGCCCCAGCATCTGAAGGCAGTCGAAGCAGCGGCGGCCATCTGCGGCGGGCAGGCTCGCGGGGCGGCACTGAACAGCCGCGAGTTGTTCTTTATGCCGGGCGAAGTTCATGCGGGGCGCTACCGCTTCGATATTGGCACTGCTGGCTCGGCCCCACTGGTGCTGCAAACGATCTTTCTGCCCCTGGCGCGCGCCCAAGGCTCTTCGACCGTAACGATCACCGGAGGGACGCACGTCCCCCACAGCCCCTGCTACCACTACCTGGAGCGCCAGTGGCTGCCTACCCTGCAAAAACTGGGGCTGTGGGCGCGCCTGTCTTTAGAACAGGCCGGCTTTTACCCCCAGGGCGGCGGGACGATCACCGCGCAGATTCGCCCGGTGCGCGCTATTGCCCCCCTGGAGCAGATGGAACGGGGCCGCTTACTGCGCGTGCGGGGAGTGACAGCCGTCGCCAACCTGGACCCCGACATTGCCAAACGGCAGAAGCTCCAGGCTTTGCGGCGGTTAGAACCATTGTGCCGCGATAGCAAGATTGAAACGATCCAACTAACTTCGCCCGGCAAAGGCAGCCTGCTGTTGGTGCAGGGTGAGTTCGAGCAGGCCACCTGCTGCTATTTTGGCCTGGGAGCGATTGGCAAACGCGCCGAACAGGTGGCTGACGAAGCGGTGGACGCCTTTAACGCCTTCCTTGCATCGGGCGGCGCGGTGGATGAATACCTGGCCGATCAACTCATCCTGCCGCTGGCGCTGGCAGCAGGGCCTTCGCGTTTTCGCACGGCGCGCGTCACCCGCCATCTGCTCACCCAGGCCGCGCTTGTCCCCCTGTTTCTGCCGGTGCGGGTAGAAATTGACGCGCCAGAAGGCCAGCCCGCGACGGTGAGCCTCTGGCCGGAAAACAAAGCGTAAAAATGTGGAAAAGCACGCCTTTAAGACTTGACGATTTGAGAATAACAGGGTATATTACGGCTTGTAACTGGCCCTCGTAGCTCAATGGATAGAGCGTCTGCTTGCGGAGCAAAAGGTTCGGCGTTCGAGTCGCCGCGGGGGCGCTCACAATTTGCCTGATCGTCCTGGTTTTCTGCGGCCCGCCTGTACTGGCGGTGGCCGCAGTTGCTTTTAACCCACCCAAAGGCGCTGGGGCGGGTAATCATGCTGCCGGCGTTGATTGCAAATACTGTCGGAACCACATCTGGGCCAGTCGGGCGGCCTGTTCGAGCGTCCCGGGTTCTTCAAAGAGATGTGAAGCCCCAGGAACGATTTTTAACGCCTTGGGCAGCGTGGGAGGCAGCCGGGCAAAGGCCGCCCGGTTTAGCTCGATCACCCCAATATCCTTGCTGCCGACGATCAGCAAAGTAGGGGCCTGAACGCGCGGCAGAGCTTCTGCGGCGAGGTCGGGCCGGCCGCCGCGTGAAACCACCGCCCGCACCGACTGCGGCAGGTTGGCCGCGGCGATCAGCGCGGCGGCGGCCCCGGTACTGGCTCCAAACAGGCCGATGGGCTGGTGGCGCAGTTCGGGCTGCTGCTCCAGCCATTCCACAGCACCCTGGGTGCGGCGCGCCAGCAGGGGAATATCAAAGCGCAGCTCCCGGGTAACCATGTCAATCCGTTCTTCTGCCGGGGTGAGCAGATCGAACAACAGGGTGATCAGCCCGGCCTCTTGCAGTACCCTGGCAACGAACTGGTTGCGCGAGCTGTGCCGGCTGGAGCCGCTGCCATGCACAAAAGCCACCACCCCCTGGGCCTGCGCCGGGATGAAGAGGTCGCCTTCCAGTTCCACCGCAGCGGTCTGCACTTTTACCTCTCGGTGAAGTACTTTTTCCTGGTTCATCTTGCGCTTCTTTCCTGTTCAAAGCTCTGCTCTGACGAAAAATCCTGCGCGGCCTGCGCCAGGTACGCCTGGACCTCTTCGTCCGTCATTTGCGAAAAATTGTCGTACCACTGCCCAACGCCAAAGAAAGGCCGCGGCGTGACCACGCAAACCACTTCATCAACGAACTGCTTGAAGGCCGCGCATGTTTCGGGCGCAGCGGTAGGAACGGCGACGACGATCCGCCGGGGGCCCTGCGCCTTTAACCCTTCCACCGCGGCCTGCATGCTTGCGCCCGTCGCCAGCCCATCGTCAATCAAAATCACCACTTTCCCCTGGATCGGAACCGGGGGCCGGCCCTTGCGATAGGCACGCTCGCGCCGCTCCAGCTCTTGCTGTTCTCTCCTGGCAACGGCATCAATGACTCTGTCTGGAATTGCCAGCCCCTCGATGACATCGGGGTTCAGCACCCGCACCCCACCCGATGCAATTGCCCCCATTGCCAGTTCTTCGTGGCCTGGCACGCCCAACTTCCGCACCAGGAAGATATCCAACGGCGCATGAAGCGCCCTGGCAACCTCATAAGCCACCGGCACGCCTCCCCTGGGCAGCGCCAGAACCACCACGTCGCTCTGTCCGGCATAGTGCATCAGCCGCTTCGCTAACTGCCGACCGGCATCGGAACGATCTCGGAAGATGGTCATGCCCAACCTCCTTTCTGGTGGATCAAGTTTAAATGAACACAAGAAGCCCAATAATTGGGGATTGTCTCCTTAGACCCTGATATCTTCGGGAGTCGAAGAGGGCCTTCGGATGTTCGAGCATGGCTGAATGTCGTGCAGGCGGCCGCACCGCTGACTCACGGCCATCCGGTTAATCCATGAGAGGTTGAAAGATCAGCGCACGAGGAAAGCCGATGCTGCCCAATCCCCTCATCATGGTGCGACTTCCTATTGTTTAATTGCTTCTATTAATATTATCTCATCGGTATAAGAGAAATATTAGAAGTTATTTTGGTCGAACTGCCTGTCAGGCGCGGAAATTGGGTTGAAAATGCTTCAGAATCAATCCCGATCCTGCTTGGGTCTGGCAGGGTTAAAGAATTTTGAATCATGGCGAGTCCCCAACCCAAGCATAAATATCCGTTGTAAGAACGGTCACAAAACCAAGCTTCTGGTAAAGGGGCAAACCGTCTACTGTAGCGAATAATAGCGCCCGCGAATACCCGCGCTCTTTTCCAGCCTGCATTGCTGCCACAGTCAGCGCCCGGCCTAGACCCTTTCCGCGGTAGGCGGGCAGCGTGGTGACATGGTAGATCCCCGCCGCTTCCCGGGCGCACAACAGGGTTGAAATGGCGCACGGCGCGCCATCCCAACGAGCGATGAAATGATGCCATTCCGACCTTGACAACGTGTATTCCAGGTAAGCTTTGAAATCGGGCATGGTTTCAGGCGGATCCTCCAATCCTTGCATGTGTACATCTAACCACTCAGCCTGATCGCAAGACGAGTGAACTTCAGAAATTACCACCTTTTCAAGAGGTGGAAGCGGCGGCAGATCATCCAGACTTCTGATCATCGCCGGCCTGCCTTTTGCAACCAATGGAACCCCGTTCGCTGCAAGGAATTCCCCTAGCCCTGGAGTTGCGCCAGAAGGAGAATCAGCCCAGAAAAAAGGCAGGCGGCGCTTACGAAAATCCGCCAGGATGGGACCTGTCATCTCTTCCAGCTTTTCCGCTGGTATTCGCGCACGGAGGACCCCGTTGAACCGGGGTAAACTTTGCCGTCCGGTGCAGAACCAGACGAGGTCGGCATCCAGATCGTGAAACTGTCCTCCGAGGGATAGGGCCAGGCCTTTGTAATATGCTGTGATGCCTTCTTCTACGATGCGGGCTGTGGTTTGCTCCATAAACAGGTTTCTTCATCCTCATGATTATTAAATTTCTAGCATCGCTCGTAACAGAAACCATGTAAATTTTAACGCCTGTTCATCGGGGTATCCACTGCCCACGGCTCCACCGGTATACAGGTAGAATTAGAGATGCGGGAGCAAGCAATGGAAAAGCAAGTGAATGTCAGTACATTTTACCGAAACATGTCGAGTATCTACGGCGTCACGCTGTTGATCTTCAGCGAGGATGGAACCCTGTTAGAGCTTTATTCCTCCCATCCTGACAGCGTAGAATTTTTACTTTCCTTCGCCAATCTCAAAGAGCGCATGATCCACCTATGCCGTGAAACCCGAAAACCGCAGATCATCTCCAGTGAGCTCGGTCAACTGTGGGCAGGAATACCGGTCGTGGATGGGGGGCGCATCGCCGCAGTGATTTTGATCGGTCCGGTGTTTACTTCCAGCGGCTCGACCAACCTCATTCTGGATTATGTTCGTTCTTATAATATTGCCGCGATACCAAGAGAAAAACTGCTGGACGCACTAAATCAGTCTCCCGTTTGCTCTTACACTGAATTCAGCCGGTTGATTGCAATTGTCTACGCTTTCACATATGGCGAGGTGCTTGATACAACAGAACTGCCGATTGCCGGGCTAACCAATCAGGAAATTTCAGCATTTCATGAAATGGAGATTGATGAAAAGAGTACGGTTCGTAAAGAGAGCGTCATTGACCCCACTTTCGCGATGGGACAATCTCTTCTGGAATGCATCCAGGAAGGCAACCTGGAAAAGCTGAAGCGGCTCTTAAAAACCACGAATTATGCCAGGATCCATCATTTATCCCTTCCCGATCCCATTCGGCAGCAGAAAAATATGTTCATCGGCCTTATCGCTCAGGTTGTCAACGCAGTAGTTCAGGCTGGGTTAAACCCAGAGATTGCCTATTCGCTGTACGACCGGTACGTCCAGCAGGTGGAATCCCTAAAGAACATGATCCCGATCATCACGTTGACCCGAGAAATGCTCTATGATTTTACAAGCCGGATGGGCAAACTGAAACGCACGAGCCAATATTCGAAGGTGATTAACGACTGCTGCAACTATATCCATTCACACGTATATGAAAACCTGCGCGTGTCAGATATTGCGGAATTCACAGGGTACAATGCTCATTACATTGCGCAAAAATTCCGCGAAGAAACCGGTCAATCTATCAGTGATTACATTCGCAGTGCGAAAATATCGGAGGCAAAATCTCTGTTGAAATATTCTTCTCTATCTCTGGCAGAAATCAGCGAACGGCTCGCTTTTAGCTCGCAAAGTTTCTTTACCGCCGCTTTTCGTCAGGCGACTGGCGTTACCCCGGGGCAGTTCCGTGAGAATGCAAAGCTCTAGCGGCCGCCGATGCAATTGAATTTTCCTGCAAAATTTGACATTAAACTGACAAATCTGATATACATCGCTTTTCCCCATTTGCTATAAAGAAAGCGCATCCAGGCAAGTTTTTCTATCCCATTATCGGTAAAAGACGAAAACGAAAGAACCTTCTCGATAAGGCGCATCCCAATGGATCCAGCGCCCTGTTCCCACGTGTCCCATATCTGCCAATTGTGTATACATTGCGGGCCGCGGTCTGCAATGTACACATAATCCAGTAAACGACCCCGGTTAAGCTAAAGAAGGAGCAGTGAAAATGGCAAAGGAACGAAAGCAGTATCCTGAAGATTTCAAAACCATGTTCGGCGTTTCCGTCATGGGGCTGACGCAGGTCATCGCGACTGCCCTCATCACAGGCACACTCATGTTGTACCTCACCGACTATGCCGGCCTTTATACCGGCGTCGCCGGCAAGGCCGCCCAGGCAGCCGCGCTGATGCTGTTGATCGGCCGCCTGTGGGATGGAATCAATGACCCCATCCTGGGTTTTGTGATGGACCGCAGCCCGCGAACCAGGTGGGGCAAGTTCAAGCCGTTTGTCTTTGGCGGCACGCTGGTTTCGAGCATCCTGATCATCGCACTGTTCAATATTCCCGCTGGCCTATCGGACCTGGCGAAGCTCGCCCTGGTCTACCTGCTGTATTTTGTCTTCGATACAGTCTTTACCTTAATCCCTATCACTCCACTGATCCAGACGCTCTCGCGGGATGCCGAGGTACGTGCCAAGCTGCTGATGGCGCCCAGAATTGTGAGCCTTGTCTTTTCCATCCTCATGTCCTTTTTCATCGCGATTGCGGTTGCTCTTGGGCCAGATGGAAAAACGCCCAACATTGGCCTGGCGGTAGTGCTGTTCATAGCGCCGGTTACCGTCCTCTCGCTGATCGGCGTCTTGCTGGTGAAAGAGGGTACATTCAGCGCGGATGAAGAAAAAGTTACGGTGAAAGACGCCATTGCCATGTTCAAGGTGAACCGCCCGCTGCTGATCTCTCTGGTGGTGTTGTTCTTTGGCGGCTTTGTGTTCAACCTTACCTCGGTCGCCAGCATGTACTACCTCAAATATGCCTTTGGCGTGGAGAACTTTGGCCGGATGAGCGCAATCATTGGGGGCGTCACGGTGATCAGCATTATTGCGGCAACGTTCCTGTCGAAGCTCCTGCTGCGGTGGCTCACGCCTGGATTCACGATTATGCTCTCTTATGGCGTGGCGAGCATGGTTCTGATCATCCTGTGGCTGATCAATCTGGGCGGGCCGATCTCCAATCTGGCGGTCTTCCTTCCACTGCTGATCCTTTTCTACCTGGGTAATTCCACCGCATTCATTCCCAACCAGGTAATCAATATGGAATGCATGGATTACAACCGCTACAAGCTGGGCAAGAGCATGCAGGGGATGGCCGGCGCAATGGCGGCCTTTATCGGCAAACTTCAGGCCGCGCTTGGCTCTGCTTTCGTTGGTTTTGTCCTCGGTGCAGTCGGCTATGACGCCAAGTTGTATGAGAATGCCACGAACATTCCGCCCTCACTATTCAGCGGTCTGGGGATCGTCTACTTCGCCCTACCCGCGCTCTTTGGTTTGCTAGCGGTTGGGGCCATGTACTTCTACCCCATGCTGCGCAAGTCGCAGCGCGACCAGGTGTACGCAGAGATCGAGAAACACAAGCAAACGGTCAGCAAAGAGCCTGCATTGGCAGCGCCAGTAGGGGCCGTTTCCTCTGACTAACGCTTAGAAATGATAAACATGACCAACCTGCCGAAGAAAACCGGCAGGTTGGTTCAACACGAATGGAGCAAAGACATGCTGATCCACGATACGAACGGATTGGGGCGCGTGGAAGTCTCTACCATCCCCCTGCCCGATTTTGCCAATGAATTTACAGCCACCTACACGTTCTCAGGTTCGGTGCTGGTTTCGTTCAAAAAAGCGGACGATCCACAGGTGGAGGATTACTGGAACATCGCAGTGGTAAACGATGACGGCACCAGCTTCCGAGTGATTTTCTCCGGGCCGATTCCACAGCACCCTAAAGCCAATGGCATTCGCTTTATGGTCTTCGCGGATAATCAACGCGTGCTTCTCGGCGATTACGTGCTGGAATGCAATCCTGATATTGATCGCTGTCAACGAGCTGTGCTCAGGCCGGTAAAATACCCCTGGGGATATGAAGATGATCCGCGTACCATGAAGCACTGGTCAGAGATTATCATCGCTCCTGATAACGAGCACATCAGTTGGACTGCACTGCGGACCGATATTGGCGCGTTTGTCGGCCTCGGCATCCTCAAGCGAACGGAAAATGCCTATGTGATTGAACAGGCACAGATCATCAGCACGATGAGCTTCTTCGAAGAGGACGCGGACAACCCGGGCTTTCTCTTACCGCAGCTCATCCGAGGCGGTGAGGTGAAACAGTTTGTGCGGGGCGGCACGGCTATTTCCATGGTTGGCGCAAAAGATGGCGCCCTTACCGACAGCGTGGTTCAGGATCTTGCATCGGGCGAGATCACGCAGATCACCCATACTCCCGGCTATGATGAGACGACAATCTTTTCGCCTGATGAGTGCCTGGGCATGGTGATGAGTACTCGCGGATCAAAGAAAACGGACCCTGCCATTTTTGGGCTGCTGCCCAGACCGCGCGGCGGGTTAGCCACCCAGGGGTTGATCCAGCACCTGTATATGTACGCAGTAGCCGGAGTGCGCAGCTTTCGCAAAGGAAACATCGGCCCGGTGCTGATTGACATTGAACGCTCCATGTACGAACCCGGCTATCAGGGCATCGTGCTGAATGAAGAAGATGCGTGGGTGTATTATTCTCCAATGTCCTGGCACCCAGGCGGAAAGAAAGCCATGTGGATGGAAGGGCTGCGAGGAACGGGCGGCAAGCAGATGCGCGCCCGCAAAGTAGAACTGCTCGACTATCAGCCTGGACAGCCGGTTCTTGCGAAGCGAACGCCAGATGAAATCCCCTATGGCATCACGGGAGAACGAGCGGTGGAAATCCTGCGCGGCACTCCACCTCAGGATATCCAAGGGAAAATCGCCGGCAGGTATTCGGGCTACATTGCGTATACCCGGCAGGGCCAGCCGCCCGCTCCCGCGCTGATGGGAACGGTTCAGGCTGAGTACGTTAACTTTAGCGATGATGGAAAAACCTTCTATAATGGTTTTGAAAAGGCCAGATATTCCTTTATGAGCGAAAGCGTCTACGAAGCCGACCTGGCGATGACCGGCGAACATCAGGGTGAGATGAAGCTGCGGGCAACCTTCTCACAGCTTTCCTATCAATCGCCGCCCCGGCTCCTGTTTGAGCCTGCCGAGGATGGCAAACCGAAGAGCTACGGGTACGCACGTTACAACGGCGTGCAAATGAATATCGAGGAACTGGAAGCGTAACGATCGAGAGACGATGAACCCAAAAATCGAGAAACTTCTGAACAATCAGGGCGGCAACTATATCCTCCCGTTTTTCTGGCAGCACGGCGAAGACGAGGCCACCCTGCGCCATTATATGGGCGTGATCTATGACAGCAACATCCGTGCGGTGTGCGTGGAGAGCCGTCCTCATCCAGATTACTGCGGGCCGCAGTGGTGGCGTGATATGGATATCATTCTGGATGAAGCCCGCAAACGAGAGATGAAGGTCTGGATTCTCGATGACAGTCATTTCCCCACCGGCTATGCCAACGGCGCGTTGAAAGATGCGCCGCCTGACCTGCACCGCCAGAGCATCGTCTGCCGGGTACTGGACTGTTCGCAGAAAACCAGGCTCAAGATCAATCGCAAGATGCTGGCGCACCCGCTGCCCTCGAAAAAGACCACCATCGAGCTTGCAATCGAGCTGAGCAGCAGAAAAAAGCCGCGGATATTTGATGATGACCGGTTGTTGGGCGTCTATGCCATGCGGTTGGATGGCGCAAGCCAACCGGAGACCCTGGATTTATCAGGCCAGATTAAAAACGGCGCGATGGAATGGAGCGTTCCCCAAGGGAAATGGCGCGTTTATATTCTGCACCTATCGCGGAACTTTGGCCCACACCGCGATTACATCAACATGATGGATCCAGAATCGTGCCGGCTGCTGATTGACGCAGTTTACGAGCCGCATTATGCCCACTATAAAGATGATTTTGGCAAGACCATCGCCGGGTTCTTCTCGGACGAACCCGAACTGGGCAATGGACATCTGTATCAGTTTGATAATTACCTGGGAACAGATCAGGATTTACCCTGGAGCCGCCCGCTGGAAAGGGCGCTGAAGCAGTCTCTTGGCGAGGATTTTCCCCGACTGCTGCCGCTGTTGTGGGAAAACGAGGCGAACCCGGTTGTGACGGCGCGCATCCGGTACACATACATGGATGCAGTAACCCGCCTGGTAGAAGCGAGCTTCTCCCAACAAATTGGAAAATGGTGCGGCGATCACGGAGTGGAATATATCGGCCATCTCATTGAAGATAACAACCAGCACGCCCGGACAGGATCGAGTCTGGGGCACTTCTTCCGCGGTTTGTCCGGGCAACATATGGCCGGGGTAGATGTAGTCACCCGGCAGGTGCTGCCGCAGGAAAAGGTTCCCCCTCCCAGGGGACCGCTTGGCGCATATGACAGCGAATTCTATCACTTTGTGCTGGCGAAACTGGGTTCTTCGCACGCCGCCATTGACCCACTCAAAAAAGGCCGGGCCCTATGCGAGATCTTTGGCAACTACGGTTGGGCCGAAGGCGTGCGGCTGGAAAAATATCTGGCCGATCACTTTCTGGTGCGTGGGATCAACCACTACGTACCCCACGCCTTCAGCCCAAAGAAATTCCCCGATCCAGACTGCCCGCCCCATTTTTACGCCGGCGGGCATGACCCTCAGTATCGCCACTTTGGTCACCTGATGGCCTACATGAATCGGGTATGTGAGTTGATCCATGATGGCTGGCGCGTGACCCCCGCGGCGATCTTATATCACGCTGAAGCGGAATGGACCGGCAAATATATGCTGATGCAAAAGCCGGCACGGCTGTTAATGGAACACCAGATAGACTTTGATATTCTGCCGCAGGATGTGTTCCTGGAACGGGACCGTTATCGCACGGAAGTGGGCCAGACGCTGCGCGTGAATGGCAACGCGTATAACGTGCTGATTGTCCCCACCGCTCAATTTGTCACGGCGGCATTTGCCAGCGCAGTGGTCGAGCTTCAACAGGCAGGCTTTCCGGTATGGTTCCTGAATACTCTACCCGAAGGGATTTGCGACTGTGCGGATTCGGCTCAGGAACGGGCACTGCTGGAAAAGCTGGAAGGATGCACCGTAATTGCGATTGAGTCTTTAATCGAAAGCCTGCTGGCAAGTAATCTTCAGGACATTTCCATCTCGCCCACCTCCAGATGGATCCGATCGCTCCATTACCGGTATGCGGATGGCAGTGAGTTGTATTACTTCGTCAATGAAGGAACCGGGCTGTATCGTGGAATCGTCCAACTGCCGGGCAGTGGACCCTGTTATGCCTATAATGCCTGGGATAATCGGCTGGAAACTGTGCATGCTCAGCAAGAAGCAGGAACAACGCGGGTAGAAGTAGAAATTGAGCCGCTCAAGAGTCTGCTGATTGTGTTCGACCCTGAAGGCTCAAATGCGGAGATGGTAGAGCCAGTGAAAGCAGAAGGCAAGCAGATGCCGCTCAATGATGGTTGGACGCGCAGTATCTGCCCGGGAATTGCATATCCCAACTTCCAATACTCCAAAGTGATCCATCTGCCCGACCAACTGGCGCAGGAACGCCCCAAATTCTCAGGGTTCGTTCGGTACGAAAGGCAATTCCAGTTAAGCAAACCAGGCAACGTGGTTTTGGAGATCACGGATGCCCATGAAGGGGTCGAAGCCTTTATCAATGGGCAGAGCGCAGGAATTCAAATTGTTCCGCCGTTCCGCTTTGACATTTCAGACCTGGTAAGAGAAGGGAAGAATCATTTACGGATTGAAGTCGCCACAACGTTGGAACGCCAGGTGGGAAGGCGAGGCTTAAGAGGACTGCTGTTGACGCCCAAACCCTCCGCGCTCTCTGGAATCACCGGGGAAGTCAGGGTGTGGCTCCGATAGATCCAAAAGAGCTTTATGAGCCATCCACCTGCCTGCTCACCCTTCCTCACCGACCCTGGCTTCTTCGCGCAGCCGCTTTACGTGGCGGATAGGGGGAACCCCAAACAGGCTTTTATACTCGCGGCTGAAATACGCAGGATCGCGATACCCTACGCGATAGGCCGCGCTGGCCGCGTCCAGGTTTTCGTTCAACATCAGTCGGCGGGCTTCCTGAAGCCGCAGTTGCTTCTGAAACTGTAAGGGGCTCATCGCCGTAACCGCCTTAAAACGGTGGTGCAGCCCCGAAACGCTCATGCCCAGTTCACGCGCAAGGTCTTCAATGCGCAGCGGCTGGTCATAGTCCTGCCGTATGCGTTCAACGGCTCTTGTGATGTGCGGAGCGTAGCTGCCCTGGCCGGCCAGGTGTCTGAGCCGAACCCCCTGCTGCCCCCTTAACAGCCGGTAGACAATTTCTCGTTGGATCAGCGGCATTAATATGGGCGCTTCTGTGGGCATTTCCAGCAGACGGATCAACCGCACAACGGCATCTTGCAAATTCACATCCAACCGACTGACATTCATGGCACGCGCATTGTTTGCCGCTGTATTGGCATTGCCTGAACCTGATCCCTGATCAACTTCCTCAATCACAGAGGCAACCAGGGAGGGGGTAAGGTCTATCCGAATACTCAGATAGGGCCGCTCTGGCCTGGCTTCCAGGATCTGACTGATAGATGGCATTTCAAGGGTGGCAATCAGGTAATGATCGGGGTCATAGCGGTAGCGGCTGTCACCCAACAGAATTTCCTTACTTCCTTGGGCAATCACGCAAAAGCATGGTCGAATCACACCGTGAATCAATCCCATTGGCAAGGACGCGCGAGCCAGGAAAACCCCTTCCAATCCCTGAACCACCCCATCTTCTGGAACAGCCCGGGTGATCCGCTCAACCAGTTCTTCGCGATTGGCCTGCATCCGCGCGGCTTCACGCGCCGCATTCAAATCGTGTTCCGCCTTCCTGTCATCGCCGCGCGGATGACGGTTGATTGCATCCATTCGTTAACCTCTGTGTTGACCTTTTACATCCATCCTCATGCCGGACGGTCGAAACCAGCCCGATTGGTAAATTGTGTCAGCGGTTCAAAGCCGCCCTACAGGATCATCCAGCCATGCAGTAGGATTATTCTACCATCCAACGGCGCAGTGGAGCGGTCATGCCCACAAAATCTCACACTTCCAGCAAAAAAGCCTGAGATAGAGGGCATAAACGATTTTCAGTAGATCGTCTAAAACCATGTCCTTTGCCTGGCGCTCAAGACGGCTTGCAGAATCGTCCAACCATCTTGCATGATCCTGCAATCATTTTAGAAAGAAGATCTGTACAATAACAACACAACAAAGAATGCAAAAAGGAGTTAACTGGATTATGACAAATGCGAACCCGGAACAAGAAGTCATCCATTTGTCTCGAGAAAAATGGCGCTGGATGTCAGAGCGCCAGGTGGATTCCCTGGCCGCTCTCTTCCATGAAAAGGCGGTCTTTGTTCATATGGGAGCGACCTTTTCCAAAGATCAGGAGCTCGAAGTCATTCGAAGCGGCCAGATTCAATACAAGGAAGTAGAGATCCAGGAAACATCTGTGCGGTTGATTGGCGAGACAACCGCCATCTTATTGAATAAAATTCGTCTTGTAGCGGTTGTGGGCGGCAACGAGGTCACGAACCCCTTTGTTGTGACTGAGGTGTACGTACGGCAAAACGGCACCTGGGCATTGGCCTCTCTCTCTTTCACCAGGCTGCTCACGCCTTAACAACGCTGTCAATCACAGAAACAAAAGAGGAAATGATGCAAACCGTAACATTGAACAATGGAGTCCAGATGCCCATCCTCGGGTTCGGCGTCTTTCAGATCAGAGACGCCGGGGAATGCGAACGAAGTGTCTTGGAGGCCATCCAGACCGGCTACCGGCTGATTGATACCGCGGCCGCGTATGGCAATGAAGAAGCGGTCGGCCGGGCCATCCAGAGAAGCAGTGTGCCGCGCGAGGAATTGTTTATCACGACCAAATTGTGGATTTCAGACGCCGGGTATGAGAGCGCCAAAAAGGCGTTTGAACGATCCATGCGGCGATTACAGCTCGATTATCTGGATCTGTACCTGATCCATCAACCCTATGGAGATGTGCACTGCACATGGCGCGCCATGGAAGAACTGTACCATGAAGGCCGCATCCGCGCCATCGGCCTCAGCAACTTTTACCCTGATCGGGTCATGGATATCATCGTTCACCACCAGGTTCCCCCGGCGGTGAACCAGATCGAAACGCATCCGTTCAACCAGCAGATTGAAACGCAGAAGTTCTTGCAGGAGAATGGCGTGCAGATTGAATCCTGGGGGCCGTTTGCCGAGGGCAGAAACAACCTGTTCCAAAACGAGCTTCTGCTTTCACTGGCCGGGAAATACCAGAAAACCGTGGCCCAGATCGTCCTGCGCTGGCTGATCCAACGCGGCGTGGTCGCCATTCCCAAGTCGGTTCACAAAGAGCGCATTATTGAGAATTTCAATGTGTTTGATTTCGAGCTTTCTTCTGAAGATATGGCAGTGATTGCCACGCTGGACACAAAGACGAGCAGTTTCTTTGACCACCGCGATCCAAACATCGTGAAGATGCTCAGCCAGGCTCAGCGCCCAACCTGAAGATCGTCGTCAATTATGGGCGTTTTTGCCGTACGCATCCTTTGCTCACATTTTGTACGGCCGCCCACGAGCATGAATTCTCGGTCATGCGGATGTGCCGGGTGTTGGGCGGGCGGCACAGCGGGGACTACGCCTGGAGGCGCCGCCCGCTCATCCGGCGCGCGCAAGCGGTATCCGATCATCACACAGCACGAAGGCAGACGAACGGCGCCCAATGGGCTCCGCTTTTTTTCAGCTCATCAAAGGTGCTGTTTTATTCCACGAACCCTATACTCAGGCCGAGTACTACCCTTCCTCAAATCCATATCCCTTGAATTTCAGCGTATTACAATTTTCAGTGATAATCCGCACTTTGTCTTCCGGGATTCCGCCGGGAACTTCAACGTCAATTTCGAGAACAATTTTGGCTTTTGCGCCAACAAGGCTGGTGAGGTGGGTCAAGACCTCATCAGAAATTCTGCCTGCATCTCGGCCAAGGCGGGTAGCGTCCAATTCCACCGTGCCGTGAAAGCGGCGTAAAACAACTTCTTTCGTTGTATCAACGACATCCCCAGCACCCGGCTCATTCACCCCATTGGTTGGGATTTGACCACCCGACGGCGGGTAGGACGTCGTTGTTTCTGGTCTTTTTGCTTCCTCTTCACGTTGTTTTCTGGCGGCATCTGGCTTAACCAAGACACTAGCCTGATCAAGAGTTACCGCAGGGATACTTCCAGCGGCTAACCCTATGTAAGTCCCATCCTCTTTAACCGCAGAGGCATAGGCAAAATAATCGCCCCATGTCAAAGATCCCACGCCATTACGGATGGTGGATTTAAGCACTTCCTCATCCCGTAACCTGGAAAGATACAGGTACTGAGCCATATATTCCCACAATTGTTTTGTGCTGATATGGTTCGCATCTTTCCATAGCCAGCGGTCTAATTCCATTCGGAGTAAGGCGGGCGACCATTCGGTGATCAACTGCCCATCGTTCTTGAGTTTCTTTGAGGCGCGGGTGACCAAATGATCGCCGCCCTGCAAGCGGCTGACAGGCCACCCTATCGGGTTGGTGCCTTCCTGGGTTGGAACGATCAAATGGCAGTACGTCTCTAACAGGCGAGCGCTGATGGTTTCATCATAGTTTTTAACCTGCTTCTCTACCTGACGTTTCTGAGAAGCATCCAGATTCAACTGTTCTTCATCCTGTTTTATTGAGGTCCAGGCCAGCCAACTGCGCACTGCCTGTTCCAATTCGGCCAGTCTTTCGGCGTCAGCCGCCAGGAAAATGAGCATATTGCGGTACAGGCGCGGGCTGTTCCCGCGGCGTTCTAAAATTTCACGGGCGGCATCCAGCGCTTTGCTTGCTTCACTTCTGGCGCGATGGGCATGTGAAGGGCCCAGAATGACCAATCGGCAGGTTGTTTCGTCTGGAACATCCCCGCTGTTTGCTGGAATGGCATGAACGCCAGCGAAATCTCCCCGGTCACCGCGCACGAGGTCTTTTACCCGGCGGATAATTTCGTCTTCGACAACTTCCGGTTTCCTTTCATACTGAGCGGCGCGGTCGGAGGCAATGCGGGTGATCGTGGGCCGGGTGTCAAACCAATAGCGCGTTGCATCGGAGTAAAGATACGTCAGCTCTTCCGACAGCCGCCGGAGAGCATCTCCAAAAACCGCACTGGATTCGCCCGGCTGGACACAGCCCAGTTTTACGCGCACTTCTTCGATGCCGTGCGCCTTTTGCGCGCCAGCAGATGGGGCACTGCCAATAAAGATGGTGCGGGCCACCCGCCGGCAGGCAGAATACCGTCCGAGGTTCGGATTATCCCGATCGATGGCCAGAGGCCGGCTTTGGGCTCCGTCAATATCTTTGTCCACCACTGCTCCCCAGCCTTCTGGCAGGTAGCGGGTGACTTCAAAGCGCACATCGGTTGTATCCATGGGGACGGTGCCGGGCATAATCAGCAGTGAACCATCCTGGCGTTCCCACAGTTCATGAACAATCGCCGCCATCATCCGCAGGACGCCGCGCGTGCGCTGAAACCGCTCCAGGGTGGACCAATCTTCGTAGAGCCGGTCGAATAGTTCAGGGTGGATGGGATAGGCGGATATAAGGCGCTTTTCATAATCCGCTTCCCGGCATTCAGAGGGGAATTCAGCCCGGTTGGCCTGGTACATCTCGGCAAAAGCACGGCAGACGGCATCGCGCGCGGCATAATCCGTGATGGGCTGGAATAAACGCCGCCGGACAATTTCAAAGCTTTCGGTCGCTGAAGCCGGCTTCCAAACCGCTTCGACACGGCCAAACACGTTGCGGATGCGCTCCAGCGCCGCTCGGCCGCCTTCACCGCCGATCTCAATATCCGACTGTGGAATAGCCGCCACCACCATGGCATCTGGCACCGCTTTGGCGGCTTCGGTTAAGGCCTGGGCAAAGGTCATATTGGCGTCAAACGACCCGCCCGGCAGGTCGTCTTTGCCATATAACTGGCGGGCATAGGCCACCCACTCATCAATTAAAATCAGCACCGGGCCAAACTGTTCAAAAAGCCGGGCTAATTTTTCTGAACCAGGGCTGACGCCTCTGCGGTCTTCTTCTGCTACCAGGGCGTAGGCCTCGCTGGCTTTACCAGCGGCACTGCCGATCTGCCAGGCCATTTCTCCCCATAACGTGTGAATCTCGATTCCATCCGGCTTCCTTCTCACTTCGGCGGGGCTGAGCTGTGTACCCACCAACACCGCGCGGCAGGCCGCCGGCAAATCTACTTCGCCGCCTTTTAATCCTTCTGGAACCAGGCTTTCCAGGCCGGGCACGTCCTGCGGCTTAATTTCACCCCCGAACAGGTGATACAACGCCAGCATAGAGTGGGTTTTCCCGCCGCCAAAGTTGGTTTGCAGTTCAACCACCGGGTCGCCGCCGGCCGAAGCCAGCCGCGCCCAGGCTTGCGAAAGCAGGCGGATTAACCCCTCCGTCAGATACGTTCGTCGGAAAAACTCAGCCGGGTCGCGGTATTCCGCTTCGGCTTTGCCGGCAATGACCTGAAACAGGTCGGCGGCAAACTCTGCCATTTTGTACCTTCCAGAGGCTACATCTGGGTGAGGCGTGGTAATTTCACGCCAGGGTTTTAATCCCTGCGCCGCGCCGACCGATAGATTAGCGGCAGATTTTTTAAGTTCGCGTTTGGTTTCGGCTTCAAAGCGCTGGCGCAGCATTTCGCGGCTTAATTCTTGAAGTTCTTCTAAGCCCTGCCCATGCACCATTTCCAGCAGGCGAGACATAGTATCCAGCGCGCGGTAGGTGTCTTCTGGGTTGAAGGGCTGTTGATGGGCCCATGCATTGCGCACTTCGCGCAGTTCGCTGACGTAACTGCGCCCGCTGTGTCCTAATTCTGCCTTAAAAACAGAATTCCAGTTCTCCCACAGGATGACCAGTAAAGCCTGAATATCCAATCTTCCAAAGCGTTCCTCAGGCGTGCCGGCGCCGGTCAGCGCTTCACGGCCAACTGCGTTTTCCAAAATCGTCTCTACCCCAGTGACCCACCAGCGTTCCTTATAGACGCTTTTTAATTCCCTCAGGATATAAGGCGCCAGCCCTGTCCGTAAGATTTGAAGCCCCTTGCCAATGCGTTCAATATTACTGATCGCCATTTTTATCCTCCCGATTTTTTAAGAAACAAACACTTAATTCTCACAACAAACTTTCCTGCCGCGCCCCTTTGCCTGCCTGCTCCTTGAGCCTTGGCCAGGCCACCACCAGCATGTTATAGGCCAGCGCTTCCTGCGCCCAGCCTTTGCGTTCACAGATTGTATAGAGCCGGTAAGCCAAATCGCGCGCTGGTTCGCCAGCGGCACCCAGTTTTGCCAGCAAAGCGCCGGCGCCTTGCTCCCCTTCCTGATCGAGGGTGCGGATCAGGTATTGAGCCGCCTCCCAGACGGTGAGGCGTTGATCTTTGGCGGGATTCCAATCCGCCGCCAGTTCTTCGCGGCGCAGAAGACGCACCTTGCCGGCGCGGGATTCGAGGAAGCCGGCCTGCGCCAGCCCCTCCACGCTGGTGTTCTTGGCTTTGGAGAGCGTCTCGGCCACCCCGTAGGGGCCCTGCTCGTGCCCGTACTGCTCAAACCAGGCCAGCGCCCAGCGCGTATCGGCGTCGTACTCGCCTTCCTGCTCGGTCAGGTATTCATCCAGCGCCTGATTAATCAGCGCCAGCGCCGTGCGCACGCGCATGGGCGTGCCGTCGGCCTCCAGCACGGCTTTGTGGCGCGAGAAGACTGCCATGCCGGGACCGATGGCGGCCTGCGCCAGGTCCACCGGCGCAATACTGCCCTTTTGCAGTTCGCGCAGGGCGGCGGGCAGTTCGCGCTTGAGCGCGGCAAGGAACTCGCGGCGCGTAGCGGTGGGCGCATTCTCCGGGCGCGGGCGGCAGACAAGGACGATGGATGAGGCAAGGGCATTAGTACCAATTCCTACACTACGGGCGCTTCGTTCAGTGCGCATGGGCCAGGTGCCGGTGATTTCAAAACCGCTGGAAATCAACCCTTCCAGCATGGTTTCCCAGCCGGTCGAAGAGCGCCCACCCGGTAATAAATCTCCTTCTTCTAAATTATCTTCATCTTCCGACTGCTTAAACGCATAAAAAACGGTCACAGGATAGTGTGGATTTGCCAGGCGCTGGAAATTGCGAAAAGCCTGATGGAGACCTTCTTCAAAAAATTGTTCGGCTCTCCCTTTATCTCCGCCAAAACGATAAGGAGTAGCGACCAACTCCTGCGATTTTGGCACCAGCATGGTGCTGAAAAGTTCAGGGTATGTTTTGTTTAATGCAGATCGAAGCCAAACGTAAAAGAAATCTGCCAGATCGGCGTAGCCGATATTATCGTAATAAGGCGGGTCAGTAGAAATAAGAATATTCGGATGAATATTCAATTCTCGCGCATCAACTTGTTGAGCTTTTCCAATAATTTGTGTGGGAGAAGATTCCGTAACCTTTGCAATCCAATCATACATTATTGTCCAATTTCCCGTAGAGTCCCCCAATGGATTTGCTTCAGCGTAGTCCCAAACCATTGGAATTGCTTGGCGCCCAAAAGTATTCCTCACCAACTCTCTTGTTATGCTCCAACTACAAATCGTCGACCAGTAATCAGCCCCCTTGTCCACCGCAAACGCCAGGTAGGTTGCCACGGCGTCGGCGTAGGCGGTGGGGAGGTCCCTCACCCCCGGCCCCTCGCCCATGAAGGGAGAGGGGAGGAACTCCGTTTCCCTCTCGTGGGGGAAGGGCCGGAGATGGGCGGGCAGTTCCCCTTCTCCCCCTGTGGGAGAAGGGGTAAGGGGATGAGGGGCATAAAAAGCCGCCCGTGCATCTACCAGCACGCGCTCGCGCGCTTCTTTGACCAGGTCGCTGAAGGTGGTCAGCGCGGTCAACTGGCGCGGGGTGAAGAGATCGCCAAAGGTGTTCATCCCATAAAGCGGTACGCTCACGCGGCATTTTCCCTGCAGTTCCTGTTCAGGTTTCCAGGCTGGGTTTGCCGATGCGGCAGTCTGCTCATGCTTGGCATCAGGCGGCAGGTACACACGTCCATTTTTGCCCTCAGCCACAATTGCCATCATTTGAGCGCTCATGCGCCCGGCTTTGCCCTCGGCGCGCACGTGGTCCAGCGGCACGGGCGTGCCGCAGGCGATACAGCGCGCGCCGTTGCGGTTGACCGTGCCATCGGGGGCTGTGCCCGAGCCGGTACGTACGGTGAAGTGAATCTCCCTCACCCCTTGCCCCTCTCCCTTTAAGGGAGAGGGGGAGATCAGAGGCTCCACCCAGGCTTCTTTGCCCTTTTTGGTCGAAAGCGCAAAGGAACGCACCAGCGGCATTCTTGCGCCGCAAGCCGGGTTGGGGCAGGTGACGGTGCGCGCCCACAGCCAGGCGATCACAGTCAGTGCGTCGCCGGGTTTCCAGCCCTGGAGGCGCAGGTCTTCGCGCTCTGCTAACAATTCGGCGGTGATGACGGCTTTGGGGTAAAACTGCCCGATGCGCTTTTCGGCTTCGCCGCGCATCCACTTGCCGTAGAAGCGCACGTCTTCGGCAAGGCCTTCAGCGCCTTTCCATTCTTTCTTCAGCAGGGATTCCTGGCGCTTGCCCGGCTCGGGCGGGTGCACCGGCGGCAGTCCGGCAAATTTGGGGGGAATTTCAATCAGGGCTTTGTTGATTAAGACCGCCACCGGGTTCAGGTCGCTGGCGTAAGCACGCAAGCCCAGGCGCTGGGCTTCCAGCGGAATCGAACCGCCGCCGGCAAAGGGATCCAGCACCGGCGGGGCTTGGGTTGCCAGAAACTTGCGGATGGCTTGTTTGCCCACCGGCACATCCACGCCCAGGTTGCGCGCCACACTGCGGGCGATCTCCAGACGGGCTTTATCTAAAACCTCTTCGCTGCTGCTGTTTTCCCACTTCACCAGGTCTTCCAGGATGGCAAACAAGCGCTCACGCTCGCGGTTGGCCGAGTCTTCGTCGGGCATATATTCGGAGGGGTCGTCCACCAGTGAAGACCACAGCACCGCACGGCAGGCCGCCAGCGGGCGGCGCGCCCACCACAGGTGCAGGGTGGAAGGATGCCCGTGACGGATGGACTTTTCACGCGCGGATTCTTTGTTGATGGCTTCCAGAGGCAGAGCAACTTCGATGAGTTTTTTGCGGTAGGCCATTCTCGTTCAATCCTCTATTTCTTTCAGATAATCCACAACCTCAGCCAGCGTTTGAAGCATGGGGTTGATGTTCGATGAGCCAATGATGGGTTCAGAGGTGAAAGCCGTCATGCTTCAGAGGGTTCTATTTGCATCAATTCTTTCCAGTTGTAATTCACACTGACAGCGGCAAAATCCGGCTCACGGCGGAAGGGACGGCGGATATAGTGCACATAGGTTGCCCTGGCACTGCCATCCACAAATTCTACTTCAACTACCGCCAGGATGTAGTCCTCCGGCTTATTCAACCCGGCCAGGATTTCATTTTTGCTGACTGTGATCGTCTCCGCGCCGGCTGCCCGGCCTTTCACTTCGATAAAGCGCAGTTTGCCACTGCCTGGAACGGCCGATTCGATATCCCAACCGAGGTTCTCGCGGTGAACGTCCACCGGCAAGAAGCCCAAACTTTGTTCTTTTTCCATCACTGCCTGCATGGCGGCTTCTTCCACGGCTTTTTTCTGCCTGGCAAACAGACCGGGTTCAAGCACAGCCTGCCCTTGCAGCCGGGCAAGCAGTCCAGCCGGCAGGATTAAGGCCGCTCCCAGCACCAGCGGCGGCAAGGGAGAGAGCAGGCGTTCCTTCTCCAGTTCTTCCAGCCTGCGCTGCAGGCGGGCCTGCAGTTCATCTGCGCGGCGCTGAGCCATTTCGGAATTCAGGCGCGCATTGACTCTGCCCGCCCTTTCCTGCGCTCTCAAATCCTGAGCGCGGTGATCCCAATAACTGATTTCCTTAGTAAGCCGGTCTTTAACAGCCGCCAGCGTGCGCGCAACGGTTTCTTCACGCCGCTGGCGCGTTTCAGCGAACATGCGCGGCACCAGGTTCTGGATCGCATACCCCTTTGCAAGGCCTTCCAGGTCGTTTTTTAACCAACTTTCATTTAGGATCGGCTCAACCAGAGAGCGCACCTCAGCCGAGAGCGGGGCATAGTCAAGGAAAGGCGCCGGGCCTGCCGAAAAAGCACGTCCGTCTTGGGTCATCTCAACGAACTGCATCTGACGGGCTATCACCCTGCGCTGATCACTGCCATCTTGAATGCTTTCTTCCAGGTAGAGCAATATTCTTGGCTCTTCTCCCAGGTCCGCCGGATCAACCAGAATCGCGCCCTGGCGGAGCAAAGCCCGGTAGCGCTCCAGGATCAGGTCAATCACCGCATCCATCAAGGGATGCCCCGGACACAAAAACTCAGCAATGGGTTTGCCGGGCAGGGTAATCTCCTCTTTGTAAAAGGTAACCCGCTCGTACCGGCCGAGCAGGTTGCCGCGCCCCAGGTTAAAACTGCGGTTGCGGATCACAGACGGCACGTGGGTAATTTCATACCGCTTGCTCTCACGTTTGTGCATCGTCCCGCCGAGATGTTCAAACGCGGCTTTAAAGAAAGCCTCGATAAAATGGGGCTGTAATCGGCGGGCCTGAGCGCGCTCAAAATCCTGGCGGATGCGCTGTACCTGGGTGATGTCCATCACATCGCGCGCCAACGCCCGGTCTTCCAGCAGTTCCTGACAGCGCTGACGATCTACCAGATTGTCCACCGCCTGGTTCAAGCGGGCGCGCACCTCCGGGCGGTCACCGTAACGGATGGCTTCTAAAAGCAGATCCCGCAGGCTGGTTTCACGGAATAATTTTCCCAGGATATCGAAGACGCCATCTCCCAACGCCCGGCGCTGTTCTTCAATCTTTCGCAGTAATCGAGCATAGACATCCCCCTCGCGCGTCTCATCGGCCACCAGGTTCCAGAGGTGGCAGACCTCTGTCTGACCAATGCGGTGGATTCGCCCAAAGCGCTGTTCAATCCGCGCCGGATTCCAGGACATATCATAATTCACCATGAGATGGGCGCGCTGAAGGTTGATACCTTCGCCAGCGGCATCTGTGGCGACCAATACCAAAACGTCTTTATCTTGCACAAAGGCGGCCTGCACGGTTCGGCGGTCATCGCGCAGCATCCCGCCATGAATAGTGACGACCGCTTCAGGGCGGCCCAACAAGGTTCTGATTTTCTCAGCCAGGTAGTTGAGCGTGTCGCGGTGCTCAGTGAAGATCACCAGTTTTCTGCGCTGACCATTGGCGTCGAACATTTCCTCGTTCTCTTGAAGAATACGCGAAAGTTCCTGCCATTTACGGTCACTGCCAGAACGGCGAACACGGTCGGCCATCTGCTCCAAATGGCGCAGTTGGGCGATTTCCAGTTCCAGTTCCCGAATCGTACGGGCGGCCGTAGCAAGGTCCACAAGCTGTTCGGCGCCCCGATCCTGTTCTTCTTCGGGAGCATCTTCAAAATCCTCCATTGTTTCGGTATCCAATGAGGGCAGAGACTGTAGAAAATCCACTCTGGTTTCGCCGCCCCGCTTCAAGAGACGCTCTTCCCTCAAACGGCTTTCAAGCCGTTCGCGGCGACGGCGCAGAGACTGATAGATGGCTTCTGGGCTGGAAGCCAGCCGCCTTTGCAGCATGGTCAGAGCAAACCCAACCGTGCCGCGGCGATCCGCTTCCAGATTATCGGCCCGGTTAAACTCTTCCGAAACATACTTCGTGACCGCTTCGTAAAGGGCGGCTTCTTCATCGGATAAATCATAATCAACCGTGTAAGCCCGCCGTTCTGGAAACAGCGGCGTGCCGTCAAACTTGAGCAGCTGCTCTTTCACTAACCGGCGCATTAAATCTGAAGCATCTACCGTGTGGACACCCTCGCGGTATTTCCCCTCAAAGCGGTCGGGGTCTAATAACCCCATAAAAAGCTGGAAATCTTCTTCTTTGCCGTTGTGCGGAGTTGCGGTGAGCAAAAGCAAGTGGCGCGTTCTACTTGCCAGAAGCTGGCCAAGCTTATACCGTTTGGTGTATTTAATCTCTCCGCCAAATACAGAAGCAGACATTTTATGCGCTTCATCCACAACCACCAGATCCCAATCGGTTTGCGCCAGGCGCGCCTGAAGTTCTTCATCGCGGCTGAGTTTATCCAAACGAGCAATCACCAGGGGCATTTCAGCCAGCGCATTCCCAGACCGGGCCGCTTCAATTCTGTCATTCGTCAGCAGTTCAAATGGAAGTTGAAATTTTTGACCAAGTTCATCCTGCCACTGCTCCGTCAAATTCCCAGGGCTGACGATCAGACAGCGCTGCAGGTCTCCGCGCAGAAGCAGTTCTTTGATGAACAAGCCGGTCATGATCGTTTTACCGGCGCCGGGGTCATCCGCCAGCAAGAACCGCAAAGGCTGGCGAGGCAACATTTCGCCGTAGACAGCCGTAATTTGATGAGGAAGGGGTTCTACCTGTGAAAGGTGGATTGCCAGCCAGGGATCAAACAAATAAGCCATGCGAATGCGGTAGGCTTCAGAAACCAAACGAAATAAGCTCGGGTCGGCGTCGAATGCCCAGGCCGTGCCAGGCGCAATGACCTGTAAAGTGGATTCGCGGTCACGAAACAGCAATTCATTTCCCAGGTTGCCGGTTGTTCCACGATAGGATACTTCCACAACATCTGAGCCATGCCATTGCACACTTAAAATGGTCACTGTGTCATTCGGCAATAAACCTTTGACCTGGCAGTTGGGTTTCAGATCTTCGAGGGTTGGCATAATATTTTCTGTTATTCTTCCACTTCATTAGCCTTGATGTTTGTTAAACTACCTAAACGTTGGTCCAACCAGTGATCAATGGTTTGTTTTCGGAATCGCCAGTGTCTACCGACCTTCTGGCAGGGGATTTTCCCCTCCTGGGCAAGTTTGTAAAGAGAGGAAAGAGGGATTCGAAGGTACCTTAATGCCTCTTCAATCGTGAGTACTTGTGGTAAGTCGTCCATAGCACCTGCTTTATGACGCAACTCAGTATGTGGAAATTATATACTCATTATTGACTCATTATTGATCGTTGCTACTCAAAAGGCGATGAAAATGGACTAGAAATGGGATAAGCCTGGAAGAATAAATTGGGATACCTGTAAATATAATAGATGATGTACCCGCCAATGATCCCGATGAGTATAGGTTCCGTATGGCTGCCCCTCTCCTGGCGGCACAGGGCCTTCTCAAAGTCCCCCCACCCCTGGCCCCGCCCCCCTCGAGGGGGGCGGGGAACCAAAGATTCGTGGGGTTTGGCGGCGCATTCGCGCCGCCAAACCCCACACCCTTCCTACAAGACGAGCGATTTTCAAAAAGTCAAGCGACTTTGAGAAAGCCCTACCTGGCGGCAAAACTATAGTACGCATGGAATGGGTGTTGAGCCGTATAATTGACTCATGCCTGCGTCTGTTTTAGCCACAAAACTGTATATCCCCCCCGTACGGCCCAACGCTGTCTCCCGTCCCCACTTGATTGAGCGGCTGAATAGGGGGCTGTGCAGTGCGCCAGGTGTGACCCTCATCTCAGCTCCCGCCGGTTTTGGCAAAACCACGCTGGTCAGCGAATGGATCAGGTCCTGCAACCTGCCGGCCGCCTGGTTATCATTGGATGCAGGGGATAACGATCCTATCTGCTTTCTGACCTACCTGGTGGCGGCTTTTCAGACGCTGGCACAGAAAAACGGTGAGGAAACCATCGGCGCCGGAGCATTGGCACTGCTCCAATCCTTACAGCCACCCACCCCCGAGTCGATTCTAACAACCCTGGTCAATGAACTTTCGTCCATTTCAGACAGCTTCATCCTGGTGCTGGACGACTACCATGTCATCGATTCCCAGCCCGTTGACCAGGCGCTGAGCTTCCTTGTCAATTACCAGCCCAAAACGATGCATCTGGTGATCGCCACGCGCGAAGATCCGCCGCTGCCGCTGGCGCGCATGCGTGCCCGGGGCCAGTTGACCGAACTGCGGGCCGCCGACCTGCGTTTCACCCCTGGCGAAGCCGCTGAGTTTCTCAACCAGGCGATGGGCCTATCCCTATCGCCGGAGGATATCTCCACGCTGGAAAGCAGGACGGAAGGCTGGATCGCCGGACTGCAACTGGCCGCGTTATCCATGCAGAACCGCCAGGATACCAGCAGCTTTATTCAGTCCTTCACCGGTAGCCATCGTTTTGTGCTGGATTATCTGGTTGAGGAGGTTTTGCGCAGGCAGCCGGAGCATGTCCGCGATTTCTTACTGCAAACATCCATCCTCGATCGTTTATGCAGTTCATTATGCAATGCCGTGTGTTCCCCTGGAACTGCCATGACAGATCATAAAAACAGCAGGGGAATGCTGGAAACCCTGGAGCGCGGCAACCTGTTCGTCATCCCGCTCGACGACCAGCGCCGGTGGTATCGCTATCACCATCTCTTCGCGGAAGTTTTGCGGACGTACCTGGATGAGGCATATCCCGATCAGGTATCCGAACTTCATGGGCGGGCAAGCGCTTGGTTTGAGCAGAATGATCTTCCGGCTGAGGCGATCCGCCATGCGCTGGCCGCGAAAGACTTTGAGCGAGCGGCGGATTTGATCGAACGGGTCTGGCTGGTGATGGATCTCAGTTACCAATCTGCCAGTTGGCTGGGCTGGGCGAAGGCACTGCCTGCGGCCCAGATCCGTGCCCGGCCGGTGTTGTGTGTCGGCTATGCCTGGGCGTTGTTGGCCGTCGGTGAAATCGAGGCCAGCGAGGACCGCTTGCGTGAGGCGGAACGCTGGCTGGAACCGGCTGAAAACTCAGGAGCGGATTGGCCTTCCAGAATGGTAGTTGTGGACCAGGCCGAGTTTCGGTCGCTGCCCGCCTCGATCGCCGCCGCTCGCGCCTATCGTGCGCTGGCGTTAGGCGATGCCGGCAGCACGAAGATTTACGCGCGCAAAGCGCTGGCGCTTGTCCCAGAAGGTGAAAATATCCACCGCACTCAGGCAACAGCTCTATTGGGCATGGCAGAATACGCTGATGGTAATTTGCCTGCTGCGGAACAGGAATTCCTCAAATTTCAGGCAATGATGTGGCAGGCGAATAACATTGCCAATGCCGTCAGCATCACCTATATCCTGGCGGACATCATGCTCATCCAAGGCCGTCTACAGGAAGCTGTCAACGCCTACCGAAAATCACTAAAACAGGCCGCGGATCGGGGGACATTGTCTTTTCTGGGTGCTTCCGATCTGTACCGGGGCCTAAGTGAAGTGCTTTGCGAACAGGGTGATCTGGATGGCGCCGCACAACAGTTGCAAACAGCCCAACAGATGGGAGAACGGAATGCGCTGACCGGCTGGACACACCGCTTATGTGTTGCTCAGGCACGGATCAAGGAAGCCCAGGGGGATGCGGCAGGCGCGCTTGCATTACTGGATGAGGCGGAACGCCAGTACGTCCGCAATCCCTTGCCCGATCGCCCCATCGCGGCATTGAGAGCGCGGACGTGGGCCAGACAGGGCCGGCTGGCTGAAGCACTCGTATGGGTGAGCGAACAAAACCTTTCTCCTGACGACGAACTCAGCTACTTGCACGAGTTTGAGCATCTCACCCTGGCCCGCGTTCTGATCGGCCGCTATAAAACCAGTCGGAAGGATGGTGATGTTCACGCGGCCTTGGATCTGCTGGCACGACTCCTGTTAGCCGCCGAAGAAGGTGGACGGGATGGGAGCGTGATCGAGATTTTGATTCTGAAATCGCTTGCATATCAAGCGCAAGGCGGCCAGCGCGGCTCGCTTGCCGCGCTTGAACGTGCCCTGACTCTAGCCGAACCGGAAGGTTATGTACGCGTGTTTGTGGATGAAGGTGAAGCGATGCGAATACTGCTCGAAAAGCTGTCGCACAACCCAGATCACCCCTTGATTGGCTACGTAAAGAAACTCCTTTCGGCTTTTCGGCAGCCTGATGCGGCCGCCTCAAAAGATGCAATCAGACCTCAAAGCCCGCAGATAGCCGAGTCATTAAGCGAACGCGAGCTGGAAGTGCTCAGGCTGCTGCGAAGCGAACTCAGCGGCCCAGAAATCGCCCAACAACTGGTCGTATCACTCAACACCTTGCGCACGCACACGAAAAATATATTCGCGAAAATGGGGGTCAATAACCGCCGGGCGGCCGTCCGCCGCGGCGAGGAACTCGGTTTGCTATAGGTTGGTTTGACCAACTGAGAAGCCATCTCTTTCTGCCCCGCCTCGCTACCAAATACCTGGAATTAAGCGATAGCGTGTTTGTTGCGCATAAGCCTCGTATCCTTCCAATTCTCGGCGTAAATCGCGGTCTTCCAGATAAGTGCGCAGGATCAAACCAATCACCACCAGGGCGGCTGGAATCATGCTCCACAACGAACCGAGCATCAGTGCCGTAGCCAGGATGGAGAAAAGGTTCCCCGCGTAAGCCGGGTGGCGGATATAACGGTATGGGCCGGAGGTGACCACCTGGTGCGCGCGCTCCTTCTGAATGCGCACTACCGACGAGAAGAACCGGTTGACGATCATCGCCCAAACACCAAGTAACGTCCCTAAAATGAAGACCACCAGACTGGCTGCTTGAACCCAGGGGTATTGGGGCGGCGACCAGGAAAAGCGCCGGTCGAGAGCGGCGACCGCCACGACAGCGAACGGCCCAAACAGGGCGATCAGCGGGGCAAGGCGTGCATCCCAGGATTTGATGCTTTCTGCTTTCAGGAACTGGGCCCGTTCGGATAGTAAATCCGGAGATTTGACCATCAGGATCAACCGGCTGGCAAGCGCGGAGCCGATATAGATCAACACATAAGCCCAGGCCATCGGCCAACTCGGCTGACCGGAAAGGCCAAACAGAAGGAGGGGCACGCTCAGAAGGAACAACGTGAAGCGCAGGATCGCCTGTAGCCCGATTCGCTGTCTCAGCGGGCGCACTTCCGGGGCATTCTGAGCGGAGGAGAATTGAAACATGGCCAAATTCCCTTTCTCGGACGGAACAATGCTGATCAGCCTCATTCGGTTTAAGGCGCTCTTTACGAGGAGAGATATTTCTCCAGCCGGCGCTTGCCGAAGAACGACACCAGGAAATAAATCCCTAAAACAACCGCAACGCCGATGGGCGGATAAAGCACCTCATACCACCGATCTGCTCCGGGAAAGCCGCGGATCAGGTACGCAGGGATTGCAATGAGCACGACCGCGACCAGGTAGATCATCAACAGCTTCCTGAACGACACCACTGGCAGAATTCCGCTCAGATAGAGCCGGAGCATCCAATAACCGCCGGCCGAGAGTCCCAGCAGCCAAGCCAGCGAGATGGTCTCGCCGGCAGGAAGATCCTGAATATAGCGTTTGTAGAAGAGAATCCCGCCCAATCCGATCTGCGTGAGGAGCAAGAAATAGAACGAGACCTGCCCATTGATCCGTTCGATCCGTTCATCAATCATTTGTGTTTTCATCCTAACGTTCTCCTTTGATCCAAAACAGTTCATCCAGCCGCTTGCCAGTGACTTTCGCGAGCGCCAGACACAGCCTGAGGGACGGGTTGTACTTTCCAGCCTCGATCAAGCCGATCGTCTGGCGGGTCACCCCCACCAATTCGGCGAGCTGTTCCTGGGTAAGATCCTTTTCAACCCGTGCCAGTTTCACTCGATTCTCGATTTCGAATTCTTCCATCCCGTAGCCTCCTGAAATCTACTTGCAATGATTGTAGCATATATCTGACAAAAAGTAAAGTATATATTCCAAATTGACATTTAAATATTGCTCTCTGGAAGATAAGGGACGGCATCACTCCATCGCGGATTGCCGGCGCATTTTGCAGGTATTGGCCATTTCCTCTCCATAAGGCAGTTCACGCCGGCAATCACCACATCGATCACATCATGTGATGATGACGCCTCACCACATAGACCGGTATGCTTTGATCGAGGATGAAAAGAGGCCATATGAGCGGAAAACCCACACGCAAACAGGAACACGCCGAAGGAAGACTGTACGAAATTCGCGTCCATGGACACCTGGATGACCGCTGGACCGGTTGGTTCGAGGGCTTCACCCTCACCCTGGAGCAAAACGGCGATACGCTGATCAGCGGACAGGTGACCGATCAGGCGGCGTTGTTCGGGCTGCTCAGAAAAGTGCGTGATACGGGTATGCCGCTCGTCTCGGTCCAGCGTGTCACCGATAGTCTGGTGGATCCATGCGGTGACAAATCATAAAAAAGCTATTCGAAATAATCGAGGTGAATATCATGAAAACGTTTTTGAAGGTGGGTGGCATCGCGGCTCTGCTCCATGCAGCGGCCTATATCGTGGGAATCGTTTTGGGAGTAACCTTCATTTTCCCCATTTTGAACGCCAATCCCGGTCAGTATGTAGCCTTTGTTGCTGAGAACCAAACCCTGGTGGATGTCTGGAATCTGATCAGTTATTGGGGATCTGCTGTCACGCTGGTGGTCATGGCGCTGGCGCTCTACCACAGTTTGAAGGCTGGCTCTCCGGCATTGGCGCAGACGGCGACCGTTTTTGGGCTGATCTGGGCCGCGTTGATCATTGCTAGCGCCAATCTGATGCTGAGAGACAGCGGTGTGATTGCCAGCCTGTACGACAAAGATCCGCTTCAAGCAGCAACCTTGTGGCCGGCGTTGGAAGCAGTGGAAAATGGGATCGTAAGTGGGAATGAGCTGGTCGGCAGCTTATGGGTACTGCTCATCAGTATCGCTGCCCTGCGAACCAGGGGATTCGCTCAGGCTTTCAACTACTTTGGCATCGCAGTCAGTCTGGCCGGTATCCTCACCATGTTCCCCGCCCTGGCGGAAACGATGCGAATGGTTTTTGGTCTGGGGATGATCGTTTGGGCGATCTGGCTCGGAGTCGTCCTGCTGGTAAACAGCCGCAGTGCCAGCAGCCAGTCATTCGCCTTGATGGTTGAGGATATTTCATAGGAAGGGAAACAAAATGAAAGCCATTGTCTACAAAGAATACGGATCACCAGACGTTCTGCATCTCGAAGAGGTCACGAAACCTGCACCGAGAGACAACGAAGTTCTCATCAGGAACCATGCGACCACCGTCAATTTCGGCGATTTAATGGCGCGCAACTTCCGGGTCATTTCCCCCCGCCAGTTCAATATGTTTTTTCTGTTCTGGCTTATGGGAAAAATCTCTTTTGGCCTCAACCGGCCCAAAAATCCGATCCTGGGGAGTGAATTCGCCGGGGAAGTGGAAGCGGTCGGCAGTGCAGTAACGCGTTTCAAGCCGGGTGATCCAGTCTTTGGCTATCTTGGCATGCGTATGGGAGCATATGCCGAATATTTCTGTATACCTGAGAATGGGGTGGTTGCCAACAAACCGAAGAATATGACCTACGAAGAAGCCGCAGTTGTGCCGTATGGAGCGACCATGGCGTTGAACCTGCTACGAAAAGCCAACATCCAGCCGGGTCAAAAAGTGCTGATCAATGGCGCTTCCGGCGGGATTGGGTCAGCCGCTGTGCAAATCGCCAAGCACTGTGGCGCAGAAGTGACCGGAGTTTGCGGCACCCCGCGCCTGGCGTTTGTGAAATCCCTGGGGGCGGACCATGTGATTGATTACACTGTTGAAGACTTCACGAAAAACGGTGAGACTTATGACCTGGTCTTTGACATCCTGGGCAAATGTGCCTTCGCGCGCTGTAAAAACTCGGTCAAACCGAACGGTATCTTACTTTACGCCAGTTTCAAGATGAAACAGCTCATGCAAATGCTGTGGACTTCCAGATCGGGCAGCGGCAAGCGGGTGATTTGCGCTATCGCCCCAGGAAGCCTGGAGGACCTCAACTCGGTCAAAGAACTGATGGAAGCCGGGAAGATCCGGGCGATCATTGACCGGTGCTACTCAATGGATCGGGCGGCTGAAGCGCACCGGTACGTGGAAGAAGGGCACAAAACAGGAAATGTGGTCATAACTTTCTCTTAGCACAGTGAACACTACCACACCGGCAAAGGTCTAGGGGTCGTTATGGTGGGCCTGGGTGGGAGTGGATCTTATCGAGATTAGATAGGATGATGTTATGGAGCCATTCATGGATCTACTGGTTAAAATCCTCGTGATGATTGGCAGCAGTGCCTCAATCGGTTTTGGGGTTTGGCATTTCTTTGTGCCAAGGTTGTGGAATTGGTACGCATATATCGACTCACATGCGGCAGAATTGGTTATTGCTGTTCGCGCTATAAATGTATTCTTTTCCTTGTCTTTGGTGATGTTTGGGATCATAAACATTCTTTTCGTCTCTGGGGAGAAATCCAATCGATTTTCCATCATCGTCGTGCTCGCGGCAACCAGTCTATTGTGGCTAACGAGGGTATTCCTTCAGGTTATCTACCCACAAGGTTCACAGTATCCGGGGCTCCAATATGGAATGTTGGCGGCATTCACACTGATTTCGTTGTGTTACGTAATTTCACTGCTAATGATATTGTTCAAACAACCAATGGCAAACAGCTAAAGCCAAGGAAAGAGAATCATGGATCCAAAAATTATCGTGATCATTGCTGTCGCCTATCTATATGGGTTCTTCGAAGCTTGTTTGAATGTCAGGCAAAGAAGGAAAAACAATCTCAAAACTTCAAGGGATCAAAGAAGTTTATGGTTGTTATACGGCCTCATTACCGTAGGCTATACCCTGTCCTTTGCCATCGGGACAACAAAAATTGGCAGGATCTATTCTTGGAATATGTTCTTTGCCATTGGCATGGCCTTGTTTGCCGTCGGGTTCATGGTTCGAATTTACTCCATCCTGACGCTGAAACAATACTTTACATATTCTGTAGCAACAGTGGAGAACCATACAATCATCTCAATTGGCCTGTACAAATTTATCCGGCATCCGGGCTATCTTGGGCAGCTCATTATTTTCATGGGAATTTCAATCTCGATATCCAATTGGTTGTCCATCCTGTTGATGATGATCCCTGTCTGCTTGGGATATCTCTACCGGATTAAAGTAGAGGAAAAATTTATGACGGACCAGTTTGGCAACGGCTATAAAGATTATCAGGAACGAACCAAAAAAATCATCCCCATGATCTATTAATATTGGAGTTTACTAGGAAAGATCTATGGACATTGAATCAGCCCGCTGGCCCATAGACAGCCGCCGCAGGCAGGGGCAGGATTACCAAAACAATCTTCCTGATTGCTTTCGGCCATCTCACAGCTATTGCAAATAACGCAGGGAGAGAAATCAAACTCGATCATCCGCTCACGCAGAGCGCGATAGTGCGGGGCGCTCCAGAGTTCCATCAGGCTGTGATCCTGAAGACTGCCCACCGAGAAAGCCAGCGACTTGCGGATATGATCACCCAGGTAGCTCTCATGCGTGTGTAACAGCGCCAGGCAAGGCGATACTGCGCCGTCCCAACGAACGGAAGTAGAGGCCTTTTCAACAAACGGACAGGTGCGGTTTGCCTTGTTTAGCTCCTGGCGGGCAATGGATAGCCAATGCCGGTGTTTTAAGGCCTGGATCAGACTTTCTCCGGTCTGCTCATCCAAATCTAACCACGGCAGCGCGATAAGCGGTGACCATTCTGAAGGTGTCAGGTCGGTTGCGTTGAAGAATTGGGCATAGAGGATTTCTTCGCGCAGGGCGGTAGTGTGGGGCAGCACATTGCTGATCATAAACCGATCCGCGCCCAGGCTTTTACCCAGGCGAATCAGCTCCGGCAGGTCGCCAATGTTACGTTTCATTGCCACAAAGGTGATGCCCAACCGCATTCTGGTCGAACTCGAAAAGCCGCGCAGTTCTTTGTACCGGCGCAGGTTAGCGATCACGTCCGGCAGGGCCGCTCCCAGGCGTACATCGGCATAACTTTCTGGAGAAGCGCCATCCAGAGAAACCCACAAGCGATGCAGGCCAGCCTCGATTAGCCGGCGGATCATGCTTTCACTCAGTAGAATCCCGTTAGTGATCAGTTCAACCACGGCGCCGGTCTGGTTGGCCTGCGCCACCATTTCGACGATTTGAGGATGGGTCAGCGGCTCGCCAAATCCACCAAAGAATATGGATGGAACAGGCTGTATGGCCCGCACGCCTTCTAACACGCGCTGGTATATCCTCTCACTCATCCACCCGGGCGGCTCATCCCATACGTTGCGCATGCAGGTCACGCAGTTCAGGTTGCACTGATTCGTGGGTTCAATGTAGACGCGAGCCAGGTTTTCAGAGGAGCGCGAGACGCAAAACCCGGTTTCGTCCTCATCCAGGCGTACTTTGGCGCCAGGAACCAGACCAAACCGTTTCGCCGCTTCCACAGGAAGTACGAAACGGCCCTGGTTGTCCACTTCAACCGTGAGAATGGTTCGTTTGCCCATACACCTCAACGAGAAGTTCTGCCGTGTAACCAGCAGTCCTTGTTTTTCATTTTATTCCGGGCGCAAATTGCTGACTGCTTCGAGTAACAACTGACGGTCTACCAGCCCAAGCGGCTTATCCTGCTCATCCACGACCACCAGCCACTTTCTGGATTTCGACAGCATTATTCGAATCGCATCTACTACGGCAAGATCCGGTGGAGCTGTTAGAGGGCCGGGCGACATAAGATCAAAAGCCGTTTCTTTCCCTGGAGCTGGTTTGCCAATCCGCCGGAGCGCGTCTAAGAGATTCCTGCGCTTCGATGGCTGTACCCGGGCAATCACGTCTGAATCGCTCAACAGTCCAATGGCTTTGCCCTGCGCATCTACGACAATCAGCCGGTGCGAGTTACTGCGCGCAAATTTTTCTATGATGGCAGAAAGGCCCTCATCCTGGTTAACCATAGGGATATCGGTTGTCATGATATCCCGCACCAACTGCCCTGCATGAGGAAGCTGTTCATCCTTTGGGTGAAGGCCCTGTTCGGTTTGGGCAACCTCACGCAAAATATCCAACCTCGAAAGCATCCCGACCAATTTTCCATCCTGGTTGACCACGGGTAACCGCTTGAGGCCGGCTTTAACCATTTGAGCAGTTGCAATGCCCAGGGTGTCTGTGTCAACAACGGTAGTGGCAGGATGGGTCATCACATCCTCTACTTTTTGCGTCGAGTGCTCCAGCGCCTGCAGTTCCTGTTCAATCTCCGCTTTTTCCATGCGAATGGCTACCGAAAGGCGCTGCCGGATACCGGCGCGTTCCAGCAAATCCTCATCGGTCAAAATCCCAACCACGCGCCCCAAGCGATCAACCACCGGTATGGCTTTGACGCGGCTTTCCAGCATCTGTTTCCATGCCTGAAACACTGATTTGTCTGGTGTAATGGTTACCACATTGCGGGTCATCACCTCTGAGACTGGCTTATCGGCCGGCAGGGGGTTGAGATAGCGGTGGGTGTATTTGACAATCTGCACGTCTTCCAGGGTGATCAGGCCTTCTCGGACCATTGGATAAATGACATTTAAAACAGAAGCGATCTTCTCCTCAGAGTCAATGACTTCGATCACGACAGGCAAATCCAGCGACAACACCTCAATGGCTGTTGTGTGGATGCGAGAATGAGCCCCAAAACCGGCCATTCCACGGAAGACAGTCGCCCCGGCCATGCCCTGCGCGCGTAAAGTTTCCAAAAGTGCGCTTTCTAACGATTTCCCCCGCCAGCGGTCGCTTTCCCCTATATAGATGCGCAGACGCTGTGCTTTCTTTTGTAAAGAGAGCTCGGGCATGGTTTCCTCCTTGCCTTTTCTTTGATTATAGGCTCTTTCCAAGGAACACCCCCAATCCGACCGCTAAAATACCGACTAACGTACTGCCAAAAGCATTGAGTGCGCCTAACAGCCATTGACCCCGGTAGAACAGATTAAAGCTCTCATAGCTGTAGGTTGAAAAGGTCGTGTAAGCTCCTAAAAAGCCAACCGCAATCAACAGGCGCCATCTGGGATCAACCAGGAATCGTTCCGTCGCAATGGTAAGAAACAGACCAATGAGCAAGCTGCCAGTAAGGTTGATCAGGATCGTACCATAAGGGAAGGCGGCGCCCCATTTTTGTGCGGCCCAGTCACCAATCCAATACCTTGCATTTGCGCCTAGCACTGCACCTGCCGAGATCAATAATATTTTTTCAAGGTTCGGCCCAAGAATAAGGTTCAAAATATCCTCTCCATTCAATAAAAAACCCCTACCAAAACGGATGTCCAGGTAGAGGCTATCAGCACACAGGCGGTTGGGATAAGCGAGCCTCATCGCTCAGGGGTGATTGTAAGCCCAGAGAAGGTTGGCGTCAATCTTGAGATGGCCTGATCAAAATGGAGTATAATCTTTTTAACCGAAATATGAATGGCGATGAGGCTCGCCAAAACTGTCACCCGACTAATAGCCTCTACTGAGTTCTGGCTACAGTAGAGGCTTTTTGTTACCCGTAAGGAAATTCTAGCCGCCCGGTTAAAACCAGCGGCAGAGAGAGAAACTGCAATGGCCTTTTATAGCATCCTTTTTGAGAACCGCCCAGATTACCAGCAAATACAGGCAGCAGAGATGCCAGCTTTTTTCGTGGACTTGAATCTCGACCAGGTGGTGAATGCCATCACCGCCGGCAGGCAAGAATACGACCTGAAGCCCTTTTTCTACTTCCCCATTCACGCCCTGGAAACCGTCCAATATCGCCAGGCAGTAGCGCAGGATTTGGAAGGTGACAGCGTGCTGGAGACTATCCGCGCATTCGCGCAGCAAATGGTAATGGTCCGCCGCTACCTGGGCATGGTCAGCGGGCTTGACTACCACTATCACAAAGCGGGCTGGTTTTTAGAGGCGGCGCTCATCTATTGTCAGGCGATTCAGACTCTGGCGCGGGATTTATCGGTGGTTGAACTCAAGTCTCGCGGGTTGCTTAACTTTCGAGAGTATTTGAACAGTTACGTAAATTCGGCTTATTTCCAATCGCTTCAGGCAGAAACCGCGCAGCGTAAGGCGGAGCAGGCCTCCATTCGCTACGCCATCATCATCAAAGGGAATCGGGTGGGCGTTCGCAAGTATGAAGCGGAAGCGGATTACAGCCAGGAAGTGGAGCGAACGTTTGAAAAATTTAAACAGGGCGCTGTGAAAGATTACCGGGCGAACGTGATCAAAGGCTCAGGATTTAACCACGTTGAAGCCCAGATTTTGGATTGCGTGGCCCGGTTGTATCCCAAAATCTTCGCGGCGCTCGATGCGTACTGTGAAAAGCATCAGCACTTTTTGGATGAGACCATCCGCGTCTTTGACCGGGAAATCCAGTTCTATGTGGCATATCTTGAGTACATCCAGCGAATCAAGCGGGCCGGGCTGCCGTTTTGCTACCCAGAAGTGACCCCAGGGCGCAAGGATATTTTTGCCCAAGACTCGTTCGATATCGCTTTGGCGAACAAGCTGGTCGCAGAGGATGGCAGGGTCGTTTGCAACGATTTTTTCTTGAACGGAAGCGAGCGCGTTATTGTCGTTTCGGGGCCCAATCAAGGAGGCAAAACAACCTTTGCGCGCATGTTTGGGCAGTTGCACTACCTGGCGGGGCTCGGTTTTCCGGTTCCAGGCAGGCAGGCGCGGCTCTTTCTGTATGATCGCCTCTTTACGCACTTTGAAAAGCAAGAAAATATCAAAAACTTGCGTGGCAAACTGCATGATGACCTGGTGCGCATCCACGAAATTCTGGAACAGGCCTCACCCGAAAGCATCATTATCATGAACGAGATTTTTACCTCAACCACGTTGAAAGATGCCGTCTTCTTAAGCAAAAAGGTGATGGAACGGATACTCCAGTTAGATCTCTTGTGTGTATGCGTTACATTTATTGATGAACTGTCTTCCTTGAGCGAGAAAACGGTCAGCATGGTCAGCACGATCGTGCCGGATAATCCAGCGCAGCGCACTTTCAAGATCATCCGGAAGCCCGCTGATGGGCTGGCATACGCAATCAGCATTGCCGAAAAGTATCGCCTTACTTATCGTTTATTAAAGGAGCGCATTCGGGGATGAAAGCATTTTTGATGTATCGAGATCGAGATTTTGACCTGCAACAGCCCGTTCCAGCGCATGAGAAGGTTGTGGTTCAGGATTTGGAATTAGCGACGTTATTCCATGCGATGGCGCAAGGCGACCGCTTTCTGTTCGATGTTGCCCGCGTTGCGCTCCTGACCGGCGTGGATGATATTGATACGATTCTCTACCGGCAGGCAATCCTCAAGGACTGCTTAAAAAACGCGTCCATCCTTCAGGAACTTTACCAGATCCCCATTGAAGCCATGGAGAACAAACGAAAGCGCTGGCTGGGTATCTTCACCTCTTATCCAAGCGGCATCTTGAGCGGGGCGCTGGAGCTGATGAATATGTTTGTGGCGCAACTACGCAAACTGAAGGGGATTGCCGACACCTATGCCGCGCAGTTTGAATCAGACGGTTTCCGAAGATTCTTCAGCATGATTCAACAGGAACTGGATGATGAATATTTCGCTATTGTGGAACAACACTTAAAGGAATTGAAATTCCGTGACGGGGTGATGATCAGCGCGGAATTGGGTCAGGGAAATGAAGGCGCGAATTACGTTTTGCGCAAGCCAAAAAGCTTGAAATGGTGGAAAGAGTTCTTCAACCGGAAAAGCCCGACGTTTTCCTTTTATATCAGTGATCGGGACGATGCCGGTGCGCGGGCTTTGGGAGAATTAAGAGATACCGGGATTAACCTGGTTGCCAATGCGCTCGCGCAGTCGGCGGATCATATAGATGCGTTTTTTAAAATGTTACAGATCGAACTGGCTTTTTACGTGGCCTGCCTGAACCTGTACGAGCAACTGGAACAAATGGGATGCAGTATCTGTTTTCCGGTGCCCGCGCCAGTGGAAAAGCGCAATCATGCTTTCCGTGGATTGTACGATGTCTGCCTGGCTTTGACCATGAAACAGAAGATCGTGGGCAACGAAGTGAACGCCGATGGCAAGGATCTGGTGATGATTACAGGCGCTAATCAGGGCGGTAAATCCACTTTTCTGCGCAGCATTGGTTTGGCTCAATTGATGATGCAGTGTGGAATGTTCGTGCCAGCAGAAGAGTTTAGCGCCAATCTTTGCACGGGGGTTTTTACCCACTATAAGCGGGAAGAAGACGTTACGATGAAAAGCGGGAAGCTGGATGAAGAACTCAGCCGGATGAGTGATATCGCCGACCATATATTGCCGAATGCATTGATCCTGTTCAACGAATCCTTCGCGGCCACCAACGAGCGCGAAGGCTCAGAGATCGGCAGGCAAATCACCGATGCGCTGCTGGAGCGGAAGATCAAAGTCTTTTTTGTCACACACCAGTATGAACTGGCACATTCCTGCTATGAACGGGGAATGAAAAATGCCATCTTCCTGCGTGCAGAGCGCAAAGATGGCGGCAAGCGAACCTATAAACTGCTAGAGGGCGAGCCATTGCAGACCAGTTTTGGAGAGGATGTGTATCACGAGGTTTTCCAAGAGGCTGCCTGAGACGGCCTTCTACCCGGTATAGCGATCCCAGCGATTGGATGGGTTGTCCTGCTTAAGTTGGGAAATCAATCCCTCGGCAAGACTGCGAACAAGTTCGGAAGGATGATGCGCGGCAATTTGAAGGATGCTATCTCGATCTGGATGGTTGATTTTCGAAACCGCCAACAGCACCGCGCGCAAAAAGAAATAATCTTCCTCGTTACTCTCGATGATTTTCCGAAATTCCGCTACTGCCTTTTGGCTCCCTCGATTGCCCAAGATCTGTGCCGCCATGATCCGGCGTTCTGGCACGGTGTGGTACAGGGCCGCCAGTAATTTGTCCTCGAAGGTTTGCTTCTCAAATTGATCCAGAACAAAACCACAGTTGGGGCAGACCCGCTGATCTTTCTTTACAATCGTCCAACAGTTGGGACAATAGTAGGTGAGCATTTACTGCTGTCTGATCCTCAAGATGGCAGGTATTGTGGAAGCGTTCGATCCGGTTCCGCCCCCTCTGACCATGGCATGGATTGAGGCGGCTTGCATCAGCCGGATTCTGGATTGGGGCCGGACTGCCATGCCCGGCCCCAATCCGACCTGTTAGAAAACAGCTAGCGGACGAATGCCTTTCGACCGGCATAGATCGCGGCATCGCCAAGTTCTTCTTCGATGCGCATCAACTGGTTGTATTTTTCCACGCGTTCGCCGCGGCAGGGCGCGCCGGTCTTCAGATGGCCGGTGCCCATTGCGACGGTGAAATCGGCAATGAAGGTATCAACCGTCTCGCCGCTGCGGTGCGATACCATTGCGCCCCAACCGGCCTTGCGCGCCATTTCAATGGTGTTGATCGTTTCGGTCAGCGTGCCAATCTGGTTGAGCTTGATCAGCACCGCGTTGGCCGCGTTCTCCTGGATGCCGCGCGCCACGCGGTCGACATTGGTCACAAACAGGTCATCACCTACCAGCTCGATTTTATCGCCGAGGGTTTGGTTGAGAAGTTTCCAGCCATCCCAATCATCCTCTGCCAGGCCGTCTTCCAGTACCACAATGGGGTACTTCTTTACCCAGTCCGCGTACATCTCGACCATTTCAGCCGATGAGACCTTCTTGCCTTCTGTGCGCAGGTGATAGCAGCCATCTTCGAAGAAACTGCTGGAAGCCGGATCGAGAGCGATAGCGATTTGGTCGCCGGGTTTATAGCCGGCCTTTTCAATGGCTTTCAGAATGACTTCCACCGCTTCCGCATTCGTTTTAAGCGCCGGAGCGAAACCACCTTCATCGCCGACGCCGGTGGTATAGCCGCTGCTTTTCAGCACGCCTTTGAGCGCGTGATACACCTCGCTGCCCCAGCGCAGCGCCTCGCGAAAGCTTGACGCGCCAACGGGAGCAATCATGAACTCTTGAAGATCAGTGCCCTGCCAGTTGGCATGCACGCCGCCGTTGAGGATGTTGAACATCGGCACTGGTAACACTTTCGCAGCCACCCCGCCCAGGTAGCGGTACAGCGGCAGACCGGCCTCATTGGCGGCAGCGCGCGCGACTGCCAGACTGACTCCCAGGATCGCATTTGCGCCAAACCTGCTTTTATTGGGCGTGCCATCCAGCTCGATCATGGCCTGATCCACTGCGGCCTGGTTGAGCGCGTCCATTCCCAAGATGCCCTCGGCAATTTCTTTGTTGACGTGCCCAACCGCCTGGAGAACGCCTTTCCCACTATAGCGGCCTTTGTCGCCATCACGCAGTTCCAATGCTTCGTGAACCCCGGTAGATGCTCCAGACGGGACGGCCGCCCTTCCAAATGCGCCGCTGTCCAGCGTTACTTCTACCTCAACGGTTGGGTTGCCGCGCGAATCGAGAATTTCACGGGCGTGTACAAGATCAATGTTGCTCATGCAAAAATCCTCCTTGAAGGTTGTGTTGAATGATCGCTCCAACCAGATAAGTAAAAAAGCCTCTGCCTTTGAACGATCAAGACAGAGGCTATCAGCCGTGGTCGGCGGTTCGATTATTTCCTAGCGAGCCTCATCGCTTCGTTTATTCTAAACCTTGTTTGAGAAGAGTCAAGGTAAAGAGAACATCCTTCTTATCAGGCAGACGTTTGAGATGTCATTTGTAAACCAGCCGGTGATCTCAGGTGAACATCATCTTTATCCCTGCGATAACGAGAACGACGACCAGCAAACGTTTGAGGGTTACATGACCGAATCGCTTGCTGCCATATTCTGCGCCAATATAGCCGCCGATAACTGCCGCTGCTGCCCATAATGGAATAGTGCCCGGCAGTGCTGTAACCGTCGAAATATGCCCTAATAGACCAGCGATTGAGTTAACCAAAATAAAGGCGGCCGATACACCGGATGTTTGTCGCGTCTCAGCCCACCCTAAAAAAAGCAGTAATGGACTGAGAAATATTCCACCACCCACGCCCGTCATGCCTGAAAGCAAACCGATACCGGCACCCGCGGCCAATGCCCACCAGAGCGTAATCGGTTTGGTCTCAGCTAACTGGCGATTTTTACTGGAGCGGAAAAGAAGGTAAGCGGCATACAGCAGTACGATCCCAACAACCGGCTTATAAAAATAGCCGGGAAGCTGGATTAATCCACCGATAAAAGAGAAGGGAATCGAAGTTACCGCAAACGGCCAAAAGATCGCCCACGAAAAATAACCTGCCCGGTAGAATTTTATCGTAGCAATCGTTGCTACAAGAATATTAAGGGTCAGGGCGGTAGGTTTCATAATGTCCGGGGCAATCCCGAAGAGGGCCATTATCGCCAGATAACCTGACGCGCCTGCATGACCGACGGATGCATATAACAATGCGGCGGCCAAAATTAATAGGGGTAGTATTATGTTGGTTGACGGCGGCAATCGGGGCTCCTTACGCTTCGTTTCTATCTGTGTCCCATTTTACCAAACCTGGTCAAGCTCTTACGCGTGCAGATAATCGGGCAGTTCGATTACAAAGGTCGTGCCTTGCCCTAATTCACTGTGCGCCTCGATGGTTCCATGGTGGGCCTGAATAAGCTGTTTGGTGATCGCCAGTCCCAATCCACTGTGGATCCGTTCACTGCGTGATTTGTCACCCCGCCAGAAACGGTCGAAGATGAAGGGTAGATCTTCGGGTGCGATTCCTAAACCAGTATCTTTGACGATGATTCGCACGCTTCTTTCTGGATTGGAACCGGAGCCGGTTTCGATGAAGACGCTCCCCCCCGCAGGCGTGTGATGCAGGGCATTGGAGATGAGGTTGGATAGTACTTGATCGAGCCGGTCATAATCTGCGGTAATTGTCTGATGAGGGTCAGCAAGGGTGGCGTGCAAAGTAATACCCTGGGAGGCGGCCTGAGAGGCAAAGCTCGCAATTAGGTCCTGAGTCAGATCAGCGAGCAGGAAACGGGTGGGATGAAGCGGGAGTTGCCCGGTCTCGGCGAGGGAAAGCGTTTGCAAGTCGTTTATCAGACGGGTGAGCAGGCGCGTTTCATCTAGAGTAGCGTTAATATGCCCGGCTGTGGGCTGATAGATGCCATCGAGCACGCCTTCGAGATTGCCTTGAATGATGTGCAGCGGGGTGCGGAGCTCGTGAGCAATATCCGCCGTGAGGTTGCGGCGCTGCTGCTCGGCGCGTTCGAGCTCACCGACCATCTTGTTGAAGCGCTTGAACAGATCGCTGAACATATCCGATTTGTTCTCCGGCACACGAACAGAGAGGTCGCCCGCTTCAACGGCGTTGATAGCGTTAAAGAGCGCTTCGAGCGGCCTACCGAAGCGCATATAGAGGTTAATGAGGATGATCAGGAGCAGGATGACCAATGCGGCAGGCGCGCCGCAAACGAGAAGCCAAATATTGCGGATGCCAGTGTATTCTGAAAAGATGAGGTAAAGGAGCGCCGCACTGCCGCCGAAAAAAATGAACAGGAAAACGAAAAAGGCAATGGCAAAACGAGCGAAACGGCTTGTACTGCGGCGGCGGGGAGAAGGTAAGGGAGTGGACATGTCGTGCGCTGGCTACAATCGCCGGTTATGGCGCAACCAACCGGTAGCCAATGCCATAAACCGTTTCGATCATTGGCTGGCCTGAAGCAGCTTCGAGCTTCTTGCGCAAGTTCTTGATGTGCGAGTCAACGCTTCGATCCATGCTTGAGGCGGCTCCGTGAAGATCATCGAGCAGTTGTTCACGCGTCAGGGTCTGCCCTGGCCGACTGGCAAGCATCTGCAAGAGTTTGAATTCGTTAGGGGTGAGCCTGACGAGATTGCCCCGGATGGTAACCAGATGCTTCACAGTGTCAATTTCGAGATCACCAGCGCGAACGACGCCAGACGCTCTGATATCGCCGCCTGTTCTACGGAGCAACGCCCGAACGCGCGCTACCAGCGCCCGCACCGAGAACGGCTTGGTGATGTAATCGTCCGCGCCGATTTCGAGGCCGGTGACCTGATCAATTTCTTCGGAGAGGGCGGTTAACATGATGATAGGCACGTCACTCTCGCGGCGCAGGATTCGGCAGACCTCACGCCCATCCATCTGAGGGAGCATCAGGTCGAGGATAACGAGATCGGGCTTTTCGCGGCGGGCCGTTGCCAGGGCAGATTGACCATCTGAAGCGGTGATTACCCGGAATCCGTTTTTTTCCAGATAGTCGCGGGCGAGGCGGACAACTTTGGGTTCGTCGTCAACAACGAGGATCACTTGAGACATGGATGAAGTATAAGATGAAAGAGGCGTAGAGAATAGTGAATTGAGAAAGCAGTCTTTGAAGACTTCAATCCAAGCTTGCCAGGGTCACGCTCCAAAATCCGAGGCAGGAAAAAAGATCCGCGGTGAATTCCCAACGAACTTTAGCCATTCGTTTCCCAAATGGCCCATTTGCCGGTGCCGGTGATGGGCAGGTTTTCCCCGATCCATTCTCTTAGAGAGCCATCATATACAGCGACATTTTCCTGCCCAACCATAACATGCGCCATGGCGTTAACCGCCGCGGCGATCCCGCCGCCGCAGTAGGTGATAATGCGTTGATATTGCGCTGTTTCACGCAGACGCAAAGCGAGCGCATCGTTTGGCAGAATATAATCCATGCCTTGCATCAAGTCCATGCAGGAAAGATTGGCCGAACCGGTGATATGAGCGCCCTGGTAACTTTGAGGCGGCAGGACGTCAACAACCAATATCTCCCTGTTCTGCAGGGCAGCCAGCACTTCCTCTTTATTGGCAAACTTTTCGGGTCTGGGATTTCCTTTAAAGATGGCCGGTTCATACCGTTGGGCCGTCTGTTCAATCTGCCCTCCGGCTTTTTTCCATGCCGATAATCCCCCGTTCAGCACCCGCACATTGTCGTGCCCGGCGTAATGAAGCACCCACCACGCTCGGGCCGCGTAGGGAAGCATCCCGCAGGCATAAACAATCACTTCCGAGTCGTTAGATATGCCGCTGTCACCGATTTGCTGGATGAGTTGATCCATCGGTAAGATGGTGCATTCGTAGGCACTATCGGGGATTGAGAATTTTTGGTGATCAAAATAGGCGGCTCCGGGAATGTGTTCCTGCTTGTACACATTATCCGTAATGCTGGCATCAAAGATGCGCAGGTTTTCCTTCCCTAATTTCTTCAACAGTTCCTCTGCTTCAATCAATATGCTGTCGCGATTCATGTTCGTCTCTCCTGATCTGTCTCAATTCTGAGGTTCATGGATTGATATTCCTTCGAACCATTGTTGTAAGCGTATCAATCCATTGTGGAGAAATTATGGAAGAGTCAGCCAGGGTTTATGGAGATTTGCAGTAAATTTAGTATTTTTTCAAGAGTTTCTTTTACCCCCTGATTTGTATTCAAGACATCCAATACCAACTAAGCAAAACGCCTGGCATTCGGCGTTTTGCCCCAGTAATTCGCCGGACCTGCAAGCTTTGTTGCTAAAATGCTTTCGGCGAATTACCTATCTCCAGATAATCATCAATATTTTGTTGAGAATGTAGATGCCGCCGAAAGCGATAGTCAGATTGACTTTTCCCGTGCTGTATAATGCCCAACACGTAAGACCAAACACAACGAGTTCAAGCAGAAACAGCCAGGGTTCGTGCAAGCGCATCGGAGATTTCGGCGCAAGGAAGGTTCCCCACACTGCGGCGAACAGGATGGGAGCGCCCAAGCCGAGCAGGAATTTCATAAAAGTGTTGCTCCCTGTTTTGAATCCCCAATATCCGAAGATGGCAAGGATACAAAGTTCGAGCAGAAAACGAAGTCCGATATTGAGCGATTTATGGAATTCCATAAAGTTTTCCTTTCAATGAGTTTGAGTTTCAAGAATTCCGTTTCGAAAACGAAGAGCCTCGAACCAGCAGATCGTCAGGTTCAACACACCTGCCAAGGCGGGTAATATCGAATCTGTCGGCCTCGGAAACATATTTGTAAATCTAGGTAAGGGGGTGGAATAGATCGCAAGGGCAATGGCAGAGAGAATCAGTTTCTGAAATGGCTCACCAAGTTCCATTATATCCCCTACCTGGTGATTTTGAACCAAGAAGCCTGCGCCCGGCAGATGAATCATAACAACAGTGGTGCTACCATGGATTGGTACTTCACCGCCACAGATGCGCGCATAAAGCTTAAAAACTTTACCTATCAAGCTGTGTTTGACAATCTACCAGGTTAATTCTGGTACGCCGGATGATGGTTTCGTTGTTTAGCTTTCGGGCTCTTTCCAGACGGGATCGCGCAACAGGAAGATCACCACAAGCGCAGCTAACGCCAGCCCAGGGATACCGATGCCAAATGAGAGAATGAGGTTCGTTGGCATATACAGCGCCAGCATGAAGAAACTTAAGGTTTGGTTGTTGAGCGCGTGCAGGTAAGCGGCCGACCAAACGCCTTTCGATTTAAAAACAGCATATGCCAGGAAGAAAGACAAGACAATGCAATAGGCCACCATCATCAGTGAACCGAGAAGCGGCTGACCTGGATAGTTGTAGCCCATCCAGATCACCGGCCAGTGCCAAACGCCCCAGATCACACCCAGCAACAGCACGCCCCGTACCCGGCCCAAGCGCACCAACTGGCTTTGCAGAAATCCCCGCCAGCCGTACTCCTCACCAAAGGAAATGATCAGCCCCAACAGCGGGCCGGTGACGATCATGCTGAGAGCGAGTTGAATGACCAGCACGTTGGAAGGGATGTTACTGGCCGTACCGGCTGGCAATAAGACGCTGGGGTAAGACGGCTGGCCTAGTTTAAACAGGTAATTGAGCAGAGTCTCTAAACTATAAAAGATCACTAGGCCCAGCCCGAGAAGCACCCAATAGCGCCAACTACCAAAGCCCATCCCAACCCCTGAAAAGGCGGTTTTCCCGCCTACCAATCGCAGCACAATCAGCAGGATCAGGCCGGACAGGCTGAGCAGCGTCAACAGTTGACTGATCATAGTAACCTGGCCGGGCTCGATCAGGACGAAGACAGCGCCGATTAGGAACACCAGGGTCATCAGGAAGAAGTAATAGATGAACCAACGTGAGGGGGTACGGTTGGTACGGAAATACACCGGACTTTCACTGAAGAAGAACACATTCAGAAGCAGCGCCGAGAAAGCCGGGATCATCATCATGAACTGCATTAGCAATTGTGTGCCAGGTTGAGCCAGCCCGCCGTTCAGATAAATCACCAGATCGATCAGCCAGGCTAGCCCAAAGGCCAGCCCAAGGAACCAGGCTACCTGTCGCCAGTTGACCGCCGGTTTCGCGACCGCCAGCAGGTCGCCCATCGCTGCCTTTGCATTGGCCATTGAGAAAGATGAAGCATCATCACTCATTTTGTCCTCCATCATGAGTGGACAGGAAATGCATGCAAGTTGAAAGAATAGTGATTGTTGTCAATAGATCGGGGTTCCTGAAAAACAGAGCGTAGGAAATGCTCATCATTCCTCACCAGAGGATGAATCGCGTATCAAATAGAAGTGGCACGGCGATATGTTGCAATCCAACAGGATGTTTGGAAAAACAGGTAACGGCCCTTCCGGATAAAGCTGCCCAGCGTAATCAGTATATCACCTAAGATAGATATACGTTCAGTCGATTCTAAAATATCCGAGTACTTTTTCCTCTCGGCCTTAAAATTCGAGTTTAGATAAAAAGAGAGCATTCCGAAACTTAACAACCTCATAAGTGAGCAATGACCATCGAACGACTGCGACGGAGTTCGGGGCGCTGGTAGCAGGAGGCCGCCAGAGCAACGGCCAGGATAGCGATGTAAACCAACAAGGCAAACTGTAGGACGTGCAGCAAGGTGAAACACTGAAAGTCTTTCAAGCCGAAGCAGCGTTTGGCCCAGGCAAAGTAGCGCTCAATGGCAGTGCGGGGAGCGGTCACCAGACACTGCCATTGTTCGAGGAAGAACAAGGTTGCCGGTTGACGTTTGCCTTTGCGGCGGCGGTTGTAATGCACGGCGGGATGGGCGTGGAGCCAATCGTGAACCACCCGGAACATACGCCAATCAAAGTAGTCGGCATCGGCATACACCACCTGCACGCTGAAGCGAAAGAGCAGAGCCGCGACCAGCACCCCAAACCAACCGACTTGGGAGTCATGCGGATGGGCCGGGGGTGAGGAGCAGAAACACGGGCAAATCCGACTGCGCGCACAGCACGGTATGCACTTTGTAACCTAACACGGCCTTCTTGCCAGCATACTTCTGCCAGCTTGCTGCCGGATCCTCCGTTCGCCAGGCCGATAACAGGCTCGAATCGACAATGAGGCCCTTCCCAGCGATCACCCCCAGGCGGATCAACTAGGCCACCAGCGCCAGGAAGAAGAAGAGGAAGGGCTGTACGCCTAACGGCCTGCGCCGCTCTCAGTACTGGTCTTGTGAGATCATCCGCTCGCCAAAGCCGATTGCCTGGGCTAAACGGGGGCGGGTGGCTACTAAATCGATAATCGCTTCGTAGGATTTGCGCCACACCGTCTGCACCACCGCCATCAGCCCCACCCGCACGCCTGCCACGCTGGCCCAGCAGCGGTGCCTGTGGAATTCAAGCGCCTTGTGTAAGACTTCTACATAACATCCCTTCAGGATGAGTTGATCAAGCAGCTTTCTGGAGCGCCTGCGCCTTTTGAGTATTGTTTCGGCTGACCAGCCAAAGCGCCAGCGCCAGGATACCTAAAACGGCCAGCACATACAGCGCCAGCAGCCCGGCGCTCGCGCCGTCCACATACGCGCCGTAGATCAAACCGGCCAGGGTGGAAAAGAGCGCCACCCAACCTACATACGTCCAGGCTTTGGGCTTCCCAATAATTGCCGAGACAATCAGGATGCTTTGCAGGCTGAGCTCCGGGTCGGCCATCAGGTAGGCCAGCAGCGGGCCGCGGTGCATCCCCAGACTGAGGAACATCTGAGCAATTGGCACTTCGACCAATGTAGGGAAGTACATGAACACCCCGAATACGACGCCGACAAAGTTGCCCAACAGGGTATTTTGCCCGGCCAATGCCTCAATCCATTCGGGACGGATGAGCTGGCGAATGATGCCCACGGCAAAAACGCCCACAATCAACAGCGGAAAGATCTGCTTCACAAAGCGCCAGGTTTCCCACAGCCAGTCACGCAGGTCATCCCCGGTAAACTGCGCGCGAACCAACAGGGTGATGGCAGCGAGCAACAGCGCGACCCCAAACACCCGCCCGGTAAATTCAATTTCCAGGCCGCCGGCCAGTGGGTTCATTTTGACGGCGGCCGTCAGCAGGGTGAGGGCAATCAGGCTGAGCGAGGCCCACAGCCAGCAGTTGAAGCCATCGAAAATCTGCTCAAATCCTTTCCAGGCGGTAATCCCAATCAGCGCCAGCAGGCCAATCAGGATCGCGCCCTGCGCCGAAACGCCTTCTTCGCCTTTGGAAGCATCAAATGGAACCAACTGATAGAGCCAATCCTGGAAGCGGTCCATCCCTGCAATGGGCAGCGTCACTTTGGCGTAAGTGTTGGTAAACAAATCCACCTTCAACGTGCCAGCGATCAGCAGCGCCACCAGCAGCAGCAAGAAGAGGATCATTCCACGGCGCATCGAACGCTTTCCGGCAAAGGTTTCATCCGTTTCCTGGTCATGTTGGGCATCCGAGCGGCTGAAGATCAACGCCATGATCATGCCAATGCCGATCCCAAAGGCCAGCGAGAGGATCAACCGGGCGAAGGCCAAATCTGGACCAATTGCGACGCCCGTATACGCCAGGGCCAGAATGTTGGCCGCCGGAGCAAAGAACAGGAAGGTAATGGCCGGGCCCAGGCCCGCGCCTTTTTTGTGAATCCCGGCAAAAAGAGGCACAATCGTGCAGGAACACACCGCCAATAGCGAACCGGCCGCCGCCGCCGCCGGATAAGAGATGTATTTGGGCGCTTTGCGGCCCAGAAAGCGGGTAATCGCTTCTTTCGGGATCAGAGCCGTCATGCCGCCGGCAATGAAGAACGCCGGTAGCAGGCAGAGCAAGACATGAGCCGCCAGGTAGGCAGCCAGATTTCCCAGGCCGCCTTGCAGCAGGCGGACCAACCAGTTCACAATATCCATCATGACCCTTTCAGGATATTCAGTTACCCGAATGTGATTTTCTCGGAAAAATGGCGGCGCTTCCAAAGCTGGAAGCCAACCGCCAAACCTCTAGTTGAGTGCTTCCTTGAGCCAGGCGGTAATTTCCGCTTCCCCTGGAATGCGCCCGGCTGAAACCAGCTTTTCATTAATGACCAGTCCCGGAGTGGAAACAATCGGGTATTTCATGATGTCGTTATAGTCGGTCACCTTGATGACCTCTGCTTCGACACCCAGATTTGCAATCGCTTTGCGGGCGATCGCTTCCAATTTCTTGCAGTTTGCGCATCCAGATCCAAGCACTTTGACCGTCAACATCGAGAACCTCCTCAATTGTATTCAAAAAATTGAATATTATTCGACAAAAAAGAGAGAGAAACTCCAGCTTCCCTCTCAAACAGCCGCGCTACATTTGGGGCATGAACAGGCCACCCTCGGTGGTTTTGGATTGGCCGCCTCGACAGTCCCGGTAATTTGCTGGACAGCGGAAAGCACCTCAAAAATCCGCGGCTCAGCGACCCGGTAGAACACGTTCCAGCCCTCTCTACGATCCTGGATCAGGCCTGCTTCTCGCAGCACCATAAGCTGCTGCGAGATGTAAGCCTGCCGGAAGCCCAGGTACGCTTCCATATGGCAGACGCAGTGCTCGCCATCCCGCAGAATGTTAAGGATTGCCAGCCGCGCCGGGTGGGTTAGCACCTTCAACAGTTGGGCCTGGGCTTCATAAGGCTGCGTTTCTACAGAAAGATCCTTAACCATATTCAAAACCTTGAATAAGATAATATCATATAGACAGTGCCAGCAAAAGAACATCTGTCACATGGTTGGCATGACAGATGTTTGGAAGATTTGCTAGCGTTCAATGATGGGCAAAATCAGGCGGGATGGATGGGCGGCATCATGGAAGACACGGTTAATAGCTGGCCGGAACTGGCTGGCCGATTCTTGCGCGATCACGCCGCCGGTGTTGCTGTTACGATCAAAGCGCGGGAAGTTGCTGCTGGAAACCTCCAGGCGGATGCGGTGACCCGGCAGGAAGACATTCGCCGTAGCCCACAGGTCGAGGCGGAGTTCGTAGATCGCTTCGGGTTCGAGCAGTTCCGGCGCGGTCATAGACTTCCGATAGCGCGCGCGCAGGATACCGTCCGTCAGAATGATGGCCCGGCCATCCGGGTACACGTCCACCAGTTTGCCGGTAAAGTCTGTGTCGCGCGCAGAAGAAGCTATAAACAGGCGCAGTTCAATTGGCCCGGTCACTTCTACGGGGTGTTCCAGGACCGGGGTGGTGTAGACCAGAACATCATCGCGCCGTTCCACGTCACGCTGGTCGCGTGGCCCATTCACATTCGCCCCTGGCATAAGGATCTGCCCGCCAACTGTGGGAACCGGGCGCAGGGGATTGTACAGATAGACATCCGGCGGCTCCTCGCCGGGTGGCTCAAGCGATAACTGCCCATCTCCATAAAGGGTGTTGGCTTGCCCGGTGCTGTGCAGGTAATAGGGGCGGTACTGCGTATCAGGGAGCGGCCAATCGGCCTCCGCGCGCCAGCGGTCTATGCCCATCACGAAGAGCAGCACCGGCGGCTCCTGGTCCATCCCGTTGTTTGCCCCTTTCAACCAGCGGTCGAACCAGCGCAGGTGGATGCCGGGCAGGTCTATTGCAGCACTGCTGGCGGCAGGGCCAAATTCGCGCTCCGGAAAACTGCCGCTGAAATTCGAGTGGGTCCAGGGGCCGATAATCACGCGTTGATTCTGGCGGGCCAGCTCACTGCCGCCCCGCTGGCGCATGCCCAGGTAGTTCTGGAACGTGCCCCACAGGAAAATATCATACCACCCGCTGATATTGAGAGCCGGCGCGGTGATGCGCTCATAACCGGCGCAAGGCGAGATCGGCGGCCAGTAGTCATCTGGGGTTGGATGGGCGAGCCAATCGAAGTAAAAAGCCGCGGCGTCGTGGATCAGCGGATGGTCGGCCAGCGGCAGAAGGGCCAGCATCGCATGCAGGTCTAAACGCCCGCCTTCTGGCATGCCCTCTGGCAGTTTTGCGCCCCGCGCTGCGCGCCGCCGGATCTCGGTGGGAATGATATCCTCGACCACCCAACGCAGGTCGTGGAGCACCTTCGCGCCGCCCTGATAGGCCAACCCCTCGTAGTAATCTGAGAAGGTGATGGCCGGGGCCATTGCCCGCAGAGCGGGCGGCCCCTCGCGCGCGGGCAGCCACTGCGTCCCGCCCAGATACGAGCCGCCGAATGTGCCTAAACGGCCGTTTGACCACGGCTGGGCTGCGGCCCAGGCAAACGCATCCAGGCCATCCTGCGTTTCTTGAAAATGTGGATTGAATTCGCCCTCCGAAGCAAAGCGGCCGCGCACATCCTGAACCACAACGGCGTAACCGGCCTGCACCGCCCGCAGGATGTCAAACAAGCTGCTGCTCGAAACAACTCCATCTTTGCCATACGGGGTGCGGGTGACCAGCACGGGGGCAGGCCCGGCCCCTTCCAGCCGGTACACATCCGTCGCAAGGCGCACGCCGTCGCGCATGGGAACCATGATGTTCTTCTCAATCACAATCGTTGACATAATAAACATTCTCCCGTTGCAAACGCGGCCTGTTCCTGGCTGTTCCCGATAGATAAGACAGGCCGCATTGCCTACAATCTGTTAAGCATTATAGACTCGCCGGTTTATAGCACTCTCCAAAACCACCCGCAGGCAGCACAAGAAACAGCACAATTTCAGCACCTCATCGGCCTGGATGCGCGGAGATTGGGGGACCGCCTGTCAGTGAAATCAAACAGGTAAGTGAAAGAAGGGCCGGGTCACAGATGATCAACTGGCCGTTCCGCCACATTGACAGAGATGGGTAGTTCCCTTTTGGCGTTGTGTTATTAAAACAGATGGGTGATGAGAATGCGCAGGCCAATCCCGTTCAGAATGATCCCGCCCAGAATTTCCATGCGCTGACCAAACTTTTCTCCCAATTGATTCCCGGCTAACAGCCCAAGTAAGGACAGTCCCAACGTCACCACGCCAATGGTGAGGCTGGGGCTGAGAATTTCAATCTTCAACATTGCCAGGCTCAGGCCAACGGCCATCGCGTCGATGCTGGTAGCAACGCAAATCATCATCAGCGAGCCGCCGCGCGATGGGTCATTTTTTTGCGTTTCCGCTTCTGGGTGCAGCCCTGAGCGGATCATGCGCGTACCGACAAATGCCAGCAGCCCCAGAGCTATCCAATGATCAAAGGCCGAAATCAGCCCTGCCACAGTGGAGCCGGCCAGCCAGCCCAGAAATGTCATTAAGCCCTGAAACAGCCCCATATGGAAAGAAAGGCGGAAGATCGGCCGCGGCTGTTTTGCCACGCCGGTTGTGCCAATACCCAGAGATACAGCAAAAGCATCCATTGCCAGCCCAACCGCGACGAGCAGAGATGAATACCATTCCATGTGAGGTCTCCGATTTGGACAGATAATGAACAGCAGGTTGGTTAACAGAAAAACCACCACTGGCTCTCGCGTGGTGGTCTGGCTGATTCAAAATGCTCACTTGAACGGACTGCCGGGAACTTCTCTCCGTGATTGTCGACAGTCCTCCTGCTCGCGCAGGCAGCTACTCCCCAACCCGCCTGATGTTACTCAGGAACCGAGGAGACTGCAAGTTACTTTTGTTACTTCTGCTCACTGGAACCTGTCCTGAAACCTCTGGCGGACGCTCATCACCACTACACCAGAGAGGAGCGTCATCAGGCTCACGACTGTCAGAGTGATAGGGATGCCAAAGGCATCAGCCAACAGCCCCGCGAGCAGTCCACCGATGGCATAGCCAGAATCGCGCCACAAACGATAGACTCCCAGGGCAGTCGCTCGCCAGGCCGGATGCGCGGCATCCGATACTGCCGCCAGCAGGGTTGGGTACACCAGAGCCGTTCCAACGCCCAGTAAAATGGCGGCCAAGACCCAATCCGTATAGTCGCCGCCCAGAGCCAACAGGCCAATCCCCACCGCCTGGATCATCATCCCGGCAGCGATCATCCCCTTGCGGCTCAGATGGTCACTTAGGATGCCGGCAGCAAGCTGGCCCACCCCCCACACCGCCGGATACAGGGCCGTGATCACAGCAATTTGGGGCAGCGGCAGGCCCTGGTATACCAGGTAGAGGGGAAGCAGCCCCCAAACTACGCCATCGTTCAGGTTGTTAACCAGGCCAGCCTGGCTAAGCGAGAACAGCGTCCGGTTCTGCCAGCTCGTCCAGAAAAAGACCCGGCGAAACGGCGGGTTGGGAAAGGTCTGAGACAAACTGCCTACCCCTGAACCGGGGACTGCCGCCTCTAGATGAGCGTAGGGGAGTGTTTCTTGGGTTAGAGTGGCAGACAACAACAGCCCTAACCCCGCGAACCCCAACCCTGGTAAAAAGGAAGCCGGCCCTACTCCATGCGCCGCCGAGAGATAGCCAGATAAGAGCGCCGAAAAGGATACCGCCAGGTAGCCAGCGGCCTCATTCAACCCCATGGCCAGGCCGCGCCGTCTCGGGCCTACCAGATCAATCTTCATAATCACAGTTGTTGACCAGCACAAGCCTTGATTGATCCCCAACAGCACGTTGGCAATGATGATCCATTCCCAACCCGGGGCCAGAATCAACAAAAGGGGGACTGCCAGCCCTGCCAGCCAGCCGGCGACCAGAACGCGCTTACGCCCCAGGCGTTCAGAGAGCCGCCCGGCCAGCAGGTTGCTAAAAGCTTTGACCAGCCCAAAACTGATCAGGAACGAGAGAGTCACTGCCTTTGAGGCCAACCCAAACTCTTCCTGAGCTAGAATCGGCAGGATGGAACGTTCCATGCCCACCAGCGCGCCGACAAAAGCATTAATCAACGCCAACAAGGCAAATTGCCGCCAGTTTTCGCGCAGTCCCAAACGAAGGGGGATTGGAGTCTGATGTTGAGATTCAGGAATGGCGTTCAATGGTCGTGTGATGTCTGAGAATGAGAGCTTGAAGAAGAGGCAGCCAATATTTCATTGTCATGGGTAAAGAACCCGGTTAGCTTCAGGAAGTGAACCGTGCGTTCCTGCGCGCTGGCGCAGGAACGCACGCCTATCATACGCTAACCTTCCAATACAATCGTCACCGGGACCGGGTTGCGGATGATGTCCAGAACCGGCGAAGTCTTCTGCACGTACTCACACAGGGCTTCGAGCTTCTCACGGGGCGCGTCGCTCTTCACCCGGTAGATGACCCGAATATTCTGATACCCCGGACGGACCTGTTCAGTCAAGCCCAGGAATGCGCGCAGATCCAATTCCCCTTCCAGCGAGAAATCCAGTCCATCCACCTTAATCCCCCGGGCAGCGGCATTATAAACGAAACCCACCGCCAGGCAAGACGCCAGCGCATGCAAAACTGCCTCCACGGCATTGGGACCGTGGTTTTCACCCAACAGCAAGGGGGGTTCATCCCCTTCTAAAATAAAAGGCTGAGGGCGAGAAGTGTCTTCTGCGCCTGCGCCGTAGAAGGATTGGATCTTCGTCTGCGAGTGACCGCCGTTAATCCAATGCGTTTGGGCGCGGAAGGTAAACTTTGCCAGATCGGGGTTACCCTGAATCGCCTGGACAGTTTGAACCAACTGCTCCACATTGACGCCGTTGGGCCTGGTTTGAATTGGGGTAGTCATCGTGTTTTCCTCCGTTTGAAAATAGAAGCAGAGAAACCTTCCGGCTGAGACCGCCCCAGCCGGTTTTTCAAGACAGTGGCAACGATGAAAAAATAAAGCCTATGAGGGGGTTACAGAAATTGATCTCGTGTTATTCAATTATTCAATCAATCTATTGAATATTATAGTAATAAGATGAAATTTGTCAAGTATCCAAAAGTCAGTTTTTATCCTTGAATCTCCCTAAGTAATTGGATAAAATCAGGTAACATTTTCAACGATTTTGCATCCAAGTGAGCAGCGATCGCCATATCAGGCGAGGCCATTAAAAACAGCTCAAGGGAGGGAAACAAAAAGATGGACCTGCTCACCAGGTTATTTGGCGCTGCCACTGCCGGAGTTAGCCCAGCGGAAGCCCAAGCGCGACTGAACCAAAAGAACAAGCCGTTCATCCTGGACGTGCGCCAGCCCGAAGAATTCCGCAGCGGGCATATCCCAGGGGCCAGGCTCATCCCCTTGGGAGAACTGCCCCGACGGCTGAAGGAATTACCGAAGGATCAGGAAATTCTATGCGTATGCCGCTCTGGCAACCGCAGCGCCACCGCCACGCGCCAACTGATCGCCGCTGGTTACAAGGCCTTCAATCTACAGGGCGGGATGTTGGCCTGGGCGCAGGCCGGATTGCCGGTGAAAAAGGAGAGAGCATGACGCCCGGTCTGGCGCTGCTCGACCTGACATTAGGGTTTGGCATCGGCCTGACTCTGGGCCTGTTGGGCGGTGGCGGGTCCATCCTGACGGTTCCGGCGCTGGTATACCTGGCCGGTCAATCGCCACAGGCCGCCATGACCACTGCCCTGGCAATCGTAGGGGTGAACAGCGCGGTTGGGGCGGTATTTCACCGGCGGAACGGCGTGCTGAACTGGAAAATAGCCCTGGTCTTTGGCGGGGTCGGGATGACAACGGCCTACCTGGCTGCCGGCATTTCGAAAAGCCTGTCCCCAACTCTGCTGATGGTGTTATTTGCTCTGCTGATGCTGGTGGTTGGCGGCATGATGCTGTTCCACAGAACAATTGACGTACAGCCGCCCGGGCGGCGGCCTATTTGGGTCACAGCGGCGGCAGGGGCCGGTGTTGGGCTGCTGACGGGTATTTTAGGGGTCGGCGGTGGGTTTCTGATCGTCCCGGCGCTGGTGATGCTGGTTGGCCTGCCAATGTACCAGGCGGTCGGCACATCTCTGGCGATCATCGCCGCGAACAGTTTTGCCGGGCTGTTAGGCCACCTGGGTGGGCAAATAGACCTGGGGGCGATGGCGCTGTTCGTCCTGGCAGGCGTTGTCGGTACGTTTGCCGGTTCGCGGTTGAGTCACCGGCTGCCTGCCCGCCAACTGCGCCAGATTTTCGCCGTGTTTGTGATGATTTTGGCACTCGTTTTGTTGTGTGATCACGGGCCATATTTGATCTAGGAGAGCAAGAAATGTACATACAGCAATTTTTCATTGATGGATTGGGTTGTGCTTCTTACCTGGTCGGCTGTGAGCGTAAAGGCATTGCGGCGGTGATTGACCCAGACCGCAACGTCTGGCAGTATATAGAAGCGGCGCAGGCGCGCGGCTTGCGCATTACCCATATCATCGAAACCCACCTGCACGCCGATCACGTTTCGGGCAACACCGACCTGGCAAAACGCACCGGCGCGCAGATTTACATCCACCAGGATGCTCAGGCTGAATTCCCCCACCAACCTTTGAAAGACGGCGATATTGTAGAGTTGGGAGCCGTGCGGATCGCCGTCCGCCACACCCCCGGCCACACGCCTGAATCCGTCACCCTGCTGGTGAGCGACACCACCCGTTCTGAACAGCCCTGGATGGCGCTCACCGGTGACCTGTTGTTCGTTGGAGATGTAGGCCGGCCCGACCTGGTGGGGGCCGAAGCGGCCCGCTCGCTGGCGGGCCACCTGTACGAAAGCCTGTTCAACAACTTGCTCAAGGAAAGCGATCACCTGATGGTGTTCCCTGGTCATGGGGCTGGCTCGCTGTGCGGGCGCTCCATCGGCAGCGTGCGCTCAACCACCCTGGGGTATGAGAAGCAGTTCAACCCGGCGCTGAACCAACGTGAAAAGGAAGCCTTTGTCGAATATATGACCACCAACCTGCCCGAACAGCCGGGCAACCACCGCCGTATCAAAGCCATCAACCGGAAAGGGCCCAGGCCGTTAGGCGAGGTAACGCCCAAACCTCTCTCGATTGATGAGGCCATCTCATATTTCCAGCGCGGGGCCGCCATGCTCGACACGCGCCCAAAGGCCGAATTTGTCGCCAAACACGTGCAGGGAGCGGTGAACCTGCCTGCTGGCAGCCAGTTGAGCAACCAGGTCGGGTTTGTGCTTCCGCCAGACCTGCCGTTGGTGCTGGTTGTGAGCGACGAGAAGGAATACCAGGAAGTGGTCTACAGCCTGGCACGGGTGGGGTACGAGAACGTCATCGGCTACCTGGAAGATGGCCTGCGCGGCTGGGAAGCCGCCGGTCTGCCGGTGACCAGCGGCGATGTGGAAGACATTCAACCGGCAGACCTGCACGCCATGCTGGTAAACGGGTCGCAGCCGCTTGTCCTCGATGTGCGCGAACCCTGGGAATACCAGATGGGTCATATCCCTGGCGCCCTATTGATCCCCCTGGGTGATCTGGCACACCGGGTTACAGAACTGGACCCCGAACGCCCGGTGGTCATGATCTGCCAGAGCGGCAGCCGCAGTCAGTCGGCCGCCGCTCTGCTGGCGCAAAGAGGGTTCAAGAAGGTTTATAACGTGCGCGGGGGCATGGCGGCCTGGCAAATGAGCGGGTTGGAAACCGCGCGGGTTTAATGCCCTCCACCATTCCCACCCGGTCCATTACCTGCGCCGCTGCCGGTATCGCCTGAACCCGTACCGCCTTCAGATTCGTTCTTTTCGCCTGAATGATTGCCCGGCGAACTACCAGCATCGGCGTTGCCACCAACGTTTTCGCCACCCGGATTCTCGGATGAACCACCAGAGCCATCACCTGGACCAGGGCCATATCCGTTACCCGGCGTGGGAGTGGTAACAGTCCATGGGTTGTTGCCGCCCTCACCATCACCTGGGCCGGGACCATACCCGCTACCCGGCGTAGGGGTAGTAACAGTCCACGGATTATTGCCACCCTCACCGCCGCCTGGGCCAGGGCCATTCCCACTGCCCGGCGTGGGAGTGGTAACAGTCCACGGATTGTTGCCGCCCTCACCCTTCTTAGGGCCAGTCTCATCACTATTACCACGATCGGGCGTTGCTGTCCGCGATGGCTGTGCCAGCGGCGTTGAAGTAACAGTTCCTTCATGCTGGCGATCGCGGTCACGTAAGCGCTGGCGTAACCGATCTGGGTCGTTTATGCCTTCCTCGCACAGTTGTAGGCGCTCACGCAGCATGGTGCGCGTCTGCCTGATAAAGTTTTCACTGTACGGGTCTATGCCTTCAAAATTCTGAAACGCCTGCTCTTGCTGCTGCAAGCGCGCGCGAATTTGCGTTAAAGCCTGGAACATTTCCATGTCAGGCTGCCCGGCAGCCAGGTCTAGCGCCAGGTCAATCTCTGTCTGCATGCTTGCCGCCACTGTTTCTGGCGGAATCTGCCCAGTGCGCAGGATCATCTGCATTTCCTCAGCACGCCGCTCCGCAAGCTCTAATGCCAGTTGTAACCGCGCCTGTTCGCGCTCTGTCAGCCAGACGCGCACAGTTTCGCTCCAGGTCTTTACCGGATACAACGCCTGGCCGGGCAGGCTGTCTTGAGCGGCAACCACCGTAACTCCGCTCCCACCCAGGGCCAGGACAGCGATGACCAGGAATGCGCTCAAAATACTCATCATGGGGGATTGCTCCTTTCTGCGGATTGTGAAGAAAGATTGGAGTGCATGCATCCACCCAATAAGACGCCGCTGGCGGGTTGGAGATACGGATGGGAAGGAAGCCGCCAGATGTGCGGCCTCAGACAAAAAAGCGGCGCGCGCCTGAGCGGCTCTACGCGGATCGCGCCCAGGTTGGTCCCGTAAAGCGTCTAACTGATTGACAAGCTGACGATCCACTTTCGCTTCTGAACTCATGTGGGCTTTCCTTCTGATCCCTGTAGTAACAATTTCCGCAAAGTCGCCAATGCCCGGTGCTGGAGCGCTTTCACAGCGCCAACTGGCTTTTTAACAGCAACCGCCACATCTTCATTCTCCCAGCCTTCGATAAAGCGCAGCACAATAACCTGGCGTTGGTCAGGCGTTAGCAGGCGCAGCGCGGAGCGCACACGATCCTGTTCCATCCGGCGGTTCACTTGTGCTTCGGGCTGGATTTCTTCTTCAGCGTGCAGATTCTCACTTAATTCTAACGATGGGGGTGGCTGCCGGCGGTAATAGTCGGTGATCCAGTTATGAGCTATCCGATACAGGTAAGCCTGAAGGTGTTTGTCTGGTCCCTGACCGGCATGTATACTTTTGAGAAAGCGCGAAAATGTTTCGGCTACACATTCTTCTGCCATACATTCATCACCCAGCATACGCATGGCATAGGCATACAGCCCTGGGCTGTAACAGTCATAAATATCGCCCAAAGCCTGCATGTCCAATGCCTTTGCGCGGTAAAGCAGATTGGCCTCGCTTTGTCGATTTATCATACCTATTCATTATGACGCAACTTTTAGCTCGCAGTTACGGGGTTTAATTTCGTTGTAACAGAATTCCCAATTTTTCGTTATATTGGTTGTCGCAACCAGCTTAATGCGTGCTATTTCTGTTCATTGGCATTTCTGGCCGGCCTCGATCAAAGCAAAATCACTCTACAGCCATAGGGGGTAACCGGTTGAAATTAATAGGCACTGGAACCTGTTCCAGTGCGCGATCAACCGAATCGGAATCAATTGTTGCTCGAACAATGAGTAAATCATGAGAAAAACGCGTCTCTTTGAATCAAAATATAACTGGCCGCAGGGGTTTTCCATCAAAGACCTGCTGTTGCGAGTCATCCTTGGCGTTTTCTTCTCTCTCATCATCGCGGTCCTCCTTTTCCTGATCCTGGAACAAAATGCGGTATTTGCCGCAACCAGCGCACGGCTATTGCCGTTTTTCCTCACCCTGATTGCGGTGTGGGTCTTTGCGCAAATCCTGCACCTGGTGAGCAGTGACGTCTACTTGCGCATCCAGAATCACAACCAGGTTCTCTCAAACGAAGTCTTGTCGCTTAAAAAACGCGAGAAAGAACTGATGCTGGAAAACACTGGACGAGTGGAACTGGAGAAAATCCTGGAGCGCGGCAAACGGGAATGGGAAGCGATCTTCGACTCTGTGCAAGACGCTATTCTAGTAGCGGATGAGCATGGCAAGATCATCCGCTGTAATCGTGCCACTACCCGCTGGCTTAACAAAAGCTTCGATCAGTTGGTGAACATGCCGGTCGCCGAGACTTTGTTGAGCGACCTGGGCAATTCCGCCCTGCGTTCACGCGATGGGAAAGCCCACGAACCCCACACCGGCGAGTTTTATATCGTAAAGCACAACCGCTGGTTTGATATCTCGCGTTCCCCGATTATCCTGGAACCAGGCGGGCAGGCTGGAACAATTTATCTCGTCCGCGACATCACTGAGCGCAAACAGAATGAGGCCATCATTTACCAGCAAAAACAGTACCTGCAAGCGCTGGTTGAAAACAGCCCGGTGGCAATCGCCACTCTGGACCGAAACCACCAGGTTCTCTCCTGCAACCCGGCTTTTGAGGCCATGTTTGGCTATAGCGGCGCCGAAGTCACCGGCCAAACCATCGAACAACTTTTGGATGATCAAACCGGGGATTTTGACATTGCCCTGGAGACTGAGAAAATCTTGCGCGGCGAAAAGGTCAAGAACATCACCCAACGGCGGCGCAAAGATGGCAAAATGGTGGATGTAGAAGTGCTGGGCGTGCCCCTGCTGTTGCAGGGCGAAATTGAAGGCGCTCTGTGGCTGTATCACGACATCACCGAATTGATCGAAGCGCGGCGCGCCGCCGAACAGGCCGACCGCATGAAAAGCGAGTTTCTGGCGAATATGAGCCATGAAATCCGCACGCCAATGAACGGCGTGATCGGCATGATTGACCTGGCCCTCAGCGCAGAGCAAAACGACGAACAGTTTGATCTCTTAAAAGTCGCGCGCGACTCGGCGGATGCGCTGATGATGGTCATCAACAGCGTCTTGGATTTCTCCAAGCTCGAAGCCGGGCAGATGCAGTTGGAAAATATTGATCTAAACATCCTGGCGATCGTTGAAGGGGTGGCGCAGACGTTCTATAGCCAGGCAGAGGCCAAAGGACTGGACCTGATTACCTATGTCGACCCGCGCATCCCGCCTCTCGTCACCGGTGACCCCGGCAGACTGCGCCAGGTATTGAGCAACCTGGTCGGCAATGCCATCAAGTTCACCGAGAAAGGGCAGGTGACGATCATGGCAGACCTTCAGCGGCGCGCAGGTGACAAGGTGAGTGTCCGTTTCTGTGTAGAAGATTCGGGGATCGGCATTCCGAAAGACCGGCAGAAAGCCATTTTCGAGCGGTTCGCTCAGGCAGATGGATCTACGACCCGCAAATACGGCGGCACTGGCCTGGGGCTGGCGATCTCAAAACAACTGGTGGAATTGATGAACGGCCGCCTGGAAGTTGCCAGCGAACCGGGCCAGGGAAGCGCCTTCTGGTTTGTGGCTGAGTTTGCCGAGGCGGCTCCGGGCGCTGTGGACCTGGCGCGCCATAACGATGAACCGCCGTTCCTGGGGCTGAAAGTCTTGGTAGTAGATGACAACCCGACCGGCACGCTGGTGCTGACCCGTATTCTCGAAGATTTGGGCTGCAAGGTCACGGCCCTTTCTAAGATCGAAGAGGTGGCATCGGCTTTGGATCGCGCTTTGTTGATTGACCAATGCTTCGACCTGGTGCTGATGGACATGCAGTTCCCTTGCAAGGATATTGAAGAGCACCTGCGCCGCATCCAGAATGAACAGGCGCATCATAAGGTGAAGGTGCTTGGGTTGGTCTCCATGAAGTACAGGAACGGGTGCGAGCAGAATAAAGACTGGCTTGACCATACCATCGTGAAACCGGTGAAACAATCGCAAATCCAAGAGGCGATTGAAATTGCCCTGGGCCGGCGCGAACGCAACGCCCCGCGGCAGGAAAACACTTCCCCGGCGTTGGAACCTTCTTCCATTAAGAAGATTTTGCTAGTTGAAGATAACAACATTAATCAGCGGATGCTCACCACCCTGTTAGCGCGCCAGGGTCACCAAACGGTGGTGGCTGGCAGCGGAACAGAGGCCATCGAGAAAGCCGGGCAAGAACTCTTTGACCTCATTTTTATGGATGTTCAAATGCCCGAAATGGACGGTTACACCGCCACACAGCGCATCCGCCAGGGAACCGGGCCAAACCGGAACACGCCGATTATCGCTATGACCGCCCATGCCATGCCCGGCGACCGCCAGAAATGCCTGGATGCCGGAATGGACGATTATGTAACCAAACCCATTGATCCGCACAAGGTTTTTCAAGCCATTGAACAGTGGGGCCGCCGGTCGCAGGGGGAGGCCCATAGCGACAGCACGCAGCCGCTCCAGAGTCAGGAACAGGCTGTTGCCGCCTGTGAAATTCTCGATACAGCCAGCACACTGGCGCGCTTTGACAACGATGGCGAGTTTTACCGATCTATTCTCCACGATTTTCAAAGAGTACTGCCTGAAAAACTCACTGCCCTGCAACACGCTCTTCAAAATAAAGATCGCAGGCAAATCACCTATGTGGCGCACAACCTGAAAGGGTTGGCTGCTAATGTAGGGGCCATGCAGTTGTCTGCCCTGGCAGGTCAGTTGGAAGAGTATGGGGAGGCCGAAAAACTGAAAGAAGCAAGCCACCTGTTTGAAGAAATGGTTCAGGTGATCGAAAAACTCCAGGATAAGATCAGAGAGATGGCCCTCTCTTAAATAGGCGCTGTGCCGGCGCCGCAATTCAAGGCATCCGTAAGTTCATGCAAGTTTATAATATAATAGCAACACATTAGTATTTTCCTGATCTACTGCACCTCGGATGGGAGGAATTGAATGCCGCGCGTTTTATTGATTGACGATGAGCCCATATATTTTAAGATGGTGGAACGGGCGCTCAAAAATCAGCCTTTTGAAATTTTTTATGCAAAAGATGGTTTCGAAGGATTACGCAATGTCAGCGCGGCCAACCCGGATGTGATCATCGTGGATATTCGCCTGCCAGATATGTCGGGCTACGAAGTGGCACAGCGCATTCGCCGTGACCCGCGTTTTAAGCTGGTCCCTATTATGTTCTTAACCAGCCAAACGGATATCAACGAAAAGGTAAAAGCCTTTGAGTCTGGCGCGGATGATTACCTGATCAAGCCGTTTCAGCCCGAAGAACTGGCGGTGCGCGTCAACCTGCTGGTGCGCCGTGGCGAGGCCTTGCGCACTGCGCAGGCAACGGAGAAAAACGCCGAAGAGGCCACCATTGTCGCCGTCCACAGTCTGCGCGGCGGAATTGGCTGCTCCACGATGGCAGTGAACCTGGCCTTTGCGTATCACCGCTTATGGGAACGCAAAACCTTAATCGTTGATGCCGTTTTCAGCGCCGGTCAGGTCGCCCTGATGATGAACACTTCGCCCGTTCACACCTGGGAAGATCTGACGATGATGACAGCCGCTCAGATTGATGAAGGGGTGATGAGCACTGTCATTGCCAGGCATAAAAGCGGGGTGAATTTTATCGCTGCGCCTACCTACCCTATCGCCTCTGATTCTCTTGCGGACGAAGTAATCCAGGCTGTGATGGAATATGTGAAAACCCGGCAAGATTTTGTCGTGATTGACACGCCGCACGATTTTAGCAACCTGACCATCCACATGTTAAACGCAGCTGGGCATATCTTGTTGATGCTGGCCCCTGAAATGGCGGCCATCCGCGCGGCAGTTTGCGCGCTCAACATCTATGAAAAATTGGGCATCTCACCAGAAAGGGTGTCGCTGGTGTTAAATCACCCGCTGGCGCAGACCGGCATTAAACAGGCGCAGATTGAAAAGGTGCTGAAGCGCCCGATTAACCACATCATTGCGCACGTACCGAATGAGTTTATTCGGGCCATTAATTTTGGCGAACCCTATATCACTACCAATCCTGAAACGCCAGCGAGTGAAGTGTTTGAAAACCTGGCTTATGGGCTGACCAGGGAGACTTTAAAGAATTTGCCACCCGTCGCTCCAACTGCAACCTGGAAAAGAGTGAACAGCCGCTTGCAAAGAAGCGGCAAAAAATAAATATTGGCTTGCCGTCCGCCGCAACGCTGGAAGTCGAGGCCCTTTTTCAGGCGTTGGTGTTTTCATTCGCTGAGGGTATTATGCGCTTGTTTCAAAGGATATCCGTATGAGATATCGGGGCTGGCCAGCGGTCTTGCTGCTTGGATTCCTCGCGCTCATGGCGGTTGGTTTCAAATTTTCGAGCGCCCACCAGAGTGACGGCGGCAAACGCTACCGATTGGTCGAAGTAACGATTAATCAGTATGTCTGGCACGTGATTTCAAAAACGAGCGGCAAAACCCTGTGCGAGATCATTATCGAACATGACCGCCAGCCCACTCCCGATGAGACCCTGGCTGTATGCAGTCAGGCTTACACTCCATCTGCCGGAAGCACCCCGACAGCCAACATTACGCCGCAGCCCACGTTGATGATCTTGGATCGCGATACTTTTTTAAGCAGTATCCTCTACCGGCTGGTGGAGACGCGCCAGCTCACCCGCACAATTACCGTGGTGATGCAGGAGATGACCCTGAATATCGAGGTTCTTAAAACCGCAAACGGCGGCGGCGAAGCCTTTGTACTGCTTTCGGCCTACGAACCAGAGCCAGATTACCACATCACCACCATTGAAGGGACCATTAACGCGGAACGGTTTATCTGCGCAGGGTCACAGTGCCGCCTGCCGGTCGTGGGAGATTCACAGGTGGAGTTTTGGGCCACTTCGAGCTTTGGAGACCAAAGCGAACATCTTACCGCCATCCTGCGCGTCTCGCGCCAAAATGACTATCCCACCATTGAGATCACCTCACTGTACCCTTACGAGCCGTTCGCCGATTCGTGCGCGCAAATCTGGAATGCCCGCGGCTACACCGCGCCCGAATGGACTCAATTTCCGCCCTCGCCAGCCGGCTTAAATACCGGCAAAAACCTCTACTACCTGGCCGGTCAGCTCATCCGCGCCGGGCTGGTAGATGCCTCTGACTGCCCCGGCGGCGGACTGCTGGCGGATGGCTCACCGAATGGCTGTGGCATGGATCGTGCCAAAAGCGAAATGATCGCCTGGCAAAACCAGTATAACGTCATCCTCTGGTCGTCTGGGCGCACCTATGGCATCCCTCCCATTTTGATTAAGTCGATTCTGGAAATCGAATCGCAGTTCTGGCCGGCCAATTTGCGCCGCTTCCTGGATGAGTACGGTCTGGCGCAGATCAACCAGTGGGGCGCGGATGTGGCACTGCGCTGGGACCATGATCTTTACCAGGAAATCTGTTCCAACATTTTTACAGATTGCAGCCTGCCCTATGCCAGCCTGCCCGCGCCGCTGCAAGCCATTATGCGCGGCGGGCTGGTACGTGCCATCAACGCCGAATGTCCCGAATGCGCCGGGGGCATTGACTACGCGCGGGCAGTGAAAAGCATCCCGGCAATCACGCGAGTGATCCGCTCGAACTGCCAGCAGGCCAAATTTATCATGGATGAGCGCACTGTGAACCCCGCTTATGAAGATATGTGGAAGTTCACCCTGGTATCTTATCACAGCGGCTATTACTGCCTCGATGAAGGCATTCGCCGGACCAAAAACCGGCAGTTGCCGGTCACGTGGAACAACTTTGCCGCCAACCTCGACCCGGCCTGTATTGGAGCCGTTGATTATATCAACGGCTTGTGGAAGACCATGAACGAGTTTAAAGCCAGCCTTATTACAATCGAGCCGCCCATCGAAAGCATTCCACTCGCCAGTATAGTGCCGGCGCCAACCCCCACCCCGTCGCCAACTCCCATTCTGGCAAAAAGCCAGTTGGAAGTGATCGTGTTTGTGGATCGGAACGATAACCGCATCGCGGAAGAAGAGGAACGAATTAACGCGCAGCAGGTCGTTGTGACCTTTGAAGACGGCAGTTCACTGACCCGTAAGACCGAAAACGGCTCTGCCGTCTTTGACCTGACGGGCAAAGCCATCAACAGCCGGGTGATCGTCAGCCTGCCGTTCCTGTTCCGCTCGCAAGACGTATTCATCCCCGAATACGGCGTGGTTCCGGTGATATTCAAAATCGAACAGTCCGATCTACCGCCTGTGCTTCCGTAGGAGGCGGAAAAGAAAACCCATGTCCGACACTCCTCAAGAACCCACTCCTCTCAACCCTGACCCGCAAGATGCTCCGACGCAGGCAGATGCTCCCTCGGATACCGAGCTGGACGAACTGCGCAAGAACCTGACGACCCAGGAGTTGAACGAAAGAAAAACTGAGGCGCGGCCCAGCCTGATTAAACGAGTCACCAAACCATTGACGGGCGCGCTGAACCGACTGCGCGGGACTTCGCCGCTGAAAGAAAGAGAAAAAGGCGAGACCGACGAACTTCCAGAGGCGCGGTTTGAGCACATTCTCCCCCCGCAAGAGGGTCTGCCGCCCACCAAGACGTTAAAAACCCTACCCGAACCGGCCGGCGATGAAGAAGCTACGCTCGCTCCGCTTGAACCAGCGCCAAAATCACCATTGGATGCGACTCCAGAGGATGCCTCGCAGACTGAATTAGGGGAAAGTCTGACCCTGCAGGCCGACAACTGGCCGTTTGACGACAGCTTGACCCATCAGGAGGAAACGCCTTCTGCTATCGAAGAAAGGTTCCTGCCGCCCTCTGAAGATGAATCGGGCGATCTTGATTCGCTCCCCCCGGCAAATACTTTCCTGGAGGAGCCAGAAAAACAAGATAAACCGCGCGGCTTGCGGGGTATCGTAACGGATATTTTGAGGCGCACCAAACCACTCAAGCCGCCTGAAACGCCACCTCCCTATGAAGTGGATGACACCGTCCTGGCTGGCCGGCTGGGGTTATCCGAAAGCGGCGAACCGGCGGTTCCGGCTGAAGACTCACAGGAAACAGAGGAAATGCCGTGGACTCCGCCGCCCGTTGAAACGCCCTGGTATGAGAAGCGTTTTGACTTCACACCGGGAGAAGCTGAGGCCACAGAGCAGGCCGAGATTGAGCTTCCACATCAGGAAGAGAATGAAACGCCGCCCTGGCCCCCGGATGCCGATGACTGGATGCAAAACTTACAGTCTGAGCGCGCTAACTTGCTGGAGGAAAACCAGGAACCAGAGGAGCCTTCTCCCGATCCTGATTTATCCTTCGAGCCTTACAATCCCAACGCCCCTTATCCTCACGACCCCTTCGCGTATTCCGACGACTCCGTGGAAGACGAAACCTATGTGGATGAGCAGGTCGCCGAGTATTGGGGCCAGGGCGGCGTAGGGGAGGAAGAAGAATTCCGACCAGAGGCAGAGGGGATTGAGCCGGGATTATATGAAAATGGTTCGCTGCAAGACCTCACCCTGGAGGGTATGCGCGATGTAGCCCTGGAAGAATATGAAGCAGCGCCTGGCGGGGCAGTGATTGCGCCTGTAGAAAAACGGGGCTGGTTGGGCTTTACCCGCACGCAAACGGTGATTATCGCCGCGCTGAGCGTCATTCTGGCAGTGACCATTACCATTGGGGCGCTGGTACAGGTCAGCCGGCTGGCAGTTCGCCCCGCTGAGCCGACGGCCGCCGCCACCGAACCAATCCTCGTTACGGAAGGGGCACATCCAACGGGCATCGAACTGACCGGGGGCTGGGTTATCGCCCTCAGACCAAGCACCATCATCGAGGGAAAATGGCAGCCCCAAGGCGCCGAATGGCTGCGCGGTTCTGAGGTTCGCCGGGTGGTAGCCCTACCCTGGAACCGGCAGTTAGAAGCTGTCATTAAGACCCTGCTTCCGGGCGACCCCATTCGACTCTCGTTTGACAACGGGCAGGTCATCACCTACCAGGTAGACCGGGTGGAACGCATCACCGCCGACTCCACCAGCCGCTTAGAGGATCTTACCCCTTCGCTGTTGATTGTGTTGGCGCAAGAAGCCTCAACCGACCGCTGGCTGGTGACCTGCTCGCCGGTTGAGGTCAGTCCTTTGCGTTAGTGCGTATTATTCCAAAATAAAGCTTTCGCCTGGCCGCAAGATGTGAGCCTGCGTACCGGTTTCGGCCCGCACACGCTCGGCCCAGGCCTGTTCATCTTGAACGATCAGGTCGAAGGTGTCGTAATGGATGGGGATGACGTGCCTGGGCCGAATGAGTTTGACGGCCCGTAGGGCATCTTCTGGCCCCATGGTGTAGTTATCCCCAATGGGCAGCACAGCCAGGTCAATCCCTTCCTCCCCGATCAGACGCATATCGCCGAACAGGCCGGTATCTTGCGCCAGGTACAGCTTGCGGCCTTCTCGGGTGGTCAGCAGAAAGCCGCATGGGTTGCCGCCGTAAGAACCATCGGGCAGCGCCGAACCGTGCAGGGCGAGGGTCAGCTTTAAATAGCCAAAGGGATGGTGAAATCCACCGCCCAGGTGTTGAGCATGGGTTTTGATGCCCTTTTTCCCCAACCAGGCGGCAATTTCAAAATTGCTGATGGCCTGCGCCCCGGTGCGTTTGGCAATTTGCACCGCATCGCCAACATGATCGCCGTGGCCGTGGCTGATGAGAATAAAATCTGCAGGCACTTGATCTGGCGAGATGCTCGCCGCCGGATTGCCGCTCAGGTATGGGTCAACCAGGAGATGATAACCACCGGTTTCGATGCCCAGGGCGGCATGTCCATACCAGGTTAGTTTGGTGCTCATCAATTCCCTCCTCAGCATAAATCCAAGCCGATTGCTATCTCTTACTACTTTTAATATTATAGTGTACCTGGCTTTAACTTTTACAGCGGGCCGATCAGCCGGGCGGCGCGCTCATAGAAGATGTAGCTCCAGGCCCAATCGAGCATCACCGCCAGGCGGTTGCGGAAACCGACCAACTGATAGATATGCACCACCACCCACAATAGCCAGGCCGGAAAACCGCGGAAGCGCAGCCTCCCGAACCAGGCCACTGCCTGATTGCGGCCAATTGTTGCCAGCACGCCAGGATCGTGATACACAAATTCGAGCGGCGCTTCACCTGCGATCATGCGCCGGATATTTTTGGCGGCGTGATCACCCTGCTGTTGGGCAACCGGGGCCAGCATTGGCAGTGGAACGCCGGTTTCGTCCGGCACGTGGGCCGCATCGCCAATGATCAGGACTTCGGGATGGCCGGGAACCTGCAAAGTTCGCTCCACCTTCACGCGGCCCAGGCGGTCTTGCTCTAAACCAAGCGCATCTAACAATGGCGAAGCACGCACCCCCGCCGCCCAGATGAGGGTATAGGCCGGCAGGCAGTCGCCGCCCTTTAACCGCACCTGTTCGCCGTCATAACTCTCTACGACCGCATTGAAATGGACTTCTACGTGTTTGCGCGTGAGCACCTCCGCCGTGAAACGGCCCAACTCTGCGGGCATGGCGGCCAGCAGGCGGTCAGAAGCCTCTAGAAGGATCACGCGCACGTCCTCGAAGTCAAAAAGATAGTTATCTTTGTGCCGCATCGTGCGGACAAGCTCAGCAATGGCCCCGGCCAATTCCACGCCGGTTGGGCCGCCCCCGGCGATCACAAAGGTCAGCAGGGCCCGGCGGCGGATGGGATTGGGTTCTTTAGCGGCCATCTCAAAGCGCGCAAGAAGGTGATTGCGGATTGCGGCGGCGTCGTCGAGCGACTTGAGGCCCAGGCCGTTAGCTGTGACCGAGGCCAGGCCAAAGGTATTGGTCATGCCGCCCGGAGCCAGGACAAGATAGTCGTAGGGAATAGGGCCGGACTCGTTATAGACAACGCGGTTGCGCAGGTCAATGGACGTCACCGCGCCCATGTGGAAAGAGAGGTTCTTTTGGCGCTTAAAAATGGAGCGTACCGGGTAAACAATCTCATCAGCAGACAGGGCCGAAGTGGCAACCTGGTAGAGCAGCGGTTGGAAGAGGTGATAGTTCTGGCGGTCCACTAAAGTGACGCGCACCGGTGCGCCATCCAGGGCGCGCGCGGCGCGCAGCCCACCAAAACCAGCACCGAGGATGACAACGTGAGGTAAAGTTTTTTCCGACATTCTAACTTCCTTCCTTCGACCACAAGAGATCGAATTGTGAAAAAATTTACAATCTAATCATACCAAATTTATCCAAATATTTCAAGTACCCATTGTGAAAAACAGAACATTTTTAGATCCATTCCCTCAGTTTCTCCACCCCCACTGGCTTGCCGACCGGCAACCGTCTATAATGGAGCCATGCTCATCCATTCTGCCGCTCAACTACTCACTCTGGCCGGCGGCCCGCAGCGCGGCCAGGAACTGGGCCGCCTGGGCCTTCTCTCAGATGGAGCCGTGTTGGTGCGCGACGGTCTCATCGCCGCCGTTGGCCTCAGCACTGACCTGCTCGCCCGCTACCCCAATGAACCGCGCCTCAGCGCCGGTGGAAAGGCCGTCCTGCCGGGGTTCGTGGACCCGCACACCCACCTGGTATGGGCCGGCGAACGGGCCAACGAGTTCGAAATGCGCGTGCAGGGCAAGACGTATCTCGAAATCATGGCCGCCGGAGGCGGCATTCGCTCCACGGTGCGCGCCACCCGCGCCGCCGCGCTCGATGATCTGCTGGCGCAAACGCGCGCGCGGGCCATGGGGCTCTTTCAGCACGGCGTCACCACCCTGGAAGCCAAAACCGGCTACGGCTTAGAGACCACCGCCGAACTGCGCCAGATGGAAGTGCTGCTGCGCCTGGATGAAGAAGGGCCTTATGAAATCGTTCCGACTTTTTTGGGGGCGCATGCCATCCCGGCGGAGTACCAGGACGACCCCGAGGCTTATACCCTGGCCGTTTGTCACGAGATGCTCCCCGCCCTGCGGCAGTGGTGGACAGCGCGGGCCGGAGACCGCCCCCTGCCCTTTGTGGACGTGTTTTGCGAAACCGGAGCCTTTACCCTGGCGCAGTCACGCCGCATTTTAGAAACCGCCCGCGCGTTGGGGTTCCCGACCAAAATTCACGCTGACGAGTTCGATAATCTGGGCGGCGCCGCCCTGGCCGTTGAGCTGTGCTCTGCCTCGGCGGATCACCTGGTGAAAACGTCCCCACAGGATATCGAGGCTCTGGCCGATGGTGATACGGTAGCAGTGGCACTGCCCTGCACGCCCTTTGGCCTGGCCGACCCGCACTACACCCCGGCCCGCGCCATCCTGGCCGCTGGCGGGACGCTGGCAATTGCCACAGACCTGAACCCCGGCACGGCCTGGTGCGAAAACATGCAGTTTGTGATTGCTCTGGCCTGCCGCTACCTGCGCCTGACGCCCGCCGAAGCCATCGCCGCCGCCACGATCAACGCCGCCGCCGCCATCCGGCGCGATGGACAGGTCGGATCCATCGAAGTGGGCAAGCAGGCCGACCTGCTGATCTTATCCGTTGATGATTACCGTCACCTGGGCTACCGCTTTGGGGGCAACCTGGTGCAGACCATCATCAAGCGCGGACAGGTTTATCCAATCACAGAACCATTCAACTCAATTTCTGGAGAGTAAAAAGCCTATGCCAACCCTTGAACAGGCCCGCGCCTGGTACACCGGCGCAGACCCCATCCACGCCTTTGACCACGTTGAGCGCGTCTACCACATGGCAGAACGTCTGGCGCGAGCAGAAGGCGCCGACCTCGAAATCGTGCGCGCCGCCGCTCTGCTGCACGACGCAGAAGGCGCAACCCCCGGTCACGAGTCGCGGGCAACACACCATCAAGCCTCGGCAGATTTTGCCGCCGAAGTGCTGGCCGGCGAAGGCTGGAGCCAGGAACGCATCGCGGCAGTACAGCACTGTATCCGCGCCCACCGCTTTCGTCAGGGCGAACCGCCCCAAACGCTGGAAGCGCGGATCTTATTCGACGCCGACAAGCTGGATGTGTTGGGCGCGGTCGGCGTGGCGCGGGTGATCGGCTATGCGGCCCTGGCGGGCGAACCGGCCTACGCCGAACCATCCGAAGGCTTCCTTAAAAACGGGCAAAAAGAACCCGGCGAACCGCACAGCGCCTACCACGAGTACCTGTTTAAGCTCCGGCGGATCAAAGAACGGCTGCACACCCCATCCGCGCGGCAGTTAGCTGAAGAGCGGGAGCGTTACCTGACCGAATTTTTCGCGCGCCTGGCGGCAGAGGTACGCGGCGAACGCTAAACAATGATACGGTTATACAGATATACAATCCCACATAGATACATTGATACGATGATACAAACTCCAATTCGTTTGTGATACAATTCAAGCATGACGCTGGAGCTTTCCTGGATCCATTTGGATTTACGCGACGCAACGCCGCTCGCGGAACAAATCGCCAATCAACTACGCGCCGCCATCCACCAGGGGCGCATTGAACCTGGTGCACGGCTCCCCTCCGTGCGCCAGTTCGCTCAACAGTTACAGATCAATTTCAACACTGTAGCACGTGCCTATCGCATTTTAGACGCAGAAGGGCTGATCTTATCGCGCCAGGGCCAGGGAACGGTTGTGGTAGAGTCGCCAGCGATGAACCAGGCTAAAGAAAAAGAAGACGTCCTTTCGGTACAGGAACAGATGGACCGGCTGGTGAACGCCATGGAACAACTCGCCCGCGCGGTGGGCCTGGAGATGGCCGACGTAATCGCCCATATTCAAGGCAGCCGGATAGAGGCATTGGCCCGCGCCCCGCGCCGCCGGAAGATCAAAACCAACCGGCGGGCGCGCCATTCCAATCCCTTCGCGGCCGCGGCGGTACTGGCGCGGCCCTCGCGGAAGCGAGTCAAACGCCGCCAAACCTGGCTGCTTAGAAAATCAGCTCTCACTTCCACTTAGATCCATTCTCATTGTTTCACGTGAAACAGGGTTAGTTGTAACCTTTGCGCTCCAGCAGCCACTATTAATCAAACAATGGTGGGAGGAGTATGGACGAACCTGCCGACCAGGAACTGGTGAACCTGGCTCGCCAGGGAGATACAGAGGCGTTTGGACGGCTAATCGAGCGCTATCAAAGCCTGGCGGGCGCCTCGCGCAGCGCATGGTTGGCACTGCGGACATAGTCCAGGACGTGGTTCAAGAAGCCTGGTTGCAAGCGTTCCTCGATTTGCAAGATTTAAAAGATGATGAAAAAATTCGCGGCTGGTTGTATGGCATTGTCCTGAACCTTGCCAAGAATTTCATCCGCCGACAGGCCCGCAGGAGACGGCTGGAAGTGGATTTCAACGAAGAATCTCCCAGTGACCCGGCCAAAAACCCACAGCAGTTCACTGAAGAGTGCGAACTGCACCGCCTCGCGATGGAAGCCATTGAAGGACTTCCCCAAACCCTCCACGAGACGACTTTGCTATATTACTACGAGCCGCTGACTGTTCAGGAAGTATCGGCAATCACAGGATCTTCGGTAGAAGCCGTCAGGTTCGCCTGTGCCGTTCTCGCAGCCGGTTACGCGCAGCACTGGGCCGCTCTGCACTGATACTACGGCGCGTCCCCATACCTATGATTTTATCGTTCATATGCTGGTGGCCCTGGGCGCGGAGTTAGAAGAAGTACGCGTGGAAGTGTTGAAAGATCCGGTCTTTTATGGCATCGCGCAGGTTTGTCTTTGGGAAGCAGTGCAGCAGGTAGATGCACGCCCCAGCGATGTGTTAGCTCTGGCAGTACGCGCCGGCTGCCCAATCTACGTAGCCGAAGAGATGCTGGCACAGGCAGGGCTGGGCCGAGAAAACCTGGAACAGGAATTTGGCCCCATCAGCCCGGCGCGGGCGCGGCAGAGATGATTAAAGTGAGTGAAGCAAAGGCAAAAACTGTCCAGACCCGAATACAGCCAACGGGGGAAGCAAGCGCCAGAGGGGGGCAAGCATCACCCGGCAGTGAATGTTTCACGTGAAACGCCCCTCAATGCCTGGAAACCGCTGATAATTTGTAAAAGCTCCCCAGAAGCAGGGAAGGTCACGTCACTGCCGCAGTAACTTTCAATAAGGATCAAGGTTCAAAATCAACGTGAGAATTATCATAAATAGAACATAATTTCTATTCGGTCCATCCGGCTACTTTCGACTGGCATCCTTCTCCAGATAAGCCACCGCCCGACTCTTCTCATCGCTCATCACAATGCGGATATGATGATTGCGCCGGAAGTCGCTCACCCGAATCACCCGCAGGCTTTCCTTAATTTTCTCATCAATCTCAATCCATTCCTCGACCCGGTTAGGCGTCTTTTCAAAAAAGTCGCGGTTGAAAATGCTGTCCTCGTCATCCAACTGCACCGCCAGTGGGTAAATCTGCTCTTCCAGCAGATCCTGGAAGAAATGCGTCCCCAACGAAGGTTCTGGCGCGGGGCCAATGCCAGAGCCGCTCAGCTCCACCAGGGCCAGCGTGTTATAAATATCGCCGTAATCCACGCTCACCCCCAGATCCGAATTGGAACTACCCCAACGCCCCGGCCCAACGCAGATGAAATTCTCTTCTTTCATCGCGTTGTTCAGGCGGCTGATAGCCCGCACCAACTGATAGCGCGCCTCTTGCGAGGGCAGCGAGAAATACCCGCTGGCCGGCACGTAAATGACGTAATCCACCACCGGGACCAGCCCCTCTGGTACGACAAAGCTGGTTGCAAAGACAATATCCTGCTTTGGCAGGTTGACCGGCAGCGTAACCTGCTCACCGCTCACCAGGTAGCTTTGCGGCCGGCACTGCAAGACCGTCAGGATAACCTGCGGTTTGACGGCGGTAGGGTTTTTAACGTGCAGGGTAAACTCCAGATCCACTGGCGAATTGTAATTCTGCTCCAGAATTTGCAGCACTTTGCGCAGCCGCTCCGCCGTGTCGGTGCGGCGCAGCAGTTCTTCAAAGGTGAGCACCAGGCTGCGCATTCCGCCCTCAACCACCGTACTGCGCAGGGATGAGAAGTAGCCATCCTGCTCTACCTGCACCAGATACCGCAGCGGCGGGTAGCGCGATTCCAGCACTTCGTGAATCGGCAGCGTGCGCAGTTCGTTCTTTTCCAGGTCAATCAAATCTACATACTGCTGCGAATACCGCCGGATGGATTTTGGATCGGTCGAAGGGCGCAGCAGCGGGTGACTGAGCGCCACCAAACGCGGATAGTCGTTGCCAACCCGATCCACGGCCCGCGTTCCCAGGCCCCAAACCATGCGGGCAAACCCCTCTTCACGCCGGATCTGCGGGGCCCACCGGTACAGGTTGCGGCTGAAGGCCACTCCGGCTACCTGCGGCAGATAATATTTGCCGAAGACTTCCCCTTCGACTACCTGGATCAGCACGGCCATGCGCTCATCATAATCCTGCAAGCCTTTACTGCGGCGGTAGAGCAGGGCATTCGGGTTCAGGGTGGAGACATACACGCGGATAATCGCCCGCGTCAGCGCGCGCAGGTTGGCGGCATGGCTACCCTGGTTCGGACAGAACACGCTCTCATACTTACCGGCAAATGCCGTGCCAAAGTTATCTTCCAACAGGCTGGACGAGCGCACGATGAGGGGTTTGCGCCCAACCCGCTCCAGCAGGTCCGAGAGGTCCCCCAGAAAATCAAGCGGAAATTCACTGGCCTCAAATTCGCGGATGATGGCGGGATAATCGGCTCGCATCTCGGCTTCGCTCTTGTACTTCTGGTCGTTCCAATGGAACAGGTTGTTGAGCGACATGAACGTGTAGAACACGTCTGAGCCGATGAAGTACGAGTCGGGCGCGCGCAGACAAGATTTCAGATCCTCATCGCCAACCTCTTGCAGAATGCGCAGGGCCAGCAGCATGCCCGCGGCCTTGCCGCCGATGCGCCCCGTTCCCAACTTGCGCCGCCGGATTTCCGCCAGGTCGCTGATGGTGAACCATTCTTTCGCTACGTTAATATAGCGCAACTGGTCGCTGATTAGCGTGCGGATCAGCACCACTTTCGACTCAACCAGGCGCGCTTCCATTGAGGCGCGCTCGGCTGGCGGCATATTTTCGATCATCTGGGCCTGCTCGAACACCACTTCGAGCGGGGCCAGTTCAGGGTTCATCGCCAGTGAAATTTGCTGGGCCTGCACGCCGCGCTCGCTCAACACTTCCCACACGAGCTGTTCGAACAACTCAAACGAGAGATAGCGGCTAAAAATCTGATCGGTCAGCAGGTCGCGCACCCGGCTCAAACGGTATTCCCACACTTCAGCGTCTTCTTCGCCGTAGGGGTTGCGCAGCCCTTCGCGCTCCTGTGACTGCACGGCAATAGCCCGCACTTCATTCTCAAACTGTTGTGGTGAAATCACCCCGCGCTCGTACAGTTCGCGCCGCATTCGCGCGCGAATACGATCGCTCAAGACCGGATACTGGCTGAGCGCCATATATACGTTAAATTGCCGGTCAGCAGAAGCAGCGGGATAAGCCATACGAACTTGATCGGGTTATCGCTGAAACTTACGCTAAATTACCCCAGGAACATGGGCATAATCACATGCTGAAAGGTATCATCGCCCACCGGTTGTATGCGCGCCGGAGATTTGTGATCGTTCGTATCCAACACGAGATTGGGTGTTTTAATGACTTCCAGCACTTCACGAAGGAAACGCACGTTAAAGGCCAACGCCAGCCCATTGCCGTCAATATTGGCGTCAATGGTGGTGTCATACGAACCCGTTTCTTCCGACTGCGCCGAGATTTCCACCTGACCGGGGCGGTCGGCGTTGGGCTGCAGCGTCAGGCGCACCACATTATTACCAGAGCGGGCAATGATTTCGGCCTGCTTGCAGGCTTTAAGGAAGGCGGCGGTGGAAACAATCGTGTGGCATTTGTATGAGCGCGGCACGATCACCTTATAGTCTGGGAAAGTGCCATCAATCAACTGTGAGACCAATTCCGCCGAATCCAGGCGGAACACCACCTGTCCGCGTCCCGGCGGCGCAACCATGCACACTTCCCCTTCGCCGTCCGTGGCAATGCGCGCCAATTCGTTAAGCGCCCGCGCGGGGATAATCATGCTCATGGATTTGCGGATGGGCGCTTCGAGGGCCAGTCTGCGCACCGAAACGCGGAAGCCATCGGTCGAGGCCATGACGATTTCTTTTTCTTTATCACTGACCGTCGTCTGAACGCCCTGAAGCACCGGGCGCGCTTCATCGGTTGAAGCCGCAAAGGTCACCTGCTGGACCATTTCCTTAAAGTCAGATACTTTCACGCGTATCCCTTCCGAAACATCCGTTGCCGGCATGGGCGGGAATTCTTGAGCATCAATGCCTTTGATTTCCGTGCTAGCCGAAAGGCAACGCACCGACAGCGTGCAGGTGCTGGGGTTGACCGACAGGTGAACCGTGTCATTGGGGAGGGCGCTGACCATATCGGTCAGCAAGCGCGCTGGGACGGTGATCGAGCCTTCTTCTTGAATCTGCGCGCCAATCCAGCACGAGATTCCCAACTCCAGGTTGGTGGCCGCCAGCCGGAGCCGGCCTTCGTCCGTCGCCAGCAGAACATTAGCCAGCACCGGCAAAGTACTGCGCGGCGAGACTGCTCGAGAAACCATAGATAGCCCTTGCGCCAGTTGTTGCTGAGTAACGGATACTTTCATGGAGCCCTCTCTGCGGAAAAATTCACGGGTATTGACCAGCCCGCATGGATTAACCGGGCAAGCCGTCATTTTTGGAAGTATAGCATAGATCAGGTCGGTTAATCAAAGAAAGGCAGGCGCTTCAACGGCCTGCATAAGGGCAGCATTTTGATCGTAGACCAATCAATCGAAAGTTTATCGGGTCTGTTTCTGCCGCCGGCGCATCCGGGCGCGTTCCAGGCGGGTGGTAGCATGGTAAATCCCCGCCGCCTGCGGACGGCGGGCCAACAGACGGTGAACAAACGCTGTGATCCGCCGGAAGTCCTGACGGATATCGCGGTCGGGGTTCCACGAACCGGGCCGGTTCGAAATCACCAAAAAAGGCCCTAAGACGGGTACAGCTAGCGCGAGCAATCCCCACCAGCAAAAAGCGGCCCAGCTCATCCGGCGCTGCCGCAGATACAGAATCGCCAGCAAGGCCATAGCGATAATATCAATCACAAGGATACTGCGGATCACGCCAGCGGTCGTCATGGAAAGACCTGAGCCTCCCCAGGAATAGATACAACGAACAATTGTTTCATCAATTGTATGATGTTTCGGGGCAAATTACAAGACATAAAATGTTATAATCGCATACACGGTGAGTTTCATGTTTCAAAAAACCTGGCTACTGCTTTTCATAATTTTGTCATTGCTGCTGGGCGCGGTAGCGTTTGCCGCCCAACCAGCCAGCGCCAGCCCGCGCGCCCAGGTCAGTTATCAGACTCCAACAGCTATGCCCGATGGGCGCATCCTCTATATCGTTCAGCCCAACGATTCCTGCCTGCGCATCCAACTGCTCACCGGCGTTACGGTGGAGCAACTGCGCACGCTTAATAAGTTAGATCAAGACTGCACCCTTGCGGTTGGCAAAGAACTGCTGCTGGCAATCATTACCCCCGTTCCTACGGCAACAACCAACCCGGCGATCACCCCCACGCCGCTGCTGCCCACCCCCACGCCTCCAAAAGGGGAAGGGATCATCTGCCTGCTGCTGTATAACGATATCAACGGCAACGGTTTTCAAGAAGAGACTGAACCCCTGATGGAAGGGGGCGCAGTCAGCATCAGCGACAGAGCCGGTCAGGTCTCTGAAACAGGCATGACCTCTGCGGACGCTGAAAACCCGTTCTGCAAGCAAGTGCCAGAAGGTGAATATCAGATCAGCATAGCCATCCCCGACGGCTACAACCCTACCACCAGCACCAGCCTGCTGGTCCCGGTCCAGGCCGGCAACCAGGGCTTCGCCGACTTTGGCGCTCAAATCAGCGCCAAAGCGCCCGAACCACAGCCCGAAGCCCCCGGCGCGCCATCGGGTCAGGGCCAGAACAACCTGATCCTGGCTCTACTGGGCGGCCTGTTCCTGATCTTAGGAGCAGGGTTAGGCATCTACGCCATCATGCTGCGCCGTTCCTGAAAGTCAGGCATAGCGCTGCTCTTTCCAGATGTCCGCCTCATTGTGATACCCGGCCTGCTCCCAAAAGCCCAGCCGATCTTCGGCCAAAAACTGAAGGCCCCGCAGCCACTTCGCGCCCTTCCAAAAATACGGCGTCTTCAGATCAGGGCGGCCAGGGATGGCGCCGATCACGCCGCGCAGTGGGTAGCCATGCTCAGGCGTGAGCGGCTCCCCATTGAAATGCGTCGCCAGCAGGAAATTTTCCTGCAGGGCCACGCTCAAGGGGATATTAGCGGTGAAACCGTACTCGGCCACCTGTAAAACAAATTGCGCGGTGGGCTTCAGGCGTATCAACCCCTGATCAATCAATGTGCGCACCGCTACGCCCTCCCAAACCGTGTCAAACTTGCTCCAGCGCGTCACGCAGTGAATATCCATCACCACCGTTGTGCGCGGCAGTTGTTGAAATTCAGCCCACGTCAGGCGCAGCGGGCTTTCAACTTCGCCGCTCACACGGAAATCCCAGGTTTGGGGGTCGAAAGAGGGAACCGGCCCGTAATGCAGTACCGGAAAGCGTTCTGTCACCGCCTGACCAGGTGGCAGGCGGCCTTCGCTTTTATAACGGCCTTCTTCTTCTCTGCGGCGAAAAATATTATTAAACATCCAATACCTCCTCTTTGTGCTTGCATTCCCAGTATAATCGGTTTTAACCTTCTTATAAATAGAACTCGTATATAGTCCCGATAATTCCTCTGCAAAAAAATTAGCCGAAATAGACAATATCAGGTAAAATATGTGACTGAGGTAATGGTATCTGTGAGTGAATCAATGCTGACGCGGGAACAATTGGAAGAAAGACTGGCAACCCTTCACCGGGCCAGTCTTGAGTTGGTTAAGGAAATGTCGCTCGATACGCTGTTAGAGCGTATCGCCGCGATGGCCTGCGAGCAGGCCGACGCGCAGTACTGCGCTGTCGGCGTGCTGAACGACAAGGGCGGGTTGGAACGCTTCATCCCGGTGGGAATGTCCAGCGAAGAAATTCAACAGGTCGGGCATCCTCCGGTCGGGCGTGGACTGCTGGGAGCGCTGATGAACACTTCCGAGGCCATCCGCGTGGCCCGCATCGCCGATGATCCGCGCAGTGCCGGCTTCCCCCCACACCATCCGGTGATGACTTCATTTCTGGGCGTTCCTATCCGCCTGGGCGAGCGTCAGCTAGGGCAAATTTACCTCACCAATAAACTCTCCGGCCCCGAATTTACCCTGGAAGACCAGCATGTGATCGAAACCCTGGCCGCTTACGCGGCCGTGGGAATTTCAAACGCGCGTTTCCTTGCTCAGTTGACCCGCCGCAACGAGAATCTGGCCCTGCTCGATCAACTGGCCGCCGCCCTGGCTTCTTCCGATAACACCGACCAGGTCCTTAATAAAGTTCTTCAGCAAGTGATGGATTATCTGCGCCTGGATGTCGGTGAGGTTTTCCTGCGGCAAGAAGACAGTAAAATCTTACAGCTTGTCTTACACCGCGGCGAGCAAATCCAGCAGATATGGATGCGCAAAGAGTTCCAGTTTGGCGAAGGCATGGTTGGGATGACCGCCGAGAGCGGCCAGACAAACTGGGCCAATCTCCAGCCAGCTTCTGCCGGAAACGCCGGGCAACCCCTGGCTTTTATCCACCCAGACCTGCTCAACAGCCCAATCCGGCAGATTGTCTGCCTGCCTCTGGCGGGGCGGCGGGGCGTGCTGGGGGTTTTGTGCGTCGGCTCGTGTGGAGAGGACCCGCTGGACGATCTGGAGATGCAGTTCCTCTCTGCCATCAGTTCGTGGGTAGGCATGGCGATTGAGAACCTGCGCCTGAACGTTCAGCAGCGGCGGCTGGCGGTGCTGGAAGAGCGCGAGCGCATCGGCATGGACCTGCACGACGGCATCATTCAGGATATTTACGCGGTTGGTCTGACGCTGGAACACGCCCGCCTGCTGCTCAATGAAAACCCCCAGGCTGCGCGCCAGCGCATCGAACAGGCCATCAATGACCTAAACAGCACCATCCGTGACATTCGCGCCTATATCCTCGACCTGCGCCCGCGCAAACTGCATGAAGAAAACCTGGTGGATGGCCTACGCCGTCTGATTGCCGAGTTCCGCGCGAACACCCTGGTCGAAACCAGCCTGCACGCCCCCACTCAAAACGTGATCAAAATGGCAAGACCTCAGGCCGTGGCTCTGTTTCATATCTGTCAAGAGGCGCTGGCTAACATCGGCAAGCATGCCTATGCCCACCATGTTAACATCTCACTGTGGGTTGCCAATGACCGGGTTCTGCTGGAAGTCAACGACGACGGTCATGGTTTTGATCTCGAAAAGACCCGCCTGACGTTAGGGCATGGCCTGTCGAACATGCAAACGCGCGCGCGCAACGCCGGTGGTGATTTAGAAATCACATCCGAGCCGGGGGCCGGCACAACGATCCTGGCCTGGGTTCCTTACATTCCCCATGAAGGCTGATCCCACGCTCTCAAAAAGTGCATACGTGCAGGAGATCTTCAAGCGCATTGCCCCGCGCTACGACCTGATGAACCGCTTGATGACCGGCGGGCAAGACCTGGCCTGGCGAAAACAGGTGGTGCGGCTGGCGAAAATTCCGCCGGGGGGGCGCGTGCTAGATCTGGGAGCCGGAACCGGCGACCTGGCCCGCGAAGCTCTGCGCCAGCAGCCTTCTTGCCGCCCCCTGGCCGCCGACTTTACGCTCGCCATGCTGCTTTGCGGCCGGCGCCGCGCCGCCCATCCCGAACCTGCGCTGCAGTGGTCCTGCGCCGATGCACTGAACCTGCCTTTTCCCTCCGAAACCTTCGATGCGCTCATCTCCGGGTTCTTACTGCGCAACGTTGCAGATATTGACCTGGCCCTGCGCGAGCAATTGCGGGTACTGCGCCCCGGCGCGCGCGTGGTGGCGCTCGACACCACCCGTCCGCTCCCCTCGCCGCTCAGCCCATTTATCCGCTTCCACATGCGCCGGGTGATTCCCTTCCTGGGCGGACTGCTAACTGGCTCGCGCGACGCTTATACTTACCTTCCCACTTCCAGTGAGAACTTTTTGACCGCGGAAGACTTGCAAAAGAAGTTCCAGGCCGCCGGTTTTCAGCAAACTGGCTTTCAGCGCCTGATGTTTGGTACAATCGCTATTCATTGGGGCGTTAAACCCTAAATCCATCACCAGAAAGAGGAGTTTCCGCGATGCCATTGATCGACCCGCGCCACGGCCTGGGTACGCTGGTTACGCACGCCTGGGAGCAGCAAAACGCCCTGGATGCCCACGTGACCCCCATTTTCCAGACCTCCACCTACGTTTTCCCCGATGCGGCCACCGGCGCGGCCCGCTTTAAAGGGGAAGACCCCGGCTATATTTACACCCGTCTGAACAACCCGAACTTTGACCAACTGGCAAAGGACGCCGTCCGCTTCGACCGGTTCTACGCCGCAGCCCCCGTCTGTTCTCCAACCCGGGGCAGCGTGTTGACAGGGCGGCACCCCAACCGGTTCGGCTGCTTTTCCTGGGGATTCAGTCTTCGACCCCAGGAGATTACCATCGCCGAAGTCTTGAGGAGTGCGGGGTACGCCACCGGGCATTTCGGCAAGTGGCATTTGGGCACGGTTTACAAAGGCAGCCCGGTGAATCCCGGCGCCAGCGGGTTTGACGTGTGGGTGTCAGCACCAAACTTCTACGACAACGACCCCATCCTCAGCCGCGAAGGAATCGCCACCCGGTTCCCGGGAGAAAGCTCGATGATCGCCGTGGATGCGGCGCTCGAGTTCATTCACCGGCAGGCCCAGGCGAAACAACCTTTCCTGGCAGTGGTTTGGTTTGGGTCGCCCCACTTGCCGCACAAAGCCAGCGACCAGGACCTGGCGCTCTATGCGGACCAGAAGCCGGCGCTGGCGAACTTTTACGGCGAAATCACGGGCATGGACCGCGCATTTGGCAAACTGCGCGCCGAGGTCGCCAAACTCGGCCTCCAGGAAAACACCCTCCTCTGGTATTGCAGCGACAACGGCGGCCTGCCAAAGGTGGGTTCCAGCGGCGGGCGCGGCAACAAAGGGGCGATCTACGAAGGCGGATTAAGAGTTCCGGCGCTGCTCGAATGGCCGGCCCGATTTTCCAAGCCGCGCGTCGTCCAGACACCCTGCGGCACTGTGGATATCTACCCGACGCTTCTGGCCGCCACCGGCGCGCAACCTGGGCGGCAGCCCCCTCTGGATGGCATCAACATCCTGCCGTTGATCGAAGGCGCGGCCGCAGCCCGCTCGAAACCACTCGGCTTCTGGGATTATCCCATCGCCGGCCAGCAAGTCAGTTCCGGGACCCTGATGGATGAATTGCTGGAAATGCAAAGCGAAGGAAAAGAAATGCGGGACCCGGCTCGTCTGTTGCTCGACGCGGCGCGCATTACCACTTCACACCCTGAAGACAGCTTCCTGGGCCACGCCGCCTGGCTGGACTGGCCCTGGAAACTGCATCGCATTGAGAAGCCTCCCAACGCCGTCAGATTCGAGCTCTACAACCTCCAGCACGACAGTCACGAGAGGCGCGATCTGCTCGAAGCCGAACGCGCCCGCGCGCAGGCCATGAAAAGCGAGTTGGAAACCTGGTTGGCCAGTGTCGCTCGCAGCCTCAATGGGAAGGATTACCGCTAAACCAGCCCAACCCATCCGCCTGCGCCAGGACTAGGCGCGCGAGCTCATCCTCCCGCCCGCCAGTGGCCCCAGGCCGTTGGGTTGGGCTGGTATGCTGGAGGCTTTTGGCGTCCGCCGCGGCTTTGCCGATCAGACAAGCTCCTTCAGGAGCGACATGTAACGCCCGGGCATCTTCACCCCTTGCCTTTTTGCTTTTCGGCGGCGCAGCGCCATCGCCGGGCCGAAAGCGCCAGAGGCCCGGCGCAGTCCAGGACCCTGACGAATTGGCCGGCGGCGCTGGAAGGTCGCGAAGCGTCTTGGAGTGCGGCAGTCCCCTGCCGCTTTTCCCCAGCGCCGGGTGGAGAAGGCGCTGAGCGGTCGGGCCGCCCAAGGCTACTTCCGCCTTCAGCCTTCAGCCTTACCTACCCCCCTCGCCTTCGGCCCGTTGCGCGAGATTCACCTCTCGATAGTCGGCCGCACACCAGCTCGCCAAAACGTCCGGTGGTCTCGTGGTCATGTCGTCCCACCTTCCCCCCTTCGCACCTCACTTTAATCCCATAGTCCGATAGTCCCATGGTCGAATAGTCCCGTTTCGCCTTCCACCTTCCTACTTTCGCACTTTCACACCTCACTTTAGTCCCATAGTCCGATAGTCCGATAGTCCCATGGTCGAATAGTCCCGTTTCGCCTTCCACCTTCCCACCTTCCCACCTTCCCATCTTGCCAACAACCCGCTGGTGAGCCAAATTGGCTTTACGAACAACGGTGCGTGGCGCATGACGACGACCAAGGCCTACGATTCCCTCAACCGGCTGACCGAGATTTCGTCCGCCCCCTCCGGGTCAGGTCTGTGCTTTGGGAAGCCCCAGCGGGGCGAAATGGTTGTAGCACCGGA
>Ga0101944_10000568_pt1 | contig 104907 bp, 99 predicted proteins | sample DewCreD2012metaG_FD_75245 | JGI IMG/M metagenome (GOLD analysis project Ga0101944, IMG submission 75245) | Hot spring sediment bacterial and archeal communities from British Columbia, Canada, to study Microbial Dark Matter (Phase II) - Dewar... ... | reverse complement strand
AGATGGAGCCCGCGGTCATGAGGCCTCGAGCCCCGTGCCGGTCGAACCAGCGCCCTACCGGAAAGGCGGCCAGCCCCGAGACCAGCAAAGCCAGCGAGAAGGCCGCCGAGGTCTCGGCCCGACTCCAGCCCAGCTCGGCCTCCATGGGCTTTACGAACACCCCAAAGGCGTAGTAGAGCACCCCAAAGCCAATGGTCTGGGTCAGGGCCAGGGCCCAGGCGATGCGCCAGCCATAAAAACCGTTGGGAGACGGTAAGAAACGGGCCATGCGTTGCGCCTACCGCACCACCAAAGGCTACAGTTTGACCGTCGGCATGAAACTTAAGCGCGGGCCCTAGTCTTCGGATGGGGGTGTCAGCGAGAGGGTCATGGCGATGGCGGTATCGGGGCAGGCCCCTTTGAGCTCCTCGGAAGCCTGCAGAGCGGCGGGTAACTCGGCGCGCGGAACCACAGCAAAACCGAAGCGGCTGAAAAAATCCGCGGCGGTCTCGGTGAGCAGCGAGAGCGAGCTCAGGTTTTTGTAGCGGGCCAGGCCAATCATACCCTCGGTTAGCTTGGCGCCAATCCCCAGCGAGCGGTACTCCTCTGCAACCGCCACCGAGCGCAGGAGTGCGCTGTTTTGGTAGATCTCGAGGCCCGCGCAGCCCACCACCTTGTCGCCCTCGAGGGCCAGCATAAAGTTCAGGATGTGTTCCTCCAGGCCGGCTTGCGGCAGGCCAGCAGCGGCCAGCAGGGCCCGCACTTCGGGTAGGTCGCTCGAGGTCGCGGTGCAGTAAGTAATCATGGTTCCTCCAGGGTATTGCCCAGATAGCGCATCACAAAAAGCCGCGCACTACTTTTGGGCCGCCCCCAGCTCGAGCGCCTTTGGCCCGCAACAGTCCGAAGCCCGGTCGCGGGCCTTGCAGGTCACGCCGGGCGGGGTCAGGCGCACCACCAGATACTCGCCCTGCAAGCCCACCTTTCCCACGTGGTAGCGCACGGCAGGCCGCACAGCATCGCCGTACTCGAAGCGAATCTCGGCCTCGCCCCGCACCGGCACCAAGGCCGCCACCCGGCGGTAGATGCCGAGGAACTTCTGCGCGGTCATGAACTCGGGGGGGTCGGCAGGGCCCGGCCCCATGAGCTGCACCACCGTCTCGCGCCAGAAGCTGGCCCGCCCGCCGCAGTCCATGCTCTCGTAGGTCACGTTCATCACCTCGGTGACGTGGTAGCCGGGGGCTACCCTCTGGCCGTCGGCCTCGAAGACCAGGGGCCTGTCCGGGTGCATAGCCAGGGCGTTCAACAGTTCCTGTGTGGTCATGGGTTTCTCCTTTTCTAGCCGCCGATGGCGGGCAAAAATTCCTTCACCAAGGCGAAGCCCTGGGGGTCGATCTGGTAGTACATCCACCTGCCCCGCTTCTGGCCCCTGACCAGCCGGGCCGCGACCAGGCACTTCATGTGGTGCGAGACGGTGGGCTGGGAAAGCCCAGTGACGGCCTCGAGGTCGCAGGCGCACACCCCCGGCTCGGGGCCACAGCATGCGCCCTGGGGATTCTTGGCCAGGTGGGCCAGAATCCTGAGCCGGGCCGGGTCGGAGAGGGCCTTGAAGACCTCGGCGGCGGCTTCGAGTAAATCCGTCTCGGGGTGCAGGAGAACCGGGGTCATGGGTTCACTATACATTGATAAATCTAAATCTGTCAATGTATGTGGCAAGAACCATCCGCTTGGGCGAACCCAGCCCCAGCCCCGCCTACCGGTTTTTAGCCTCCCACAGCTTGCGGGTGGTAATTACCTGGCCGGCGTGGTGCTGGGCATGGGCCGCAATGTGGTCGAGCACGTACACCGCTTTGACCGGATGAGGGCCTACCTGAACGGTGCGCATGAGGTCTTCGTCCCGCAGGGCCTGCAAACCTTCCCGCACTTGCTTAAAGTTCTGAGCGAACTCGGCCAGCACCGCCTCCGGGGCCCGCCCGCTGGGGGCCATCTCCTCGGCAGGCCGGATGCGCAGAGCCTCAGGGATCTCCTGGCCCGTGCCCCGTAGTAGCAGGCGGTAAGACGATCCACCGATGTGGCGCACCAGGCCCCCAATGGGGTTGGCCTGGGGGGCCGGTACCCACCAGAAGCCCTCCGGGGTGAGGCCCGTGGCCCATTTTTGGACGGTCTCCTCAACTTCTTCCAGGTTTCGCAGCCAGACCGATACCAGCCAGTGCACACCTTCTATCTCGCCGCGCAAAAAGGGGGCCAACTGTGGAGGTGTTTGCATACACCCCAATTGTACGCCTTCCCGTAGAATCCCCCCATGCAACCCCTTGCCCCAAACCAGCGGGATGTTTTCCTGGACGCCGTGCGGGGGCTGGCCCTGGTGGGCATCCTGGCGGTCAACCTCGAGCACTTCGCCGGGGTTGGCCTGTATGCCGCTCGGCACGGAGTCTCGGAGAGCTACACCCTGGGCCGCGAGATTCTGGCCTTTTTCTTCAGCGGCAAGTTCTATACCATCTTCGCCATCCTGTTTGGGCTGGGGCTGGCCCTGCAGTACCAGCGCTTTACCCTGGCAGGCCTGGATGCCCGCGCGCTGTTGCGCCGCCGCCTGGGATGGCTGCTGGGGGTGGGGGCTTTGCACGGCCTCTTGCTGTTCGAGGGCGACATTCTGGGCACCTATGCCCTCCTGGGGTTTTTTGCCCTGCGCTACCTGGGCCAGGCGCACCGGCTTTTGGACATCACCAAGTTCCTGCTGGCAGGGTATGTCCTGTATGGCCTCTTCGTGTTCTTTTTGCGCGATATGGCGCCCGTTCCGGGCAGCGCCGAGGTATTTGCCAGCGGAAGCTTCTGGGCGGTCAGTATGGCCCGGCTCGAGACCTGGCTGGGTAGCACGGTGCTGGGCTCGCTCCTGTTCGGGGCCGAGCTGGTGGGCTTGTTTTTACTGGGCAGCTACCTGGCCCCGCGCTGGCAGCGCATCGGGCCGGCCACCCTCTGGCGGGTGGTGGTGCTGGGGCTGCTGGTGGGCATTCCGGTCAACTGGTACAACGCCCAGCACCCCGATCTTCAGCCCCTGCGCGGGCTGGGCGGGCTGGCCTTTGCACTGGTTTATATGGCCCTGTTTCGCCTGTTCTGGCCCCGGCTCGGCCTGCTACACCCCCTGCGCTACGCAGGCCGGATGCCCCTCAGCAACTACCTGCTGCAATCGCTCGCCATGAGCCTGCTGTTCTACGGCTACGGGCTGGGGCTCTACGGGCAGGTGAGCCCCATCTGGTTCCCGCTCATCGCGGTGGGTTTTGTGATGTTGCAGGTGGCCCTGAGCCGGTGGTGGCTCGAGCGCTTCGGACAGGGGCCGCTGGAATGGTTGTGGCGCAGGTTCACCTACGGCCCGGCTGGCTCGAGCCACCCACGCCGACCATGAAAACACCGCTACCCAGGCGTGCTCGCCACCCCGCCAGGCTCAGTATTTGCGGCTGGCTTTTACCGCGGTTCCGGAGGCCGTGACCATCAGCATGTTGCCCTGGCCGACGGTCTCGTAGTCTACATCTATGCCGATGACCGCATCGGCCCCGCGGGCGATGGCGGCCTGCTCGAGCTCCTCCAGGGCAATCTCGCGGGCCTTGCGCAGCTCGGCCTCGTAGGCCCCGCTGCGGCCTCCCACGATGTCCCGCACCGAGGCCAGGAGGTCGCGGAAGATGTTGGCCCCCACGATGGCCTCGCCAAACACCACGTCCAGGTACTCGGTAATCTGGTAGCCCTCGAGCTGGCTCGAGGTGGTTAGGGTAATCTTGCGTCGCATGGTTTTTCTCCCCCGGCTATAATCTACAGCATCATGCAAGTGGCCCTTTTCGTCACCTGTCTGACCGACCAGTTTTTCGCCGAGGCAGGGGTGGCGGCGGTGCGGCTTTTGCGCCACCTGGGCTGCACGGTTCACTTCCCCCAGGGCCAGACCTGCTGCGGCCAGCCCGCCTACAACGCGGGCTACTGGGCCGAGGCCCGCCAGGTGGCCGATCATACGCTGGAGGTGCTCGAGGGCGCCGAGTACGTGGTGCTGCCTTCCGGCTCCTGCACCACCATGCTGCGAACCTTCTACCCCGAGCTCTACCGCGACCAGCCCAAAAGGTTCGCCCGGGCCCTGGCTCTGAGCCAGAAGACCTTTGAGCTCTCCGAGTTCATCGTCAAGGTGCTGGGCATTAGCCGCCTGGGCTCGGGCCTGACGGGCAGACGCATCGCCTACCACCACGGCTGCCACGCCCTGCGCGAGCTGGGCCTCAAACAAGAACCCCTGACGCTTTTACGCAACGCCGGGGCCGAGATCGTGGACTGGACCGCCGCCGAGGAGTGCTGCGGCTTTGGCGGGCTGTTTTCGGTCAAGCTGCCCGAGGTGGCCTTAGGCATGGCCGACCGCAAGCTCTCCACCCTGCCCAACGGACAGGTGGATATGCTCACCAGCACCGATGCCGGCTGTATGCTGCACCTGATGGGGCGCGTGCAGAACCAGAACCTTAACCTGCCCGTGCGCCCGCTGGCCTCGGTCTTGTGGGAGGCGGTGGGATGAAGCTAGCCGCCAACCGGTACCCCCAGGAAGCGGCTCGAGTCCTGCGCGAAGAGCCCCAGGTGCGCGCGTCGGTGACGGGGGCCACCCTCAACTTCGACAGCAAGCGGCGGCAGGCCTACGCCGAGGTGGACGCCGAAGCCTGGCGGCACTGGGCCGAGGGGGTCAAAAACCACCTGCTGATGCACCTGGATGAGTACCTGCTACAAGCCGAGGAAAAACTACAACGGAACGGCGTGCGGGTGCACTGGGCCGAGGACGCCCTGGCCGCCCAGCGCATCGTGGCCGAGATCGCCCGCAAGGGCAGGGTGCGCAGGGTGGTCAAGGCCAAGACCATGGTCTCGGAGGAGCTGGGCATCAACCCCATGCTGGAGGGGATGGGCCTCGAGGTGCTCGAGACCGATCTCGGCGAGTACATCATCCAGCTTCTGAACCAGCCCCCCTCGCACATCGTGGGGCCGGCCATCCACCTGAACCTCGCCCAGATTCGCCAGCTCTTCCACCAGCGCTTCCAGACCCCTCTCGAGGCCAGCCCCGAGCAACTGGCCGCCGTGGCCCGCAGTCTGCTGCGCGAGGGCTTTCTAAAAGCCGATATGGGCATCTCCGGGGCCAACTTTGTGGTGGCCGAGACCGGCACCCTGGCCCTGATCGAAAACGAGGGCAACATAAGGCTTTCCACCTCGGCCCCGCGCATCCACGTGGCTTTGGTGGGCCTCGAGAAACTCCTGCCCCGCTTCTCCGACCTTGCGATTTTCTTGCAGCTCACCGCCCGCGCCGCCACCGGGCAGCGGCTGGGGACGTTCGTCTCGCTCATCCAGGGGCCGCGCCAACCCGACGAGCCCGACGGCCCCGAAGAGGTGCACGTGGTGTTTGTGGACAACGGGCGCAGCAGCGTGCTGGCCGACCTCGAGGCCTGGGAAACCCTGCGCTGCGTGCGCTGCGCAGCCTGCCTGAACGCCTGCCCGGTCTACCGCCAGACCGGCGGGCACGCCTACGGCTACGTGTACAGCGGCCCCATCGGGGCCATTCTGTCGCCGGGGCTCGTAGGCCTGGAGGAAACCAAGCCCCTCCCCTACGCCTCCTCGCTGTGCGGGGCCTGCTTTCAGGCCTGCCCGGTGCGCATCCCCATCCCCAAGCTGCTGCTCACCTGGCGCAACCGCGCAGTGGCGGAGGGTCTGACGCCGCGGCTCGAGGCCGCCGCCATCCAAGGCTTTGTCCTGGCCATGACCCAGCCCTGGATGTACCGCCTGGCCAGCAAGGCCCTGCGCCTGCTGCCCGAAAAAGCCCTGGACAACAGCATCCTGCCGGTGATAAAGGCCTGGACCGAAGGCCGGGCCGGCCTCAAACCCAGCCCGAAAAGCTTTCAGCAGATGTGGGAGGCCGGAGAGGTTTGAACCAAAATCTTCTGCGGTTCTCCCGTAGCGTCAGTTCGGAGATAGAAAAGCAGAATAAACCTGTGTGGCACGGCAGACTCACGCTAAAGCCTCCCCTACAGCGTAGGGGTGGATTTTACGATACCGTTAGGCTGATTGACGGGTTTTCATCCTTCGGCTCAGCTTTTTCAGCTTGTTGGATAACTTCGAGCTGACGTTTCCATACCAAAACCTCCCCCATCGGGGGAGGCAAAGCGTGGTTTTGGCTCTAGCGCCGGTAAAGCTGTCGCAGACTGGGCAGTAGGGAAACCCCCTCCAGGCCGGGCCGTTTCAGGTTTTGCGTGCCTTGCACCACCGACAGGGGCACGTTGATGTTGCTGGCGGTGGGGCGTACCAGGAGCAGATCGCCATCGGCGTTGGTATAGCCTCCTAGGTAATCCCCCGGCGTAATGTCGTCGTCACCATCCAGGTCTTTCCAGGCAATCACAACATAATCGCCGCCCGCCAGGTTGTTGAACTGATAGGGTGCACTCAGGCCTGTCTGGCTGACACGCACAACCGCTGATTTATTGAGGTCAATGTCGTTGCCTGCGATATACAGGGCAAAAACCACCGTACCCTGCACGGTGGGCGGGGGCGCAGCCGTGCCCACCGTCAGGGCAAGCCCCACCGAGCGGTTGATGCTGCCGCCACTACCGTTGATGGTAAGGTTGTAGGTTCCAGGGGTCGGGCTACCGCTCACCTGTAGACGCAGGGTGCTGGTGCTGCCGGTGACACTGCTGGGGGTGAACTGCCCGCTCACCCCACTCGGAGCGCCGCTCAGGGCCAGGCTGACGGTATTGGTGAAACCCGCAATGCGCGCGATGCTGACGCTTATATCCACGCTGCTGCCCGAGGTGGGGCTCAGGGTGGCCGAGGTGGGGCTCAGCACCAGGGTGAAGCTCGGCGTCACGCTGCCCACAGCATTGACGGCGGCTTGCGCATTAACCAGGCCCGCACCACAGTCGCTGCTGGTGAGGGTAGGGAAGCTGGGGGCGATCTGACTCGATGGGCGGCCCGTGCAACTGGCCCCGCTCAGCGGCACCGCCGTGCTCTTGAGTATGTCCAGCGCCTCCGAATAGGTCAGGTCGGGGCGGCGCGCTTTCATCAGGGCTACCAGGCCCGCCACATGCGGACTGGCCATGGAAGTACCCTGGTAGAAACCATAGACGAATTGGTTGTCCCCTGTTTTCGAATCGTCCTTGAGCAGACTTAGCACCCCATCCGGATACTTATCCGTATTAAGGTCTTCGGACACATCCCCACCCGGCGCCATGACGTCTATACGGGTGCCATAGTTGGAGTAGTAGGAACGAAAACCCCGGGTCTCGGTAGCCCCCACGGTAATGACCCCACTGCAACTGGCCGGGGTGAAACCGGAGGCATTTTCGGCGCTGTTGCCAGCCGCCACCACAATGATGGGCCGCTGGGGCTGGTTGGCGGCCTGGTTGATGGTATCCTGCCAGGCCGGTGCACAAGTACCCCGGCCTCCCAGGCTCATATTGACCACCGCCGCCGGGTTGGGGTTGGCAGGCACACCCGAAACCGAGAGCCCCACTGCCCAGCGAAGGGCCGCGATAATGTCGGCATCGCTGCCCCCGCCCACGCCCAGGGCACGGATGTGCAGCAGGCGGGCCCCCCAACTGACCCCCGCCACGCCCAGGTTGTTGTTGGTGGCCGCTGCAACCGTTCCGGCCACGTGGGTGCCGTGGTAGCCGGTCAGGGCCTCTTCGGGTACACCGGACGCTACGTTGCCGGTATCCTCGGGGTTGTTGTCCCGCCCTCCCCCATCGTTGGCAATCTGTGGGTTGGAGATGAAGTCGTACCCCAGGATGGGTTTGGGGATATCGGGGTGGGCTCCCACGATGCCCGAGTCTATGACCGCTACCACCACGGTAGGATCAAGCCCATCCTCGATATCCCAGGCGGCAGGCAGGTTGATGGCCGGATAATGCCATTGAAGGTTATAAAAAGAATCGTTGGGGGTTTTGAAAGCCTGGCGGATGTAGTTGGGCTGGGCGTAGAGCACATCGGCGCGGCGGGACAGGGCCTGGACGACCTCGAGGGTCTGAGGCTTGCCGGCAACACCCCGGAAGAGCGCCATGCCCTGGGTGTCCAGGTCTTCTACCCGCTGTAGCTCCACCCCGGCTACCTGTAGGCTCCCAACCGTTTGCAGGCTCACCCCCGGCCGAAACTTGACAATCACCTCCCCAGGCACAAAATCGGTTTCACTGGTTTGGGCAAAGGGCCTTTGCGAGACCTTGATGGCCCCGGCCTGGCTACCCCCCGAAGGAAAGCCCACCAGGCCCGAGATGCTGCCCGAGGCGGGGCCCCCATCCCCACAAGCCACCAACACCACCAACAGAGCAACCACCAGCAGCATCCACACACGCAATACCCTCATCGGCCCTCCTCCTGAGCGCGGCTCTACCCACAGTTACATTGCACAACAGCTTTATTACACATCTACCGTTACTTCACCGTTACATTGAGCCCCTCATGTGATTGAGACAAAGGTAAAGTATGAGACACTAAAACCCATGGTGCGTGCCAAGATTTGTGGGATTACCCGGCTAGAGGACGCCCTGCTGGCCGAGCAACTCGGGGCCTGGGCCCTGGGCTTTATTCTGGCCCCCGGAACCCCGCGCTACCTCGAGCCCGCGCAAATTCGGCCCATCAGCACCGCCCTGGGGCCTTTTGTCGTTCGGGTCGGGGTTTTTGTGGACACCCCGCCCGAAGGGGTGCTGGATCAGATGAAAGCCGCCCGGCTCCAGGTGGTCCAGCTCCACGGCCACGAGCCGCCCGAGTGGGCCGAGCGCATCCGCCGCTTCTACCCGGTTATCAAAGTCTTCAAGCTAAAAGGCCCGGCCCAGCCCGACTGGCTCAGCTATCCCGCCGATGCCCTCATGGTGGATGGGGTGAGCCCCGGCAGCGGGCAGGGCTACCCACTGGACTGGATCACGCCCCTTCGGCAACATCCCCGGCTGATTATCGCCGGGGGCCTAAAACCGGAGAATCTGTCGGCAGCCCTGGAGTTAGCGCCCTACGCCGTGGACGTGAGCAGCGGGGTGGAGGCCGCCCCCCGGATCAAAGACCCCCACAAGCTCCGGGCTTTTCTGGCTCAGGTCGCGGCCTTCAACGGCACCAGCCGGAACCAGTACACATAGCGGCGCTCCGACTCTTCCCAGCGGTACTCCACGCTTGCTACAAGAAACCAGCCGCAGTCGCGCCAGCAGTTGGTTCGCTCGCGAAGGTACACCCGCAGGGGAGTCTGGGCAGCCAGGGCCAGCAGCAGAATCCGGTTCCCCCCCGTTGGCTGCTGGTTTCCCGAGAGCCCCTCGCCCGGATACAGGATGGAGCCATCGGGCAGGAAACAGTTTTTGTAGCCAGACTCGCCCCGATCCACCAGCAGGCTGCGCGGGCCTATCCCCCGCAGGGTCTTGTGTCTGGCGAGTACTTCTCTCCAGGTCATCATGCTTGACACCCAACAGGCCAACCGCTATTATCCTATGTGCCTGTTCGGACGACTCCGACGCAGTGCCACAACCTGCTCCGGTGGTGTAGTTGGTTAACATACCCGCCTGTCACGTGGGAGATCGCGGGTTCAAGTCCCGTCCGGAGCGCCAAATTTACGCCGAGCGCAAGCAAAACCTGTGCTCGGCGTAAACCACGCCAAGGTAGCTCAGTCGGTAGAGCATGCGACTGAAAATCGCAGTGTCGGCGGTTCGATCCCGCCCCTTGGCACCAGTCCAGGACGTAAAAACCCGAGGGTGCGAATCCTCGGGTTTGCGTTTTGACCAAACAAAATTCTCGATTCGGCGACTCAAGAAGCAAGGTTCATGCCTTGACTCGAGTTTTCAGCCAGGCCTCGAGGCGAGCCGTCAGGGAGCTGGATGACCATATCACCAAGCGGGGGGCACCCCCTCTTCCGTCCAGAACTGCATGGCGTCGTTGCGCACCTCCACCTCCCCACGGGCCAGGGCCACCAGGCGCTCCAGGGGCCAGCCGTCCTCTTCGTTGGCCTTTAGCAGGTTGCTAAACAGGGGCTCCTCGGGCATCCGAAAGCCGGGGATGTCCTGCACCGGGCGGATGTGCGCCCGCAGCCTCGCCAGGCTCGCATCCATCCAGTAAAGGCTTGTCTTGGGGTCGCCCGTCCAGTGCGCCGAGAAGCCCCACTCACCCCTGCCGTTTATCCAGAGGATTTGCAGGGGGCCAAACTCCATGTTGGCCGCCGGGCCGCCGAAGGGGGAGGCGTGGGTCTCGGTCGCCATCACCGCCACCCAGCCGCCCCCCGCCCTGGGGTCGGGGACGCGGAAGGGGGCCTCGAAGGTGTACTTGCCGGGGGGCAGGTCTTCGACGCTCAAGGTTTCCTCGGTCACGTCCGGGTGGCGGCCCTCGTAGGGGTGCAGCCCCATAGTGGCGATGCGTTCGTTGATGTCAATAGCCGAAAAGGGGAACTCGATGGAGCTAATCTCGTCTCTCATACTTCAGATGGTAGAGGGGGTTTTTTCCGCTGCGGGGAAGGTATCAAACATCGCTGCCAGTTTGTCAACCTCCGCGCAGCAGGCTTATATTCCGCCATGCCCGGCAGGTGTCTCCGTTATAGTTCGCCCTTTCGCCTGGCCTTGATAACCGCCTTGAGGGTCTCCACTTCCTCATCGTCCAGCATGAACATGCTGGCGTAGAGCTCGAGGCTTTCGTAACCCTCGCTGGTGACCATCTCGTAACCCTGTCCTTCGGGCACTTTAGTCAGGCGGGTAAAGTCGATACCGTCCTCAATCCAGTCACGCTTCTTTGCCATCGCTACCTCCTATGCGCAAGCATCCTTGTTCGGCCAACCCCAGTATGGTTGCCCTTCGTAGGCATCCCCTACGTTGCAGTAGCCATCTACAAAACCGGGCAGGAAAGCGACATCAGCAATCTCTTTACCGGACTCATCCAGCTTGCCGGAGATAACCGTATAGTCGCCCACGCCCCGCCACTCGATTTCGGCCAAGGGCTCCCCGCCAGGGGCGTATCGAATCATTCGGAACCCGGTCATGTCCTCACCTCTTCACCAGGGGTTGGGGGCCGCCCAAACCCGCTTCCTCCACTCGGCCTTGGCCCGCTCCACCTGCTCGGGGTCGTTTTCGTCGAGGGGCAGCATCCCGGACTCACGCCAGCGCTGGAGCCGTTTCTGCACATCCCTGTCCAGCTCGCTCTCGTCCACCGGGGTTAGGGCGCGAAACTCACCCGAGGGGTACTCCCGCACCCACAGCCAGCCGTTCCAGTAGTAGAGTTCGGGGTCGTCGGCGGGGTCTAGGCCCAGCCCGCGCAGCCTGGAAGAAGGCCAGCTTACGGGGTCATGAATGCACCAGTCGCGGTATACAAACTCAGGTGGGGTCTGTTCCATTGCACAGCTCCTTTCTTCGCCCTTGCCTCTGGCAGAGGCATAAGTTCATGGTAGAGCCGCAGTTGAAACAGACGGTTCTGCTAGGCAGAAAATGCCTCGAGCTTATGCAGTCCATCCCGGGCCACTGAGGCATGGCGGCCAAACAGCTTTGAGCTTCTATAGCGGCCTCGGGGCATACCCATTACAGAAAAACCGCTACACTCGGCAAATCGTGCGCACGAAAAAGCAATTGAGAGAAATGCGATAAGTGGCGCTTCATACACCACTCAAGCGCAGGGTTAGCATCAGGGCTAGATATGTTGCTCGCCCGCTATTTGCCGCAAGGCCTTTGGGTTCTTGATCCAGACGCAACGGGCCTGCATCTCGATAAAGCCCTGGCGCAAAAATTCGCCCAGCTTGCGACTGACAGGCTCGGGCCCAGTACCCAGCAGAGCAGCCAGTTCGGGGTTGGTGGGAAGGCGGAACCCCTCACCTGCCTGCCTGGCCTGCACGAGCAGGTACTCGGCCAGCCGCGCCGCCACTTCGTGAAACACCAAGCGATCCAGCAGGTGTACAAGCTGCTGTTGTCGTTTGGCCAGGAAGCGAATCATGGCCCGGGCCACTGGCGGTCGGGTATCCACCAGGCCAAAAAAGCCTTCCTTAGGAATGGCCAGCAGTTGACTATCCTCCAGAGCCTCCGCCGAAGCTGGGTAGTAGGGCTGCTCCAAAAACACCGCCACCGCTGCCACCGGGCGCAGCGGCCCCTCCAGGTGCAGTACCACCTGTCGCTGCCCTTTGGGATCAGGGCGGTAGATTTTGATCATCCCCGAGGCCACCACATACAAGGAGCGCACCGGGTCTCCTTGCAGGAAAAGGGTCTGGCCTTTGCGGAGGCTGCGCGGTTGGGCTTGCTGGGCTAGAGCCTCGAGGTCGTCCGGGCTGAGTTCTTCAAACAGTGGGCAGCGAGCCAGAACCGAATGAGCATCCAGCATAAGCGGATTCAGGCGCTCACCCGCGCCATCTGGGCCAGGTAGGTCGACACTGGCAAGCCCTCACGCTCCATGCGCACCCGATACTGCTGGAAGATGCTCCTAGCCTCGGGCTCCTGCCCCGTCATCATCAGGGTCTGTATCAGTTCGGCGTAGGCTTCCTCGCGCCAGGGGTCTAGGGTGAGGATGCGGCGGTAGGCCTCGAGGGCTTCGCGGGGCTGTCCCAGAGCCAGGGCGATCTCGGCCACCCTGAACCAGGCCCCCACAGCCCGCTCGCGCAGGTAGCTGCGCTCGAGTTCGGCCCAGTCGGCGTAGGGTTCATCGGCCAGAAAGTCCCCCCTGTACAGGGCCAGCGCCTGGCGCAAGAGCTCGAGGGCCACAGCCCCCTCTTCGCGCTCGGCCTGCCGCAAAAGTTCCTCGAAGCGCTCTACATCCACAAAATAGGGCGCCTGGAGGGCCAGACGGTAGCCCTCCCCTTCCCGCACCACCACCTGGGGCTGGCTGGGTTCCGGCTCCAGGGCCTGGCGTAGATCGTGCACCAGCACGTGCAGCCGCCCCTGGGTCTGCTCGGGCTCCTCTCCCGGCCAGAGGTGGGCGCACAGCTCGTCGCGGGTGAGGGTCTGGCCGCGGTAGGCCAGCAGCAACTTCAGCAGGGTGAGGGCCTGACGGCGGCCAAAGGCTTTGGCCGAAAGGGTTTCACCGTCCCGGCGTACCCGCAGCCCGCCCAGGGTGAATATCTCCAGCCGAGGGGTTTCTGTTGCCGCCTTGATCTCAGTGGGCCAGAGCACCTCGGCCCCCAGCCGAAGGAGCCACTGCAAAGCCGCCACCGCCCGGCCGGGGGGCTGGGGCAGGCGGGCAAAGTGAAACTGCTGCACGCCCATCACCCTGGCACCCGACCAGAGCGGCAGGCAGTAGCGGGGCCGCCCATCCCGGGCATGGGGGCAGGGCTCGAGGCTCGTCTTGACCCCCTGAACCCGGCCCTGCCAGACCCCACACCGGGCCAGGTGTGGGCAGGCCGCCGCGGGCCGTCCTTGGGAAAGATTGCGCCCATCTTTCAGCGCCAGCCACACCCCCGAGGCCCCGCTCAGCTCCATGGCCTGGCCCAGGAGCACCTCGAGCCCCTCGGCTTCGGCGCCGCGGTGCAGGGCCTGGGCGATGGCGTGCAGGCCGCTCTCGCCCAGTCGGGTCAAAACCGTGTACAGCGAGGCCGCCAGCACCGGCCCCACCAGGTTGAGGGTCTGCAAAAGGGCCTGGTCTTCCACGTCCGGGTCGCGGCTGGCCAGGTTGAGCACCCCGATCAGGCCGTGGGGCAGCTCGAGGGGGTAGCACACGTAGGTTTTGTAGCCCAGCTTTTTGACCTTCTGCCGCAGATAGCGGTCGTCGGCGGCCAGGTCGTGCGTCACCAGCGCCCGGTGGCCCAGGGCCACCAGCCCCGGATAACCCTCGCCCCAGGCGAACCAGGGCCTCTCCATGAAAGCTTCGCGGTGTACGCCGTCGTAGGCGGTAAGCACCAGGTAATGCTCCTGGGGGTCGGCCAAGAATAGCTCGGCAGCCTCCATGCCCAACCCCCTGCGCAGGACAGACAGAAAAGCCTGCAGCGTCTGGAAAAAGCGGCCCGGCTCGGCCGTTAGCCGACGGGTAGCCCAGGCCAGCGAGGTAAGCAGGTCGCCCGGCTGACACCCGGCACTGGCCTTGAGTTCGATCCGAATGCCGTTGTCGGCATAACCCTGGCACCAGAGCCGCCGGCCCTGCCAGGTCAGGGGCGTGCTGGCCTGGTAGGCCCCGTAACGAATCTCCCGCTGTACCGGACAGCGCGGGCACAGGGGACGCCCAAAGGGGTCGGTGCCCCCAACCACCTCGGCGCAGGGTCTGGACAGTACCGCCGAGGCAGGCAGGCCAAAAAAGTTGGCCGCATCCCTGTTCCAGGCAACGATCCGCCCCTGTTCGTCGAGCTGCCAGTGCACCGGGTTCATAACTCTTTCTCCAGATTAGGAAGTTCGGATGGTGCAAATGTCCCAAGCCTGTAAGTGGCCTGTAAGACCCCAGACCCATGCTGGGGTTGTATGGCCGAACCCACCCCCCGTCATCTGCCCCCACCCAAGTCGCCGGTGTACCTGGTGCTCCTGTGGCGGGACGAAACGGGTCGCTGGGAAGGCCGGATTAAGGACGCCAGAACCGGGGCCGAACATCCCTTTTACGCCATCGAAGAGCTCCTGTCCTGGCTGGAGAACCACAACCAAAGGAGGCTGGCATGAAACGACGACTGGTTGGCTTGGCCGTCCTGCTCGGTTTGGCCCTGGCTGCCGAGGGGCAGCAGCTTTACAGCCAAAACTGTGCGGGCTGCCATGGGGCAAACGCCCAGGGCATTCCGGGGGCCTTCCCCCCGCTGGTGGAAAACCCGCGCATGCAGGATGAAGCCTATGTGATTAAGGTCATCCGCGAGGGAATTAGCGGGCCGCTCGAGGTGGGCGGGCAAACCTACAACGGGGTGATGCCCGCCATGCCGCAGGTGAGCGAGGCCGATGCCAGGGCCATCGCGGGCTATCTGAAAGGGCTGGGAGGCGCAGCGGCAGAACCCGCGCCAGCGCCCACGGATTCCGCACCCGCCGCCCCCACCGACCCCGCGCTGGCCGATAAAGGCCGGGCCCTGTTCCTGGGTCAGCAGCCCTTCAAAAACGGCGGCGCGCCCTGCATGGCCTGCCACACCGCGGGCAGCTTTGGCCCGATGGGCGGCGGCAGCCTGGGCAAAGACCTCACCGACCTCCACACCCGGCTGGGGGCGGCTGGAATCCAGGGGGTGCTCAACAACATCGCCTTCCCGGTGATGCGCGAGAGCTACAAAGGCCGCCCGCTAACCCCCGAGGAAATCTCGGCCCTCACCGCCTTTTTTGCCCAAACCGCAGGCAGGTCGGGCAATACGGCCACCATGGACGCCGCCCGCATGCTTTTTGCCGGGCTATTGGGGCTGCTGGTTCTGTTTGGGGTGATGTACCTCTACTGGAACAACCGCCGGCTGGGGCTGGCCGAACGCATTCGTAGGAGGAGCACATGAGCGACTGGATCAAGGAACTGGAAGCCCCCACCGAACGCAAGTGGGAGGAGTTTTACCGCAACCGCTTCGCCCATGACAAACGGGTGCGCACCACCCACGGGGTCAACTGCACCGGCAGCTGTAGCTGGGAGGTCTTCGTCAAGGACGGTATCGTGACCTGGGAGCTGCAGGCCACCGACTACCCCGCCATAGACCCCAGCCTGCCCGACATCACCCCCCGGGGCTGCCAGCGTGGGGTGAGCTACTCCTGGTACCTCTATAGCCCCATCCGGGTCAAGTATCCCTACGCGCGCGGCGCGCTCATCGACCTGTGGCGCGAAGCACGGGAGCAGCACGCCGACCCGGTAGCCGCCTGGAAGAGCCTGGTGAGCGACCCTGAGAAGCGCAGACGCTGGCAGCGGGCACGGGGCAAGGGGGGTTTCAGGCGGTTTAGCTGGGAAGAAGCCCTGGACATTATTGCTGCCTCGCTAATCCATACCATCCAGCAATACGGCCCCGACCGGATTATCGGCTTTAGTCCCATTCCGGCCATGTCGCAGATCAGCTACGCCGCCGGCTCGCGCTTCTTGAGCCTGATTGGGGGCGTGCCGATGAGCTTCTACGACTGGTACTGCGACCTGCCCAACGCCAGCCCCGAAATCTGGGGCGAGCAGACCGACGTGCACGAGGCCGCCGACTGGTACAACGCCCGTTTTATCGCGGTGGTGGGCTCCAATCTCAACATGACCCGTACCCCCGACGTGCACTACGTGGCCGAGGGGCGCTACGCCGGGGCCAAGTTCACGGTTTTTGCGCCGGACTTCAACCAGGTCGCTAAGTATGCCGACTGGTGGCTGCCCATCCACCCAGGCCAGGACGGGGCCTTCTGGATGGCAGTAAACCACGTCATCCTCAAGGAGTTCTACCTCCTCAAGCAAGTGCCGTACTTTGTCAACTACCTCAAGCGCTACACCGATAGCCCCATGCTGGTCGAGGTCAAGGACGGCCGGCCAGGCCGCTACCTGCGGGCCAGCCAACTGGCCGACTACGCAGACGAAGAAAACGGCGACTGGAAGCTGCTGGTCTGGGACGAGCGCTCGGGCGCACCCCGGATGCCCGGTGGCACCATTGGCTTCCGCTGGCAGAGCCAGAAGGGCAAGTGGAACCTGGAGCTCAAGGATGCCAGAACCGGCCAGGAAATTGACCCGCTGTTGAGCTTCCGCGACCAGGCCGATGAAGTGCTCCAGCTCGAGTTCGACGACTTCGGCGCGGACAAAAAGACCCAGCGCGGCGTTCCGGTCAAGAAGCTGACCACCAAGGACGGCCAGCGGGTGACGGTTACCACCGTCTTCGACCTGCTGATGGCCCAGTTCGGGGTGGATCGGGGGCTGGGTGGCGATTACCCCCAAAGCTACGACGAGGTAGGGCCCTACACCCCGGCCTGGCAGGAGCAGTACACCGGCATCCACCGCGACACCCTGATTCGCTACGCCCGCGAGTGGGCCGAAAACGGCGAGAAAACCCAGGGCAAAAACCTGATTATCATCGGTGCGGGGGCCAACCACTGGTACCACAACAACCTGCTCTACCGCGCGGGCATCGTGGCCCTGATGCTCACCGGGTCGGTGGGCGTCAACGGCGGCGGGCTGGCCCACTACGTGGGGCAGGAAAAACTCGCCAACCAGGCCAGTTGGGGGCCCATCGCCTTTGCCGGGGACTGGGGCTACCCGGCCCGGCAGCAGAACACCCCCAGTTTCCACTACGTCCACTCCGACCAGTGGCGCTACGAGCGGGGCTACAAGGACTACGACAAAACCGTAGAGAAGAACGGGGACCACACCATTGACCACCAGGCCCGGGCGGTGCGCAAGGGCTGGCTGCCCTTCTTCCCACAGTTCAACAAGTCGAGCCTCGAGGTCGTCAAAGAGGCCGAAAAGGCTGGCGCCAGAACCGAGCAGGAGATCGTGGCGTATGTGGTTCAGCTGCTCAAAGAAGGGCAGCTGGAGTTCGCCATAGACGACCCCGACGCGCCTTCCAACTGGCCTCGAGTCTGGTTCATCTGGCGCGGCAATGCCATCGGCACCTCCGCCAAAGGGCACGAGTTCTTCCTCAAGCATTACCTGGGCACCCACACCAACACCGTGGCCCAGGAGCAGGCTAACGGACACCTGAGCGAAGTCAGGTACCGCCGAGAAGCGCCCCAGGGCAAGCTCGATCTGGTGGTGGATCTGAACTTCCGCATGGACACCAGCGCCTTGTACTCCGACATCGTGCTACCCACCGCCTCCTGGTACGAAAAAGACGACCTCAACACCACCGACCTGCACACCTACATCAACCCCATGCAGGCCGCCGTGCCCCCGCTGTGGGAGAGCAAGAGCGACTGGGATATCTACAAGGCCATCGCCCAGCGCTTTAGCGAGCTGGCCCAGAAACACCTGGCCCAGCCGGTCAGGGATATTGTGATGATCCCGCTCCAGCACGACACCCCCGACGAACTGGCCCAGCCCGACGACCGCGACTGGAAGAAAGGCCAGGTCGAGCCCATCCCCGGCAAAACCATGCCCAAGTTCCGCGTGGTCGAGCGGCAGTATCCGCTGGTGTACGAGAAGATGGTCTCGCTGGGCGATGGAATTGAGAAAAACGGCGTAGGAATGCACGGCCTCAGCATTCCCGCGGGCGACTTCTACGACGACCTGCGCAAGCGGCAAGGGCGCAAGCTGAACGGCGCGGTCTACCCCAGCCTGGAAAGCGCCCGGCAGGTGGCCGAGGCCATCCTCTACCTCGACCCGGTCTCCAACGGCGAGCTGGCCTACCGCGCCTTCAAGGACGAAGAGAAGAAGACCGGCGTAAAGCTCACCGACCTGGCCGAGCCCATCCGCGATGTCCGCATCAGCTTTTCGGATATTGTGGCCCAGCCGCGCCGCCAGCTCACCACCCCCACCTGGAGCGCCATCATCAACCAGGGCCGGCCCTACAGCCCCTTTACCCTCAACGTCGAGCGTCTAATTCCCTGGCGCACCCTCTCCGGGCGGCAGCACTTCTACCTGGATCACGAGAACTACCTGGCCTGGGGCGAGCACCTGCCCACCTACAAGCCGCGCCCCGACCACACCATGCTGCTCGAGACCGAGATTACCAAGGCCGAGGCCCAGGGCAAGCTCCTCAACTACATCACCCCCCACGGCAAGTGGAGCATCCACTCGACCTACTCCGACAACCACCGCATGATGACCCTCTCCCGCGGCGGCTACCCCATCTGGCTCAACGACAAGGACGCCCAGGAGATGGGCATCCGCGACAACGACTGGGTGGAGTTGTTCAACGACAACGGGGTCTTCGTACAGCGCTGCATCGTCTCGGCCCGCATCCCCAGGGGTACGGTCTTTGTCTATCACGCCACCGAGCGCACCCTCTCGGTACCCAAGTCGCCATTGCGGGGCAAACGGGCTGGCATGAACAACTCCATCACCCGCGCCCGCCTCAAGCCGGTGTTGATGAGCGGGGGTTATGCCCAGTTCACCTACGCCTTCAACTACTGGGGGCCGGTAGGGGTCAACCGCGACACCTTTGTGTATGTGCGGCGTATCGAGCAGCCCCAGTGGTAGCTGGTTTCTTGCCAAGGAGATAGCCATGAACGTACGTGCACACGTTTCCATGACCTTCCACCTCGATAAGTGCATCGGGTGCCACACCTGCTCGGTCGCCTGTAAAAACCTCTGGACCGACCGCAAGGGCACCGAGTACATGTGGTGGAACAACGTCGAGACCCGGCCCGGTACGGGTTACCCCACCGGCTGGGAAGACCAGGAGCGGTTTAAGGGGGGTTGGGAGAAAAAGAACGGGCGGCTCGAGCTCAAGTTGCACTCCCGCGCCCGGGGCCTGGCCAACCTGTTTTTCAACCCGGCCCTGCCCGAGATTGACGACTACTACGAGCCCTTCACCTTCGACTACCAGCACCTCTTCAACGCCCCCGAAAGCGACGACCAGCCGGTAGCCCGGCCCATCTCGATGATCACCGGCGAGCCCATGAACATCGCCGCAGGCCCCAACTGGGACGACGACCTGGGGGGTTCCAACCTCTACGCCCAAAACGACCCCAACTGGGCCGGCGTGTCCCCGGAGATTCAGGCCCAGATGGCCGAAATCGAGCGGGTGGCCTTCAACTACCTGCCCCGCATCTGCAACCACTGCCTGAACCCGGCCTGCGTAGCAGCCTGCCCCAGCGGCGCAATCTATAAACGCGCCGAGGACGGGGTGGTGCTGGTCAACGAGAACAAGTGCAAGGGCTGGCGCATGTGCGTGGCGGCCTGCCCCTACAAAAAGGTCTACTACAACTGGGCCACCGGCAAGAGCGAGAAGTGCATCCTGTGCTTCCCCCGCCTCGAGACCGGTCAGGCCCCGGCCTGCTTCCACTCCTGCGTGGGGCGCATCCGCTACCTGGGGGTAATCCTCTACGACGCCGACCAGATTGCCACCGCCGCCCACGCCGATACCAAAGACCTGGTACAGGCCCAGCTCAATGCCATCCTCGACCCCTTCGACCCCACCGTGATTGCAGCCGCCAAGGAGAACGGCCTGGGCGACGACTGGATTCAGGCCGCGCAGGCTTCGCCGGTATACAAGTTCGTGAAGGTCTGGAAGCTGGCCCTGCCGCTGCACCCCGAGTACCGCACCATGGCCATGCTCTTCTACATCCCCCCGCTCTCCCCCATCGTGAGTAGCATTGAGGAGGGCCTGGTCAGGCTCGAGCTCCCCCCCGAAAAAATAGATTTCGAGCTGTTCAATCACCTGGAAAAAGCCCGTCTGCCACTGGAGTACCTGGCCAACCTGTTCGCTGCAGGCAACGTAGAGGTCGTCAAGCCCATCCTGCGCAAGCTGCTGGCCGTACGCATTTACAAGCGCCGGCAAAGCGTGGAGGGCCCCATGGACGAGGCCACCCTGCGGCTGGTGGAAGCTGCCGGAACCACCCCCGAGGAGATCGAGGCCATCTACCAGCTCACCGCCAAGCCCACTCTTGCAGAGCGCTTCGTGGTGCCGCCCTACCACCGCGAGATGGCGGTAGAGGTCTGGAACGACCCCCTAGCCCACAAGGGCGAGACCGGGGTGGGCTTTATCGAGTTGCCAGTGAGGGGCGACTAGAACGGCGAAGCCTTTGCTTTCCACTTTCCCCGCCTTTCATCTCCCCAAGAGGTACCTATGGACGACCTACTCACAACCCTAGCACTCGCCTACCACTACCCCCAACCGGGCTCCACCAGGGCCCTGTGGGAGAGGCTACAGGATCTACCAAAATCGAGGGCCAAAGACCTGCTCGAGCGCTTCCTCAAGGCCCTCTCCGAGCTCAAGCTGGCCGAGCGCGAGGAGCTTTTCACCCGCACCCTCGAGCTCACCCCGCTCACCGCGCCTTATATCGGCTATGCCGTCTACGGCGAGGACTACCGGCGGGGCCGCCTGATGGCCGAACTCAACGCGGCCTACCAGGCCCTGGGGATAGACACCGCGGGTGAGATTCCCGATCACCTGATCCCCATCCTGCGCTATCTGGCCAAAGCCCCAACACCCCTACCCGAGCTACGCCAGCTGCTGGAGCCGGCCCTGCACCAGATGATCCAGACCCTCAAGACCCTCGAGCCCAGCAATCCTTATTTGATGCTGTTGGAAGCGACGCTCGAGGCCGTTAAACCCTACGCCAAAGCCCCCGACTTGCAGCTACCTGTGGTGGTGGGTTCGCTCTTCGGCAGCCTATCCAAAGGAGGGCGCGAATGAACTGGAACGTGCTGCTGTTTCAAGTCTTTCCCTATGTGGCGCTGGCGCTCCTCGTTATCGTCAGCTTCCAGCGGATGCGCGGTAAGCCTTTCAGCGTCAGCAGTCTCTCGAGCCAGCTGCTCGAACGCAAGCTGCTCTTTTTCGGCTCAATCCCCTTTCACTGGGGCATTCTGATCATTCTGCTGGGGCACTTGCTGGCCGTTCTGGTACCACAGGGCCTCCTGTGGTGGAACGCCGTACCCATCCGACTCTTCCTGCTCGAGATCACCGGCCTGGCCCTGGCCTTGTGGACGCTGGGGGGGCTGCTGGTGCTGCTCTACCGCCGGCTCTCCAACCGGCGCATCCTGGCCGTAACCCGCCCCTCCGATGTGATCGTGCTACTGCTGCTACTGGTCTCGGTGGTTACAGGTATTCTCACCGCCGTGCTGTACCGCTACGGCTCCTACTGGTTCCCCTCGGTCTTCACCCCTTACCTGTGGTCCATCCTCACCCTGCGCCCCCGCCCTGAGCTGGTAGCCGACCTGCCCTTCTGGATCCAGCTCCACGTCTTCAATTTCTGGGTTTTGCTGGCGCTGTTCCCCTTTACCCGTCTGATTCACATCATCACCGTACCGCTGGGTTACTTGTGGCGGCCCTGGCAGTTGGTGATCTGGGTACGCAAGCACCGCCGCCCCGCCGTACCCGCCGCCGCCCGCCCATCTGCTCAAGCCCAGACTGCCGAAAAAGGAGGTGCTTATGGTACAGACTAGCCCCCATGCCAATTCTTCCGAGCGCAAACAACGCCTGGAAGTGCTCACCCTCTCTACGTTGGGTTTCACCCTGATGTTTGCCGTCTGGCTGATGTTCGGGGTGCTGGGCATCCCCATCCGCAAGGAGTTCGGCCTGACCGACGTGCAGCTTAGCTGGCTCTCGGCGGTAGCCATTCTGAACGGCTCCATCTGGCGGCTTCTGGCCGGCATCCTCACCGACCGCTACGGGGGCAAGGTGGTCTTTACCGCCATGCTGCTCTTCACCGCCATCCCGGCCTACCTGGTCTCCCAGGCCAGCAGCTTCGAAGCACTCCTGCTCTATGCCTTCCTGGTCGGCTTTGCCGGTAACGCCTTTAGTGTGGGCATCGCCTGGAACGCAGCCTGGTTCCCCAGGGAGCAGCAGGGGTTTGCCCTGGGGGTGTTCGGGGCCGGTAATGTAGGGGCCAGCGTTACCAAGTTCATCGGCCCGGCCATCATCGCTTCGGTACCGGCAGCAGGCTACCTGGGCGGGCTGGTGCCGGGCGGCTGGCGTTTTGTGCCCTTTCTGTACGCGGTGTTGCTGGTTTTGATGGCCCTGGCCATGTGGGTTTTTACACCCCGCATAGACCGCAAGCCCGGGCAGGGTCGGCCCCTCCTGGAAATGCTGCGCCCCCTGAAAAACATCCGGGTCTGGCGCTTTAGCCTTTACTACGTGGTGGTCTTCGGGGCCTATGTGGCGCTCTCGGCCTGGCTCCCCAAGTATTACGTAGATGTTTTCGGGCTACCCCTCTACCAGGCCGCCCTGCTCACCGCCCTGTTTATCTTCCCGGCCAGTCTGCTGCGCCCGGTGGGGGGCTACTTCTCCGACCGCTACGGGGCCCGGCGGGTGATGTACTGGACCTTTGGCACCATGCTTTTGGCCACCTGGCTCCTGTCCATGCCCGACGGGCACATCGTGCTGTATCTGCCCAGCCGGATCGAGCCCGACGGCATGCGCGAGGTCATGCACTACACCATGACGGTCTGGCCCTTTACCCTTCTGGTTTTCCTGGTCGGGGTAGCCATGGGCATTGGCAAGGCCGCGGTGTATAAGCACATTCCCGAGTACTTCCCCAAAGATGTGGGGGCTGTAGGCGGTCTGGTGGGCATGCTGGGCGCGCTGGGTGGGTTCTTCCTGCCCCCGCTCTTCGCCTACGCCCAGGCCTGGACCGGGCTGCCCCAGATGACCTTCGTGGTGCTGTTCATCCTCACCGCCATCAGCGCCATCTGGATGCACCTTACGGTTATCGCCATGCTCAACCAGGCTGCACCGCACCTCCGGGGCAAAATCGAGCACCACCCCGAGGGGCACTGACGGGGCGGGTTAGCAAATGCATAAGGGCTCTACAAGGCGTATGGAGGTGGCCCATGTTGCCTGAACCCATCCAAATCCTGCTGCACAGCCACAACCAAGGCCAGTTTTTCCCGCCCTTCGACCGCCCTGTCCTGGCTGTGGTGACCTGTATGGACTTTCGCATCCGCCTACACATGCCTGAAAACTTCGCTTTCGTGTTGCGCACTGGGGGGGCCAACCCCGCACCTGTAGAGCCCTACCTGGCCTTCTCGGTAGCCCGCATGGGCATTGGTGCCATCGCCCTGATTGGGCACACCGACTGCGCAATGCAGTACCCCGACCCCTATGTGCTCAACCACCTACCTACCAACGAGCATCATATCCAGCGCTACCGCGCCCAGATTGCCGCGCTGGCTATTGGCGAGGTAGAACCTTTCACCCGACGCCAAGCCCGCAAACTGACAACGCGGCTGGGGCTTCCGGTCGTACCGCTTCTGTACCGCGTGGAAGACCACCGCCTGATCGTTTTGGATGCCCATACCCCAGCACATGAGCCTGCTTGGGTGGGCCTCGAGAGGAACCCATGAACCCTTCCAAACCCCTTCCCACCACCTGGCTAACCCGATGGGAGCCCGAAGACCCCCAGTTTTGGGAAGCCCAGGGCAAAGTCCTGGCCTGGCGTACCCTCTGGATTACCACCTTCAACCTAACCCTGGCCTTTATCACCTGGTTTGTGGTGAGCGCCCTGGTCGTGCGCCTACCCAACGTGGGTTTTCAGCTGAGCACATCGCAGCTTTTCTGGCTGGCCGCCATGCCGGGGCTGGCCGGGGGCACCCTGCGCATCATCTGGACCTTTTTGCCGCCCATCCTGGGAACCCGCCATCTGGTTACCTACTCCACGCTGCTACTGCTGGTGCCCTTGCTGGGCTGGGCCTGGGCCGTACAAAACACCGCCACCCCGTTCTGGGTTTTGATGGTGCTGGCTTTTCTGGCCGGGATTGGCGGGGGCAACTTCTCGGGCTTTATGCCCAGCACCAGCTACTTCTTCCCCAAAAAGCTACAGGGCACAGCCCTGGGGATTCAGGCCGGGGTGGGCAATTTTGGGGTTTCGGTGGTGCAGTTTGTGACCCCTTGGATTATCGGCTTTGCCCTGCTGGGCTCGTTGCTGGGCGACCCGCAAACCTTCACCAAGGGCGAGGTCAGCAAACCCATCTGGCTGCAAAACGCCACCCTGGTGTACGTGCCGCTGGTGTTGTTGGGAGCAGCATTGGCCTGGTTCTGGCTAAAAAGCGTGCCGGTGCGGGCCAACTTCCGCGAGCAGTTTGATATCTTTGGCGACAAGCACACCTGGATCATGACCAGCCTCTACATCATGACCTTTGGCTCTTTCTCGGGTTTCTCGGCCACCTTCCCCCTGCTTATACGCACCGTGTACGGCAAGTTTGAAGGGGCCCCCGACCCCCTGGCCTTTGCTTTCCTGGGGCCGCTAGTGGGCTCCCTCCTCCGGGTACTGATGGGCCCCCTCACCGACCGCTACGGCGGGGCCATCTGGACACAGGTAAGCGGCATTGGCTTGCTTATCTCGGCCATTGGCGTCACCTTCTTCCTGCGACCCGTTTCCCTCGAGCAGTTCCCCTGGTTTGTGTTCTTTATGCTGCTGGTCTTCTTGTTTTCCGGCATCGGCAACGCCAGCACCTTCAAGCAGATGCCCATGATCTTCGAGCCGCGCAAGGCCGGCGGGGTGATCGGCTGGACCGCCGCCATCGCCGCCTATGGCCCCTTCGTGTTCTCCTCCCTGATTGGGGCCGTCATTGGTAGTACCGGCTCTGCTGCCGGCTTTTTCTACGGAGCTGCGGTTTTCTATGCCATCAACGTGCTACTCAACTGGTATTACTACGCCCGCAGGGGCGCTGAAAAACCTTGTTAAGCTCCCCCCTTCTATGCAAGCGGGTTCACACAAATCTGTTACCCAGAGGCCTCATAGCAAGGCCTCTTTCACTTTGCGTACCCGGCCAAAGCGAATACCAATTCTGCGCGTATGTGCCACTAGGTGCGCTCGAGGGTTCTTTCCTCAAGTCCCTTGCAGGAATCCTCGAGCTCCAATCACATAACACCTGTTACCCCAGAGAAGAAAGAATCTGACACTGCACGGACACGACCGATTTCCCTGACCACACCCCAACAGATTCCTCGGCCAACTTTGCCTCGGAATGTGCGTTTTCCTCGTAAATCAGACTTGCCAATAAAGCACCAAAAACCGACAAAGATACTTGATTTATATTCTATAGCTTGCTAGCTTTGGGAATGCGCGGCCCCATAGCGGCCTGCTTACGCTACGCACATGGTCTATAGTCTGTCCAAACCCATCCCCAAACCCCTGCTGGCGGTAGCGTTGCTGGTGGGTGCGGCGGTGTTGCTGCCGCTTCTATACCTGGTACTGCGGGCAGCCCAGGCCGAACCCCAGCAGCTTGCCGAAATTGTGCTGCGGGAGCGCAACCTGCAACTCTTGGGCAACACCGTGGCGCTGCTGGTGGGGGTGATTGCCCTCACCACGGCCCTGGCCCTCCCGCTGGCCTGGGTGACCAGCCGCACCAACCTGCGGGGCAAGCGCTTCTGGACGGTGTTGCTGGTCTTGCCGCTGGCGGTGCCGGGGTATGTGGGGGTGTTTGGCTTTTTTGGGGCTACCGGGGCCGGCGGCTGGCTCGAGCACCTTCTGGGCTTTCCCTGGCCCCGGCCCACGGGCTATCTGGGGGCCCTGGGGGTGCTAACCCTTTTTACTTATCCCTATCTGTTTTTGAATCTGCGGGCGGCGCTTCTGGGGCTGGACGCGGGCCTCGAGGAGTCAGCCCGCAGCCTGGGCTACAGGGGCCTCGAGGTCTTCTGGCGGGTGGTGCTGCCCCAGCTCAGGCCCGCCTTGTTTGCCGGCTGGCTCCTGATTGGCCTGCACGTGCTGGGCGACTTTGGGGTGGTCAGCCTGGTGCGCTTTGAAACTTTCAGTTACGCCATTTACCTGCAATACTCGGCCTCCTTTGACCGGGTGTACGCGGCCTGGCTCTCGCTGATGCTCATTCTGCTCACCGGGAGCCTGCTCTGGCTCGAGGCCCGCCTGCTCAAAAACCTCTCCCTGAGCCGGGTGGGGCTGGGTAGTGCCCGAAAACCCCAACCGGTACGCCTGGGGTTCTGGCTGCTTCCCTCGCTGGGCCTGATGGCGGTGCCCATCGTGGGAGCCCTGGTGGTACCGCTCACCTCCATTGGGTACTGGCTGGCGCAGCACCCCAGCACCTACGTCAACGGCCTGGGGGGTATTCTGGAAGCCCTGCGCAACTCCGTGCAGGCCGCGGCTCCAGCCGCATTCTTGGCGGCCTGTCTGGCGCTGCCGCTGGCCTACCTGGGGGTGCGTTACCCAGGCCGGCTCTCGAGGCTCCTGGAGCGCGCCGCCTACATTGGCTACGCCACCCCTCCGCTGGCTTTTGCCCTGGCCCTGATCTTCTTCAGTCTGCGTGGGGTACCCTTTCTGTACCAGACCCTGACCTTGCTGATACTGGCCTATGCGCTGCACTTCCTGGCCGAGGCCATCGGCCCCATCCGCAGCGCACTCTACCAGGCCCCACCCCGGCTCGAGGAGGCCGCCCGCAGCCTGGGTTACACCCCCTTGCAGGCCTTCCTCAAAGCCACCTTTCCCCTGCTGCGGCGGGGCCTGCTAGCCAGCATGGCCCTGGTCTTTTTGTCGGCGGTAAAGGAACTGCCCCTCACCTTCCTGCTGGCCCCGGTAGGCTACTCTACGCTCTCGACCCGCATCTGGGGCTACACTTCAGAAGCGATGTTTGCAGAGGCCGCCCCTTATGCTCTGTTGATCGTGCTATTCTCGGCTGGACTGGTGGGCCTGCTGCTTTCCCAGGAACGACGATGAACACCCAACACGCCGAACGACCCACCACCCCTACCCAGACCCACACCCCCATCCTGCGGGTGCAGGGCCTGACCAAACGCTTCCACCCCGACTTTCCCCCCGTAGTCGAGAACGTGGGTTTTACAGTGGAACAGGGCGAGGTGTTTGCCCTACTGGGCCCCTCGGGTTGCGGCAAAACCACCACCCTGCGGCTCATTGCCGGTTTCGAGCTGCCGGACAGTGGCCAGATCTGGCTGGAAGGGCGGGAAATTACCAGGCTGCCCCCAGAGGAGCGGGGTATCGGCTTTGTGTTTCAGGACTACGCCCTGTTTCCGCACCTGAGCGTGTTTGAGAACGTGGCCTTCGGCCTGCGCCGCCTGCGGGGCAAAGCGCGACAGGCTCGGGTCATGGAGGTGCTGGGACTGGTGGGCCTGACCGTCTTCAAAGACCGCAAGCCCGGCGAGCTTTCCGGGGGCCAGCAGCAGCGCGTGGCCCTGGCCCGCGCCATCGCCCCCGGCCCCAAGCTGGTACTGCTCGACGAACCCTTCAGCAGCCTGGACGCCGCCCTGCGCCAGTCTACCCGCGACGAAGTGCGCGCGCTTCTAAAGCAGGCTGGCATCGGGGCCATTCTGGTCACCCACGACCAGGAAGAAGCCCTCTCCGTTGCCGACCGGCTGGCGGTTATGCGCAGCGGGCAGCTCGAGCAGGTCGGCACCCCCGAGGAGGTCTACCACCGCCCCCGCACCCCCTTTGTGGCCCAGTTTCTAGGCCGCACCAACCTGATTCCGGGTGAAGCCAGAGGCCTCGAGGCCGAGACCCCGCTGGGCCGGATCCTGCTCACGGAGGAGGCCCAGGGCGCGGTGCTGCTCTCCCTGCGGCCCGAGGGCTTGGGCCTGGCTATGCCGTTGGGGCATCTGGGCATCGATGGCAAGCAGATCGAGGGCACCGTGCTGGCTCGAGAGTTCAAGGGCCACGACATGACCTACCGCATCCAGCTTGGCAGCCGCGAGCTAATTGTGCAGGAAAGCCCCGAAAGCCCCTTCCGTCCCGGCGATAAGGTGCGGGTGCTGGTACGGGCCAAGGCCGTGGTGGTGGGGCGGGGTAGGTAGAACACCCATGAAGCGTTGCCGATACAATGTCAATCGCTTTGAAAGACCTCGAGCCATCCACACCAACCCACCTGAGGCGCATTCTGCTCACCCTCGAGTACGACGGCACCGGCTTCGCCGGCCTGCAAACCCAGGCCCAGGGCGAGCGCACGGTGCAGCAGGAACTCGAGGCCGCCCTTAGCAAGATTCCCGGCGCAAAGCCCAAAATATGGCCCTGTGGCCGCACCGATGCCGGGGTGCACGCCCTGGGCATGCCGGTGCATTACGACACCCTGGACAACATCCCCACCGAAAAAATCCCCTACGCCCTCAACAGCCTCCTGCCCCCCGATATTCGGACCCTTGCCGCAGAGGAAGTCCCAACCGACTTTCATGCCCGCAAAAGCTGCCACTGGCGCGAGTACCGCTACCGCATCCTGCAGCGCCGCATGCCTCCAGCCTTAGACCGCCACCGGGTCTGGTGGATTCCGCACTCGCTCAACCTGATTCCCATGCGCCATGCGCTGGAATACCTGGTGGGCACCCACGACTTCCGGGCCTTTGCCGTAAAAGAAGAACGCTCTACGGTGCGCGAAATCTACCGCGCCCACCTCGAGGTCTGGCCCACCGAGGGGGGGCGGGAAATCTGGCTCGAGTTTGTGGGTTCGGGCTTCTTGCGCGGCCAGGTGCGCAGCATGGTGGGCACCCTGGTAGAGATTGGGCTGGGCAAACGGGATTCGAGCAGCATTCAGAGCCTGCTCGAGAACGGTGCACGCAAGGACGCCGGCCCCACCGCGCCCGCCCAGGGCCTGTACTTCGTGCGGGCTGGCTACCAGCCCTACCGCCAGTAGAGCTGCCCATAGACCCGTACCGCCTCCACCGGCGCTCTGGACAGGTCTACCGCCAGCCGAAGCTGATCGTTCCAGCTATACGCAACCCCCACCAGCAGTTTGCGCGGCTCCTGCAGCCAGGCCCTGAGGCGATCCTCGGGCAGATAGGGGCTGCTCTCACCCAGGTAGTCCCACTCCGGGTTCCACCACAAGAGCCCTTCCAGCCGGCTTTTATCCAGGGCTTCTACCCAGGCTTGGGCATCAGCATCGCAAGGGCACTGCAGCACCAGAGCCAGCGCCTGGCCCAGAGGGAGCGGCAACGAGAGCGTACTCCATAAACCGCGATCCCATTGCCAAAAGAGGCTCAACTCCCGCCCCTCCAGCCCCAGCCGGGGAACAAAACGTATGGAAGGCTCCTGCTCTCCCAAACCATTGGGTACCTGCACAACTTCAACAAATGTACCCACCTGGAAAATATCCGCCCTACCCCCCACAAAACCCTGTCCTCCAGCCCACCCCGCGTTGGGCAGGTAGGCCAGCTCGAGGCCCAGCCAGGGTAGCTCGCCAGGGTTGTAGCGGGTAAACACCCCCCAGCGTCCGTCCCGCCCCATCAGGGTGTCGTCCCAGGGACCGCTGTAATCGCGGCGTTTGCCCAGACTCAGCCAAAACACACCCAGGTCTTGCTCAACAAAGGCCTCGAGGATGCCCAACTGCGCCGCTGTCTCGTACCACAGGCCGAGGTCGGCCTGGTAACGTACGCCCTCCCGCTGGGTCTGGGCTTGCAGACGCGCACCCAGGGCCAGCCCCATATCGCTTGACCCCGACTGAATCGAGTAGCTCAGCCCCCACTGTACAAGCCCGGAGGGCCGCAGGCAGACCACCTTTTCGTCTGGAGCCGCGCAGTTCCACGCAACCCGGAACTCGCTATTCTCCTGAGCAAACGCAAGCTGCAGTAAAACCAGCAAACCAATAGCCAGAGCACGCATTCCCCTACAATACCGCTCTTCAGGGCATGATTCGGTCCAAAAACAAAAAATCGGCAGGGCTGCCTTACCCTGCCGATTTCACGCGCATAGTCTTAGAGGCGGCTGCGCGGGTCGAGGGCGTCCCGCAATCCGTCGCCCAGGTAGTTGAAGGCCAGTACCGTCAGGAAGATCATGAAGCCCGGCGCCAGGGCCAGCCAGGGTGCAGTAAAGATGTACTCCTGGGCCTTGGTGAGCATGTTACCCCAGGTCGCTACGGGCGGTTGAATTCCAAACCCCAGGAACGAAAGCGCGGCTTCGGTCAGAATAGCCCCTCCAATGGCCAGCGTTGCGTTCACAATTAGCGGCGCCAAGGTATTGGGCACCAGGTGCCGGAACATGATACGGGCCTCCCCAGCCCCCAGGGCCTGGGCCGCGGTAGTGAAGTCCTGTTCTCGCAGGCTCAGCACCGCCCCCCGAATCAGACGCCCTGTTCCGATCCAACCAAACAGCACGATGATGGTAATGATAATGAACACCGAAGCCGATTCCCCAAACACACCCTGCGCCCACTGGCCTACCACCCCCTGGGTATCCCGCAAGAGCGCCGAGAGCACCAACAACAGGGGCAGCTCGGGAATGGTCAGCATAAAGTCCATAAAACGCGAGATGACCACGTCCAGGTCGATCTTGCCCTGACCAAACAGACCCCAGCCCCCAACGAGCAGCACCAAGCCCCACATAAGAATCAAGCCCAGCAACGAAAGCACATTGTTAAAGGTGACGGTGCCCGCAAACAGGGCTTGAATGTTCGCACCCGACAGCGTCCAAGCTAGATCGGCAGCCAGGAACAGTAGGCCATACAGGAGGAACCATGAGACTATCCGCCACACCGCAAAGGGCCACGGGTTCCAACCATCGGCCACTTTAGCCAGAGGCCCCACATAAAAGCGCAGGGGTCGGCCCGAGAAGTAGCCCGCAATGACCCCCAGGGTAGTACCCAGCAAAGCCGCAGCAAAGGCGGCTACAAAGCCCACCAAAAGCGATATGCGGGCACCGTAAATGATGCGGGAGAGCACGTCCCGGCCCAGTTCATCGGTGCCCAGCCAATGTTCGCGAGTTGGCCCCAGGAAGTAGTAGTCGGCCAGGTTTTCGCCCGTGGGTTGAGCCGTGGGGCTGTAAGGCGCAATCCATGGAGCAAAAATCGCCATCAACACCAGGGCGATTACAACTCCCAGGGAAAACATGGCAGCTTTGTGCTTGCGGAAGCGACGCCAGGCCAGCGCCCACGTGGATTGGGATTTTGGTTTAGAAGCAGTTGCAACAGCAGCCATAAAGCCCCCTAACTATAGCGGATGCGGGGGTCTACCACCGCATACATCAAGTCGGCCAGCAGGTTGAAAACAGCCGTCAGTAAGGCCAGAAAAGCCAGCGCTGCCATTGCTACGTTATAGTCTTTCTCTATTAGAGAGTCCAAGATAGCCCGTCCCATGCCGGGGTATGAGAAGATCGTTTCGGTAATAACCGCCCCTCCAAAAACACCCGGAATCGCCAGACCCACCAGCGTCACAATGGGGATAAGGGCGTTGCGTAGGGCGTGCTTATAGAGCACGATGCGCTCGCTCAGGCCTTTGGCTCGAGCCGTGCGCACATAGTCCTGGTTCAAGACCTCGAGCAAACTCGCCCGCATATAGCGCGTCCAGGCAGCCATCTGGATGGTGGAGAGGGCCAGCACCGGCAACACCAGCTTGAAAGCCCAGTCTCCGATGAACTGGAAAAAGGTAACTTCGCCGCTCAGTACCTGCGACCATTGGAAGTCAGAGATGCTCTGCACAGGAAACTTAGGGAACCACGGCACCCGCTCCGGCAACCACACCGCAAAAACGAACAGTAGCAAGATACCCAGGAAGAAAATTGGCATCGAAAAGCCCACGAAAGAGAAGAAGGTGATTATGTAGTCGGCTCGGCTATACTGCCTTACCGCCGAGAAAATGCCCACTGGAATCGCTATCAGCAAGGCCAGGGTAAGCGCCGCCCCTGACAGAATCAGCGTGCGCGGCAAGCGCTGACCAAAAATAATCTGCCCAGCCGGCGAAGCGTAGGTGCGCGACTGACCAAAGTCGCCCTGAATAGCCCGCCCCAGCCACTTGAAATAGCGCACATACAGGGGCTGATCCAGGCCGTAGGCACGGCGTAGCTGCTCGAGCTGCTCGGCGGTGATCCGTGGGTTCTGCTGACGCAACTCGTCCAGCGGGTCTCCGGGTTGTAGGGCCAACAAGGTAAAAATCACAACAGAGGCTGCAAACAACAATGGAATCATTTGCAGCAGTCGGCGAACCGTGTAAGCAAACACGCCCTACATAATACCTTTTCCAGAAGCCTTTTGTCTGCGAGGCCTCAGGCATTCCAGGCTTTTATCACGAAGGGCACAACAACCGATAGAGTTTGTGGGGTTGGCAGAGAAGTACGAATGAAGTGTAGTAGGACAGGTTGTTGAGATGTAAAAGGTTGAGGAGCACGAACGGAATGCCAGGAACGCGCCCTCTACAATGGTTCGGAGTGGCTGGGAGCTAGCTCCCAGCCACCCGCAAGGGCCCTAGGGGCAGTACCCCAGATGCTCGGCGTGGGGGACGAAGTAGGCGTGGATGTCGTAGTGGGGCACGGGGTACCCCTCGTGGCCCTGGGGCTCAAACTCCACGTCCACGTGATCGATGGCGTAGCCCTTTAGAGGCTTCAGAAGATCCCTCCAGGATTTTCCGGCGGCGAAGTCGCTCTGGGCCACCATAATCTCCACGAAGACCAGGCGCTCCCCCATGACCCCGTAGATGGGCCCAAAGGGCAGGTCGGGAGGTTTGGCCCAGTGCTCGCCCATGCCGGGCACGCAGGCGCTCACCTGGACGGTGCCCTCCGGCAGCCCCAGCCGCTTGGCTTTCTCCGGGTTGGGCCCTTGACCCAAGGCCAGCATGACCATCCCCAATACCAGTACCAACACCCCGAATCCCAGCACTCTAATCGTTTGCACCGCAATCCTCTCCTTTTAGCCGGGCGGAACACCCCGGTTGAAGAGGAGGCTAAAACGCTTAGGATGACCGGAGGGGGTTCGCCAGGGCCAGGCCGGCAGACGAGACTTCTGCCGGGTGCAGCTATAAGTCCATGCCAGCCGCCTCACCGGCGCTCGAACCGGAACTCCCACCCTAGGAATGGGGAATCAGTGAAGGTGTACGTGTCCCCCGGCTTCTGCAGGCGGCTGAGGTCTACCACGAAGCTAATTCCACCCTCACCCGAATACCCAGGCTCGGTATTGGAAACACAGCCCTCGTCGGTGCGGACGTACCAGGTGACCGGGGGAACCACCCCGCTTCCCCCCAGTCCGAAGTAGTAATCCTTGAGGGTTGCTCCGAAGAACTGCCCGGAACCGAGGGTCAGGTGCTCGTAATCCCCGCCCAGTTGGAAGCTGCACACCCCCTGCTCCAAGCCCGGCTCGAGCCGGACGTTGGCCTCCGTGGAGGCGGTGTTCTGGAGGTTGCTCACGTAAGAGCCGCTGCCGCCGGGTTCGCTGGAGAGCCAGAGGTCGGCCTCAAAGCGGTCCTGCACGTCGGCGATGATCCCGAATGCGATGTGATATCCCGCCCGATTGAAGGAGCCGGTGACGTGAACCTGAGCGAGGGCGTCCTCGACGGTGATCCTCGAGGTGAAGCGCTTGGTCAGGCCCTTCTCCTCCCAGGTCAGGTCGGCGGTGACCGTCACCGGGTTGGGGCTGGGGACTTGGGCCGGGGCGGTGTAGGTGGCCCTCGAGCTCGGCTGCAAGGGGGTCACCGTGCCGTGGGCGCTGTTCCCGCCTGGGATGCCGTTCACCGCCCACTTCCCCGTGCGCACCGAGTGGTCGCAAAGCTCCCGCTCCTGGATGAGCGGTACCAACAGCTCGTCCTCATCCGGAGACGGCCCGACGTACTCCTCGCGCACACAGGCGACCACCATCAGCCCAATGGACTCCCCCACCTTGAGCCGGGCCTCTTTAGGGATGAAGACCCAGAAGGTCTTCCGAACCCAGTCGCTGAAGTGCCGGGTCTCTACGGAGAGGGTTCGGCTTGCCTCGTCCAGTTCGGTCCCCAGATGGGCCCACCACACCCCCTTCGCGTCCTGGAACGCCAGCCCCAGACCCCCAGGCTGGGCCCCTTCCAGCTCCTCCTCGGCGTAGCCGAAGGTGAGCCTCACCGGCTTCAAGAAGGCCTGCCCCTCCGGGGTGAGGCGGTAGCCATTGCCCAGCCCCCCTGCGGTGTTGGTGATGGGCTGGATGCCGAACTCGGTAGGGGCGGAGACCGCCCCTGGGGGGATCTCCAGGGTGAGCACCCCGTCCGCCGAGGCCAGGCGGCCCCCTTCGGGCCCGATGGTGGCCGTCACCGGATCATCGGTGGGGGTGCCCTTGGGGGCGGGTTCCGGCTCCGCTGGCCTCGAGCCCCCGCCGCAGGCCCCGAGCAACCCCAGGAGCAGAGCGGCGGCCAGATACGCCCTCTTCTTTCCCATGCCTAAACCCTCCTTCTAGCGCGGGAAGGGCGACCACTCCGGCTCCGAGCCCTTGGGGTCCACGACGAAAGCCCGCATGGAGGGGCCGATCGGGCCGGTCACCAGCAGGCCGCGCGCGTCGGCGAAGGCCATGGCTCGACCGTCGGGCGCGATCGCGCCGCCCTTGGGTTCGCCCTGCAATGGGAAGCCCCCCTCGGGGATCCAGCCCGGAACGCACTTCCCGCCGCCGAAGCGCGCCGTGCTGTCGCCCCGGCAGGCGCGCATCTCCTCGAGGCTGAACTCATAGATCGCCTGCTCCTCCGGCCGGGCAGGCCGGTAGGCGATGGCGTGCCAGCCCGTGATCTGCTCCTCGTAACCCACGACGCGATAGGTGGCCCCGATCACCAGGAAGCGCGCGCCGCTGCGGGCTATGTCGTAGGTCTCGTCGCGGAGCGCTGGAACCTCGAACCGGTAAGGGCTGCTCTCGCCCTCCCAGCCGCTCTTCGCCCCGCGCACCAGGTAGGGGTACGACCCGCCGCCCGAGAGGATCAGGCGTTCGCCGGTCATCCAGCGGGCGTGGTAGTAGCTCGAGCTGAACACCCCCCAACTGCCCCCGGCCACCCCGGCGGCGGCCCAGCGGTCGGAGAAGGTCAGGCCCACGCGGGCAGGGTTGGGACCCAGGGGGGTCACGACCACATAGGCGAAGGCAAAGAGGCCCCCGTCCGGCGACAGCTCGGCGTGCACGAGGTTGATGCGTTCCCCCGGCGGGAAGGCCCGCTTACGCCCGTCCGGGCGGATGGTCACGAAGTGCGAGCGACCGGCGATCCCCTGCACCGCGCCGATGGTGCCGTCGTCGGCCATGGAGGGGCTGCGGTAGCCGCCGTCTTGGGTTAGCTGCCGCCGCTCCCCGGTAGACGGCGTGAACGCCCAGATGTTGCCCTCACGGATGTAGACAATGGACCCCTTGAGCGAGGCCAAGGGGTTGCCCTGACCCAAAGCCGGCAAGAGCGCCAGCAAGCCTACCAACATTCCCCTTAGCACGGTTCCCCTCACTCGGTGGTAGGCACCAGTTGGAAGTCCACCCCGGTACGGGGAGGCCGGACCAAGGTGGGTTCGCGGTCTACCCTCTCGTACCAGCCAGCGTACTCGGCCTCCTCATCCCCATCGGTACTGAGGAAGCCCAGAACCACGTAATCCTCTCCATCGCGCAGGCCGGTAATCCGGTAGCCACCGTCCCCTGAGGCGGTGGTCTGGCCCATGGTGGCGCACTCGTCGGCCACGCAGCAGGCGATAACCTGGGTCCCGGCAGCGGAGCCTCCAGCCAGGCTTACCCTGCCGCTGATCTCCCCCGAGCCCACGCCGCCCCGGCTGCCGCAAGCGGCCAAGGCTAAAAGAAGCCCTGCCCAGTACAACGCTTTCATGGCTTTTCCCTCCCCAATGCCGTCCGGGCCTCCAGCAACTCAACCCGGGCTTTGAGTTCTTGGTTCTCCCGGTAGAGGGCCTGGATGGCGGCCAGGGCCACCCCGTCGGCGTCCACGGTGCTGATGTGACGGTCGTCCTCGCCCAGCCCGAAGGCCGCTCTGAAGTCCTGGGCGGTGGGGCCCAGGTGGCGCACGCTAAGTCCTTGGGCCTGGTAGCTCCACTCGTAGATGGGCATGGCGGCCAGCCGCTCCAGCACGGCCTTGGGGTTCGTTGGAACCAGGCCGGTCTTCACCGCGCGATCGCTCAGGCTGCTCCAGGAGCCCGAACCCGCGGCCAGGCTGGCCCCGGTGGTCAGGGAGGCGTTGGTGTAGAAGATTGCCCCACCCGAAGCCCGCACCACGAATTGGTTAGCCGCGTTCGAGCTCACATCCGCATCCGTTGAATCCCCCCAGACGAAGGCCCCCGCATGCTGAGCCTTGGCCCGGCGGCCAGCGGCGAAGCTGAAGTTGCCGCTGGCAGTATTGCTAGATCCGCCCGGCACCACTGAGTTGGCTCCAGAGGCGGCGTTGAAAGCACCACCCCCTACGGTGGCCTCAAACCCACTGGCTTGGTTGCCGAAGCCGCCCCCCACCGTGCTAAAGCGTGCGTTGTTCAGATCAGCGTCGTTGTTGCCTGCGCGGTTGCCCGCACCCCCGGCCACCGTGCCCTGGTGTTCGGTCACCTCGTTGGGGCCGAACTCGGCGCTTCCTCCACCCCCGATCACCGCTCCGAAGACCCCGCTGGCAACCTGGTTGCCTGGTCTCCCAAAAACGCCGCCAAAGCCACCGATCAGGTTGGGGCTCATGCCCATGCGGGGATCAGTAGCAGGTTCAACCCGGTAAGCCCGCTGGTTGTTCACCTTCACTACCAGGGGCTGGTTGTCGGTAGTTCCCAGGAAGTGGGTGGCGGCACTGGTGCCGGCGTTGCCGGAAAGCTCCCAGGCCGGGTTGGCCGCACCTGCGTTGTCATCGGCCCAGGCCAGCCCCCCCGCCCTGGAACTTGAGCACCTTGCCCTCGGCGGCTGCGCTGGTGGTCTTGAGCTTGGGGGCGCTCACCGCGCCGTCGGCCAGGCGGTCGGTGTTCACCGGGGCCTCGAGGGCCACGATGGCGTCCCGCAGGGTCTTGAAGTTGGCGTTGACCTCGGCGGACTTGATGGGCGTGCCGGGGCTGAAGGTGGTCAGATTGCCCACCGCAGCCACATAGAGTCCCGTCGCCGAGAGCAAAAGTCCAAACACGAAATACTTCAGGTTTTTCCCTCGCATCTCCCTCACCTCACTGCCAGTTCGCTTGATCCCAGCGGCTCTGATCCCAGACCCCAGCCTCGGTTTGACCCCCAGGGCTGGTGCAGGCGGCTAGCAGCACCAAAAGCCAGATCCAACCCATCCGCTTGATCCTCATCTCGCACCTCCTAACCCAAAGGCGGCCCCACGAACTTGATGCCGTAGAGCTGAGCCATCTTCCCCACGCGCTCCAGGTCCTCGGGCGTGGGCAAACCCCCAGGGGGAGGCAACTCCTCCCGCTCCGCCGGGCGGCCCATGGCCCGCACGAAGCGCTCGAAGTCCCGATGGGCGGTGAAGGTGAGCCAGCGGGCCCCCTCAGGGGACTCCACCCGGTAGGTGTGGGGCACCCCCTTGGGGGCCAGCAGGACGTCGAAGGGACGGGCGCGGTGGCTGGCCTCGCCGACCTGCAAACGGAGTTCCCCTTCTAAAACCACGAAGACCTCGTCCTCGGTGTGGTGGACGTGGAGGGGTGGGGCGTCCCCGAAAGGGGTCCGGTGCTCCAGGACGGAGAGGCCGTCCTGGCCCTCCATCTCCGAGACCCACAGGTGAACCAGGGTGTTGAAGAACCAAAGGGCTTGCATGGTTAGCCTCTCCTTCCCCGGTGGGCTCTGCGGCTCTCGCCCACCGGTCAAGGAAAGGCTAGAACGCTCTGGGTGACGGGAGGATGACCGGAGCGGGTTCAGGCCGGGTCCGGAAGGTTTGGGGCTAAGCCGGCCTCGAGCAGGCTCCTCCGGTCGGCGGGGCCCAGGGCTTCGGGGGAAATCCGTGCCAAGAGGGCCTGCACCGCCTCTCCGAGCCGCGAGGCCGCCACCGCCACCTGGGCCAGGGCCCGCGGGGCCCCTTCCAGGCCCTCGGCCAGGGCCAGGGCCTCCTTCAGGGCTTCTCGGGCCGCCGCCTCCTGGCCAAGCCCCAGGTGGGCCTGGCTGCGGTAGGCCCGGCCCAAGCAGGCGTAGGCTGGGCCCAGGACCTCCGCGGGCAAGTTTTGCAAGCACCCCAGGGCCTGGTCGAACTCGCCCGCTTCCAGGTAAGCCCGGGCCAGCACCAGCTCCAGGTACTCGCTCACGTCAAAAGACCCCAAGGCCCGCGCCGCCTGGGCCAGGCTCAGGTGGGTCAAGGGCTGGCCCCGCTCCACGTCGGCCCCTATCAGGAAGGCCGCCACCAGGACCCGCCAGTAGGGGTCCTGCCCTAGGGCCAAGCAGTGGGCCTCCTCCAGAAGGGGATAGGCCTCGGCGAAGCGGCCCTGATGGGCGTAAAGGGCTCCCAGGTAGGCAAAGACGCGGATTCGGTGGCGGGGGTCGGGGTGGGCGCGGGGGAGCTCGGGCTCCAGCAGCCCCACAGCCTCGGCGATGCGCCCTAGCCCCCACAAAGCGGCGGCGTAGGCGGTGCGGGTGAGGTGGGTGAGTTCCTCGTCCCCGAGCTTCTGGGCTAGCCGGTAGGCCTCGAGGGCGTACCCTGCCGCCCGCGGGTGGTCGCCTATGCACAAATAGGTCAGGGCCCGCAAGGCCAGGGCCCGCATCCTGAGGGGCAGGGGGCCCGCGAGCAGGGTCAGGAGCAGGGCCTCGGCCTCGCGGTAGCGCCGCTCCTCACGGTAGACATCGGCCATCTGGAGCTGGGCCTCGGCCCGTGTGGCCTCCTCCTGGCCGTGGGCCAGGGCTTCTTCCAGCATGGCCAGGGCCTCGGCGTATAGCGAGCGCTCCTGGTAGTGCTGGCCGGCCAAAAGCCACCACCGGGCCGCCCTCTCCGCCTCTTTGGCCCAAAGCCAGTGCCGGGCGATCTGGGCGGGGTGGGCTTGGGTCTCTTCGAGGGCGAGGGCCACCTGGCGGTGGAGGTGGGTCTGGAGGGGGGCCGGGATGCCCTCGCGCAGGACTTCCCGCATCAGGTCATGGGCGAAGCGGCCCTCCCGCAGGATCTGGGCGGCCTCGAGCTCCGCCCAGGGCTCGGCCAGGTCCAGCGGTTCCGCCGCCAGCACCCGCGCGGCCAGCTCCAGGTCAAACCCTTCCCCGGCCACCACCGCCACCTGGGCCAGGCGCAAGGCGGCCGGCGACAGGGTTCCTATGCGGTGGGCGATGAGCTCCTTGACCCGGTGGGGGATGGGGAAGCGCTCCGGGGGCCTTTGCAGCCCGCCCCACTGCCAGAGGGCGCGCAGGGTTTCCAGGAGAAAGAGGGGATTACCGCCGGTGTGGCGGCTGAGGAGGGAGGCCAAGCCGGCGGGGGCCAAGCCGGGTAGGCCCAAGGTCTCCAAAAGCCGGCCCACCGCCGGGGGGGAGAGGGGGTTAAGCTCCACCTGGAGGATCAGCCCGGCTTCTGCCAGCTGTTGGACCGTGGCCAGGGCCCCCGGGGCGAGCTCCCCGGTGCGAAAGCTGCCGATAAAGCGAGGAGAAAGGCCCGGTTGGGGGGAGAGGGAGCGGTGGATCAGATGGATGGCCGCCTCGAAGCTGGCCGGATCCATGTACTGCAGGTCGTCGAGGACCAGGGTCTTCACCCCCGCTTCGCCCAGCAGGCGCATCACCTCCCCAAGGGCCGCCAGAAGGCGCAGCCTGTCCTCCCCACCCTCCGCCGAGCGCACGGGGGGTGGGGGCTCCTCGGCCAGGGCCGGCAAGAGACGGGAGAGCTCGAGCCGCACCCAGTCCGGAAGGGGGAGCGCCGGATGATCGCCTAGCGCCTGGGCCAGGCCACGGGCCAGGGTGGCGAAGGGCACGGCCGCGTCCCCGGGGCGGGCTTCCATGAGGAACCAGGGGCCTCGGGAAGCCGCGAAATCCAGCATGAGCCGGCTCTTGCCTATCCCCGGCTCCCCAGAAACGAAAATGGCCTTCCCGCCCTCCCAGGCCCCCTCCAGCAGGGCCCACTCCCCCTCTCGGCCTGAGAGCACCGGCGGGCGCAGCAAGGCGAGGGGGATTTCCCGCCGGAGGGGGGGACCTTGGGCGGGCAGGACCATCCCCTGGGCGATCTCGCGGGCCAGGGCCTGGATTTCGGGCAGGGGCTCGAGGCCCATCTCGCGCCGCAAGGTGGCCTGCAGGCGGTGGTAGGCGGAAAGGGCCGCCCCCCGGTCGCCCAGGAGGTAGTAAAGCCGCATCAGCCGCCGGCAGCCCTCCTCCGAAACCGGGTCGGCCCGGACCAGGGACGAGACCAGGGCCAGCGCCGCCCTGAGGTCTCCCCCACGCTCCAACCGCTCGGCCTCCTGGACCAACGCCTCGCGCCACAGGTCCGCCAGGTGTTCCCGCTCGGCTAGAAGCCACTCGGCGAAATCGGGGCAGTCGTCGTAGTCGTAGCCCTGGAGCAGTTCGCCCTGCAAGGCCAGCACCTCGGCGTAGCGGCCCTGAAAGGAAAGGAGCACCAATTGGGCGGCGTCGGCCTCGAGGCCCTCCGCAAGCCGCAGCACCTCGTCCCCCCCCGCCGCCTCATACCCCCAGGCCGCCCGCCGCAACCGGCGCAGGGTCTGGGCCAGGTTGTTGCGGGCGGTGCGCTCGGGGCTATCGGGCCAGAGGAGCCCGGCCATCCGGGAACGGGGGGCGGGGCCTTCCAGGGCCAGGTAGGCCAAAACCCCAGCGGCCCTCCGCTCCAGGCGCAGGGGCGGCCGCCCCTTCACTTCCAAGGAGGCCTCCCCTAAGAGCCGCAAGCGACGGTCGGCCACAGCGCCCTCCTCCGTTACTCGAGTGTAAGCCGTCCGTGCGCCGGGTTGCCTTCCCTCAAGGGGCTTTGGCGATGGCTTTAGGATGGTGCTTGCTCCAGTAGCGCATCAGCCCGTCCACGCTCATCCAGGCCGGGTCGGCGTACTCGTATTCTCGCACCTCCTCGTTGTTCAACGTAGCTTACAGACCGTTCTCCCCAATCAAAGCGGTGGGTCAGAACTAGACCACCGGTATCCCGATACAGCAACAAACACCACTGGCGGTGATTCCAGGTAACTCCACTACCAGGATACCTGAGGTTGAACCCGTCGGCCTGACGGGCAAGGGTAGCGCCAAGGCCCGGTGGATTCTTTTTTGTACGGACTTAGCTTAACAACCCAGGTAGGCTGCAAGTTGATGGAGTGTCCACCCACTATACACATACCAGCGCAAAAGCCTGTGGTCAGAGGGTCGTCTGTTGGACACATGGGCCCAGGTGAAACGGATATTGCAGATCGGGCAGCGGTATCTCTGCTTACCGGTTCGGCTGAACCCCGCCTTTTGTACCTGGTGTCTTGGGCTGTTTGGACAGCGTTTACGGTGATGGATTTGCCCATGACCACAATTCTATTTGAGATTTCACCGACCTGGACGTTGTAAAAACCTACTTTTATCTCCTCACCGCTTCCTTTAACTCCAAAAAAGCCTCCCACTTGGGAGGCTTTTGGGGATAGCGGGAGGGGATTTTACTTGATGGGCTGGCCGTACTTGGCCTGGTCGTAGACCTTCTGGGCTCCGCGCGACTGCCAGCCGATCAGCCAGGGCTCGATTGTGGGGTAAGCCGAGTTAGCAAAGGTAGAAGAGACGTAGTTAAGCAATCCTACCCGGAAAACCCGCGCATCGGACTGGAAGTACAGCGGAATCATCGCCACTTCATTGGCCCAGATCTCCTGCATACGGGCAAACAACTGCTTGCGTCGGTTTACATCGAACTCGGTAACCGCCTGGTTGCGCAAGCGGTCGTACTCCTCGTTGCACCAGCCTCCAAAGTTGAGGCCGCGGAACCCGTTTTCGCGGGTGGGTATATAGACCACCTTGCCCTCCTCGTCACGGCAGGCCGAGCGCACCCCATCGTCGGCCTGGCCCATGCTAAAGGCAAAGTGCAGGAAACCCGTCCAGCTCCCTTCCTGAGCCCTGGCCCGGTACTGTGCCCCTAGCAAAACTGCACTGGGCGCGTTATTGATGCGTACTGCAATCCCCACCTGGCGGTAGTTCTCCGCCACAAACTGCTGGATGCGCTCGCGCACCTGGTTACCGGCGGTGGTAGCCCACTCAATCTCGAAGCGTACAGTACGACCATCCACGGTGCGCTGCAGAATGCCATCGGGCCCCGGCCGCCAGCCCAGCTCGGCCAAGAGTTGACGGGCTCGTTCTGGGTTGTAGGGGTATTTGGTCACATTGGGGTTGAACATGGGGTTCTTGGGCGAAACCCAGGTAGGAGCCACCGTGTAGAGCCCGTCGAAGAAGGCCCTGGTAATGCCTTCGCGGTTCATGGCGTAGATCAGGGCCTGGCGGGTCTTGACATTGTCGAGCATCAGGTCGCGCACCCGCTGCACGTTGGTGAACTGGTTAATTTCCAGGTGCTCAAAAAATGGCGTTTCCACCGCCCATATTTCAAAGCGGCCCGGTGCGCGGCTGGTGAGCTGCTTGCTGCGGCCCTGGTCGAAGGAAATCGAGACGCTCGAGGCCGCGTCGATCCCACCCCCCAGAATGGCCACCAGGAGCGAGTTGGTGTTCTGGATGATACGGTAAATTACGCGCTGCACATACTTGTCTTCGCCGCCTGGAGGCTTGATCCAGAAGCGGGGGTTGCGCTGCATCTCAATAGTGCTGCCCGGCACCCAGCGGGTCAGCGTAAAGGGGCCCGAGTAGACCATCCGGCCACTGTTCAGGTACTGCGGGGTGGAAAACTGGGTAAAGAAGTTGCGGAAAATCTCGGCCTGCCGCGCGGCATCGGTGGTCTGGGTTGCCGCAGCTTTGGCCCTGTCCCACTCGGCACGCATGATGTGGCTGGGGGCATAGTAGACCTGGTTGATGTCCAGATCGTAGAAGTAGGCCGGCTCGAGGGTCACCGTAAAGTTGCGGGCATCCCGTACCCGCAGGGTAGCCCGGTCGAAGAAGTCGACATTGGTAGAGGGCACGCCCCTGGTCTTGCCCATTTCAAAGTACAGGGCCACGTCTTCGGTGCTGATGGGCCGCCCGTCCGACCAGACCGCATCGGGCCGGATGGTGTAGTCGAGCTCGAGGCGCCTTACCCCAGGCCGGACATTGGTAAATCGCAAGCGCCCGTTTTGTTGCGTGGGCACCTCCGTCACCACCACCGGGATCATATTCAGATCGCGGGTGGTTTGCACAATGGGAGCAAACAGAAAGTTCTCGATTTCGAACTTGATGGACTGGTTGGAGATGGCATTCACCACATCTCCCGCCAGTACCCTGGGCTCCTGAGCTGCTCCAATAATCAGGCTGTTGTCCTGAGGGCCTGCCAGCGCCAGTCCGCCCAAAACCATTAGCGCAATGAGCTTACGTTTCATCGCTCCTCCTCATTAGCCAGTCTTTGGCTGGGCCTGATTGTATTGTTCGTAGGGCAATTTGTGTAGACGCTTGACGACCTGTCTTTATACATGTATCCAGCAAGCCATTCATTCTGCGATCAGGGTCTCTAAAGGGCAAAACCAGGGGGATCCCCCTGGTTTTGCTGCCTTTGAGTGGGTTTTACTTGATGGCAATACCGCCGGCCTGGGCTTGGTCGTGGCGCTTGACAGCCCCACGGCTGGCCCAGCCAATCTCCCAGGAGTTCCACCCGGGGTAGCCGTTGCCGCCCGAGTAGGTCGAGGCCACGTAGTTGACCAGACCGGTGCGCACCACCAGGAAGTTGGAGCGGAAGCGCAAGGGCAGGGCAGGCAGTTCCTCGGCCCAGATCTCCTGGGCACGGGCAAAGAGCTGCTTGCGGCGGGCTTCGTCGAACTCGAGCACGCCCTGGCTGGTCAGGCGGTCGAATTCCTCGTTGCGCCAGTTGCCGATGTTCTGGCCGGCATAGTTGTTATCCTTGGTGGGAATCTGCACCGCACCGGTGTTGAGGTTCTTGTGCTGGAAGAGGCTGCCATCTTCGGCCAGGCTGCTCACCCAAGCGAACATGAACATCAGCCACTTACCTTCCTCAGCCCGCTGGATGAAGTCGTCGGCGAAGACCACCGCGCTGGGAGCGTTGGCTGTTTTGACGGCAATGCCCACCTGACGCCACTGCTCGATGAAGAGCTGTTGGGTACGCTCGCGAATGGCGTTGCCAGCGGTAGTTACCCACTCGATCTCGAAGCGCACGGTACGGCCATCCACAGTCCGCTGCAGAATACCGTCGGGGCCAGGACGCCAGCCCACCTGGGCCAGCAGCTCGCGGGCGCGGGCCGGGTTGTACTCGTACTTCTTCACGTTGGGGTTAAAGAGCGGGTTGGAAGGCGCCACCCAGGTGTGCGAAACCGGCTCGGCCCCGTTGAAGAAGGCCTGTACCCAGGCATCGCGGTTAATGGCGTGGAGCAAGGCCTGGCGGGTGCGCTTGTCGTCCAGGGTTAGGTCGCGCACGCGCTGCACGTTGGTGAACTTGTTGATATCGATGTGCTCCCAGATGGCGCCTGGGATGGCCCAGATATCGAAGCGACCGGGAGCGCGGGTGGTGAGTTGCTTGCTGCTGGCCTGGTCGGCCGAGATACCCACAGTGGAGGTCGCGTCAATGCCACCGCCCAGAATGGCTACTAGGAGCGAGTTGGTGTTCTGGATGATGCGGTAGATTACGCGCTGCACGTACTTATCGGCACCGCCCTGGGGCACAATAGCGTTGAAGTTGGGGTTGCGCACCAGCTCGATGGAGCTGTTGGAGACCCAACGCTGCACCTTAAAGGGGCCGCTGTAGACCATGCGCCCGGCGTTGATGGCCTGGTTCGAGCTGAACTGCTGGAAGAAGTTGCGGTACAGCTCGTTCAGGCGCTGGGCATCACGGTCGGGGTTGAGGGGAGCCGCAGCCGCCTTGACCCTCTCCCACTCGGGGCCCATCTTGTGCACCGGCGCGTACCCGATGGGCGAACCATAGGTATCGTAGTAGTAGGCCGGCTCAAAGACGACGGTCATGTTTTGCTTGTCGCGCACCCGCAGGCTAACCCGCTCCCAGTAGTCCGGGTTGAGCACAGCCATACCCTTGGCCTTGCCCACTTCGTAGAAGAAGGCGAAGTCGTCGGTGTCCAGGGGATCGCCATCCGACCAACGCAGGTTGGGCTTCAGAGTGATATCGATCTCCAGACGGCGCTTGCCCCCACCGATATCGGTTACCCGCAGGCGGCGGTTAGCCAGCGTCGGCACCTCGGTAGCCAGCACTGCCTCGTTCTCAGCCTTCAGGTTTTGCACGATCAGGGGCGCGAAGAGGTAGTTTTCGATCTCGGTCTTGATGGACTGGTTGGAGATCACGCTTAGGAAGTCGCCTCCCAGCACCCGCGGCTCTTGGGAAGCCCCAATCACCAGGCTGTTGTCGGCTGGGCCCGCCAGCGCTGCACCGGCCACCAAGGTTAGACCAAGTGCAACAATCTTGCTATAACGATTCATCTAGCCTCCTTTGGGATTCTGCGTTACTGCAGAATCGTTTAACTATGGCATTTTGCCGTCCCTATTATAGCCATCCTATTCAACCCGTCAAATAACGCTTGAGTGAGCTGTAGGTATCCGGGGCTTGAGCGTCTATTTAGTCTGGTACGCCAATCTAACCATTTGAGCAAAACTCATCCACCAACTGATGGATAGATGCTCCATCGCACCGCTGATAAAGCTTGGGTCGTCCTGCGGCCAGGTATCTGGTTTTAGCCCGCCCCGGGTTTGATACATGGTGATAGCACGCAAAACGCCCGCCGTTTGCGGCGGGCGGTGAGGTGGGGTGCGGGCTGTTGGGCGTCAACCACTGCAGCAGCCACCGCTACCCTCGCTCGCGGGAGCCTTAGCCCCATCGGTGCGGAATGAGTGCCCACAGCCACATGAAGAGGTAGCGTTGGGATTATTTACGCTAAAGCCACCGCCCATAAGGTTTTCGACCCAGTCTACCTGGGAACCTGCCAACAACGGCAGGGACATGCGATCAATCACCAGGCGCACCCCGTGCATTTCCACGACGGTGTCGCCCTCGAGCTCCCGTTCATCTACCGCCATGCCGTACTGGTAACCACTACAGCCACCAGACTTGATAAACACGCGGATAGCTGCACCAGGTTTGTTGTACCTATTGAGAATCTCCTTGGCGCGCTCGGCCGCCAGGGGGGTAATGGAAAGCGCAGTCTGTTCCTGAACCACTCGAAACCTCCTACCACAAGGTTATCACGGCAGCAAAGCCAAAAGGTAAGCAGGTACACCCCCACCTATAGGTAGTATGTGTGTATGGACATTGCTAAAGCCCAGCAAGCCCTGCAAGAAGCCCATATTCCCGGTTGGCTGCTCTACAGTTTTCAGGGGAGCAACATTCTGGCCCTGGAAGCTCTGGGGCTACAGGGACTTATGCTTAGCCGCCGCTTTGCCTATCTGATACCAGCCCACGGCGACCCCATCTTTATCGTTCATGCCATCGAAAAGACCAGTTTTCCCAACCTCCCGGGCCGGTGGGTGGTGTTCTCGAGCTACCAGCAGTTTGTGCAAGCCTTGCAAACGCATGTAGCCCCACTGGGCCGCATTGCTATGGAGTATCACCCTGGCGGGGGGATTCCTTACCTCTCGCGCATCGACGCTGGAACCCTGGAGCTGCTGCGGGGTATGGGCCTCGAGGTGGTTTCCTCGGCGGAAATCCTGTTGCAGTTCCAAACCTGGACGCCCGCCAATCTGGCCGCTCACAAGCGCGCGGCCGCGGGGATCGAGGCCGCTCTGGAACACGCCCTGGGTTTTGTGCGAAATCGGCTCGACCACCCCCCGAGCGAGCTCGAGGTGCAGGCCGAAATCAGCAAGGTGTTTGCCTCCAGAGGACTGGTATTCGACCATCCCCCCATGGTGGCCTACGGCCCCAACGCCGCCAATCCCCACCACACCGTGGGGGAAAGCCGGCTGGAGCGGGGTCAGGTGATGCTGATTGACCTGTGGTGCAAGGAACCCGGCGGCCCCTACGCCGACGTAACCTGGATGGCCGGTTGGGATGTACCCGAAGAGGTTCACCGTGCCTGGGCGGTGGTGCGCGACGCGCGGGACGCGGCGCTCGAGTTCTGCCGACAGGCCTATGCCGCCCAGCGGCAGCCCAGGGGGTTCGAACTCGACCGTGCGGCCCGGCAGGTGATCGAGCAGGCTGGCCTGGGGGCCTATGTGCTGCACCGCACCGGCCACCACCTGGGCTTCAGCGCCACCCACGGCAACGGCACCCACCTCGACGACCTCGAGACCCACGATACCCGCCCCCTGATTCCCGGCCTGGCTTTTACCATCGAACCCGGCGTTTATCCCGGCCCATTCGGCATCCGCAGTGAAATTAACGTCTTCCTGCACAAAACAGGCCCCGAGGTGACCACCGGTCTACAACAAGAAATGGAGCAGCTCTAGCAGATACGGGTATGGGGCATTAAGAGCCAAAAAGGCGTTGGGAACTAGATGAAGTTCTGGCTGGCACCTACTGCCCGTATCTCCGGTCGTTGTATGCTTTCAGGCGGTTATGGAACGACCCTTGATGGTGTTTAGCGGACAGTCCAATCTACCCCTGGCCAAAGAAATAGCCGACAACCTGGGGGTTCCTCTTGGTAAGAGCGTTACCGAGCGCTTTGCCAACGACTGTCTCTTCGTTCGATACGAGCAAAGCCTTCGCGAGGGCGATATTTTCATCATTCAATCACTCACGCCCCCGGTGCAGGATCATCTCGTAGAGCTTCTAATGATGATCGACGCGGCCAAAAGCAGCAGCGCGGCCCGCGTCACTGCGGTCATTCCCTACTACGCCTACGCCCGCAGCGACAAAAAAGACGCTCCCCGTATCTCGATTGCGGCAAGGCTGGTCGCCGATCTGATCCAGGCCGCCGGGGCCGACCGGGTGCTGACCATGACGCTTCACTCAGCCCAGGTGCACGGCTTTTTTAAGGTTCCCGTAGACCACCTTTCGGCCGAACCGGTGATTGCCAACTACTTTGCCACCCGTGTAGAAAGGCTAGAAAATGCTGTGGTGGTAGCACCCGACGCTGGCGATATCAAGCGGGCGAGTTCGCTGGCACGCCGTCTGGCCCTGCCGATCGCTTTCATCGATAAGCAGCGGCTTTCCGATACCGAGGTGACCTCGAGGGGGTTGGTGGGTGATGTGCGGGGCAAAACGGCCCTGGTGGTAGATGACGAGGTTTCCACAGCTGGAACCCTGGTGCAGGCTGCCGATTCCCTCATGCAAAATGGCGCGCAGGCTGTCTATGCGGCCTTCACGCACGGAGTGTATGTGGGCCCGGCCATTGACCGGATCGAGAAAGCGCCCATTGCCGAGGTGGCGGCGACCAATACCTGCGCCTACAAGGCCAAGCCCAGCAGCAAAGTCCAGCAGCTCAGTGTGGGGCCCCTTTTCGCCGAGGCCATCTGGCGGATTCACCGGGGGGAATCGGTCTCGAGCCTGTTTACCTAAAAGAGCGGTACGGGCCCTTAATCCAAAAACCTCCTCCCCTGCGAATAGCAGGGTGGAGGTGCAAAATGGAACCGCAACCCCAAAATCTGGCCCGTAGGAAGTTCGTTAAGGTTTTGACCGCTGCCGGCCTCTCCACGGCCCTGGCTCATAGCCTGGTAGGGCAGGCCCTGGCCCAGTCGCAAAACGTGAGCGATCTGGATGTGCTTAACCTGGCCCTCACGGCGGAGTACCTGGCCACCGATGCCTACACCCGCGCGCTCACGGTGAGCTTCCCTGGCGAGATCCGGGACTACCTGGCCGAGGCCCTGAAGCACGAGGAGGCCCACGTCAAGGCCCTGACCGATACCATCCGGGGCCCCTTCAACGCCACGCCCGTGGCCCGTCCGCAGTTTACCTACGGCGATCTGCAATTCAACGCAGCCAACCGGCTGAGAGTACTGGAAACCCTGGTGGCCCTCGAGACCGCCTTTACCGGGGCCTACCTGGGAGCCATTCCCCTGATTCAGAACAAAGCCGTGCTCTCGGCCGCAGCCAGCATCGCCATGAACGAGGAGGCCCACCTGGCCATCCTGCGCGACGCGGTGCTGAGCCTGGGCGGGCGGGTGGAAGGCCCGCAGACCCCGGTGGGCCGGGCGGTCGCCGTCGCCATCACCCCCCAGCAGGCCACCCAGGCCGTGCAGGGCTTTATTCGTAAGTAGGAGGAGCCATGCAGCGGCGTGCATTTGTAAGTGGAGTGGGGGCCAGCCTGCTGTTGCTGGGCCTGGGCGGCGCCCGGGCCCAGGGGATGGGTGGTGCGGTGCGGGCGGTGGTGCTGAGCGGGGTCGAGGTGGTGCCCAACGCGGCCAGCACCCCGGCCCTGGCGGTGGTGCGCCTCGAGCTTATGGGCTCCACCCTGAGCATCCAGGGCGCGGTCGCCAACCTGGCCGGGCCCTTCCGCGACTACACCCGCGACCCGGTGGACGACCCGGCGCTGAACGCCCGGCTGACCAGCGCCGTACACCTGCACCGCGGCCCCAAGGGGCAGAACGGCCCTCTGTTGCAGGCCCTCAAGGTGATGCCGGCGTCCGATGGTCGGAGCGCCACCTTTATGGATCGCCTCGAGCTGAGCCTGGACGACCTGAACCGCCTGTACCGGGGGGAACTCTATTTTGATATTCACACCGCGGCCTTCCGGGCGGGCGAGCTGCGTGGGCAGATTCAAATCATGTAGGGAGGTAGGCTATGAACCGTAGGGAGATGCTGAAGCAAACTGGGTTGATGGGCACGGGCCTGGTGCTGGGGGGTGTGGTGGGGGCCTGCGCCACCACACCCGGTATGAGCCAGAGCCCCAACCAGGACGTGGCCGTTCTGAATTTCGCCCTCAACCTGGAGTACCTGGAGGCGGCCTTTTACCTGGCTGCGGTGGGGCGCATTAACGAGATCAAAAACATTGGTGGCAACGCCGAGATTCGCCTGCCCTCGGGCTTCGATGGCACCAGCCCAATCGCCGGGGTGAGCCCGGATGTGCTCGAGTATGCCCAGGAAATTGCCGAGGACGAGCTGGCCCACGTCAAATTCCTGCGTCAGGCTCTGGGGTCGGCGGCGGTAGACCGCCCGGTGATCGACCTCGACCAGGCTTTCAGGGCTGCTGGCAATGCTGCCAGCAATGGGGCCATCACCAACTTCAATCCCTTTGCCAACGAGCTCTTCTTCATTCACGGGGCCTTTATCTTTGAGGATGTCGGGGTGACCGCGTACAAGGGGGCCGCCAAGCTCATCACCGACAAGAACAATGTATTGGATCCGGCTGCGGGCATTCTGGCTGTAGAGGCTTACCACGCCGGGCTCATCCGGCTGCTGCTGCATGAACGCAAGGACATGATGGTGACCTCGAGCCTCACCGTGGAGCAGGTGGTGCAGGCCATCAGTGACCTGCGCGGTAGCGTGGGCGGGGGCAAGGACGAGGGCATTACCAAGATGGGCAGTGCCAACCTGGTGGCCGCCGACGCCAACGCTGTGGCCTATGGGCGCACCACCAGCGAGGTACTCAAGATCGTGTATCTCAGCGGCAACGCCGGCGTGAGCATGGGGGGTTTCTTCCCCATGGGGCTCAACGGCAGCATCAAGACCACTTGATACCCTTTCCGCTTGAATCCTTCAGCGTTGGACGCAGCCAGAGGTGAAGGATTCAAGCCGACCGAAGGGAGTAGAAAAGCATTTCGGTAGTATCGTTTAGGCTTGTCAAAGTGAACGATACTACCGAAATGCGTATGATACCGGTTTCGTGCGACCGGGCGGGACTTCCGCCCGGTTTTTTCAGGCCTGCTCGAGCGCCTCCTTGCGCACCTCTTCCTCGGGCTGGCCGGCCGGGTACTGCCCGTTGAAGCAGGCCAGGCAGACCGGCCCCCCAATGGCCTGCCGCACCCCGGACTCGCTCAAAAAAGCCAGCGAGTCGGCCCCGATGAGCTCGCGGATCTGCTCCACCGTGTGCGTCGAGGCCACCAGCTCCTTGCGGGCCGCGGTGTCGATGCCGTAGTAGCAGGGGAACTTGATGGGCGGCGAGGAGATGCGCACGTGCACCTCGGCAGCCCCGGCCTCGCGCAGCAGTTGCACGATGCGCCCGGAGGTGGTGCCCCGCACGATGGAGTCGTCCACCAGCACCACCCGCTGGCCCGCGACCACCGGGGTGGCGGCCAGTTTGAGCCGCACCTTCAGGTCGCGCATCTCCTGGGTGGGCTGAATAAAGGTGCGGCCGGCGTAGGGGTTTTTGTGCAGGCCGTAGTCAAAAGGAATCCCCGAGGCCCGGCTGTAGCCGATGGCCGCCCCAATCCCGGAGTCGGGCACCGGCACCACCAGGTCGGCCTGGGCGGGGGCTTCCTGGGCCAGCACCTCGCCCATGCGGATGCGGGCAGGGTGGGTGGCGATGCCGTCCAGGGTTGCATCGGCCCGGGCAAAGTAAATCCACTCAAAGGCGCAGGGGGTGGGGCGGGGCTCGAGCACCTGCATGGAGCGAAGCTCCCCCGACTCCACCCAGACCAGCTCGCCGGGCCGCACGTCGCGCACCAGGCTGGCCCCCATCAGGGCCAGGGCCGGGGGCTCCGAGGCAAACACCCAGCCGCCGTTGGACAGCCGCCCGATCACCAGGGGCCGCACCCCGTTGCCGTCCCGCAGCGCCAGCACCGTCTGCCGATCCATTAGCACCACGCTAAAGCCCCCCGTAAGCTCCCGCATGGCCCGGGCGGTGGCCTCCACCAGGTTGAGCCTGGCGTAGCGGGCGATCAGGTTGATCATCACCTCGGTGTCGTTGGTGGTCTGGAAGACCGCCCCGTGCTCGAGGAGCTGCTGGCGGATCTGCAGGGCGTTCACAAAGTTGCCGTTGTGGGCGATGGCCAGAATCCCCTTAGAACTGCGCACGTTGAGGGGCTGGGCGTTGAAGCGCAGGTTGGAACCGGTGGTGGAGTAGCGGGTGTGCCCGATGCCCAGGTTGGCCCCCTGGATGCGCAGGCGCTGCATCCGGGCCTCGTCGAAGACCTGGGTAACCAGGCCCAGGTCTTTCTCGATGACCAGGTCTTTTCCGTTTGAGACGCAGATCCCCGCGGCTTCCTGCCCCCGGTGCTGCAGGGCGAAGAGTCCTAATTGCAATAGGTCGGCCACCGGCAGGGGCTCCGGCGACCACAGCCCCAGAACGCCGCACTCTTCGTGGGGTTTGTCCATCACGGCAACACCTCCCGCAAGGGCGCTTCCCAGGCCCGCTGCAAAGCCGCCACAGGCCACTCCAGGCGCGCTTTGGGGGTCAGGATGGTGAGGGTTGGGCCCCCCACCTGCCCCAGGATGTGGTAGGGCAGGCCGTGGTTCTCCAGCAGTTTGACCGCAGCCTGCAAGTGGGCCTGGTTCACGCTGAACAGGATGCGGCTGGGGGCTTCCCCGAACAGCAGGGCATCGGGCCGGGCCTGGCTGCGCACCTCGAGGGTGGCCCCCAGGCCCAGGGGCAGGCACATCTCGGCCAGGGCCACCGCCAGGCCCCCCTCGGCCACGTCGTGCGCGGTCTTGACCCAGCCCCGCCCGATCAGCTCGCGGATGGCAGCCTGGGCCCTGGCTTCCTGGGCCAGATCCAGGGGCGGCGGGCTCCCAGCCTCCTGGCCGTGCACCACCCAAAGGTACTCCGAGGCCCCCAACTGACCCTCCAGCGCGCCGATGAGCACGATAAAATCGCCCACCTGCTGGAAGCCCTGCTGGGCGCGGTGCTCGAGGTTCTCCAGAAGCCCCACCACCCCCACCATGGGCGTGGGCGGGATGCGGTAGTTGGGCCCTTCGTTGTAGAGCGAGACGTTGCCCGAGACCACCGGCAGCCCCAGGGCCCTCGAGGCCTCCGCCAGGCCCTGGATGGTCTCGGACAGCTCGAAGTAGCCCTCGAGGGTCTCGGGGTTGCCGCAGTTGAGGCCGTCGGTGTAGGCCAGGGGCCGCGCCCCCACCACGCTCACGTTGCGGGCGGCCTCGGCCAGGGCGTGCATGGCCCCCAAGCGGGGCGCGAGCTTGCTGTAGCGGGGGTTGGCATCCACCTTGACGGCCAGGCCCCGCTGGGTGCCTTTGATGCGCAGGATGGCCGCATCGCCTGAGCCCGGCACCAGCACGGTGTTGGTGCCCACCTGGTGGTCGTAGCGCTCGTAGATGGGGGCCCGGCTGCACAGGTTGGGCGAGGCCAGCAGCCGGGGCAGGATTTCTTGCAGGTTGGAAGGAACCGGTATGGCGCTCCAATCCACCGCCCTCAGCCGGGCGATGGCCGGGTCTTCCTGTCCTTCGCGGGTGTAGGTGGGGCAGTCGGCCAGGGCCGCGGTGGGCACCTCGGCCACCACCTGGCCCGCGTGCATCACCCGGAAGACCGGTTCCGCGATGGTGTGGGCCACCGGGACAGCGTCCAGGCCGTAGCGCGCCGCCAGGGCCTCCAGGGCCTGCTCCTGGCCCGGCCGGGGCACCAGCACCATGCGCTCCTGCGACTCCGAGAGCATCAGCTCGATGGGGTTCATGCCCGCCTCGCGCTGGGGTACCCGGTCGAGGTTGAGCTCGAGGCCCAGCCCCGACTTGTGGGCCAGCTCAGAAAGCGAGGAGGTGAGCCCGGCCGCCCCCATGTCCTGCACCCCTTCGACCAGATCCTGCCGGATGGCCTCGAGGGTCAGCTCCATGGTCAGCTTGCCCAGGAAGGGGTCGCCCACCTGCACGCTGGGCCGTTTGGACTCGCTCTCCTCCGAAAGCTCCTCCGAAGCGAAGGCTGCTCCACCAATGCCGTCGCGGCCGGTCTTGGAGCCCACGTAGTAGACCGGGCGCCCCAGGGAGGCCCGGCTCCGCTTAAGCTCCTCTACGCGCAACAGGCCCACGCACATGGCGTTTACCAGGGGGTTTTCCTGATAGTCCGGGTGGAAGTAGACCTCGCCCCCCACCGTGGGCACGCCGATGGCGTTGCCGTAGTGGGCGATGCCCTCCACCACCCCCCGCACCAGGTAGCGCGTGCGGGGGTCGTCGGGCCGGCCAAAGCGCAGCGAGTTCAGCAGGGCGATGGGCCGGGCCCCCATAGCCACGATATCGCGGATGATGCCCCCCACCCCGGTGGCCGCGCCCTGCACCGGCTCCACCGCCGAAGGGTGGTTGTGGCTCTCGATTTTGAAGGCCACCGCCCAGCCCTCCCCAATCTCCACCACCCCGGCGTTCTCGCCGGGGCCTTGCAGCACGGCGGGGCCCTCCTTGGGCAGCAGCCGCAGCAGCGGGCGGGAGTTCTTGTAGGAGCAGTGCTCGCTCCACATCACCTTGAACAAGTAGAGCTCGAGCCGGTTGGGCTCGCGTCCTAGCAGGCGCACAATGGCCTGATACTCACCCAGCGGAATGCCGGTTTCCTGGAGGAGGGGGGGGTGGGTTTCTTGGGTCATAAACCGATAGTCTCTAAAGGCGCAGTCTTCTGGCCCTCGTGCGGAAGAGGGTTCACAGGGCCCTCGGTGGATGCCCAAAGACGTTCTCGAGCAGCGGGAACAGCTCGAGGTGGCTACCGATGCGGGCGCTGGGCTCGGGTTGCCCGTTGCGGTGGGTGTGGCCGGTGTAGAGCACCGCGTAGGGATAGCCGGTCTGGAAGGCCCCGGCGATGTCGGTGCGGGGGATATCCCCGATGTGCAGGGCCTCCTGGGGCTTGGCCCCCATCTCGTCCAGGGCGGCCAGGAAGGCTTCGGGGTGCGGCTTGACCACCCCGGTTTCGTCGGAGAAGGAAAAACCGCTAAAGAGGTCGTGTAGCTTGTGGCGCATGAGCTGCTCGCGCAGGATGCGCCCGGTGGAGACGCTGGTATCGGAAACGATGCCCAGGGTGTAGCGCTGGGCCAGTTTGGGCAGGGCCTCGAGCACCCCCGGTAGCGGCACCAGGCTGCCCTGCAGGGCCGCCTCCACGATGCGCTGGGTGATGAGGGCCACCAGGCCTTCGTCGTAGGGCAGGCCCAGGTAGGCAAAGATGCGGGTGACCCGCTCGAAGGGGGTCATGGCCTGACCGGCGTTCCAGGCCGCGTCGAAGTCCAGCGCGGCCTGCCGCCAGGCCTCCATCACCGCGGCGGGCTCGGCGGGCACGCCGGCCTCGGAGGCCGCGTCCAGCAGGATCTCGTTGCGCAGGTTCTTGACCCGCCCGGCATACTCCGGGCCTTCGATGAAAAGGGTGCCCCAGAAATCGAAGGTGATTGCCTTGATCATGCCCATACCTCCTCTAAGTTGCCTGGCTTAGACCACTACCTCGAGGGCCTGCTTGAGGCTCTGGAAGAACGGCAGCCCATCAGCAGAGCCCAGGACGCTTTCCACCGCCCGTTCGGGGTGGGGCATCAGGCCCAGCACATTGCCCGCTGGGTTCACAATACCCGCGATGTCGTTCAGGGAGCCGTTGGGGTTGTAGGGCTGGGTGGAGGGGGCGCCCTGGGGATTGGGCGCGTAGCGGAAGACCACCTGGTGGTTCTGCTCGAGCCGTTCTAAGGTTTCTGCGTCGGCATAGTAGCGGCCCTCGCCGTGGGCGATGGGAATCCGCAGCACCTGCCCTGGGGTATACGCGCGGGTGAAGGGCAGGTCAGTGCGCTCGACCCGCAAAAACACCTCCTTGCAGGTGAAGTGCAGGTTGGTGTTGGCCAGCAGGGCGCCGGGCAGCAGTCCGGCCTCGGTGAGCACCTGAAAGCCGTTGCAGATCCCCACCACCGGGTAGCCGCGCTGGGCCAGCCGCCGCACCTCCTGCATCACCGGCGAGAACTTGGCCAGCGCCCCCGCCCGCAGGTAGTCCCCGTAGGAAAACCCCCCCGGCAGAAGAGCGGCCTGGAAGCCCTCGAGGCTCCGCTCGGTGTGCCAGACCAGCTCGGCTTCAAGCCCCACCAGCCGCAGGGCCCAAAGGGCGTCCTGGTCGCAGTTGGAGCCAGGAAACTGAATCACCGCCACCTTCATGCCAGCTCCTTCACCGCCTCCACCACAAACACTTCCATCACCGGGTTGGATAGCGCCTTACCGATGTTATGAGCGGTGGCCCTGGCCTCCGCCTCGCTGGGGGCCTCCACTTCCATCTCCAGCACCCGCCCCACCCGCACGTTCTCGACCGGGTACTGTAAACCCTGCAAAACCCCTTCCACGGCCCGCCCCTGGGGGTCGAGGATACCGTCCTTAAGCTCGATTAGGAGGGTAATGTGGTATTTCATAGCCCTTGCACCCGCCGCAGCACTTCCTGATAGGCTTCCTCCACCCCGCCCAGGTCACGACGGAAGCGGTCTTTGTCCATTTTTTCGCCGGTTCCCATCTCCCACAGGCGCATGGTGTCGGGCGAAATCTCGTCGGCCAGCACCAACCGGCCATCCGCCAGGCGGCCAAACTCGAGCTTGAAGTCTACGAGCTCGAGGTTGCGCTGGGCGAAATAGTCTTTTAGCAGGGTGTTGATCTGCAGGGCTAGCGCACGGATACGCTCCAGCTCGGCCTCGCTCAAAAGCCCCAGGGCCAGGGCCGCTTCCGGGTAGATGAGGGGGTCGCCCAGGGCATCGTTTTTGTAGGAGAACTCCAGCAGGGGCTTCGGGAGCACCCGGCCTTCCTCTACTCCATAGCGCCGGGCAAAAGTACCGGCGGTGCGGTTGCGCACGATGACCTCGAGCGGCACAATCTGCACCTGCCGCACCAGCATCTCCCGCTCGGATAGCTGCCGCACAAAGTGGGTGGGGATGCCGTGGTCTTGCAGATAGCGAAACAGGGCCGAAGAAATCTGGTTGTTCACCGCCCCCTTACCGGCAATCTGGGCCCGCTTCTGCCCGTTGAAGGCGGTGGCGTCGTCCTTGAAATAGACCCGCACCATCCCCGCCTCGGAACTGGGATAGATAATTTTGGCTTTACCCTCGTAGAGTTTCTCCATCCGAACCTCTTCCATACTACCCCTACTACAGCCCAAAGCGGGCATAGATGGTATCCACGTGGCGCAAGAAGTAGCCGGGGTCGAAGGCCTGGGCCAGCGCCTCGCCCCTGAGGGGGCAGGCCGGGTCGGCCTCGAGCAGCGCCCGGAAGTCCTGCCCCGCGGCCCAGCTCCTGAGGGCGTTGCGCTGGACGATCTCGTAGGCCGCAGTGCGATCCAGGCCTGCCTCAATCAGCAGGCCCAGCACCCGCTGGGAGTAGACCAGGCCGCGGGTGCGCTCGAGGTTGCGCTGGATGTTTTCCTCAAACACCACCAGCCCCTCCAGCACCCGCCCCAATCGGCGCAGCATGTAGTGGGCCAGGGTGGTGGTGTCGGGCAGGATCACCCGCTCCACCGAGCTGTGCGAGATGTCACGCTCGTGCCAGAGGGCCACGTTTTCCAGCTCGGCCTGCAGGTTGCTGCGCAACAGTCGGGCCAGCCCCGAGATGTTCTCCAGGGCCACCGGGTTTTTCTTGTGCGGCATGGAGGAGGAGCCGGTCTGCTTGTAGCTAAAGGGCTCCTGGGTTTCCAGCACCTCGGTGCGCTGCAGGTGGCGCAGCTCCACCGCGACGCGCTCGAGGTTGGCCCCCAGGATGGCCAGCGCGCCCATCAGCTCGGCGTGGCGGTCGCGCGGTACTACCTGGCTCGAGGCCGGTTCAATCTGAAAGCCCAGCTTCCGGGCCACCCAGGCTTCAACGGCGGGCTCCACGTGGGCATAATTCCCCACCGAGCCTGAGATCATGGCCACCCGAATAGCCTCGCGGGCTCTGCCCAGGCGCTCCTTATCCCGCAGCAAAGCCGCATAGAAGGCCAGAAAACGCAGGCCAAAGCTGGTGGGCTCGGCGTGCACTCCGTGGGTGCGCCCAACCGCCGGCAGGTGCTTGTACCGCACCGCCAGGTGCTTCAGGGCGGCCAGAACCTTATCCAGCTCCTGTTCAATCAGGCCCAGGGCTTCGTCCAGCAGCACGTTCTGGGCGGTGTCCACCACATCGGTGCTGGTCAGGCCCAGGTGCAGCCAGCGGGCTACCTCGGGGCTCGAGCCTTGCGCATCTTCCACCCACTCGGTGAGCGCTCGAGTAAAGGCCACAATATCGTGCCGGGTCTCGGCCTCGATTTCCTCGACGCGCCGGGCAAAGCTCACATCCAGCGGCTTTTTTTGCAGGGCTTCGCGCAGCTGTTTGGCTGTGCCGATGGGCACCTGCCCCAGGCTTTCCCAGGCTTCCATCACCAGAATTTCCACCTCGGCCCAGACCTGGTACTTGCGGGCCTCGCTCCATAAGAGCCGCATCTCGGGGGTTTGGTAACGCTCAATCATAGCCCTCCCCCCGTACCTTAAAAGACCATATCGTTTTTTTCACTCGGGATCACTTGTTGTTCTTCATTGCCTCGCCGGACAATCTGGTGAACAACGCCATGAGCCTATCATGCCCCGGGGGTAGGGGCAACCGTACGCCTACCGATGTTTTCATCATAACGGGTTAGTATTGGGGCCATGATTCGCGCAGTGTTATTTGACGTGGGCGATACGCTGATTCTGGGACACCCTAGGTACTGGCTATGGCCTATCCTGCAAGCCAAAGGCATTGCGCACCAGGCCGACCTAAAACGCCTTCCTCAGGCCATTCAGGATGCCTACGCCCATTATTCTGACCATCACATGCGCGCCACCGACGAGGCCACGGCCCTTTCGTTTTGGCGGGCTTTTCACTGGGAGATCATGAACGGCATCGGGCTGGGGGCCTACGCCGACGAGGTGGCCGACTACCTGAAAGAACACTGGCAGAGCCCCCACGTCTGGCCGCTCACGCCGGGGGCCAAAGAGGTGCTGGGCGAGCTAAAGGGCCTGGGTTTCAAGCTGGGGGTGGTCTCCAACTGGGACTGGACGCTGCCGGGAGTTTTGCGGGCCACAGGGCTATCGAATTTCTTCGACTATGTGGGGGTCTCGGCGCTGGAGGGGGTAGCCAAGCCCGACCCACGTTTTTTCCAGATCGTGCTGGGCCATCTGGGCGTGGAGCCGCAGCAAGCGATTCACGTGGGCGACTCGGAGGACGATATCGCCGGGGCCACAGCCGCCGGGGTTCGGCCTATTCTGTTCGACCCATACCGGCAGAATCCCAATGCCGTGAGCGATCTGGCCAGGGTGATCGAGTACGCTACAGGCCACACAGGCGGGTTATAGCGCCGGGCCCTTGACGTATAGCCCCCAGACCCTCCAGACTGGCCTTCATGAGCGTTCGCAAGGCGATCTGGGGGGATAACTTCGAAGCCATCGAGCAAAACCTGGGCGAGGTAGACCCCGACCTCTATGCCTACATCCGCGATTTCGCCTACGAAGAGGTGCTGGCCCGCCCCGGCCTGGACTTGAAAACCCGCGAGCTGCTGGCCATCACCAGCCTGATTGCCCTGGGCGCGCCCAAGGAGATTGCCACCCACCTGGAGGGGGCCCTGCGCAACGGCGCGACCGAGCAGGAAGTGCGCGAGACCATCATCCAGTCGGCGCTGTTTGTGGGGTTTCCCAATGCGCTGGGGGCCATGAAAACCTTTCAAGCCCTGCTGCGCAAACGTCAGGCCTCGAGGGAGTGATGCTGACCAATGTGCTGGTGCTGCCGCTGGATCGGCCCCAGCACCGCATCTTGCTGGGGTTAAAGAAGACCGGGTTTGGGGCGGGCAAGTACGTGGGTTTTGGCGGCAAGCTCGAGCCGGGTGAGACCCTGGTGATGGCGGCCATCCGCGAGCTTTGGGAGGAGTCGCACCTGGCGGCCAAACCCCACAACCTCTGGTATGCGGCCCGGCTGGAATTTGTGTTTCCGGCCTCTCCGGACTGGAACCGCCTGGTGCACGTCTTTCGCCTCGAGTTCTGGGATGGCGAGCCCGAGGAGTCGAGCGAGATTCGCCCCCAGTGGTTTGGCCTCGATACACTGCCCCTGGATCAGATGTGGGCCGACGTGCCCTACTGGCTGCCCCAGGTATTGCAAGGGGTTCGCCCCATGTTGCGTATCACCTACAACCAGGACAGCCGAACGGTGGGCTTGGTGGAGGCGCTCGAGCAAAACCAGTAAAAGACTCCTAGCCCCTTTGAAGCTTGTTTGGGTTCGCCAAATCTCCTGTGCTGGTGATAAAAGCGTTCCCGTCGCTGTTTTTGCTAGATGCCCTCAGGTTGACCGATTACACACTATTGACTTTATTCTCTCGCTCATGCTAATCTTCGGTGTCCCCCTAAAACCAGCAGGTTTCAGTAGGACATTAGGAGTAGTAGATGAACAAAGGTACCGTCAAGTGGTTCAACGCGGAAAAAGGTTATGGTTTTATCGCCCAAGAAGGTGGCCCCGATGTGTTTGTACACTTCACCGCCATCCAGGGCCAGGGCTTCAAGAGTCTCAACGAGGGCGATCGCGTAGAGTTCGAGATCGAGCCCGGCAAGAATGGCAAGGGCCCCCAAGCCAAGAATGTGAAGCTTGCCTAAGCATTTCACCATTCAAAGCTCCCCAGTCCTGGGGAGCTTTTTTGTACAGGTTTCAAGGAATTTAGTTTGTCGTATACTGTCACCATTCAACCTCCAAACCTGCCAGGAGCACCCATGACTGAAGAACAGCATCTGCGTGAGTACACAAAAGCCCTTAAAGCAAAGCTACCCCGTTACTTCTTTGAGCCGGTTCCGGCCCGTCTGGTCTATTTGCCGACATTTCTGGCCTTGTTTGGCCTGTGTGCCTGGGGCATTGTGGCAACGCCCCATGTCTGGCTCAAGCTACTGCTCTCATTTGGGATTGGGTATTCGTTTATTGGGCTGGGGTTTCTGGCCCACGAGATCCTGCACGGTGCGGTCACCAAACACCCCATCGTACGCTCGGTGGCCGGAACTATTGCCTTTATACCGCTGCTGGTAGGGGCCCGGCTCTGGCGCAAATGGCACAATGTTGAGCACCACGGCCATACCCAGCACCCGCACGACGACCCCGATGCCATGGGGGCCCTGGAAACGGCGATTCAAAAACCTTTTGTGAAGTGGATGTTTCGCCAGGTGCCGGCGCTGCGGAGTTTTTTCCTGTTTTTCTCCTTTACCTTCTGGTTCAGTTTGCACGCCCACTTGATGCTCCGGCGTTTCCTGCCCGAGTTCAAACCGGGTGAGCGGCCTGTTGTAATTTTCCAGGCGGTTTTACCGGTGCTGGTCTGGCTCTCGGCGCTCTTCTGGGCTGGATCTTTCAACTTTTTGTTTGTCTTCGTGCTGCCCTGGCTAATGGCCAACTTCATCGCCATGAGCTTTATTGCCACCAACCACCTGCTCAACCCCATCACCGAAACCAACGACCCCCTGCTCAACAGTCTCACGGTGCGGAACCCCCGGTGGCTCGAGTGGCTCACCCTGGGCTTTGGCTACCATATCGAGCACCATGTGTTTCCGGTGCTTTCGCCCAAGTACGCCCATGTGGTGGCGCAAAAAATCAAAGAGCTCTGGCCCGAGCGCTACAACGAGCTGCCCCACTGGAAAGCCCTGTTTTACCTCTGGAAGACCCCCCGCCTCTACCGCGACCACCGGAACCTGATCGAGCCCACCACTGGCCAGGTGTTTGGCACGCTGGGCTTTGGCCTGGAGGACGGCAAGTTCCGGCAACCCAAACCTGCCCATCGTAAGTTGGGCAAAAAGCGGCTTCGCGACTAAGGGGATGGGCGACAGGTGCTAGCCATGCAGTGTCAGACTTTTACCCTACGCCTAGACAATGCCCAGGACCTCGAGCGCCTCAACAGCTTTTTGGCTCAGGTAATGCCCATCCAGGTATCCAGCAGCCTGGTTTCGGGTAACAAACCCTTTTGGAGCGTGCTGGTGTTTTACGAGGGGACGGCCCCGCAACCCAAACAAGCAGAGGCTGTCCATACCCCCAGCGACCCGAGGTTCGAGGCCCTGCGCACCTGGCGTAGTCGCAAGGCCAAGGAAGAGGGCGTTCCACCCTATGTGGTTGCAACCAATGCCGAATTAAAGGCGATTCTTGAGGAGCAGCCCAAGACCCTCGAGGAGCTTGCTCAGGTGAAGGGTTTCAGCAAAGCAAAGGCCGCCAAGTATGGCCGGGAACTTTTGTCGCTCCTGAAGTAATCTTTACGAAAATCACACAGCGAAACCCTGCTTCGCCTTGACCAAGTGAGGGTTGGCACGTAAGATGCTGAGCAGGATGTTACGGGCGGACAACAATTTATAGTGGGGGTGCGACTTTGACCCCCGATACCTCGTTGTATCGGGGGTTTTTCGTTGAACCCAAGCCCGCCTGTCCCACAGGAGTACGCATGTCAAGAACCCTTGCCAGTCAGATTGCAGCGCACGTAGGCCAGACCGTTACCCTACAAGGCTTCCTCCACTGGAAGCGTGACCTGGGCGGGATTCGGTTTGCCCTTTTGCGTGACCGCAGCGGCATTGTACAGGTAGTAGTGGATAAGCGTTTCGAGCTACCCATCGCCGAGTCCTCGATGCGCGTGGTGGGCCAGGTGGTAGCCAATGCCAAAGCACCGGGCGGCTACGAGGTGGTGGCCCAGGAGATCGAGTTCTATGCCAAGGCCAGCGAGCCCAGCCCCATCGAGATTCCCAAGGAAGAGTGGCGGGTGAACCCCGAGACCTTGCTGGAGTACCGCTATGTGAGCCTGCGCGGAGAGAAGGCCCGCGCACCCTTGAAAATTCAAGCGGCCTTGGTAAGGGGGTTTCGCAGCTACCTGGATAGCCAGGGCTTCACCGAGATTTTTACCCCCAAGATTGTCTCGGCGGGGGCCGAGGGGGGCAGCAATCTGTTTGGCATTGACTATTTTGAGCACCGGGCTTACCTGGCCCAGTCGCCCCAGCTTTACAAACAGATTATGGTGGGGGTTTTCGAGCGGGTCTACGAGGTTGCGCCGGTGTTTCGGGCCGAGCAGCACGCCACCAGCCGCCACCTCAACGAGTATTTGTCGCTGGACGTGGAGATGGGGTTCATCGAGTCGGAGCACGACGTGATGGATCTCGAGGAGGAGCTCATCCGGGCCATGCTGGACGAGGCCCGCCACACCGCTGCACCCGAGTGCGAGCTACTGGGGGTGGAGTGGCCCAACCTATCCGAGATGCCCCGCCTCGAGCACCCCGAGGCCCGCCGCATCCTGCGCGAAGAGCTGGGGATGCCGGTAGGGGCCGACTTCAACGAGGAAGCCGAGCGGGCCCTGGGGGCCTGGGCCAAGGAGAAGTGGGGCGTGGACTTCCTGTTCATCTCCAAGTACCCAGAGTCCGCCCGGCCCTTTTATGCCTACCCCGAAGGCGACGGCTCTACCCGAGGCTTCGACCTCTTGTTCAGGGGCCTCGAGATTACCTCGGGGGGGCAGCGCATTCACCAGTACGAGGTGTTGGTAGAGCAGCTTAAAAAGAAGGGCAACGACCCCGCCCATTTTGCGGGCTACCTCGAAGTCTTCAAGTACGGGATGCCCCCCCACGGCGGCTTTGCCATCGGGGCCGAGCGCCTCACCCAGAAGCTGGTGGGTCTGCCCAATGTGCGCTATGCCCGGGCCTTCCCGCGCGACCGCCACCGCCTGACGCCGTAGTTTTACTTTTTCAGCTTGAGCACGCCTTTGGTAATCTCCTGCTCGATGCCGAGCTCGAGGCGCATTTTCTCCAGGCGTTCCAGGAGGCCCTCGGGGGAAACCCCCAGGCGCTTAGCCATCGCCACGATCTTCTGCTCGTCGTACAGGGTGCCCAGCGTAACGGCCATGGCCTCGCGGTATTTGGGGCCCAGCATCACCTCGATGGTTTTGATGCGGAGCTGGATTTCGAACCACTCGAGCTTCTCAACTTCGTTCTGCATAGCTTTCCTTTCTTCTGCTGACCCGGAGGCCAGAACGAGCCCCATCATCCTACCAGCCTCCTGGCCCCGGTGCGCTCGGCGCGCTTTCTGTTAGTAACCGAATGAGGGTAGAATGTTCGGGTGGAGCAACCCAGTCTATTCAGCAGCGAAAGCCCGTCCGTCGAGCTGCCCAGGCCCGATCGCATCTGGCTGGTGGATGGGCATCACCTGGCTTACCGCAGCTACTTTGCCTTCGAAAAGCTGGCGACCTCGAGGGGCGAACCCACCCAGGCCATTTTTGGCTTTCTGCGCACCTTGCTCAAACTCCTCAAGGAAGACGGCGACTGCGTGATTGTGGTCTTCGACCCCCCAACCAAAACCTTCCGGCACGACGCCTTCGAGGCCTACAAGGCCGGGCGGGCCCCCACCCCCGATGACTTCCACCCGCAGTTGGAAAAAATCAAGGAGCTTGTTGACCTGATGGGGCTCCGGCGGCTCGAGGTGCCGGGCTACGAGGCCGACGACGTGATTGGAACCCTGGCCAAAAAAGCAGAACAGGAGGGCTATCCAGTGCGCATCCTGACCGGCGATCGCGACAGCTTTCAGCTGCTCTCCGAGGCCGTGCAGGTGATGCTGCCCGACGGACGGCTAATGCACCCCCAGGCCGTGCAGGAGAAGTACGGTGTATCGGTGGCGCAGTGGGTGGATTACCGCTCGCTGGTAGGCGATTCTTCCGATAACCTGCCGGGAGCCAAGGGCATCGGAGAAAAGACCGCGGCCAAGCTCTTGCAGGAGTGGGGATCGCTGGAAGGTCTGTACGCAAACTTAGAAGCCCTGTCCCCCAAAATTCGTGCCAGCCTCGAGGAAAGCCGGGACAACATCCAACTCTCCCACGCGCTTTCACAGATCCACACCGACCTTCCCATCGAGATCGACTTCCGCGACTGCCACCGCCGCGAACCCGACCGCATGGCCCTGCGCGAAGCCCTGGAAAAACTCGAGTTCGGCTCCATTCTACGCGAGCTAAACCTGCTGGCCGCCCCTCCCGCCGCCGAGGAAGCCCCCTGGCCGCCGCCGCCCGAGGCCTTTCTGGGCTACACCCTCGACCGCGCCCAGCCCATGTGGGCCAACTGGGTGGGCCTGGCCGCCTTTGCCGAGGGCAGGGTGTACCGGGGCCAGCCCAGCCTACAGGAGCTCAAAAAGTTCCCCGAGATTCGAAGCATGGTAGCCAAAGACCTGTCTGTGCTGGCCCTCAAAGAAGGCGTCTGGGTGCCCCCCGGCGACGACCCCATGCTGCTGGCCTACCTCTACGACCCCTCCAACTCCGACCCCGCCAGCACCGTGCGGCGCTACGGGGCGGGGGACTGGAGCCCCGACCCTGCCGAGCGGGCCCAGGCTGCCCACATCCTGTGGCAGACCCTGCAAAGCCGCATCGGTGAGAACCCCAAAATCGAGTGGCTGTATCAGCAGATCGAAAAACCGCTCTCGGCGGTTTTGGCCCGAATCGAGGCCCGGGGCATCTCCCTCAATGCCGAATACCTGTTGCAACTTTCGGAAGAACTTGCCAAGGAAATTTCCTACCTCGAGGCCGAGATTCACCGGCTGGCCGGGCGTCCTTTTAATGTGAACTCGAGGGATCAGCTCGAGGTGGTGCTCTACGACGAGCTCAAACTGAGCGCCTCAGGCCGCAAGACCCAGACCGGCAAACGCTCCACCGCCGCCAGCGCGCTCGAGGAGCTTTTAGGCCAGCACCCCATCATTGACCGTATCCTGACCTACCGCGAGCTGACCAAGCTCAAAAGCACCTACCTCGACCCGCTCCCTAAGCTGATCCACCCCAAGACGGGCCGCCTGCACACCCGCTTCAACCAGACCGGCACCGCCACCGGACGGCTTTCCTCGGTAGACCCCAACCTGCAAAACATCCCCGTTCGTACCGAAATTGGCAGCCGCATCCGCAAGGCCTTCCGGGCCGCACCGGGGATGAAGCTGGTGGTGGCCGACTACTCCCAGATCGAGTTGCGGGTGCTGGCCCACCTCTCGGGCGACGAAAACCTAATCCAGGTTTTCCGCGAAGGCCGGGACATTCACACCCAGACCGCGGCCTGGATGTTCGGGTTGGAGCCGGACAAGGTGGGGGCCGAACAGCGCCGGGCCGCGAAGACTATTAACTTTGGTGTGCTCTACGGCATGTCGGCCCACCGCTTATCCAATGAGCTCTCCATCCCCTACGCCGAGGCCGAGAACTTTATCGAGCGCTACTTTGCCTCCTACCCCAAGGTGCGGGCCTGGATTGAGCGGGTGCTGGCCGCTGCCCGGCAGAACGGCTACGTAGAAACCATGTTTGGCCGCCGCCGCTTCGTGGCCGACCTGGACTCGCGCATTCGCAGCGTGCGCGAAGCCGCCGAGCGCATGGCCTTCAATATGCCGGTGCAGGGCACCGCTGCCGACCTGATCAAGCTGGCCATGGTCAAGCTCCAGCCCGAGCTCGAGCCCCTGGAAGCCCACCTGGTGCTGCAGGTGCACGATGAGCTTCTGGTCGAGGCCCCTGCCGATAGGGCCGAGGCGGTGGCCGGGGTGGTGCGCGAGGTCATGCAACAGGCCTGGGCTTTAGAGGTGCCCCTCGAGGTCGGCATTGGCATTGGGGAGAACTGGCTCGAGGCCAAGTAGGCCTTTAGCCCGGCTCATCTGGGCTTCTGTTATGCTTGGCCCATGCAGGTGCGGCGCTGTTGCAGCCCAACCATAGAGCATGAGGTGTGTTATGGCAGAAACCTTTGAACTCGAGATGCCCGAATTTGAATACCTGACCTATCGTGTCGAAGACGGGATGGGTATTGTCACCATCAGCCGTCCCCAGGCCCTCAACGCCCTCAACCAAGATTTGCTTATCGAACTGGCCAGCGTAACCGAGGTTATCACCCAAGACCCCGAGGTCAAGGTGGCCATCTTTACCGGAGAGGGCAAGGCTTTTGTAGCGGGAGCCGATATCGCCCAGATTGCCAGCCTGCAGGATGTGTTTGCCGCACGGGAGTTTGCCATTATGGGCCAGTCGGTCTTCAACGAGATTGCGGCCCTGCCAGTGCCCAGCATTGCGGCCATCAACGGATATGCCCTGGGGGGTGGGCTCGAGCTGGCTCTGGCCTGCGACCTACGGGTAGCTAGCCACAAAGCCAAGCTGGGCCTTCCAGAGGTGGGGCTAGGCATCATTCCCGGCTTCGGTGGAACCCAACGCCTGCCCCGCCTGGTAGGCCGAGGCCGTGCCCTGGATCTCATTTTTACCGGACGGCACGTACCTGCCGAGGAAGCCCTGAGCCTGGGCCTGGTTAATCGGGTGGGCGAAGATGCCCTGCAAACCGCTAAAGAGCTGGCCGCGGCCATCCTGAAAAACGGCCCGGTGGCCCTGGCTCTGGCCAAGGAAGCGGTAGGGCGGGGCGAGAATCTGGATTTACAGGAAGCCCTCGAGGTCGAAGCCGACTTGTTTGGCCTGGCCTGTGCGACTCAGGACATGCGCGAAGGCACCAAGGCGTTCTTGGAAAAACGCCCTGCGCAGTTCAAGGGGGAGTGATAAAGGAGCAGGTACAAATAGTACAAGCGGAGGAATTCGATATGCACCTGTGGCTTTTATCACGCCTTCCTGAACCTTCAGGCTCTACCATCTGGGTATGGGCGATGGCAGTACGGTCATGAATGAGCGCACGGTTCAGGTTACCCAGCCCAAGGCCAAGCTATACGTCGAGGCCGACCTGGCTATCCGCGAAGGCCTGCAGCGTTACCCCAAGGCACTGTCTGCCTACGAGATGCTCACCGCCGATTCCGAGGCTCGGGGTCACTGGGATATGGCTAACTACATCACCGTGCGCAAGCTGGGCTACAACGACCACGGGCGGGTACATGCGCTCTTGACTGGCGCGGCCAGCGTGACCATCCTCCAGCTACTCATCGAGCACGGGATCAAGCCCGATGTGATGGAAAGCGGGGTAGGCGACCTGGACGACACCTTCCTTACGGTATTGCTTTCCACTATGCTCCACGACATTGGCAATCAGGTGCACCGGGTGCGCCACGAGGCGTTTAGCGTGATGCTGGCGATTCCCATCCTGGACAGGATATTAGAGAAAATCTATCGCGACCCCGAACAGCGCATCGAGCTGCGGGCTTTCATGTTGCACTCGATTAACAGTCACGACCTCGAGCCTGAGCCCCTAACCATCGAGGCCGGCATCACCGCGGTAGCCGATGGTACCGATATTACCAAAGGCCGGGGACGCAAAGCCTTTGCCCTGGGCTCGGTGGATATTCACTCGATTAGTGCGCTGGCTGTAGACGAGGTACAGATCCTCAAAGGCGAGCAGGTTCCTGTAGAGATTCGGGTGGTCATGAACAACTCTGCTGGAATCTTTCAGGTCGAAGAAGTGTTGACCAAAAAGGTGCTGCGGAGTCCCATTCGCGACTATGTAACGGTCATTGCCAGCACCCACGACACCGAACACGACCAGCGCATTATCCGTCGGGTGCGTCTGCACGAGACGGAACCCCGCTTTACCCTGGACTGATACCAGCCTGGAAGAGATGTTCATTCAACCGTTCAGTGGCGGCTTTCCATCCCAGCTCGGCCTGAAGTAGCCGCTATTTTCTCACCCTTGGTAGGCTAGACTAGCAAGGATATGCGGCGTGTCGTTCCTTTTCTGGTTCTCTTTCTTCTACTGGGCCTCATCTGGTGGGCCTATCCTTTGCTTCAACCCCTACTGCGCTACGGCACTTTGCCGCGCAACCTCGAGCACCCCCTGACGGTTCTGGTGTTGGGGGTGGCTCCGGAGTACAAGTATTACCATCAGCGCGCACCCGAGAACTTTCGCGGCCTGTCGGATGTCAATCTGCTGGTTCGGTTTGACCCCTCGTCCAAGCGCGTTGCCGTACTCTCAATTCCAAGGGATGTGTATGTGCCGATTCCCGGCTATGGCTGGTACATCATCAACCACGCCAACAAGTTTGGCGGCCCCGACTTAGCCAAGCAGGTCGTCAGCAACCTGACTGGGGTCGAGATTGACGCCTATCTGGCCGTAAGTGTCGAGGCCATCCGCAATGGGGTAGATGCGTTGGGGGGCGTAACTGTTTGCGTGGAAAAACCCATGAAATATAAGGATACTGCCGCCAAGCTGGATATCGACCTCGAGCCCGGCTGCCAGCTTCTAAACGGTGCACAAGCCGAAGGGTATTTGCGTTTTCGCCACGATGCCCTGGGTGATATTGGCCGTATCCAGCGCCAGCAAAACTTCTTTCATGCTCTAAAGCAGCAAATTCTCACGCCCAGTGGCCTGTTGCGTTTGCCCCAGGCCATTGCCAGCGTGGAGCAAAACATTCGTACCGACCTAACCCGCGAACAGATAGCTGGCCTGATGGGCTTTGCTATACAACAGCCGCAACTGGTCTCCCTCCTAACGCCAGGCCGGTTTGGTCAGGGCTGGGAGGTGGATCAGGCCGAGTTGCAAAAAGTGGTTCAACGCTACTTTGTCAATTCGTCGAACACAGCTAAAGCCACCCTGGAAGATTTGCGAGGCCGAGAGGCTGTGGTGCTTTACGCTGCCCCACAGGAAACCGCCGCCATCGAGATGCGGCACAGGTTGCGCGAGCTGGGGCTGCGGGTGTTGTTGCGGGAGGTGGAGAGCGTACCACCGCGCAGCGAGGTGCTGGCCAACGGGGCTTCGGAGCTGGCCGAGGTGCTGGGTGAGGCTATCGGATTACCTCCTCGCATATCGGGTGAGGCCGCTTTATATGCCGATCTTACGGTGCGTATTGGGGCCGATTTCGCAAATATCAGCAGGAAAAGCCAGTAGGGCTGGCATATGTAAACAAACCCAGGGGATCGTTTGTTTCAAGCCCAGAGCACACCCCTGGCAGCACTGGGCGAAGAAAATGCTCCTCCTCCAGCAAGCCAGCAAGCGATGATGCCCTCCACCGCGATGACTTCGGCCGGTTTAGCACTGTTCGGCGACGAATTAGCCGAATCTGGTATGAAAAAAGCGTCTGGCGTTACTCATACCAGCGCTGCGTGTGAGTAGCGTATAAAGCACCACTCATACCGCTTCCGCTTGAATCCTTCACCTATGACTACGTCCAACGGTGAAGGATTCAAGCTGACCGAAGGGAGTAGAAAAGCATTTCGGCAGTATCGTTTAGGCTTTCAAAAGTGAACGATACTGCCGAAATGCGTATTACTGCCCATTTGAACCAGTGCATCGCTGACCACCCTGCAACGTCCGTACACGATAAAACCCGGATTCGGCCAGCCATCCTTTATTGCGGGAGTCCAAACAGGGTAGTGGGTTGACTGCTGCCGCCCGGAGGCTCGAGCGAGACCGCCACAGCCTGCGCCTGGGAGGGCAGCCGCAGGCTCTTGAGCGGGGTGCGGAAGGTGGGGAGGGGGGTGGGCCCGCCCTGAGCCAGTCCCCAGGCCTGGAAGACCTGGCCCTGCGGGGGCCAGCGATCCAGCAGTACCAACACCACATTGTCTTTGCGCTGGATAACCCGTCCTACCAGCTCCCCTTTAGGACTGGCCAGAGCCACCACCTTGGTCTCGGGGTTACGCAGTGAAAGCAGCCAGAAAGCACTCCACCCACCTACGTAACCCAGACCCAGCACCAACAGTACCGCTGCAGCCCTCGCCAGCCAGGCTGGAAAGTTGAAGCGCCGGGAAGGCCGCAAGCGGGCCATCACTTTTTCTTCCAGGCCCTCGGGTACAGGGTCTGGGGACACCATCTCGGCCAGCTCCGCGGCGGTCTCCTGAAGGGCGCGGGCTTCCGCCCAGAGCTCGGGGTAGCGCTTGAGGGCGGCCTCGAGCCGCTCCCGCTCCGCGGGCTCCAGGGCCCCCAGGGCGTACAGCGGCAGAAGTTCACGCACTTCCTCAGGCTTCACGCAGCTCCTCCTTCAGGCGGGAAAGGGCCCGGCGGGCCCGGGTCTTGAGGGTGCCGAGGGGGATGTTGAGTTTGAGGGCCGCCTCCTGGTGGGCATACCCCTGGTAGAACAGCACCTCGATAACCTCCCGCTCCTCGGGCTCGAGGTGGGCCAGGGCCCTGCGGAGCCGGATGCGATCCAGGTGGTGCTCCTCGTCCAGGCCGGGGCCGGGCAGATCGAAGGCCTCGGGCTCCTCCTCGGTGGGCTCGAGGGCCTGGGGACGGGCCTCGAGGCGCCGTAGGTGATCCACCGTGGTGTGGTGGGCTATCGCTAAAAGCCAGGCCCGCGCCGAGGCCCGCCGAGGGTCAAACTCGCGGGCGTTTCTCCAGATCTTGCTAAAAACTTCCTGCACCACATCCTCTTGGCTGGCTGAGTCGAGGCCTAAGCGGCGTGCCAGGCCCAGGAAAGCCCCTGCATAGCGCCGAAAGATCTGCTGCAAGGCGGCCTCTTCTCCTCTGGCCACCAAAGCCAGCAAAGCTTCGTCTGAGAAGGCCTCGAGGCTCATGCTCGGCCTATGTTAGCATACGTATCTGGCTCGGGTTTTGGTTTTCAAAGGGTGCACGAAGCCCTCCGGCCTGCTATCCTATCCAGCGTGAAACGGGTTTTTTCTGGCTTCCAGCCCACCGGCGACCTGCACATTGGCAACTACCTGGGCGCGATGGTCAACTACATCGCCCTGGGTGAGAAGCTGGGGCAGGACGCCATCTACTGCATTGTGGACTACCACGCCCCCACCAACCCGGCGGCCTACGACAAAGACTTGCTGGCCCAACGCACCTTCGATGCGGCGCTGGTCAACATGGCTGCAGGGCTCGACCCCAGCACGGTTATTCTTTTCGTGCAGTCACACGTGCCCGAACACACCGAGCTGGCCTGGGTTTTCAGCACCCAGACCCCCTACGGCGACCTGACCCGCATGACCCAGTTCAAGGACAAGGCGGCCAAGCTCCAATCGGTTCCGGCGGGCCTGCTGATGTACCCGGTACTGATGGCCGCCGACATCCTGCTGTACAAAGCCGATACCGTGCCGGTGGGCGACGACCAGATCCAGCACCTGGAGCTCACCCGCGAGATTGCCCGCCGCTGGAACCTGGAGTACGGCGAAACCTTCCCCGAACCCCAGGGCTACCTGAACCCCCATGCCCCCCGCGTGCCCGGCATCGACGGCAAGGCCAAGATGTCCAAAAGCGTGGGCAACACCATAGGCCTGCTAGAGGACGAGGAAAGCATCTGGGCCAAGATCCGCACCATGCCCGACGATCCAGCCCGCATCCGGCTCTCCGACCCCGGCGACCCCGAGCGGAGCGTGGTCTTTAAGTTCTTGCAGTATTTCGCCCCGCCCGAGCTGGTGCAGGTGCTGCGCGAGGAGTACCGCCGGCGGGGCATCGGCACCCTGGTGGTCAAGCAGCTTCTGATGCAGGAGATGATGAAAACCCTGCGGCCCATCCGCGAACGCGCCGAGGAGCTGCGGGCCCACCCCGAGCGGGTGCTGGGGGCCCTCGAGGAAGGCGCCGCCAAAGCCCGCCGCATCGCCCAGGCCACCATGGAAGAGGTGCGGGAAAAGTTCGGGCTGCTCCGGCCCAGAAGCCAGACTCCCGGAACACCTGCGCCGGTAAAAGTGGCCTCTAAGTAGACCGTGATTACTCTGCACTTCGAGCAGTTCAGCGGAACCCCCAGGGAGCTGGCCGAGCAGGTGCGCAAAGGCCGGATTGCCGCCAAAGACCTGCCGGTGCTGACCCTCACCGAGCAGGCCCTGGCCCAGGTGCAGACCCTGGGGCTTTCCGAGCGGAGCGAGCTGCTGCCCATCCTGGCCGAGCTGGTGCTTTTCAAGCTGCGGGCCTTCGCCAGGCGGCCCGAGGTCGTGCTGGCCGAGGACGAGGAATTCCTCGAGGAGAGCGGCCCGGCTTTCCTCGAGACCCTGGTGGCCCTGGAAGAGGCCATTGCTTTCCTCGAGCAGCGCTCCCGCGAGCGGGCCCGGGTGCTGCCAGTGCCTCCGCCCCCGCTCCCCAAGGACCGTCGCCTGCGCCCCATGCCCCTGCAACTGCTGGTGCGGGCGGTTGAGCCTTTCGCGCGGCGGGCTGAGCTGCACCTCGAGCCCGAGACTTTCGGGCTTAAGGAAGCCTGGGAGCGCATCAAGGGCTTTTTGTGGGGCCTGCGCCGGGCCCTGTTTGGACAACTGCCGCTGCGGGGCTGGAACGAGCAGACCGTGGCCTTTGCCGCCCTTCTGGAAGCCAAAAAGCAGGGCCAGGTGGAGCTACACCAGCAGGAGAATTTCGGGGCGCTCGAGGTCGAGCTCAAAACCACCCACTAGTCGTCCGTTTTCTACTGCTGCCCTGGGGAAATTGTCCAACTGGATGGGGGTATCTGGCTCTCCAGAGCTGCGTCGAGGGCCGCCTGGTTCATTACTTGGAGATCGGCACATCGGCCTGGAGCTTCATTTTGTCATCCATGGTCTCGACGTGGATCTCCAGGTTCTCCTCGTCCGGAAAATAGCGCTTCAGCACGGCCATCAGATCTTGCTTGAGCTGCTCCACCATACCGGGGCTCAGGTGGGCCCGGTCGTAGGCCAGCACCACCTTGAGGCGTTCTTTCAGGGTGTCCTTGCTTTTGCGCTGCCAGGGCCACATCATCTACCCCCAAACAGCCGCCGCAGGGTGCCCAGAAAACCCGGCGAGTCGTTCAGAGGGGCAAAAGGCACGTCCTCGCCGCGTACCCGCTGGGCAATCTCGACAAAAGCCTTGGCCGCCCCGCTGCCGTTCTTGAGCACCAAAGGCTCTCCCTGGTTGGAGGAGATGAGCACCCCTTCGTCCTCGGGCACGATGCCGATGGGCTTGATCCCCAGGATCTCCACCACATCCTCCACCGAGAGCATGTCGCCGCGCTGCACCATCTTGGGGCGCAGGCGATTGATAACCAGAAAGTTCTCGCGGATTTCGCGGGCTTCCAGCATTCCGATAATCCGGTCAGCATCGCGCACGCTCGAGACCTCCGGGTTCACCACTACCAAAGCCCCCTCGGCAGGAGTAGCAGCAGTCTGGAAGCCTTTCTCGATGCCGGCGGGCGAGTCGATGAGCACCCGGTCGAAGCCCTCCTCTTCTAGCAAGGCTTTCACGATATACCGGAACTTCTCGGGGTCGAGCGCCTCTTTGTCTCGGGTCTGCGAGGCGGCCAGCAGGGCCAGCCCCTCGATGCGCTTGTCGCGGATAAGGGCCTGTCGCAGCTTGCACTTGCCCTCAATCACGTCAATCAGGTCGTAGACCACCCGGCCCTCGAGGCCCATCACCACATCGAGGTTGCGCAGGCCCACATCCACATCCACCACAGCCACCTTCTCGCCCAACCTGGCCAATGCTGCGCCCACGTTGGCCGTGGTGGTGGTCTTCCCTACCCCACCTTTCCCCGATGTCACCACAATTGCACGGGCATTCACGCTCAATCCTCCAAAGATTCAAGCCAGACTGGCTTGGACTGCAAAACGCTGGCCCTAGTATACGGCCAACCGGGCCGGTGTGTCAGGCCGCAGTCAGGACAGGCCTGGGTACAAAACACTCTACTCAAGCCCCTGCTCCTGGCCCGATAGTAGGGGCTGAATGGAACTCCGCAAAGCGTTACAATCAAGGTATGTACGACCCCAAAAACCAAGGTACAAAACAGGGGGAACTCAAGCCCGACTGGAAAGATTTTATAGCCCTGGTCATCGCGGCTTACTCCCTTCTGCTCCCCCCGCTCCTGCTAATTTTCGGCGCTGCTGCACTGGTACTGCTGTTCTTTTATGTGGTCTTTTGACCCCAGTCATCGTTTCTGAATCTTTGTCGCCCGGTTGCGGCTTCAAGGGAAAACCCCCACACGGGGGCCACGTTGTTGAAAGGAGGGCTCATGCCTACCACAGCTGAATATCTGTTCGAATCGCTCCCCGAGGGTTACAAGGAACGCCTGGGCCGCCCTGGGGAGTATCCCTTTACGCGGGGGGTCTACCCCCGGATGTACACCGACCGCCCCTGGACCATGCGGCAGTACGCCGGCTTTAGCAGCGCCGAGGAGTCCAACGCCCGCTACCGCTACCTGCTTTCGCAGGGCCAGACTGGGCTCTCAGTGGCCTTCGACCTGCCCACCCAGCTCGGCATGGACCCCGACCACCCCCTAAGCGTGGGCGAGGTGGGCAAGGTGGGGGTCTCGATCGCCTGCATCGAGGACATGCGCACCCTGCTGGACAGCATCCCCCTGGATAAGGTCACCACCAGCATGACCATCAACGCGCCCGCCAGCATGCTGCTGGCCCTGTATCTGCTGGTGGCCGAGGAGCAGGGCGTTGGCTGGGATCAGGTGGGCGGCACCATCCAGAACGACATTCTGAAGGAGTACATCGCCCGCGGCACCTACATTTTCCCCCCTGGCCCCTCCATGCGGCTCATTACCGATGTGTTTGCTTTTTGCAGTGAAAAAGTACCCAAGTGGAACACCATCAGCATATCGGGGTATCACATCCGCGAAGCTGGTTCCACCGCTGCGCAGGAAATTGCCTTTACGCTCGCCAACGGCAAAGCCTATGTGCAGGCGGCCATAGAGGCCGGGCTGGATGTGGATGCCTTTGCGCCCCGGCTTTCGTTCTTCTTTGCTTCGCACAACGACATCCTCGAGGAGGCTGCAAAGTTCCGCGCAGCCCGGCGCATGTGGGCCCGCATCATGCGCCAGGAGTTCAACGCCAAAGACCCCAAAAGCTGGATGCTGCGCTTCCACACCCAGACCGGCGGCTCCACCCTCACCGCCCAGGAACCCCTGAACAACGTGGTGCGCACCGCTTACCAGGCCCTGGCAGCGGTGCTGGGGGGCACCCAGAGCCTGCACACCAACGCCTACGACGAAGCGCTGGGCCTGCCCACCGAAAAAAGCGCCTTGCTGGCTCTGCGTACCCAGCAGATTCTGGCCTACGAGTCGGGCATCACCCGGGCGGTAGACCCCTTGGGGGGTAGCTTTTACGTGGAGCACCTGACCGATGCGCTCGAGGCCCAGGCGCAGGCTTACCTCGATCAGATCGCCAAGCTAGGGGGTGCGGTGGCAGCGGTCGAGGCCGGCTTCTTCCAGCAGGAAATCGAGGAAGCGGCCTGGGAATTCCAGCGCCAGGTGGAAAGCGGCCAGCGGATTATCGTAGGGGTCAACCGCTTCAACAACCCCGACTCCCCCCTCAACGAGCACACCCCCGTGCAAAAAATCAGCGATGCGCTGGCCAATCGCCGCAGAGCCCAGATTCAGGCCTTCCGGGCGGGGCGCGACGGTCAGGCTGCTGCCAATGCCCTCGAGGCCCTGCGAAAAGCCGCCAGGGGCCCGGAGAATCTGATGCCCTATATCCTCGAGGCCTTCCGCCGCCGGGCCACCCTGGGCGAGATTTGCGGCGTGCTGCGCGAGGAGTGGGGCGAGTACCAGCCCTCTTACTAAACCTGCCTTTAGCTGGCCCTCATACCCGAGGCCCCTCCCTTCGAGCCTAATGGTGGAAGGATGGCCTGGCCGAAACTTTGGTGGATGGTGGGGGGGATTGCTGTACTGGCAGCCTCAGGGGTCGGCGGCAGCCTGTGGATGCGCAATCATAAACCCTCCCAGGCTGGGCCCACTGACCCCTACCGCACCTACACCGCCACCGGGCAGGTTATGCACCTAAAAGCCTTGGGGGCCGGGGGTTGTGCAGTGCAGATCAAGCTACACCAATGGGTGTCCTTGAGCGATGGCTTTACCCTGGCCGAGATGCCGCAGCGGGGCCAGCTCTACACCATTGGCGCGACCCCTGAGCAGTGCCTGGCCCTCGAGGTCGCACTGGCCTCGGCAGGGGAGCGTGAAGACCCGGAGAGCCCCCGTCACATCTACTACCAGGCCGGGCAGTGGCAGGGTGGCGAATGGCGCATGCTGGGCAATCCCTCGGCCCCCCGGGGCTGTGGGGGGTTGTAGCCGGCTAAAGCCTTAACTCGTACAGGGCCACGTGCAGGGGGTGGCCCATGCGGGTTACCCGCTTCTCCCCCACACATACAAAACCCAGGCCCTCGTAAAAGCTGCGCAGTTTCGGGCGGTTGAAATCGGTGTCCAGGCGCAGAAAGGCCAAGCCTTCGGCCCTGGCCCGCTCCTGGGCCCAGGCCAGCATGGCCGCGGCCACCCCCTGCCCGGCCACCGCCCGCCGCACCGCCACCTTGTGCACGAAGGCCGAGGTGCCCGCCGGAACCTCGGGCCAGAAGAGGGGATCGGCGTGCTGGTAGATGAGGGTGCCAACGGCCTGCCCCTGCCAATAGGCCAGGAACAGTTCACCCTGCCGGGCCACCGGACGGAGCAGTTCGGGGGTGAGTTCCTCGAGGTGCCAGAGCGTCTCGCCCCGCTCCATCAGCCACCGGGCAGCTTCGCTGAGGATATCGGAAGCCACCGCGGCTTCCTCCACCGAGGCGAGCCGCATCTCCACCCTCAATCCCGCCCCCTGGGATCGAGCACGTCCCGCAGGGCATCGCCCAGCAGGTTGAAGGCCAGCACGGTGAGCAGAATGCCCATGGCCGGCGCGGTGGGGGCCCAGATGGCCTCGGCGATGTAGCTGCGGGTCTCGGAGACCATGGCCCCCCACTCCGGGGTGGGCGGCTGGGCCCCAAAGCCGATAAACGACAGGCCCGCGGCGGTCAGGATGGCCCCACCCACATCGAAGCTGGCCTGCACAAACACCGGCGTGAGGGTGTTGGGCAGCAGGTGGCGCAGCATCAGGCGCCCCTGGGAGGAGCCCAAGGCCCGCGCCGCCTCCACGAACTCCCGCTCCCGCAGGGCCAGCACATTGGCCCGCACCAGCCGGGCGTAGATGGGCCAGCTCACCAGGGCCACTGCAATGATGGTGTTGTTGAGGTTGGGCCCCAGTGCGGCGGCAATAGCCATGGCCAGAATGAGCGAGGGGAAGGCAAAAAAGATATCGGTCACGCGCATCAGCAGGTTGTCCCAGGCCCCGCCTAGGGTACCGGCCAAAAGTCCCACCGCCACCCCAATCAACACCGCCAGAATCACCACGCCAAACCCAACCCGCAGGGAGATACCCGCGCCGTGGGCCACCCGGGCCCAGACATCGCGGCCCAGTTGGTCGGTGCCAAGCCAGTGTTCTGCCGAGGGCGGCTGCAGGCGCTGGGCGATGTTCTGGCTGATGGGGTCGGGGGCTATGACCGGTGCCAGCAGGGCCACCAGCACCAGCAAGACCAGCAAGAAAAGTCCGATCAGGCCCCCGGGGTTGCGCAAAAAGCGCCGCAGGGGGCGGGACGGGCGTCCAGCAGGAACTACAGCAGCCATGGATACTCCGTCGGGTTAGGCATAGCGGATGCGAGGGTCGAGAAAGGCATAAAGCAGATCCACAATCAGGTTGATGAGGGCATACACCAGCCCCACCAGCAGCGTAACCCCCATCACCGCGGGGAAGTCGAGGCTGGTGGCCGACTGGGTCACGTAGCGCCCGATGCCGGGCCAGCTAAAGATGGTCTCGGTTAGCACCGCACCGGAGAGCAGGCCGCCGAGCAGACCCCCCAGCAAGGTGAGCACCGGCAGCGAGGCGTTTTTGAGAGCATGGCGAAAGACCACAGCCCTGCCGGGAACCCCTTTGGCTCGAGCGGTGCGAATGTAGTCCTGCGAGAGCACCTCGAGCATGGTGGCACGGGTCATGCGGGCCAGAATGGCCGCCGAAAACAGACCCAGCACAAACGCCGGCAGCACCAGGTGGCGCAGGGAGTCCAGGAAAGCCCCCCAGTCCCTGGCCAGCAAGGCATCGATGCCCACCATACCGGTAACCCTGGGCGGCGGAAAGGTAAACCCGTCCAGACGCCCCTGCACAGGCAATAAATCGAACTGCCGGGCAAACACGTACTGCAGCAACACCGCCAGAAAAAACACCGGGGTGGCCCCGCCGATGAGGGCCAGGATACGCACCGTAACGTCGGTGGCCTTGTTCTGTCGCAAAGCGGCCAGGATACCGGCGGGCACCCCCAACAACAGGGTCACCAGAAAAGCCGCGACCGAGAGCTCGAGGGTTGCAGGAAAAAACTCCTTCAGGTCTTCAGCCACAGCCCGCTGGGTGCGCAGCGAGTTGCCCAGGTCGCCGGACAGCAGGCGGCCCATGTAAATCAGGTACTGCTGCCAGATGGGCTTATCCAGGCCGTAGCGCTCCCGGAATTCCTTAATCTGCTCCTCGCGGGCGTTGTCGCCCAGGGCAGCAATGGCGGGGTCAATCGGCACCACATTGGCGATAAAGAAGGTGGCAAAGGTGACCCCCCAGACCACAAAAATCACAAAAAAAAGTCGTCGTAAAAGGTAAGGAAACATAACCATGATTTAGGGTTCAGAGCCCAGGGCGTCCTAGGCCGTGCCCTGAGCCCCGAACCCTGGGCTGCTTATGGAAGTTTGCTAATGTTCTCGAAGCGCACCTGGCCCTGGGCGTTGCGCACGTACCCTTCCACCTTGGCCGACAGGCCAATGGGCACCGCTGGCTGGTAGAGCACGGCGTAGGGGCCGTTTTTCAGCACGTAATCGGTGAGAATCCGGTACAGCGCCACCCGCTTGGATGGGTCGGTCTCGAGGGCTGCCTGGTTGGTCAGCCGGATGGCAGTGGGATCGTTCCAGACGTTGCGCCAGGCCAGGCTGCGGGCCTCGAAGTTGGCCCAGGGGGTGGCGTTGCCGTCGGGGTCGGGGAAGTCGGGGCTCCAGCCCACCAGGACCATCTGGTGGTTCTGGGCCCGGTAGGTGCGCAGCACCTCGGCGTTGGCGATGGCCTTGACGTTGGCCTTAAAGCCCCCCTTGGCTAGGTCGGACTGGATTTTAGCAGCAATGTCCGCACAGGGAATGCCCCCACCGCAGATTCCGGTGCTTACCAGCAGTTCGAACTCGAGGCCGTTCGGATACCCCGCCTGGGCCAATAGACGCCGGGCCCTGGCCGGGTCGAAGGTGTAGGGGGTGCGGGGGTCGTAGCCCAGCAGCCCTTTGGGGATGAGGGTCTGGATCTTGGTGCCGTTACCCTGCACCAGCCCGCTCACCAGCTCGTCCTGATTGATGCTGTAGCGCACCGCATCGCGCACCAGCTTGTTGGCGAAGGGGCTGCCTTCCTTGACGTTCATGCCCAGGTAGTTGAGGCGCAGGCTGTCGGCTTTGAGGGTCTTAAATCGGGGGTTGCCGGCCAGCGCCCGCAGGGCTTCCGGGGTGAGCCCCTCGGCGATGTCAATCTCGCCCGACTCGAGAGCCGTGCGCAGCACCGCCGGTTCCTTGATCTCGCGCAGGATGATGCGCTGCAGCTTGGGCTTGATGCGGGCGTTGGGGTTGGCCTCGAGCAACACCTGCGAACCCCGATCCCAGCGCACTAACCGGAAGGGCCCCGAGCCAGCCGAGTTGTTGGTGAGCCATTCTTTGCCAAAGTCGTTGCCCTTGGCGTTTTTCTGCACAGTCTCGGAGTCCACAATGCCGCCGATGTTAAAGGTCAGAATCGAAAGGAAAGAGCCCGGCGAGGCGGTTTTGGGCAGGCTCACCACCACCGTGTAGTTGTCCACGGCCTTGGTAGCCCCCGGCTTTAATTGGGCAATTTCGGTGAACAGGAACGAACCCGGCCCCTTAATTGCCAGCGCCCGTTCAAAGGTATAAACCACATCCTTGGCCGTCACCTCGTTGCCGCTGGAGAACTTGCTGCCCCGGCGCAGGCGGAAGGTGATCTCCCAGGTATCCCGGCCCCGGTCTACCTTCCAGCTCTCGGCCAGGCCCGGCTTTAGGGTCGAGAGGTCGGTGCCCTCGTACTTGACCAGGGTCTCGTATAGGTTGTCGGTGACCAGGCCACCCGAAAACTCGTAGGAAACCTGGGGATCCATGGTAATAAGGTCAGACCAGTCCCCACCATAAATAAGGGTCTGGGTGCGGTCCTGGGCTAGGGCACCCCCCAGGCTTAAAGCCGCAATAAGCCCAACTGCTTTTACTAGCCTCATGAAGCCTCCTTTCGATACGTCGCAACAATACCGATAAACACACGGCAGGTCAAGACATTGCAATGACGTACGGGCATATACTGAGCCCGATGCCCTGGCACGTGCTGAAAACCTTTGTCTGGCTGGGCCTGACTGCTTTTGGCGGCCCGGCGGCCCATTTTGCCATTTTCCAGCAGCTGCTGGTGGGGGAAGGGAAGTGGGTAAGCAAAACGCAGTACTTGAGGATGCTGGCCGCCGTCAACCTGATTCCAGGCCCCAACTCCACCGAAACGGCCATGCTTTTGGGGTACGCTCGAGCAGGCAGCTGGGGCCTGCTGCTGGCAGGGCTCGGGTTTATTGTTCCGGCGGCAGGGGTTACGCTGGCGCTGGTAGCGCTGTACCAAGAAGTGGCCTCGCTGCCTTCAGTGCAGGGCGCGTTCCTGGGGCTCAAGCTGGCTGTGGTGGCCCTGATTGCCCAGGCCCTCTGGGATCTGCTGCCCCACCCGCAAAAACAGCCCCAAACCTGGGTGCTGGCCCTGACAGGGCTGACAATGGCGGGGCTGGGTATGGTGGAGTGGGCGGTGGTGTTGCTGGTGGGTCTGCTGGTGATGCTGGGTAAAAGCTGGCGAACCCTGAGCGTGGAACCCCTGAGCCTGTTCTGGTTTTTTTTTCTGGTGGGCTCCACTTTGTTCGGCTCGGGCTATGTGTTGATTGGGCTGATGCAGGAAATGGTAAGCCGGGGCTGGCTTGGCTCGAGCGACCTCCTGAACGCCCTGGCCCTGGGTCAGATCACACCGGGGCCCTTGCTAACCACAGCCACGGCGGCAGGCTACCTGGCAGCAGGCATCCCTGGAGCGGTACTCTCAACCGTGGGCATTTTTTTACCCTCGTTCATATTTACCTTTCTGGTGGCCGGCCTCCTGCACCGCTGGCAGGCGCATCCCATCGCCGAAGCTTTTCTTCAGGGAGCCTCTGGAGCGGCCCTGGGACTCATTGCCTGGGCCTTGTGGCTATTGGGACGCGAAACCCTGCTGGGCTGGGCGGAGCTACTTGCAGTCTTGCTGGCGCTGGGCCTCCTGCTGCGCCAATTTCCCCCTATTCCTTTACTGGGGCTTTTTGGGCTAGGTGGCGCACTGTGGAGGATCGTGTGGGGATAAGCCACCCCTCCTACCTTTGAGGAACGAACCTGCCTCCAGTTGCTCCAAAGGAGCAAAATCCAAGGGTGTCTACCCTCGGATTCTGACCGTTTTAAGCCTGGTGGAGCCGAGGGGACTCGAACCCCCGACCTCTTGAGTGCGATTCAAGCGCGCTCCCAACTGCGCCACGGCCCCAAGCGTTGTTTAGTGTAGCCGGGAGCCGTTCGGCTGTCTAGCCTTCCTTGACCCGCACCTCAATCCGGCCCCGGCGGTCACGCACTTCCAGCTTGGCCTTGGCCCGCCCCTTGCGGTACTCAGACTTGTAGCGACCATCACCAGCCTGATATTTGACCCTTGTCCAGCCACGAGCCACCAGGTCGCGGTGGTGGTAGGCGTACACCTCGGCCACCCGGCTGCTGCGGTACACCACCACAATCCCCTGGGGTTCAGGCACCCGCTCCACCACCACAAGGCCCGGAACCAGGGCAATGCGGATATCGGCGCTGATGGTAAGAGTGGGTGGGGGTGGGGCCTCGAGCGTCACCCGGATCTGGGCAAAGGCCATCGAGCTTAAAACCAGCAAAAAAAGCATTCCTCGCATACCCTTACCCTAACCCTTGGGTATTGATGGCTGTATGTGAGGAGCATTAAGGCCTCTTTCAAGATACGTTTGGCGCATATCTGTTGTAAGTTGTGTTCAATGCGGGCACATCTGGTCGCGGTGCAAACCGAGTTGCGTACCCAGCCCTACACCAGCGCCGAGGGCTTCAGGCAGTATGTGCGGGAGCTTGTCCAGACCGCTGTCCACGAGCTCCCGGAGCACGAACCTCGCCTCGTCGCTTTCCCCGAGGCTTTCGCGCTGCCGCTGTTGTTCTGGATGGACACACCCAGGGCCATTCGTGAAGCCAGAACCAGTCTACAAGCAGCGCTGACGCTGCTACGAGAAGAGTGGCGGGCGGCGCTAGGGCTGGGGATTTTAAGCCCTGCCGCGTTCTACCATCTGCGGGCCCGGAAGGTCTGGCCGGTGTACGAGCAGGCTTTTCGGGAGGCCGCCCAGGCTGCCGGGGCTTATTTGGTGGCCGGCAGCATTTTCAGCCCCTTCATGGACTGGGAACCCACACAGCAACTACACGCCCTGGGCCGGCGGGTGTACAACCTGTCGCTGGTTGTTTCACCCCAGGGTACCATCCTGGGGCGGGTGCCCAAGGTCAACCTCACCCCTCACGAACGCGGGGCTTTTTTGTCAGGGGGATGGCCTGGTAGACAGATACTAAAAACCCGGCTGGGCCCCATCGCCAACCTGATCTGCCTGGACGCCTTTTACGAAACCCTGATCGAGCAGGCCGATGCCGCCGGGGCCTGGCTGGTGGTACAGCCCTCGGCCAACGCCGCCCGCTGGGACGGCCCCTGGAGCGCTGATAGAAACCAGATAGAGGGAGAGGTCTGGCTGCGCGAAGGGCTGGCTAAAAAACTGCAAAACCGCGAGCACCTTCTCTACGGCCTCAACCCCATGCTCAACGGGCAGCTCTACGACCTGTACTTCGAGGGCAGAAGCGGCGTCTATCAGCCCGGTGGCCCGCTGGCCCTGGCCGATCACGCGGTGGGCGACGCTTTCGTGCGCGCGGTGGTAGAACTGCCGGAGGCGTGGGCGTTGGGCTAAATTGGGGCCATGCGCCTCTCCAAAACCGATATCTACGCCTTCAAAATCCTGGGTTATCTTGGTGCCCAGGCCCCGGAACGCCTTGTTGGAAGCGAGGAACTCAGCAAGGCTACCGGCGTACCGCACACCTATCTGGCGCGCATTCTGGCCGCCCTGGTAGGGCATAACCTGGTGCTTTCCAAAAAAGGCCAGGGCGGGGGGTATACCCTCCCGCGCCCCGCTGAAGAGATCAACCTGCGCGACGTGATCCGGGCGGTGGACGGCCCCATCGCCCCCCTGGCCTGTGTGAGCCTCAACTGGCCCAAGGCTTGCGTGGAGGAACACCGCTGCCATGCGCGCAGCGTGGTCTGGCTCAAGGTACGGGATGCGGCGTTACAAATCCTGAGCCAGGTGAGCGTGGCCGACCTGGCCGCCGACTTCCGGCAAGGGGTGGATTACACCGAGTGCCTGGGGCACCTGCTGCCCTCGAGCGAGCTGCTCACCCGTCGTGCAGGCAAGACCAGCGCCCGTTCCAAGTCGAAGAACTGATCGCTTAACTTGCACATGACCGTTGCAATGAGGGGTGCTTGGGGGTAGGATTCCATTCATAGATTACATTTTTTGTAATCTATGTCAGCGTAACCTTAGACATCTTTGCCCTAAGCTGTTTTGGGTTAACTGATGCTGAGATAAGTCTTTTGGGAGGAAAAAGATGAGCTACGCAAACCCCAACGTGCTGGTTTCAACCGACTGGGTGCTGGAAAACCTAAACAACCCCGAGGTGCGAATCCTCGAGGTCAACGAGGACATCCTGCTTTACGACACCGGGCATATTCCCGGCAGCCAAAAAATAGACTGGCAGGCCGACCTCTGGGACGACACCATCCGCGAGTTCATCCAGCCCCACGAGCTGGCCGCCCTGTTCGAGCGGCTGGGCATCTCCAACGACACCACCATCGTGCTATACGGGGATAAGAACAACTGGTGGGCGGCCTATGCCTTCTGGTTTTTTAGCTACAACGGCCACCAGAAACTCAAGCTGATGAACGGGGGGCGCATTAAGTGGATTCAGGAAAACAAACCCCTCACCACCGAGGTGCCCAGCTACCCCAAAGGCTCCTACACCCCCGGCCAGCGCGACCCCAGCCTGCGGGCCTTCCGCGACGAGGTGCTGGCCCACCTGGAAAAGGTGAAGGCGGGCAAGGGCGCCCTGGTAGACGTGCGCAGCCCCGCCGAGTTCACCGGCGAGAAGACCCACATGCCCGAGTACCCCCAGGAAGGGGTGCTGCGCGGGGGCCATATCCCCGGTGCCAAGAGCATCCCCTGGGCCACCACCGTAAACCCCGACGGCACCTTCAAGAGCGCCGAGGAGCTGCGGGCCATCTACGAGAGCAAAGGCGTCACCCCCGATAAAGAGGTGATCGCCTACTGCCGCATTGCCGAGCGCAGCAGCCATAGCTGGTTCGTGCTCAAGCACCTGCTGGGCTTCCCCAACGTCAAGAACTACGACGGGAGCTGGACCGAGTGGGGCAATGCGGTGGGGGTGCCCATCGAAAAAGGCCCGGAAAAGTAGCCTGAAGCCCATCAGCACATCCCCTGCCGGAATCCAGCATGGGGATGTTTTGTTTTTACCGATTACATACCATCAATGAAATCAGGGCTAGACTATAGAAAATGCCACACGCCGAGTCTGAGCCGATCTTTCACCTTCACGAGCGCCAGGCCCTCGAGGCGCTCCTGAAGTTTCCACTCACCGAGGCCCTGTTTGGCCGCCGCAGCCGCCGTTTTGCCCTGGGGGGCGAGCTGCCCGAGGGGCCGCTGGCCTACCGCTCACGCTACGAGCCCTACCCGCTTTCCGAGCTCGAGCGCCTGCTCATCCTGACCACGGTGGGCGGCCTGACCGGCTGGCACAACCTGATTAGCCACCACAAAAACGTGGCCCCATACCTGCCCAGCTACTCGGGCATGGCCGCCGGCCGCACCTTCCCCAGCGCGGCGGGCTTTCACACCAGCCAGGTGTTCTTCACCGACGACAGCGGTACGTATATCTTCAAAACCCGCGACGCCGCCCCACCCGTACCGCGCAACGAACACGGGCAGGTGGATGTGTGGGAATTGCTGCTGGCCCACCGGCAGTACATTCAGCGTCTGTCCGAGCAGCGGCTCTACATACCCCCACGGGAGCCCTATATGGCCGGGCACAACGCCTGGAACGCCAACAAGCCCGGCTCCCTCCTGGTCTGGCCGGTGGCCGACGTGGCCCAGCACCAGCTTCTCAAGCTTTTGTTTATCGCCCAAAACGGCTTCGTGCTCTACGACGACGTGCACAACCGGAGCATCCCCGGCCTGGAAAAGTTCAAGGATTACGTGGCGGTGGACAAGCCCTACCCCCTCACCGCCTTCGACCAGGCTACCCTGGCCGAGGTCTCGGCGGAGATCAGCACCGCGGTGTTTTCCGGGCACCTGATGCAGCAGGCCATGGGCCTGGGCGGCTGGATGCTCAACGGCCTCGACCGGGTGCGCACCCTGGGGGCTTCGGGCGACCCCGAGGTGCCGGGGCTGGGCTTCCGCTACGATTTCAAGCCCGGCTGGTCGCGGCCCAACCCCACCGGCCTCGAGGGCGTTTTTGAGGGCCACTGCCCCCCGCACTACCCCAGCATGCGCCAGGCGGTGGAGGCCGTGGTGGCCCGCAAATACCAGCCAGGCGGCCCCTTCAACCCCGAAACCCCCGGCCCCTGGAAAGACACCCCGGCGGTGCGCGCCCAGGCCTTCCCGCACGAAGAATGGCTGGTAGAGGTGGTGGCTACCCAGGCCCAGTACCTTTTCGATACCTTTGGGAAGTTCCCCGCCACCGTCCCCACCATCTACAGCCTGATGTTTTTGCAAACCCACCACCTCGACCTCGAGTACTATGACCGCTTCTTCGAGCCGGGGGCCTACCTGCCAACCCACCGCACCCACCTGGAAACCTGGCACGGCCTGCAGCTGGATGAGCTACCCAAGCGCACCGGGTAAACCGGCTACAGGCCTTCGGCTACCTTGCGCAGCTTTTGCAGACCGCCCTCGAGGTTGTAGACCTGCTCATAGCCCGCCGCTTCCAGGTAAAGCCCCGCCAGCTCGCTGGTCACCCCCCGCTCGCAAACCAGCAGCAGGGGGCGGTCTTTGGGCAGGTTGTGGTTGCCGTGCTGGATGTCGTGCAGAGGGATATGCAAGGCGCCCTCGAGGTCGGCGCGGTTGTATTGTTCGGGCGGGCGCACGTCCACTATCACAGGGTTATCCTGTAGAAAGTTCTTCAGCAACTCCGGTTTGAGCATCCGCATAGGTTTGGTATCAAGTATATCTGCCAGTACCTCAAATGTGGATAAAAGCCTCTGGGCGCCGAGCGAACCGGTGATTTGCTCAACGCAGTTCGCACCGCGCATACAGAGAAATGAATTGGGGCAAACTGCCAATCTAGGCTTCTGTCGCCAGCAAGGCCTCGGCCTGGAAGAGGTTAATGCCGCTTTCAACCAGGGCCAGGTACTTCTCCATGCTGCTCACTTCCTCGACCTGCTCTTCTAAAAACCACTGCAAGAACTGGAAGCCTACATAATCACCTTCGGCCAGGGCAATTTTGGCCATGGTCTGGAACTGCTCGGTCACGGTGCGCTCCCACTTGAGGGCCTGGGCAACCGCATCCGCCGCGCTTTTGAAACCGGTGGAAGCCGCCGGGATGGCCGGGAAGTGCACGGTCTGGCCCACATCGGTCAGGAAGCGCACAATCTTCATGGCGTGCTCTTTTTCTTCTGCGGCCTGCTGGTAAAAAAGCGCCGCCCACTTGTCCAGGTTTTGCTGGGCAAAGTAGGTGCCAATAGCCAGGTACTGCTGGTGCGCACCGAGTTCGTGGCCGACCTGCTCCTGAAGTTTCTGGGCGAGCTTGCTCGAGATCATGGTTTGCACGGCCTTTGGCATGTTCGACTCCTTTTGTTTGAGATGACCCGACAGTAGTTTTGCTGTGCGCAACTACCGAATTCGAGCTTAACACAGCTGTCGGGTTCTAAAGTAAGCCAACCCCCAGGCCAGGCCTTTGCGTGTTTATACTCAAACCACGCAATACTATGCAAAAGCCGGGTAGTCACCGGCCCCAATAAGTGCTATGCTCTCCCCTTGGTATGCCTGCTCGCACCGACCTGAAAAAGATTTTGATTATCGGCTCCGGCCCCATCACCATCGGCCAGGCGGCAGAATTCGACTATTCGGGAACCCAGGCTGTCAAGGCCCTGCGCAGCGTGGGCTACCAGGTGGTGCTGGTGAATTCCAACCCGGCCACCATCATGACCGACCCTGAACTCTCGGATGGCACCTACCTGGAGCCCCTCACGGTGGAGTTCCTGGAAAAAATTATCGCTGCCGAACGCCCGGACGCCCTCCTGCCCACCCTGGGCGGCCAGACCGCGCTCAACCTCTCGATGGCCCTTTACGAACAGGGCATTCTGGAAAAGTACGGTGTCGAGCTAATTGGGGCCAATGCTGCCGCCATCAAGAAGGGCGAAGACCGCGAGGAATTCCAAAAAGCCATGCTCAAGATTGGCGTGGACGTGCCCAGGGGCAAGATGGTGCACAGCCTGGAAGAGGGGCTGGCCTTTGCCCGCGAGGTGACGGGCTATCCGGTGGTGGTGCGGCCCAGCTTCACCCTGGGGGGCACCGGCGGGGGCATCGCCGAAAACGAAGCCGAGTTCGTGGAAATCCTAAGCCGCGGGCTTTCGCTCTCCCCCACCCACTCCGCCCTGGTGGAGGAGAGCATCGTGGGCTGGAAGGAGTACGAGCTCGAGGTCATGCGCGACAAAAACGATACTGTGGTGATCATTACCTCCATCGAGAACGTGGATCCCATGGGCGTGCATACCGGCGACTCCATCACCGTAGCCCCGGCCCAGACCCTCTCGGATGTGGAGTACCAGCGCATGCGCGACGCGGCCATCGCCATCATCCGCGAGATTGGGGTGGAGACCGGGGGCTCCAATATCCAGTTCGCCGTTGACCCCAAGAGCGGGCGGATGATCGTGATCGAGATGAACCCCCGGGTTTCCCGCTCCAGCGCCCTGGCCTCCAAGGCCACCGGCTTCCCCATCGCCAAAATTGCCGCGCTGCTGGCGGTAGGCTACACCCTGGACGAGATCCCCAACGACATCACCCAGAAGACCCCGGCCAGCTTTGAGCCCACCATCGATTACGTGGTCACCAAGATTCCCCGCTTCGCCTTCGAGAAGTTCAGCACCCTGCCCAACACCAACCCCGGCGGCTTCTCCGACCGGCTCGGCACCCAGATGAAAAGCGTGGGCGAGGTGATGGCCATTGGCCGCACCTTCAAGGAATCCTTTGGCAAGGCCCTCAGGAGCCTCGAGGCCGATGTGCGCTCGGAGTTCTCGGGCCTTACCACCGAGGAGCTGGAGGCCCGGCTCTACCCCAGCCCCACGCGAATTTATGCAGTCCTGGAACTGCTGCGGCGGGGCGTGCAGGTAGACCACCTTTACGAAAAAACCAAGATCGAGCCCTGGTTCCTGACCCAGCTCAAAGAGGTGGTGGAGGCCGAACACGACCTCGAGACCGAGCCGCACCGCCTGGAAGACCTCGAGGACTGGCGTTACGTCAAGGGCCTGGGCCTCTCGGATGCTCGAGTGGGCGAGCTGCTGGGGGTTTCCGAGGCCGCGGCCCGCAAACAGCGCCTGGCGGCGGGCTGCAAGCCGGTTTATAAAACCGTGGACACCTGCGCCGCCGAGTTCGAGGCCTACACCCCCTACCACTACAGCACCTACGAGCTGGAAGACGAGGTGCGCCCAACCTCCAAACCCAAGGTAGTTATTCTGGGCAGCGGCCCCATCCGCATCGGGCAGGGGGTGGAGTTCGACTACGCCACCGTGCACGCGGTCTGGGCTCTGCGCGAAGCAGCGATACCGCCTGAGCGGCCCGGCGAGGCCGGGGCACGGGGCTACGAGACCATCATGGTCAACTCCAACCCCGAGACCGTCTCCACCGACTACGACACCGCCGACCGCCTCTACTTCGAACCCCTTACCCTGGAGGATGTGCTCAACCTGGCCGAGCACGAGAAACCCATTGGGGTCATCGCCACCCTGGGCGGCCAGACCCCCCTCAAGCTGGCTAAAAAGCTGGCCGAGGCCGGCGTGCCGCTGCTGGGGACGAGCTGGGAAGCCATCCACAAAGCCGAAGACCGGGCCGAGTTCAACCAGCTCTGCGCCGCGCTGGGCATCCCCCAGCCCAAAGGCGCGGTGGCCCGCACCCCCGAGGAGGCCCTCAAACTGGCCGAAACCCTGGGCTATCCCCTGATGGCCCGGCCCAGCTACGTGCTGGGGGGGCGGGCCATGCAGGTGGTGCGCAACCCCGAGGAGCTGCGCTGGTATCTGAGCGGCATCTACGCGGCGCTGGCCGAGCGGCCCTCGATTCTCCTGGATCAGTATCTAGAAAACGCCCTCGAGCTCGACGTGGACGCGCTGTGCGATGGTAAGCAGGTGGTGGTAGCGGGCATCATGGAGCACATCGAACGGGCCGGGGTGCACTCCGGCGACTCGGCCACCATCCTGCCCCCCATCTCCCTCACCCCCGAGCAGCTCGAGACCGTCAAAGCCTACACCCGCAAGCTGGCCCTGGCGGTGGGGGTCAGGGGCCTGATCAACGTGCAGTACGCCATCAAAGATGGCGTGGTCTACATCCTGGAGGCCAACCCCCGCGCTTCGCGCACGGTGCCCTTTGTCTCCAAGGCCATCGGCCACCCGCTGGCCAAGTACGCGGCCCTGATTGCGGTGGGCCACACCCTGGAGGAGCTGGGCTTCACCCAGGACCCCACCCCCAGCTTCTACGCGGTCAAGGAGGTTCTGATTCCCTGGCTCAAGTTCCCTGGGGTGATCCCGGTGCTGGGGCCCGAGATGCGCTCCACCGGCGAGAGCATGGGCATCGACACCGACCCCTACCTGGCCTACTACCGGGCCGAGCTGGGGGTGGGCCAGCGGCTGCCGCTTTCTGGCAGGGTGCGCTTCATCGAGGCCGAAGAGCTTAAGCCCGACTGGGAGGCCGCCGGTTTCGAGGTCTCGGAAGGGGATTACGACCTGCTGATTGCCCTCACCCCCCACCCCGAGCTGCGCCGCGCGGTGGAGACTGGCAAGCCCTTCATCACCACGCTCGAGGGGGCAAGGTGGAGCCTCGAAGCCATTCTTCGCGCACGTAGCTCGAGTCTATCGGTTAGGTCGCTGCAAGCCTGGCATGGCGCAAAAAAACCAGCCCTGTAACAGGGCCGGTTGGCAGAGAAAGCCCTTTATTGCTTAGTAGCCGATTTCTTGGGCGCAGCCGCCTTTTTAGCCGCGGGCTTCGCGGCACTCTTTGTCGTAGACTTCGCTTCGGTTTTGGCCGAGGTCTTCTTAGCGGTGGTTTTAGTAGCAGCCTTTGCAGCAGGCTTGGCCGTGGCTTTAGCAGCGGGTTTTGCAGCCGCCTTAGCCGTGGTCTTCTTCGCCGCAGGCTTGGTAGTGGCTTTAGTAGCCGTTTTAGCCTCAGCTTTAGCAGGGGCTTTCGCAGCAGTTTTGGTCGCGGTCTTCTTCTCTGCAGGCTTGGCAGCGGCCTTTTTAGTAGCAGGCTTTTTGATTGTTTCAGATTTTTTGGTTTGTTCAGGCATGTGTATACCTCCTTTAGTTCAGTGTGGAGAGGTCTAAGCCCTACTCTCCAAATCATGCGCTATCCAGCGGATGATTCGCCCAGCCACACAACGCCAAAGAGGCCTGGTGTCCGCTGGGAACGAGTGGCGCTGTTAGATTGTTTCTCCACTGAGCCTCACTATACAATATGTTGTGTGCTTTTTATACACAAAATACAATCCGTTGGTGAATTTCAAACCCATCCAACGCGGAGCGGATTTTTAGCTTTTTCCCTTTCTCATCGCGTTTATTGAGTACGCGCAACTTTTGCTCGATTATCTTAATCAATATCGCTGGTCGCAACCCCGCGCGAAGGTATAAGCAGCTTGGAGTTACTATAGCTGCCCCAGTACAGGCAATTTGTCTTGGCAAAGCAACTTGCGGGAATATCGAGCGCAGCAGTTCTGTTGCATAGCGCCTGCATGGCCCTGCGATACAATACCCTACATGCTGGATTCCAAGACCCAGGCCCTGGCCCAGGATGTGCGTGCGCTGCTTACCCAAGGGCTGGATGCGTTGGCTCGAGTGGGCCTTGAAACCAAACCGCTCAAGCAGGCTTTATTGGATCTCGATGGCCCTTTTCTGCTCGTGGTGGTTGGCGAGTTTAACAGCGGAAAGTCTTCGTTGCTCAATGCCCTATTAGGCGGCGATTTCTTGAAAGAGGGCGTCACGCCCACTACCGACCGCATCAATCTGATAGGCTATGGCCCTGAGCCCAAGCTAGAACCGCATTCGCCCGAACTGGTGCTAATCCAGCTACCCCACCCCATGCTCAAGGACGTACGGTTGGTAGACACGCCCGGCACCAACGCCATTTTGCAGCACCATCAAGTTTTAACCGAAAAATTTCTTCCACGCGCCGACTTAATTTTGTTTGTCACCAGCGCCGACCGGCCCTTCACGCAATCCGAGGCCAACTTTCTAAGTTTTATTCGGGCCTGGGGCAAAAAGGTGGTCATCGTCATCAACAAAATGGATCTGCTCACCGAGCCCGAGTTGCAACAGGTACTCGAGTTCGTCAAAAAAGGCGCTGACCAAACCCTGGGACAGGTTCCCCCCATTTTTACGGTCTCGGCCCGCCGAGCGCGGCAAGGCGAAATAGCCACAAGCCACGTACCCGAGCTCGAGGCCCATATCCGGCAGGTACTCACCCACCAGGCCGCTATCCTCAAGCTGGGCTCACCGCTGGGTGTGCTAGCCCGGCTTACCGAAGAGGCCATACCTGTACTGGAAGCCAAATTCAAAGAATCCGAGAAGCAGCTCGCCACCTGCCGCGAGCTAGATCATCTACTCGAGCGGCACGAAGAGCGTACGCGCCGCGACTTTACTGGACAAATTGCGCTGGCGCTGCAGGCCATCGACGAGGTACGCGCTCGAGGTGAGCGCTGGCTGGATGAGAAGGTGCGGTTCTCCAGGTTCCTCGAACTCATGCAATCCAGTAAGCTCAAGCAGAGTTTTATAGACGAGGTGGTCAGAGGGGCCAACCAGGAGATCGAGCGCCGGGTGCTCGAGGCCATGAACTGGCTGGCCAGACGCGACCGCGAACTGCTGGAAGATGCCCTCTCGTTGCTGCGCGAGGCCCCTGGCCTGCGCCAAGCCGAGCAGGTTGGCTCGGAAGAACGCACCATTGCAGGCAATTTAGAAGAGGCGCTGCGTTCGTTCGATGCCGAGGCCGAGGCCATTCAGTTGCGCGACTTTATTCAGGAGAGCCTGCGCGGCACCGCACTAGCTGAAGTAGGAGTGATGGGCCTGGGTCTCACTATCCTGCTGGTGGCCCAAAAAATTGCTTTCGATATTCTGGGCATTTTTGCCACGCTGTTCGGGGCAATTCTGGCCACCTCCATCCTGCCCCGCCGCAAAGAGGTAGCCAAAACCCGCCTGCGCGAGCGGCTGGCCGAGCTTAGGAGCACCCTCGAGCGGGCTTTGAGCGAAACCCTGGAAACAGAGCTACGCCGCACCCGCGAACGTTTCAATAGCCTGTACCGCACTCCTTGCACGCGCCTGGAAAACACCCGTAAAGCCACTCTAGCCGATATGCAGATGCTTGAAGGCTTGAAGCGAGCAGCCCTCGAGCTACGCAGTCGCCTGGATTAGCCTTACCATCCCAGCCCCGGCTTTAGGCAAGGGCGCACACTCATCGCACCAGCAGCACTGGGCACGCAGCGTGGGTCAGTACTTTCTGGCTTTGGCTACCCAGCAGCAAGCCCTGCAATTGACCTAAACCCCTGGTACCCATCACAATCAGGTCTACCTTGCGAACCTCTGCCACTCGCAAAACAGCCTCGGCTGGGGGCCCCTCCAGTATCTCGGTCTCGAGCTGGGGCAGCTCACCCAGCAGGGCCAGGGCCTGGGCTACCACCCGATCGGCAGCCTCGGTTCGTCTGGAAATAGCCTCTTGTAGAAAAGGCTCCCCCAAATAGTCCGGCACAGGATCGTAGGTGTGCACCAAGCACAGCCAAGCGCGGTACTGCCGGGCCAGGTCGGCAGCAATCTGGGCGGCTTTTTGGGCATGGGCCGAACCATCAAACGCCAGCAAGATATTTTTGAACATAAGTCTCCCCCTCAAAATCTGGGTACCGGCCAGGTTTGGTAGCGGTAACCATCTACCCTCAACTCTAGGCGCCTTGCCCAGCCTACTTCAAGCTGGGGGCTGTGCGTCCCCTGCACCGATCATCAGCGGGCGTCAATTTGTGAAATGCATGCCCCAAAATTTGGACGTAACGCTTGGATATCTCGGCCTTGTGCATTCGTCACAGGTTCGGCGTAACGCCTCGCGTAACTTTAGCTCATGTTGCGGGTAGGTATACCTCGTGTGCAGTCATCCCTAGCTCTGCCCGCAAGCCCGGAGGTCAATATGGCAAAGCTAATCGCAGTAGATGACTCCATGGCAGATCTAAAGCTCATCGAACAGTCGCTGGCTCCATACCATCAAGTTGTGTTGTATCAGGGTAGTGAGAATGTAGAGCAGCACATCGAAGCCGAAAAGCCCGATGCGGTTTTGCTCGATGTGGTCATGCCGGGCCGCAATGGCTACGAGGTGCTTCGCTCCTTACGGCGCAACGATTCAACCAAGCACATCCCGGTGCTGATCATTAGTTCCAAGAGCGCGCCCACCGATATCGAATGGGGTAAGCGCCAGGGCGCCAACGGCTACCTGACCAAGCCCTATACCCCCGAAGCCTTGCGCAAAGCCGTTCAGGAAATCCTCTAGCGGAGTACGGCTTGTCGGGCTATCCGCAGCCATAAGAGCACGGCTCATGAACGCTATTCATATCGACAAAATCTGGGTTCTACGACTTGGTAACATCTTTTTAGGCATAGAGCCCAGGGCCTTGAAAGAAGTGCTGGAAGTCACGCAGCTCACCCCCGTTCCCTTGGCGTCTCCGCTCCTTTTGGGGCTGCTGAGCAACCACGGACAGATCGTGCCGGTGTTCGACCTGAGTCAGGTATTGCAGGTTCTGCCGGCAGATTCTGGACTTGCCGCCTTGGTGGAAGTGGAGGGTCAACCCCTTGCCTTCCTGGTTGACGAAGTAGCCGGGCTTCGCACCAATCTGAACGGGGCCTTGGTAACCCCCGGCCAAGAATCCTTGTTTAGTGCTGCCTTGGAGGACGGCAGCCAAAGTATCCGCGTTCTGAACCCAAAGCGCCTGCTCGAGTACCTCGCCGCTCAAATGTCTACCCCCCTCTCTACAGCAGGGCCCGTCCGAGCTGCCCCTCTAGCCTAAAACCCGATACTTTCTAAAGGAGTCTCCATGGAACAAACCCACCTTGACATGAACCACGATCCCCTGCTGGTCGGCGTCTCATTTCTCATCGCCATCTTCGCAGCCTACGCCGCATTGGCCATCATCAACCGCCTGAGGCAGGTCGGGGTCAGCAAAATCTGGTTGTGGCTGGGCGCCATCACCTTTGGGCTGGGGGTATGGGCCATGCATTTCACGGCCATGACTGCCCTCCAACTCAATTTGGTAGTTGCTTACGATCCACTCCTTACCCTCATCTCGGTACTTTTTGCGATCGTAGGGGCCGCAGCAGCCTTTCAAATGGTCAGTCGGCCCAATGTCGGCCTGGCGCAAATACTGGGCGCAGGTTTTTTTCTTGGCGCAGGCATTGGAACCATGCACTACGTGGGCATGTTTGCTATGCGCATGGAGGCAAAGCTCATCTTCAACCTCCCTTTGGTAGCGGTCTCAGTTCTGGTGGCCGTCATGCTAGGCACCTTTGGTGTCTGGATGCTGGTCAGTCCGGCCTTTAATCGGATTCCGTTTCGTCAGCTGGTTACCGCATCCATCACCGGCTTGGCCATTCCCTTCATGCACTATACCGCCATGCTGGCTGTCCGCTTTACCAACGCCGGTGACAGTCAAATTCACAGCATGGTCGCAAGCGGTGGCCTGCTTTCATTGAATATTTTCCTGTTGCTGGCGGTGGCGGTGGTGGGGCTCCCAATGTTTCTTACGTCGCTGCTTGAGACCTCTGCAGAGCAAGCCCTGGAGGCGGAAGCATGACTCGTGGCAGCCCAAAAACAATCACTCGCCCGGCCCGCCGTCTCACGCCGGTTGCACCCACCCAGCTGTTACCCTCGGGCGGATTGCTGGGGTCGCTAAAAATTTGGCAGAAACTCCTTTTGATTGTCTTAGCTTTCTCGGCTGTAAGCGCCGTACCTATTTCAATCTTATATTTCCTCGAGAAACGCCAAAACGAGCTCGTTTACAACCAGCTACTGGGATACCAGCTGGCCCAAGCGCTTACCAACGTCATCCAGCAAGTAGGGGAGCACCGCCGCTACAGCTTGGATAACCGGCTCCTAGGTAGCAAAGTTGACCTGGTCAAAGAAGCTACCGATGTAGATGGTGCCCTAGCACAGCTCGTGCAGCTTAACGAGGGCACGCAGGATCGCTTTGGCATCGCCGAGTCGATTTCCAGTTTTAGTCAAAGCTGGGCCAGGATAAAAAATCAAAACCTAGCTGCCGGCAACAACGCCCTGTTTGAGATGCACCACCAGGCAATTGGGCAACTCCAACAAACCCTCGATAAGCTAAGCCTGTCTTCAGGAATGTTGTTGAATACCAGCAAAGAAACATTTCTTCTCACTGAAATCACCCTACGGCATCTACCCGAGTTGCATGAAAACCTGGCTGAGTTGCGCTTCTTGGGCATGGAAGTGCTGGCTCGAGGTTCAGCTTTGATTTACGAGCGGGAGCAAATTATTAACTTGCTCGAGCGAGTATCTAAGCAAACCGAGGACACCCTGCTGGCCCTGACCCAGAGCAACTTGGGGCAGGTTCGCGGCTTGGAGGCAATAACCCAGCAGATTGAGCAAGCCATCACAGAAATAGACTTCATTAGTAGTTTCGTTACCAACTCCATTCTGGCTACTGCTCGCCCTACACTTCGTCCAAGAGAGTATGGCAGCACCTTCAACCAGATCGACAGCAGCCTCACAGCGCACGAGCAAAACGCCTTACAGGTATTGAGAAATAATGCCCTGCGGGAATGGCAGCAAGTCCAGCGCGGGCAGGCTGTGCTATTTGTAATGATCGCGCTGGCCCTAACGCTGACGATGGGAATTGTGGGGGCCGTAGTTCGCTCAATTACAGGCCCGGTAGGGCAGTTGTTTAACGCCTCTCTGCGCCTGCGTAAGGGCGATCTGGGGGTACAGGTGCCCATACAATCCTCTGACGAGCTGGGCTCGCTGGCCCGTACTTTCAACGACACCGTAGTGCAGCTCAAGGCCAAGGCCGAGGCCGACGCCGAGCAGCTTCGCCAAAGCCAGCTATTGCAAGAAAACATCGGGGCTTTCTTGAACGTAGCCATGGATATCGCCCAGGGCGACCTGACCAAGCGCGGACGCGTAACCGAGGACGTGCTGGGCAACGTGGTAGACGCGGTAAACCTAACCATCGAAGAAATCGCTTATCTGCTCAAGCAGGTACAATCCGCCGCTGAGATGGTTAACCAGGGCGCCGCGCAAATGGCCCAAAGCTCTGCAGCCGTGCAAGAAAAAGCCGAGTCACAGGCCGAGCTTTCGGCCCGGGCCCGCATTGAGGCGCTCGATACCACCGACTCCATCCGCAGCATGGCCGAGCAAATCGTGCAGGGCTCCGAGCTGGTCATGCAGGCTAAAGAAGCTGCCCTGGAGGGTCAGGACGCCGTACAAAACACTCTCAGCGGCATGCAGAACATTCGACGCGAAGTGCAAAGCATCTCCAAGAGCATCAAGGGGCTCTCCGATCGCTCGCTTGAAATTTCCGAAGTGGTAGACACCATCTCGCGCATTGCCAAGCAAACCAACCTGCTGGCTCTTAACGCCGCCATCGAGGCCGCGGGTGCAGGTGAGGCCGGGGCTCGTTTCGCAGTTGTGGCCGATCAGGTGCGTAAGCTGGCCGAGGACTCGGCCCGGGCTGCCCAGCGCGTTAACCTGCTGGTCAAGGGTATTCAAACTGAAATTCAGGGTGTGGTGATCTCGGTAGAAGGCGGTACCCGCGAGGTGGAGCAAGGCTATCGTATTGCCACCGAGGCCGGAAGCAAGCTCGAGCAAATTGCCGCTCTGGCTCAGCAATCCGCCGAGGCTGCTCGTTTCGTCGCTCAGGCTGCTCAGGAACAGGTGGCTCGAGTGGAAGAAGTAACCAACGTGGTGCAGGATATCTACGACACCGCCCTACAAACCGACCAGGAAAGCCGCAAAGGCCGCCAGATCGCGGAAGAGCTGCAAGTCCTAGCCCAACAGCTCAGCCGAAGCCTGACCCGCTTCCGGCTGCCCGCCTAAAGGAATTCACTATGGCATTGCAACGCGACCTTCGCGAGGTAGAAGTCAAGCAAGTAGGGCTCCTGGGTGCCCAAAGCCGCAAGGTGCGGGTGGATGCCGAAACCCTCGAGGCCCCCTACACCGGCTTCTTTGGCAAGCTCCGTGTCCCTTATAAGCTGGCGCTGCTGGTCGTTCCCTTGCTGCTGCCCATCTTTTATTTGCTTTTCGCACTGGTTTCCGAGCAGCGCAACGATATTAACTTCGTACGAACTGAAAAGCAGGGGGTCATCTTTCTGCAAAGCACCGGCAGTCTGATCAAGGCCATGGCCGAGCATCGAAGCCTGAGTGCGGCCACCCTGTCCGGAAATCAAGAACTTGTTGTTCCACGCACCCAGAAAGCCGAGGAGATAAACCGTGGCCTACAGTTGCTCGTCAAGATGAACCAAGCTGAGGGAGACTCCTTTGGCATCGGGGAAAGACTCGAGGCGCTCAAGACCAGTTGGGATACGCTACTGGCTGTACCGCACTCCCCTACTCGAAGCTTCCAGGAGCACACCCGGCTCATCGGGCAGTTTTTAAGGCTTTACGAGCAAATTGCCATCAGCTCCAACCTGATCCTTGATCCAACCGCGCAAAGTTACTGGCTGGTGGACTCGGTGGTCTATCGGCTGCAATCGGCCATGGAGACTCTGAGTCAGGTACAGGCCATTGGGGTTATCGCCTTGCAGTCCAAGCAGCTAACCCCAGAGCAAGAAAGGCGACTGAGCGGGCTTCTGGCCTCGCTGGCCAATCGGGGTACCGGCTTCGGTGAGGTGGCATCGGTAACGGCAGCCCTCGAGCGCTCGGTGCAAAACGCCCTGGCTACCAACCCGGCGCTGGGCGAAGGCCTGGGCGAGCAAGTCAACTCGGCCAAAGCCATCACCGAATCGGCGGTTGAGCTAGCCCGCCGGGAGATATTGAGTAAGCGTTTTGGCCTCGAGCCCGCCCTGTACCTCGACCAGCTAAGCCGCCCCATTGAAGCCTACTTCGCCGTACAAGAGGCAGCTTTGAACCAGCTTGACGACCTGCTCGATGGGCGCCTGGGACAGCTGGTCAACCAGCAGGTGCTTAGCTTGTTTATCGTAGCTGCAACACTCCTGCTATCTGCATGGCTAATTGTTGGGGTTTTGAACTCGATTCTTGCTCCAGTGCGAGAGCTTACAGCAGTGGCCCAAAACCTTGGGCAGGGCAATCTTTCCACCCTGGCCCACCTTCGCTCCAACGACGAGTTGGGGCTGGTTAGTAAAACCCTGAACCAGTCCATCCTAACCCTGCGCTCCCTCCTGGAGCAGCAGGAGGCTGAGCGCCAGCGGAGCTTACAGCTCCAGGAAAACGTACGGCGTTTCATGGAAGTCGCCACCGAGATTGCCCAGGGTGACCTTACCAAGCGAGGCCAGGTCACCAACGACGTGCTCGGCAACGTGGTAGACGCCGTAAACCTAACCATTGAGGAGATTGCGCATCTGCTCAAAGCAGTGCAGCAGGCAGCAGAGTCGGTCAACCAGAACGCGATGCAGATGGATCAGATCACGGCCTCTATCGCTGCCGGGGCCCTTTCGCAAGCCCAGGAAGTAGTCCGGGTACAAAATCAGACCCAGGTCGTGGCTCAAAATATTCGTCAGATGGCCCAGAGCGCAAGCATCACCGCTGAGGCCGCCCGCCGCACGCTCGAGTCGGCCCAGCTAGGCCGCCAGGCCGTAACCCAGACCCTCTCAGGCATGAGCGACATCCGTAGGGAGATGCAGGCTATCGCCGAGAACATTACGGCGCTGGCCCAGCGTTCTGCCGAGATCGAAAACATCACCAAGGTGCTCGAGGACTTCGCCTCACAAACCAACCTGCTGGCCCTCAACGCCTCCTTCGAGGCCGCAGGGGCGGGCGCAGCAGGTCGCCGCTTCGCCATCGTGGCTGATGAAATCCGTAAGCTGGCCGAGGAATCGGCCCGTGAGACCAGCCGAGTTAATAACCTGGTACAGCAGGTGCAGAGTGATATTAGTCGGGTGGTTGAGCTGGTGCGGGAAGGGGTACGCGAGGTGGAAACCGGCTATAGCACCGCCAACAGCGCTGGCAGCCGCCTCGAGGAAATCGCAAAACTGGCTGAGCAGTCCGCTAGCCTGGCGCAGGAAATCTCGAGCCTGGCCCAAAACCAGGTATCAGTGGTGGAACGGGTCGACCAGGCAGTGCAAAAAATTACTCAGACGGCCCAGCAAACCGGGGTCGAAAGCCAGGAAGGACGACAGTCCGCCGAGGCGATGCGGGTGTTAGCTCAGGAGCTTTCTAAAAACCTGGGTCGCTTCCGCCTACCTGACTAGGAGTGGTCATGTCTACTGCAGCCGCGCCCGATCTGTTGCAAAGCTTTCTCGAGGAGGCCTGGGAAACCGTGGCCGTCTTCGAGCAGGCCGCCGAGTTCCTGGCCATAAAACGCCACGAGCCCCTGGTAGTCATGGCCCATCGCCTCAAAGGCTCGGCGGGGTTGTATGGCTTCCCCCAGATTGCCAACCTTGGCGCTCTCGCCGAGCGAATCCTGGAGGCCGCCCCCCGCTACACCGAGCAACAGCAGGTCAAGGTTGTCGAGTTTATCGATCAGCTCACGGCCGTACTGATTACTGCGCTGGAAAACATAGCCATCCACGGCCAGGAAGGTCGTGTGGGCCTCGAGCTAGGCCACCTGGGGGCAGCGAACCTTATCCAGGAGCTTACGACCCTCAACCCCGAGGCCTTTGCAGTGGATAGCCTCGAGCCCCCCGAAGCAGCAGCCCTCGAGCCTCCCCCATCCCAGGTAGGAGTGGTGGAAGAGTTGCAAAACTTCTATCGGCAAAACGCCGAGTTCTGGGAGTTTTTTGCGCCAGAGACCCTCGAGAACCTCGAGCTTGTCGCCAACACCCTGGTCAGCTTGCAAAAAGGGGACGAGGGCGGAGAGCACCTGCGGGCTTTGTTCCGAGCTATGCACACGGTCAAGGGAGCCGCCTACTCGGTGGGCTGCAAGCCCATTGGAGCCTTGGCCCACCAGCTCGAAGACCTCATGGTGGCGGTACGCGAGGGGCAGCAAACCTGGAGTGATCCAATTGCACAGCTCATTCTGGAGGGGTCGCAGGTGCTGGGCCAGATGCTGATGGTAGCCGAAGGCAAAGACCCCCTGGCCGCCCAGACCCTTCATCACCGGCTCTTTGAGTTACAGGGCCGCCTGGCCCACCTGCTAGATAAAGAAGCTCCAGCGCCTACCCCTGCTAGCCCCACACCGCCTGCCCCACCCACTCCAGCAACGCCAGCTCGGTCCGGCCAGAGCGCATCGGTACGGGTGAGCCTCGAGCGTCTGGATACCCTGCTCAACCTGGCTGGTGAAACCCTCGTAGCGCATTCGCGCCTGGAACTGCTGGCCCGGCGCTTCGAGGAGATGGATCAACTGTTGGAGGCAGCCCGCCAACGGCTCGAGCGCACCACTTCCGACTTTGAAGCTCGCTACCTTAATCCACGTCTCGCCCTTGCCAAAGAAGCTCAAACGCCCCAGGCCCAGAGCACCCTGGGCAAAACCGTACAGGAGCTTTTTTCCGAGCTCGAGTTCGATCGCTACGACGACCTTAACATCCTGGCCCGCTCCATCCAGGAGATGACCAGCGACCTGGCCGAGGTGCAAAATGCCCTCAGTGACCAGATCAAGGCCTTTCGGCAAGAAACCGAGCTGTTTGGCAAGCTTACGCAAGACTTGCGCGGAGAAGTAGGCCGGGCTCGCCTGGTGCCCATAGGGCGTTTCTACACCCGAATTACACGTCAAGTACAACAGATAGCTGGCGAGAAGCAGGTGCATATACAGTTGCAGGGCGAACAGGTCGAGGTTGACTCCGTACTGCTCGATGGTCTTTCGGAGGCGCTGCTCCACCTGGTTAGCAACGCCGTAATTCACGGCATAGAAAGCCCCGCCGAGCGCCTGGCTGCTGGCAAAACGCCTAAGGGCATCCTGACCATTCGCGCCCAGCAACAGCGCAGTAACCTGATACTGGAAATTAGCGACGATGGCCGCGGCATCGACCTCGAGGCCATCAAACAAAAAGCTGTGGAAAAGGGCTTGCGTACGCAGGCCCAGGTAGAGGCTCTGCGCCCAGAAGAAGCGGTGGAGCTTATCTTCCTCCCCGGCCTTTCCACCGCCTCGGTGGTATCGGATGTGGCCGGGCGGGGGGTGGGGCTGGACGCCGTAGCCACCATCATCCGCCGCCTGCGCGGCGACCTGGCCGTCGAAACCCGCAGCGGTCTGGGTACCACCTTCCGCCTAAGGGTTCCGCAGAACCTGGCAGTCTCAGACATCCTGCTGCTTCAAAGCGGTGGGCAAACCTTTGCTTTACCGCGTGAGAGTCTGGTAACCCTGCTCACCGCGCCCTCTGGCCAGCAGGAGGTGATCCACGAGGGAAGCGCCCTCCCCATCAAGCATCTCAGCGAACTACTGGGCCTACCCCCTGCCGAGCAAGAGGAGTATACGCTGGCCGTAGTGGAAGGGCGTGGCGGCACCTTGGTAGCTCTGGCTGTCGAGCGCTTTATTGGGTTGCAACAAGCCCTGGTTAAGCCCCTCGCCGCGCCTCTTTCCGAGCTGCCCCATCTGATTGGCGCAACTGTTTCAGCTACCGGCCAGGTGGTTCTGGTGTTGAGTCCAAGCGGTCTGCTAAGCCTGAGCACCCCTTTGCCCATCCAGGCTCGCATTGAAACCCCAGCCAGCCGACGCCTGCCTGTGCTGCTGGTCGATGACTCACTTTCGGTTCGCAAAATAGTAGCCCAGATGCTACGTAAAGCTGGCCACCAGGTGGTTACCGCGTCGGACGGCCAAGAGGCCCTCGAGCTACTGGAGCAACAACCATTCCAGGCTGTGGTGACCGACCTCGAGATGCCCCGCATGTCCGGCTTCGAGCTGTTAGAGGAGGTGCGCCGCCGCCCCGGCCTCGCCCATCTGCCCATTGCCGTATTGACCACAAGGGCTTCGGCCAAGCACCGCGACCTCGCCATCGAACTTGGTGCAAATGCCTACCTGACCAAGCCTGCCGACGAGGTAGAATTGGAACAGTTCTTGCGAGAGATCTAGCTATATGCGTTTCAGGTTCCTCCCAAATCCACTTGCTTGCTGTGAGACTCCCTTGAAAAAGGAGATTTTTCGATGAAAGCCCTGATCCTGACCGGTCAACCCAAGCGTGGCATCGCGCTCAAAGACAGCTTTACGCTGTCGGGGTTTGATGCCCAGGTCGAGGATAGTGCTCTTTACGCCATGACCCTGTTGGAGCGCCACCGCCCCGATGTGATCGTTAGCACGGCCTCACTAAGCGACCTAACAGGAGCGGAATTCTTCGATATGGTGCGTTCCGACCCCCAGCTCGCTTTAGTTCCTTTTGTTCTACTCAGCGATACCACCCCGACCCAGGTTGGCGACCTCGACCTGGTCTTGCCCCCAGATACCCCGGCTGCGGAGGTGGTTCGGAGTGCATATAAACTGATCCTCGAACTCACCCGCAAAACTTATATCAGTGAGCCCACCAATCCCGTAGCGCATCAAGGCATACAAGGGCAGTTAGGCGATATGAGCCTGTTCGAGCTAGCCCAGTGGCTGGCCAAGTCCGCCAAAACCGGACGGCTTCGGGTCGAGCTTCAGGGTGATAGTGCCAGTTGGCTGTTTAGCAAAGGGCAGCTCATTCACGCTGAGTACGCAGGAAAAAGTGGCGAGGATGCCGTACTGCACCTACTGCTCCAGGTCGAAAATCATCCTACCGGTCACTTTCGCTTCGAGCCCCTAACCGAAGCCGACTTCTTTTTGGAACCCGTTACCATACGCAAAAGCACCGATCAACTGCTGCTCTCCCTTGCCGTTGAAATGGATCACCGCCAGCAGCGAATCAATTAGATCTAGAGTGGTTCTCGAAAAGAATCTGGTAGTCTCTACGAAATTCAAAAAAGGCACAGGACTAGCTTTTTGTCGTCAATGCTGGCGGCAAAAGTCAGTTTGAGCGGCAAAGTATGTTGTACCCGTAATGGTCACACATCACTGGGTAAAGCCTGTGATGGCCCTACCATTAGGGTGCTTATGCAAGGAGCCAAAGTCCTAGTTGTTGATGACAGCACCAGCGTACGAAAGGTGCTCGAGAAGCTGTTGGCGTCCCGTGGACTGATTGTCACGACCAGCGAATCTGCCGAAAAAGGCCTCGAGGCGATCAACCACAGCGCCCCCAACCTGATCATCGCCGACGTAGTGATGCCCGGTATGAGCGGCTTTGAACTATGTCAGATGATCAAAATGCGGGCTTCCACTAAAAGCATACCGGTGATTCTAATTTCCGGCATCATCAACGAAGGTGTAATAACCCAGGCCCAACAAGCCGGAGCCTTCGATGTGGTCTCTAAACCCTTTACACCCGACGATCTCTTCCCCAAAGTTGAGCGAGCGCTTAACGCTGTCAAGCAGTCGTTCTTGGCCGTTGATGAGGCGGTGTCAATATCGAATCCTGTCACCACACCATCCCCCACACCAGCCGAGCCTTTCGCCCCACCTCCACCTGTTCCCAGTCTTGCCAATCAGGAACCCTCTCCACAAAGTGTTCCTGAGCCCTTAAAGACCCCGCCCGCCCCAAATTTGTTGGACGAGCTCAAGCCATTTTTGGACAAGCCCGAGATCGAAAGTGTTTTTGTGATTGATAGTACAGGCCAGTTAATAACCTGGCTAGGGCAAACCCTAGACGAGCCTGAGCTGCTGGCGACTTATGTACACACGCTTTTATCCATCAGCAATGTTATGGGCGAAAAATACCATCTCTCCTCAGTCCAAAGCCTGAACCTCGAGTATCTTGGGAAAACCCTTATCATCAACCGCATCGGCGATAAGTCATCGCTGGTGCTCATACTGCGTGGTACCGGTGGAACGGGTGTAATTCGCTACCTGGTGCTAAAGCAAATGCCCCAACTCAAAGCCGCTTTAAGCGGTTAGGTAGGCTTTTCCCGTTGCAGGGAGTTGTACACCCCTGCACTTTTTTACTCAGAGGTGTTGACAGATTTTAGGGTATTCGGTACTCTCTTCGTTGCGCCGCGATACGAAGTCTGGCGCGAGGATCATGAAAAAGGGGCTGTAGAGGAAGGAAGGAAGTCCATCCCAGGCTTCTATTTGCGATAGCGGTAGAGGTGTTATGGGGTGGGTTG